>Ga0316217_10001591_pt1 | contig 29128 bp, 16 predicted proteins | sample 1anoAmetaG_FD_203633 | JGI IMG/M metagenome (GOLD analysis project Ga0316217, IMG submission 203633) | Freshwater microbial communities from Trout Bog Lake, Wisconsin, USA - 1anoA | ecosystem: Environmental > Aquatic > Freshwater > Lake > Hypolimnion/Profundal zone | place: USA: Wisconsin... | reverse complement strand
TTACTCCAATAAAGAAACTTATTATAAATTGTTTTATAATGATATTTAAAGTTAGAATTGTAATCTTTTAATTTAGAAATAAAAAACCAACTATTAATGTCTCTCAACATAAATAAAATAAAAATTAAATAATATCTATCGCTATATTTAATTTTATATCTTTTTCTGTCAATTTTTAAATTTAATTTATTAATTTCAATTAAACATAAATCTATCAATTTATCAAACATTAATTATATAAATGTATATATAAAAATACACTATTTATTTTTAAACTATAAAAAGTATATTGGTTTAATATATTCCAGTCTTATATAAATAGTGTATTTTTATATATATTTATTGATTAACTTTATATAAAAATATAAATTATAATTATATTAGTTAATGAATGGAAATATTAAATTTAACAAACAATTTTCAGAGGTTTCTGAAAATGATTTAAAAATTAATGAAGACTATTTTGAGTTGTTTCAAAATGAACTTAATGAATTATTAGACACTGGAGAATCTTTAAATATCAATGGAAATAATTTAATTCCAAAACTCCATCCAGATAAGAAAATTAAAGAAAATAAAAATAATGATAATTTACAAAAATATGAGATTATTAATAAAGAAACCATTGCAGAAATTTCGGATACAAAAAAAAAATTAATTAAGAATATTAATCAAAATAATAAAAAAACTAATAATTTTTTAAGAGAAAATATATTTGAGACTAATAATCTTTATAAAAAATATGAAAAAAATAATAAAAAAAAAGATAAATTATTATCCGATTCAAATCCCAATTTAAAACCCAATTCAAAACCCGATTCAAAACCCGATTCAAATCCCAATTCAAATCCCAATTCAAATCCCAATTCAAAACCCGATTCAAATCCCAATTCAAATCCCAATTCAAATCCCAATTCAAAACCCGATTCAAAATCAAAATATTTAAAAATCCATATAGATAATAAAGATTTGATAGCAATAAAAATGTTAATAAAATATTTTAATAATAAGTAAGAAATTATATTAAAATATTGTATTTATTTAATATTCAATAAATTTATATGGGTATAAAATCAAATTTAAATTTAAATTTAAATTCAAATCCAGATTCAAATTCAAATGCAAATTCAAATTCGAATTCAAATTTAAAATCAAATATAAATAATTCATTAAGATATGTCAATAACCCAAATGATATTTTTAGTGATTTAATTGAACTAACATATTCGTCAAATATAAATTTAATTTATTATATTGATTATTTAACTTATAAAAAAGAACTAATTAAAAATATTACAACTGATATTGATTTGATTATTAATTTTTTTAATGAAGAAATTAGTGAAATCCTCATAAATATAATGATATTAAAAAAAAAAAATAAAATCAACGATGAAAATTTTAAAATATTTGAACCCATTTATAATTTTATTAATTTATTGGACAAAATGAATTATTTTGATCAGGATGATTTTTTAATAATCTTAATAAATTTATTTAACATTAATATTTTAACAAATAAAATTAATATTTTTTTTAATAATTTTAAATTTAAAGACCTTGTTAATATTAATAATTTAATAATAGGAATTAATAATTTATTTTATCAAATCCATAAAAATAATATTTTTCTTAAAACATTTAACATAATTATTACTTCTCATAATGAAAATATAATTATTAATGAATTAAAATTTTTTGCAAAAAAAATATCTATTGATTTTTTTATGTATTATAATTCTAATAATATTTATAATAAAATTCTAAATAATACATTACAATTTAATGAAATAATGAATACCGATAAAAAAGAAAAAACTAATGAATATTTGAATTTTATTGGTATTTTAAAAAAATATAAAAATGTGTTTGTTAATGAATACGATTTTTACTGTAAAAAACATTTAGAAATTTATTCAAATAGTGAGTTTGAACTTAAAATTAAATTTAAACTAAAAAAAAAACAAAATATAACTAGGTTAATTGAACATTTAAATTTTATAAAAAATATTGATTAAACATAAAAAAATTATATTAGGACTGGACTAAAAATGGACTAAAAATGGACTAAAAATGGACTAAAAATGGACTAAATGGACTAAAAATGGACTAAAAATGGAATAAACTTAATGATTATGTTATTTTAATGGAATAAACTTAATGATTATATTATTTGAATGATACGATAAAATAAATGTTTTAAATTAATTTATATTTATAATTAAATCATCTATGTAAATTTCTCATAAATTTAGTAAATTTTTGAATGTAAATGGATTTATATTTGTAAGTTTATTTAAAATAAACTTGATTTCATAAAAGAAAATAAACTTTTTAGTATCTTGTAAGTATTACTTATATATTAAAAAAATTGATTTAATTTAAATATAAATATATTTATAAAATATTACTATAGAATAATAACAATAATAATGGAAGAATATATTAATATTGATACTAAACAATTTAGAGGTGCTGGATTTATGACTGTGTGTAAATATAATAATTCTGGAGAAATCATATATATAGCTGATAAAGATAGTAAGTTTATTAGTGCAATTTCAACAGATAATTATTCTGTTATTGGGACTTTTGATAATCATGGTGGAGTTGTTTGGAATTTAGATGTGTCATCTAATGATAAAGTACTAATTTCTTGTTCAGGAGATTTAACGATATATTTTTGGGATACTCAAACAGGTAATTTATTATACAAATTTACAGAAAGATGTATTCCCAAATATGTTTGTACGCAAAAAAAATCCCAAACAAATCTTGTTGGAATAATATGTGAAGCATTAACAAGAAAATCTCCAACATACATATCGATTTATGATTTGGATCAGATAAATTTACCTGACTTTTCAGAAAAAATAAAATTATGTTGGAATAAAACATCAAAACCACTTGTTTTACTATGGTTAAATGAATCAACTTTAATCATTGGTTGTGATGATGGTAAAATTGTCCTAAGAGATTTAAATGATATTGATGGTTCAAATGATATCGAATATTTATTTCATGATGGTCCAATTAAATCTATTGTGTGGGATCGTTCTCTTACGCAAATTTTAACAGGTTCATCAGATTGTACATCAAAACATATTGACGTTAAAACATGGGAAATTAAATGTGTTTACAAATCAACAGTTCCAATAAATTGGGCTTGTTGGAATCATAATGACAGAAAAGTTTTAATTGGTGGTGGTATAGAAGCAATGAATGTTGCTAAAACTTCTAATAATGATCTTAACCTTAAAGTATTTAGAACTTCCGATCAAAAACTTACAAATCATATGAAAAGTCATTTTGGTCCAATTAGGTATATAGATAAATCTCCTGTGGGAAAAAATTTTATAACAGCTAGTCAAGATGGTACAGTTAAAATTTATTTTATAAAAGATGAAGTAAATGGAATTTCAAATACCAATACCAATAAATCCGATCCCAATAAATCCGATCCCAATAAATCCGATCCCAATAAATCCGATCCCAATAAATCCGATCCCAATAAATCCGATCCCAATACATCCGATACAAAAGAAATTAAAACATTTAATAAATTTGGTTTAAATTATAATGTGTTTTTAATAGATGAAATGAATAAATTAGAAAATTTAAGTTGGAAACCAAAATTCAAACTCAAAGAAACCAAAAAAATTAAATGGGTTCCTGGTATGCAAAAACAAATTGATAAAGATGATTCAACAGACACTTATACTTTGACAGAAATTGATAATCGAATTGGTGAAATTAACCCAAATAATAGAACATCTAATTCTGATTTATTTCAAATAAACTCTGGAACAAATGGGGATGAAAAACAAAATTCAACAATTAGAGTTACAAATTTACCAAATTATATACAACCAAGAGACTTGGCTGAATTATTTGATTTATATGGGAGAATAGTTGAAAGAGATGGTATCAAAATTAAAAAATATAATGATACAACTATGGCTTTTATTAAATATGTTTATTTGGAATCTGCCATTAAAGCCATTGATAATTTGGATGGATCTGGTTTTGAAAATTATGTAATTCATGTAGAATTTGCTAAACAAAATGAGTTCAAATTCAAATTAATTTAATTTTTTTTTATTAAAATTGCTCCAGGTGTAATATTTAAAAATTTTATAGATTCAATATAATCTGTATACACCCCATATCCTTTTACTACTCCTCCTAAATTAATAAATTCATAAATTATATTGTCATATTCATTATACTTTGGACCAGATTTCTTTATTATAAAATAAATTATTCGTGAATATATTTCTTTTGTAAACACAACTTTTTTTTTTTTTTTTAAATAGTTAATTATTACAATTACTAAATCAATATTTTTTGTTAATGATGCTTCAACAATTATGTTTACAATTACATCAAAATGAAAACAATTATTTTCCATAGTAAAATAATCCATTACTTGGATAAAATAATCTGGATCACAAGTATTGGATATTTTAAATATTAATTTTTCTCTATCATCATAATTTATAATTTTGTTGAATAATATTTCTTGTACAAAAGTATTATTTGGAATTTTTATTAAATTTATCAATTCTATTAAATTTTTAAAATTATTTATATTATAATTTTTATACATTTGAAAAAATAATCTTTGCTTATTTTTTCCTACAATTATGATGTATTTTTCATAATAATATTTAAATACATCATAATATTTAGGTAATAGTCCAGTCATATTTATAATTGATTGGAAAATTTTTTGTAATTCATCTATATCATGATGTAAAGTTTGATTCAAGACAACAAAAATACTCCCATACAAATATTCATTAAATTCCAAATTATTTTTTAGTATACATTCACGATATACGTTTTCTCGTATACTTTTAAATTTTTTTAACTTATTTAATATTTTAGTTGAACTTTTATACATAATTATTCGAAATAATTTAAAATTAATTTTTGAAAAATTTTGTAGTACATATTGAACATATTTAATTTTTATCTTTTTAAAAACTAAATCAATAATTAGTTTATTTTCCACAGACAATAAAGCATCTTCAATATATTTTTGATATTTTTCCCAAATATCATCAGGTATCAAATTCAAATAATCTATATAATCAGGCTCTAAAAAATCAATTATATCATATCGATCATATTCATAGGCTATCTTATTATTATTCATGATGTCAATATATATTGATACTTGTTTTATTATTCATAATATCATTATATATGTTTTTATTGTCAATTTTTTTTATAGTTTAAAATTAAATATAATGAATTGGTTAAAAAATAATATTGACAAATTAAAAAATATAATACCTAATAATTCTATTGGTTTGTTTGGATCTGATGGTTTGTCCGGGTCTGATGGTTTGTCCGGGTCTGATGGTTTGTCTGGGTCTGATGGTTTGTCCGGGTCTGATGGTTTGTCCGGGTCTGATGGTTTGTCCGGGTCTGATGGTTTGTCCGGATCTGATGGTTTGTCTGGATCTGATGGTTTGTCCGGAACTGATGGTTTGTTTGGAACTGATGGTTTGTTTGGAACTGATGGTTTGTCTGGAACATCTAACTCAAATAAAACTAATCCTATAGCTCGTACATATTTGATTAACGTACAATCTGATCCAAATATTAACGTACAATCTAATCCAAATATTAACGAACAACCTAATCCAAATATTAACGAACAACCTGATCCAAATATTAACGTACAATCTAATGATCATGATTACATAATGGATATTGTAAATTTAAAATTTAAGAGTATAGGATTATTAAAAAAAGAATATAATGATTTTACATCAGGAATTTTTGAATCGATTAAATCACAAGATGTTTCCAAATATAAATTACCGTCTGATTATTTTGATTGTATTGTATTGGGTGGAGGGATAAAAGGATATTATGTTTATGGATCATTAATATTGATTAAAAAAATGATGGATTTGGGAACAATAAAAATAAGAAAATTCATAGGGATTAGTGCAGGTGCATTTTTATCCATATTTATATTTTCAAACATTGATCCTCAAATAATAAGAAATATTAATGATTTTGCAATTAAAAATAATTCCCAATATCCCATTGATAAAATAATGTTAAAAGCTTGTTGGGAATTATTACCTGAAAATATTCATGAATTAATTAATGGAAAAGTTTCAATATTAATTTCAAAATCATTAATGTCAAAAGAAAGAGAACAATATATTGAACATTTTGAATCTAAAATACATTTAATGCAAATATTACATGCTTCGAGTTATATTCCTTTTATAACGACTGATAATTATAAGGGTGTTAATATAAAAGGAACAAGATATTTTGATGGTGTATTTACAAATAATGACCCAACAAATTTTGATAATGATATTCCACAGTTAGTTTTTCATACATTTGATGTAGAATATTCCTTAACAAATACTTTTAATTTTAATGACCAATTTCCAGAATTAATTATTATGAGAGGATTATTGGAATTTGAAAAATTTATTAAAAATTTAAAAAAAAAAAATTTTCATAAAAATAAACAAATTCCAATAAAATGGATTGAAACTCTAGATAAAATTAATACCCTTAATACCATTAATACTGGGACAGAAACAAAGTCAATAAAAACAATTAAAAGTGAAACCTTAAAAAATAAAACATATGATCATCTTAAAGAATATTCAAATTTAAAAAAGCAGGTTCAAATAAAAAAAAGTATATCAAAAATTTTATTTATTTTTTTTTTAACAATTTCAGAAATGTTTTCTCTATTCAATAAAAAATAAATTTATTTGATTTAAATATTATTCATTAAATATAATTATTACAATATATTTAATGAATAATTTACCATCTGACTCCATAACAGACATTTATAATTATATTTCAGATAATAATGTTAAAATGTACGATACAAAATTAGAAACTTATGATATAATAAATCAATATTTGGAAAAAAAAAGAGGTGAACAATCTTTTATTCTTGTTGATTTAGGTGATATAATAAGACAATTTTATAAATGGAAAAAAAATTTACCAAGAGTAATACCATATTATGCTATGAAATGTAATCCATGTCAAATTATAGTAGAATTATTAAACAAATTAGGATGTTGTTTTGATTGTGCTTCACAACAAGAAATTCTTAAAGCAATAAATATTGGTGTTGATCCAAAAAATATTATTTTTGCTAATCCATGTAAACCAGTTGATTTTATTAAATTTTCTCGTTCTAATGATGTTGATTTACTTGTGGTTGATAGTTATAATGAATTATTTAAAATAAAATTATATCATCCTGAAGCAAATATTTTAATACGTATTCAAACAGATGATTCAAAATCCAAATGTAAATTTAATTGTAAATTTGGTGTGGAATTGGATAATGTTAAGGAAATTCTAGAAATGGGAAAAATTCTAAATTTAAATATTATTGGAGTTAGTTTTCATGTTGGTTCTAATTGTGAAGATGCACAAGTATATTGGACTGCTTTATCTGATTGTAAAAAAGTATTTGATATTGCAAGTGAAATTGATATTCATATGTGTTTGATTGATATTGGAGGTGGATATCCAGGAACTGATGATGCCACAGTAAGTTTTGAATTAATGAGTGAAGTTATCAATAAAGGTATTGACGAATTATTTAAAGATAATCCAAATATTAAATTTATTGCTGAACCTGGAAGATATTTTGTTGCTTCTTCACATACTATAATTTGTTCTATTATAAATAAAAAAGAAAAAATAAATAAAGAATCTGGAGAAAAACTAATAACTTATTATATTTCTGATGGTGTATATAAAAGTTTTTCCAATATTATTTTTGATTATGCCAAGCCAATATTTATGCCATTTAATGAACGAAATGAAAAAACATATCAGAGTATTTTGTATGGGGAATCTTGTGATAGTTTAGATATAATAGCTAAAGAATGTCAATTACCCTCTTTAGCTATTGGGGAAAGTATTGTTGTACAAAATATGGGAGCTTATACAACAGCTAGTTCAACAGAGTTTAATGGATTTTCTAAAGCAGAATTATATTTTATTCTTACTTAATTTTTATCCATGACTTCTAATGACTTTACTAATATGTTCAAATAATCTCCAACAATAAAATAAATTAACAATTATAAAATAAATAATTTTAACGAAAAAAAATATTTATTCATTCTATATATATAGGATGAATTCTATTAAAATATATTTAATTAATTTGAAAAAAAGGGTGGATCGATTAAATGATAATTTATTAAATAATCCATTTAAAAATTATGAAATAATATATGGGTTTGATGGAAAAAATATTAATGGTGAATTGTCAGATGAAATAAATTTAATGAAAAAATTTAATTTAGGACCAGGAGAAATTGGATGTTTTATTAGTCATCTTCGCATTTATAAAAAAATTGTAGAAAATAATATTGGTTATGCTTTAATATTAGAAGATGATAATATATTTTGCAATGATTTTATGATTAAATTTAAAAATATAATTGATGACAAAAAATCATCAAATGTAAAATTTGATATATTATATATTGGTGGACGATTTACTCCAAATTATACAATGAACGAATGTAATTGTACAAAAATATCATCTAATATTGTAAAACATAATAAACGAACAGCAAATCGTATGGAATTTGATAGAACTACTTCAGCTTATATAATTTCCATTACTCTTGGAAAATATTTATTAGATTCATTTGAAAATGAATTCAATATAAATTTACCAATAGACAAATGGATTTTACATTTATTAGAAGACAAATATCCTATATACAGTACTTGTCCATTATTATGTTATTCTCCATTAAATAATATTGGTGATATATAATATTTATTATTGTGTTTTTATATTTTATATATAAAATATATATTTAATGAATAATATAATAATTAATTATACTGATATTATGAAAAATATATCATCAAATGGATATAAAATAACATTAAATAATAATAAAATAATATTAATTCCAAATTCAAGCTTATACAACACAAATAATTCCATAAGCTTAAATTTATCGAAAGGAAATCCATATTTATTGGGTAAATTAAAAACAATAAAATTAAAAATAACAAATTTGGATAATAATATATTGGAATTTATCATCATATCTAATAGTATTGAAGAACTTAAAAAAATTAATTCAAATCAACCATTAATCTTTGGTATTGGTTGTGGTTGTGGTTGTGGTTGTGGTTGTGGTTGTGGTTGTGGTTGTGGTTGTGAATCTGGAATAATAAAAATTATTCCATCATTAATGTCATCAATAAATAAATTTGCAATTGAAATAATTGAAATAAATAATATATCATTAAATCCTAATTCTTATCAAATAAAAAATATTGTAAAATCTTCAAATACAAATAAAATATCAATCAGTATAATAACATTAGTATATAATAATAAAGAATATTTAAAAACAAGTATTAATAGTTTATTAAATCAAACATCAGGCAATTGGGAAAGTATAATAATTAATGATGGTTCAAATTCCAATATAAAATATGAAGATTTTTTAACTAATGAAGAAATTTCCCAATATAAAAATAAAATAAAAATTATTAATTTAACAGAATGGTTAGGAATAATAAAAGCCCATACTTTAGGAATAATTAATTCATCAAATGATATTGTTGGAATATTAGATGCGGATGATAAATTAGAATTAAATGCTGTTGAAGAAATATTAAACACATATGAAAAATCTGAAATAAAAAATATTTTTGTATATAGTAATTATTATTATTGTGATGATAAATTAAAAATTATAACTAATGGACGTTCACATCAACCATTTGCAGATTCTTGTTTATTAAATGATAGATCTGGTAATCATTTTAAAACATTTATCCGTAAATATTATTTTTTAACATCAGGTTATGATGATGATTTAATATTCGGTTCAGAAGATCAAGATATATTGTTTAAAATTGAAGAATATTGTAAACCTGTTTTTTTAGATAAATATTTATACTATTATAGAACATATGGTAATACTACATCATCAATATCATGTTTAAAAAAAGCATCAATATATTCATACAATTTAAGTATAGTTAAAAATATATTATCCAGATATAAAAACAATGACTTTTATATTGAGATTTATTCCGATACAAACACAAATGATTTAGAATATTTAAAAAAATATCGAAGACAAAAGGAATCATTTATATTGGATAATGTAAAATATTATATAGAATTAAAAAGTAATCAAATATTTATATGTGAGATCAATCAAATAGATTCGGTAAATAAATATATTGTTGAATATACCAAATCAAATTTAAATAACAAATTTAATGTTAATGTAAAATGGAATTATGAACTGAATAGTTTTGTATTGGTTAATGTTAATGCAGATGTTAATGTTGATACAGAGCCAAATACAGTTGCATATGTTAATATTGATTCAGAACCAAATACAGATGCATTTGTAGAGTTCAATAAAAATTCTTTTTCACTAGAAAAATTAAGAAAAATACATCCCAATAGTTATTTTGATCAAATATATGTTATAAATTCAGTGTATGGGAAAGAAAAGAAAGAAAAGAAAGAAAGAATTAAAAAAGTATTTTTTAAATATGAGATAACATGTTGTTTTATAGAAATAGTAGATTCATTGGAATCTGACTTAATAGAAAATTTTGTCAAAACTAAATTAAAAACACCAATCACATATGGATATTCACTCACAATGATAAAAATATTTTCAGATGCTATTGCAAAAAATTACAATAAAATTTTAGTATGTATGGATGATATAATATTACACAAAGATTTTTTAAATAAATTTGATGAATGTATTAAATCAATCCCATATAGTTGGAAGACAATTTTTTTTGGTTTATCTGAATATTGGTCTAATGAACCCAATACTTTTTTATCATCTTATAATCTTGGTAAAAAATATACTACGAGTTTATTTGATTGTGCAGGTTCATTTGCTGTAGGATATGATAAATCATTATTTGAGAAAATAATTGAGATAACAAAAAAATTTGAATTGGCTTTTGATACTGAATTAATAAAATATTTAAACGATAATTTACAGATAGAAAAATATGCATTTTATCCACAAATTATAATTTCTGATAATATGTTCAATAGTTCAGATATAACAAATAGTTCAGATATAACAAATAGTTCAGATATAACAAATAGTTCAGATATAACAAATAGTTCAGATATAACAAATACAACAAATACAAATACAAATACAAATACAAATACAACAAATACAACAAATACAACAAATACAAATACAAATACAAATTATTTAAAATCCATGATAAATTTAAAAAATTTTGATTTAGATTCAATGCTTGTGAATAATTATGATAAATTGAAAATCCTATAATGGAATAATTATTTTTTAACATTATCGTGATCATCTCTCATGTCATTTCTTTCATTGATACATGATAATAAAATACCATTAGGTGATGAATATTTTTCCATATATTTATTTAATGCATTTGTATCTTTAGGAAAACACAATCCACCATAAGATATTTGTCCATCAGGACCTGGTACTGTAGTATGGTTTGGGTTTATCCAATTATTTTTAATCATGATAGAAATTATTTTATCATAGTCACTATTATTTTGTTTAGTTAATAAAAATAATTCAGTAAAAAATTGTACTTTAATAGAATAAAAACAATTACAAAAAATTTTTACTGATTCTGATTCTAAAGCAGTACAAACACTAATTGTTGCATCAGGATAATAAGTGGAATAAAATGTTTCAACAATATTTAATTTTTCACAATCACATTCATCAGGTTTACCAAGAATAATATGTGATTGATTATGAAAATCTTCATATGCTGTTCTTGCAGTTAAAAATTCAGGATTATGTATAAATTGAAGTTTTTTATATTTTACAGACAGAGCATTAGTTGTTTCAGGTTCAACTGTTGATTTAATCACAATTACACCATTAAAATTATTATCCATTAAATAATCACAAGTATCATATATAGCAGATTTATCATAACACCCAATTGCATGTACGTATTGTGTTGGTAATGCTAGAAAAATTATATCACTAATTAATAGATTTTCTAAATCTCCAATACCACCATTTTTATATTTATCATATCCGAATAAATTAATATTTTCTTCCATTCCTTTATTATTAAAACTTTTATACATTGATGAACCAACAAATCCTAATCCACATATAGTTATTTTTATGTTATTCATTTTATTATAAATTTATAATACACATTATAAATATGATGGGTGGTATTTTATCTATTATAAAATGTCTTTTATAATTTTTATTTGTTGACTATATTTTATATTATGTGTTATAAAAATAAATTTTTATATAAATCAAATGAAATTAAAATAGCTTGTATATTTGATGAATTTACATTTTCCACATATAAATCATATTATAACCTATACAATTTACCAAAAAAAAATTGGAAAAAAATATTTGATACCAATAAAATTAATTTTTTTATATGTGAAAGTGCTTGGTCTGGATATCGTAACGAATGGAGATGTTCAATATATCATGATATTTCCAATTTACATGACAATAGAAGTGAATTATTAAGAATAATTAAATATTGTAATGCAAATGGGATTATGACAATATTTATAAATAAAGAAGATCCAATTTATTATAGAAATTCCAATTATAATTTTACAAGTACTTCATTATATTTTAATAAAATATTTACATCAAGTAAAGAATGTGTTGTCAAATACAAAGAAGATTATAATTTAGATGTATTAATAATAACATTTAGTTTTAATCCATTGATTTATAATCCATTTGAGTGTTTTGATAATAATAATTATTCGGAAAAAAATATTGTTTTTTTTGGTTCTTGGTATGGGGATATTGAACAAAGATGTAATGATTTGTTTATTATTAAAAAGTTTTTGACAAATAATAATTTTAATTTAAAAATCCATGATAGATTTTCGGAATTTAATAATATTAATAATAAATGGCCAGATGACTTTACAAATCATATAAATAAATCAGTGAGTATTGAACTGATACCAAGGATATTAAAAAATTATGATTATGGATTAAATATTAATAGTGTTATAAATTCTGATACAATGTTTGCAAGAAGAATGTTTGAATTAGCTGCTTCAGGTAAATATGTTTTTTCTAATTATTCAAAAGGAATTAAAAAAATATTTAAAAAAAATGTATATTTGATTAGGAATGCTGATGAAAAATTTAATTTGGATAATATAACAATCAAACTAAATATAATATCGAATATTTTTAATGTATTTAATAAATATACGAGTAAACAAGTATTTGATAAAATGTTTAGACAAATTAAAATGTATAAAAATGATAATATTTCAAAATATATATATTTTATGGTAAATGGTTTATCAAATACCAATATTAACAATATTAATATGATTACTAATATATATGGAATTAAAAATTATATCCTGGATAAAGAATTTATAATTCTTTCAAAATATATAATTTCAGACCCAATGATTAGATGTTATCTAAATCACTTTAGTTATAATGATAAAATAATATTAATTTCCAATGAAATTGACAATTTTTTTAAAGTAACTAAACAAAAAATAAATTTAGAACATGTGTATTTGATACCGATAAAATTAATTGATAATATATTTTTAGATGTGTTTGAGGTATATAATTTACCAAATATTAATTATTTAAATGTGATTGTGAAATGTAATGATAATTGTAATAATTTGGATATTATTAAAATAACCAATACTTTAAAAAAAATTAAATTAAAGCCATATTTTTTTGATGTATATTTAATTGTGAGAAAAAAAAATATAAAAAAAACATCAAAGATTTTAAACAAATTAAAATACAATAATTATTGTATTGTATCTGATTCAGAACAACAAATATTTTTTGACAATATGATTAAATCTAAATTTATATTAGAACTAAATAATACCAAATTAAAATATATAATAACAGAAAATATGATTTACAAAATGATAATAAACAATATAGAAATAAAAAAATGAATTAATTATTTTAAATATTAAAAAGATACAAAATCTTATTATATTTATACTATACCATTAATTATTGTATCATTAGTTATTATATTATTAAATATAGTATCATTAAATTTATTTATTATTTTATTAAATTTAAAATTTTCATATGAAAATTTTTTACAATATTCACTTTCATTATGTCTTAATTGCAAATTATGTGACATTTCAATTATTTTCTCACATAAAATATTAAAATCATAATAACAATATTTTTTGGGATAAATTTTATCCAATTCATAATTAACTAATGCACCCCCATAAATAAATGGAATTGTTCCAGTAGCCATTCCTTCTGCAACTGCTTGATGTGAACCCTCTATATCACTTACAGATAAAATATAACCAATATTGTCAAACCATTTTTCAGGATTATCAGTAAATTCAGAAAATATAACATGTGATTTCAAATTCGAATCATTAATTCTTTTAAATAATTTTTCATAATATTTTGATTCATTAATATTATTAGCTAACCAAGGTATTTCTTTATAATTTTTACTTAAAATATGTAATTTAAATTTTGAATTAATTTTAATTAAATGTTCAATAATATCAATAGCTATATCTGGTCTTTTTAATTTTGATAATATTCCCATAATACCAATATTAAATTCATTATTGGTATTTTTTTGTTTATTCGTAAACATATTTGATTTTACGTAATTATGAATAACAATACCTCCATTAAAATGTTTAATTCTTGGATCAATATCAACAAATTTATTGTAATTTGAATTATTCAATAATTTTTTGTTAAATAGTGTTTTTATTTTTTGGGAAATAAAAATTAATTGATTTACATTTTTCCATTCAATTTTATATATTTTATCTTGTTCGATTTCATATCTATGAAGTCTTATAAATAATTTTTGATGTGGTTTTTTATTTACACTATAAAAAACAGCATTAACATCACACCATTCACAGAATATAATATCAACATTATTTAACAAAATATGTCTTTGTTCTTCTGTACTAGTCATAAAATTATCAATCAAAACAATATATTTTTCATTGTAATAATCAATAATTTCATTTATGAATTTATTTTCAGTTAAACTAAATAAAATTGTTTTTATTTTAATATTATTATATATTATTTCATTATTATGCATGTATAAATATAAAATACATAAAATATATCATTCATAAGAAATATATTTTATATATAATAATTTATATGGATTTACAAAATAACATAAATAATAATAAATCATACATATTAATAACAGCAGATCTTTATTTAAATATAATTGATGGTAGTAGTATATGGTGGTCAAATTTAATTAACACATTAATATTGGATGGTAAAAATATTATTTATTTATCAAATTATAAAATTACCAATGATTTAAATATAAAAAATTTAGAAAATATTGAAAATGTCCAAATCATAAACCCATATCAAGATAAATTAAATGGAAATGAAATTAAACATTTAATTGAAGAATATAACATAAACTTGAGTATTGAAAAAATAATAATAAAATCAAATGAATTATTGGATGTATTAGATTTAAATTGGAATTTATTGGATAAATGTTCAATTTATAGTTTAAATATTCATTTAGAAAATATTATTAAATTATCAAATAAATTTAATGAATTATGGTGTCAAAGTGAAAAATTAAAAGAATTATATGTATCAAATGGAATAGAAGAAAATAAAATACAAATAACACACCCAATAGCTTTCAAATATAATTTTGAAATATTAGAAAGAACCGATGATGAAATAAGATTAATTTATGTGGGTACAATAAGAGATGAAGAAAATATATTGGACATTATTGAAGAATATAAAAAAATAAAAGAATTAAAACCTGAAGTTGTACTAACTATATGTTATGGAAAAATTACAGGTACAAATGAATTTAAAGAAAAAGTAAATTTATTAATGAAAGAAAATATTGATGGATTAAAATGGAAACATAATTTAACACATAAAGAATGTTGTTATCAAATAGCATGTTCAGATATAGGAATATGTTGGAAAAAAAATGAATATGTTGAAGAATCATTAAAAGAAAAAGAATATAATTTATACGGTATAAAAATTGTGTATGATTTAAATAAATTTTTAGGTTCAAAAATCAATGTATTAATGATAATTGGAGATATAAATACATCAAATGCATCTTCAATACAAGTAAAAAGTTTAGTAAAAAACTTTTCAACCAATATTAATATATTTTTTTATATATGCAATACTACGATAAATTTAGATTCAATTGATGAATATTCAAATTATAAAAAAATAAATGAATCCGATAAAATAATTTATTTAACAAATGAAATTAAAACAATTGATGAAACAGAGAATTTAATAGCAAATAATAAATTCGACTTAATATTTGCTTGGTCGAATCCATACATATCTTCAACTTTAGCAACTTATTTAGGAACAAAATATAATATTCCATTTATATTAAGATTAGGTGATTTTTATATATCAAAATATGAACCATCAAATAAAAAATTATATGAATATATTAAAGCTAATACTATAATTGTTCCTAATGAAATTTTAGCATTAAAGCTAATTAATTTTTATGGAAATGAAAGTTATAAAAAAATTCAGATTATATCACAACATTTTGAAGAAATAACATATATTAAAAATACTACTAATAATGATACTAATAATGATAAAATTAATATTATACATACTGGTAATATGTATTTGGAAAGAAAAATTGATAATTTTATAAAAGCATTTAGTAAAATTGATAATGAATTAATCAATAAAACAAATATAATATTTATTGGTTGTCATGATAAATTAGATGATGATATAAAATTATCTAAAGAATTAAATGTGTCTTGCAATTTTGATTTATGTTATAAATTTATTGATTGGAGTTTTCCATTTAGTTTAAAATATGAAGAAATAAGAAAAATAATTTTAGATAAAGATATATTAATTCACATTGAATATATAGAAGAAGATAATCATTTTTTATCATTTAAATTAATCGATTATTTAAGTTACAATAAACCGATAATAACAATAACACAAAAATACAGTCCTAATTATTATTTAGCAAAAAAATGTGGATTTTGTGTAGCAGATATTCAATGTGAACAAGACATAATACAATCTATAACTAGTATTATTAATGATCCAACAAAGTATATACCAGATAACAATATAATTAATGAATATAATGTTAATAATATTGTTAAAATATGGGAAAATATTATTAAAAATGAAATGATGAATAATAAAAATTATTCATTTATAAATTTATTAAAAAATAATACTTATAATAAAATAAAGTTAAATGAATGGTTAAATGAAATGGAATTAAATTCATATCAAAATAATAATAAAACATTTAAAAAATATGAATCAATTTATACAATATATGTTTTAACAACACCTTTTTCAAATAATTTAATTCACACAATAAATAATTTAAATTACATTGGTTACAAATATAAAATAATACTTAATGATAGTGAATTGGATGGATTAAATTATATTTTAAATAATTGTGAAACAAAATATTTTTTTAGATTAGATGATGATTTTATTTTAATAAAAAAATCAATTGAGTATATGGTTAATATTATGGAAAGTAATGTTAATAATGATAATAAAACTGCATGTATGATTTTTCGTTTATATGATCCAAATTTTGGATATAAATTTAAAGTTAATATTGATTGTTATGGTAGATATGGTATAAAAATACATAACACGGTAATATGTAAAAAATTTTTATATGATTGTAATTATAATTCTGATTTATTTTATAATAATCTGCAAAATAATGGATATAAAATTATCAATTACAGAGAATGGGAAAATAATAATGGTATGATAGTGGGGTTTCATGATTTATTTTATAATTCATTAACGGTATTTTTAATATTTGTTAAATTAAGTTATAAATATTTGAATTTTAAACAAGATGAAGACATTTTTATAGAATATTTAAATAAATATTTTAAAACTAGAAAAGAAATAATAAATTGTCTAACTGATTTTTCAAATAAATATAATATAAATGTGGATATTTTAAATACTGCATTTTTAGATATTGAATATTGTAAAACAACTATAATAAATAAAGAATATCTTAAATTAAATAAAAATTGGCTAGAAAATGACAATAATTATGAATTTAACTCAGAAAAATACGATGATTTTAATTTTTATGATTATTATAAAATTGCAGGTATTATTTATGGAATTAAAAATAAATATTTATATACAGATGATTCATTAAATGAATTTAAAATTTACCATGATAATTTATTTTTTAATAATAAAGAACAGAATGATATATTAATAATTTTGAATGATATCAACATTTATAATGATAATATCAAACATATATATGATATTAATAAAAATAAAAATATAAAACTATATAGTATTAAACCAATTGTTACAATTATTAAATACAATTTACATGATTTAATAAAAATACAAAATATTAATGAATTAATAAATTTGATTATTAACAATGAATTTGCCAAAATTCATATAGATAATAATATTGATGAAAATTTAAAAAAATTAATAAAAAATAAATTAAAAAATAATACAACAATTGATTTTATTTTTTATTAAATATTATAAATTATTAAATATTATATCATCAAAATTATTTTTAATTTTTAAGAGATTAAAATTACTTTTACTGTAAAAATGACAATAATTACTCTCATAATCTTTATCCATTTTATTATTTGTAAAATAAATTATTTTATCACAAAGTAAATTAATATTATCATCATAAAAACAATATTTTTTTGGATATATCATATCTAATTTATATGTATGAAGTGCTTTACCATAAATAAATGGAATACTTCCTGTAGCCATACCTTCTGCAACTGCTTGATGTGAACCTTCAATATCACTTGTAGATAATATATATCCTATTTTTTTAAACCATAACTCTGGGTTTGGAATATGATTTTCAAAAATAATATTATTTTCAAGATTAGATATTTTAATTCTATTATAAATATTTTCATAATATTTAATCTCATCTGTTTTAGTTGATGTTCCTATCCATTCTTTATAATTTTTTCCAAGTACATGTAATTTATATTTATTGTTTTTTTTAATAAGATATTCAATAATATCAATAGCAATATCAAGTCTTTTAATTTTTGGTAATATTCCCATAATTCCAATATTATATATATTATCTGCACATTTTTCAATATTATTAAACATGTCAGATTTAACATAATTATAAATTAAACAACCTCCATTTATTTTTTTAAATTCATCACAAATCATATTATCATAATTAATATTTTCAGTTAATTTTATATTTGGTATATTCCAATCCATTATACTTCCAAATTCAATCCAATGTTTCCAAGCATCTTCTTTATTATAGTTAATAATATTTAAATTTTTATTTTCCAATATATAATATTCATAATCAAAATTTTCTTTCTTTAAAAATTTTCTTTGTAATAATTTTTCATTTGCCAATCTTTTTATTTCAGGAGATATAAAGATTATTTGATTTACATTTTCCCATTTTATTTTTAAAAAATATGATGTAAATAATTCATATCTATGGAGTCTTATATATAATTTTTGATTTATATTTTTATTAATACTATACCACAATGCATTAATTTCACACCATTCACAAAATATTACATCAGCCCACATTAACATTATATTTCTTTCTGATGTTGTTGTTTTATTCCATATATCAATTTTTACATCATTATCAATTTTATACAAATTAATTATTTCTTCAATAAATTTATTGTCTAAACTACTAAATAAAATTTTTTTTTTATTTATTTTTTTATTTATTTTTTTTTTCATTAAATTTTCATATATATTATCAATCTTATTAATTATTACATTTGATGAATAATTATCTATTACATGGTCATGTGTTATTGACATTAATTTATAATCTGTCATTATGTTTATAATTATATTCGATAATTCATTAATATTTCCCAATTCATATTTATATCCCAAATCATTTGAAATTAATAAATATTTAGACCATTCGGGTCCATTTGGTATTATACATGGTTTTTTATAATACATTGCTTCAATTAACACAGTTGGTAATCCCTCGGTAAAACTATTCATTACAAATATTGAACAATCTATTATAGCTTCTAAACATTCATTGTGTTGTAATGGACCTAATAATATAACATTATTAGGTATTTTTATTTTATATTTTTTTTCAATATTTTCTTTTATTAAATTTGTACCAATCAATACAAAGTTGTATTGAGGAGTTATATATGCAGTATTTATAAATTCAATACTATTTTTGCGAATGTTATCATCACCACAAAATAATATGTATTTATCTAAATTATATTTATTTTTAAAAATATTTTGATTAATATTGTTTAATATTAATAAATCAATAAAATTTGGTATGTATACAGCTTTAATATTTCTTTTTTCACATTCATCAATTAACCATTGTCCAACACATATACATATGTCTGCCTTACTTGCTATATTAAATTGAATATCATTTATTTCTTGTTGCCAATCTAATAATTTACCACAATTTTCATCTTTTTTATCGTAAATATTATGATATGTATGGACCCATAATTTTCCTTGTTTTTGTGCTTCTTCAGCTAATTTAATAAATGTTGGATCAACATTTGTATGAAAAATATGATATTTTTCAATTATTTCTTGTTTTTTTTCTATTATTTCTTGTTTTCTATAATTATTTCTAATATCATTATTAAAATTACTTTTTTTCCATTCATTGTCATTATAATAGTCTGGATACAAACTTATTTGATGAGACGAATTTTTTTCAATATTTTCAAGATATCTACGAACACCACCGATATTTGGACCAGAATATGCAAATCCTAAAGCAATTTTATAATTTTGTATTTTTAATATTTTTTTAATTATATCAAATTTATTTTCATTTGGTGGAAATAAATTACTATGTGTTTTTGCAATATCATCATTTGTAAATTCAATAAAATCAGAAATTTCATCACTAAAATTTTTATTTAAAAATTTTTTAAATGGAATGAAATGATTCATATAGTGATGTTCATCATTAATATTTTGATACATAAATATTTTTTTTGGTAAACCATATTTTAATAAATATTCTTCCATATTTATATCTACCAAATTATTAACTATTATTTTAAGTTTTTCATAATACCAATATTTATCAAGATAAATTTGAGAATTATTAATTAATACATATTTTTTGAAATAACTACCCATTATAAGTGATGGATATACTCCACCATAACTACCATGAAATAAAACATTTTTATATCGAGGAATAATATTTTCTATTATTTCTTTTAATAATTCTATTGTATTTAAAGTATTTGTCGGTAAAAACCAACTTAATAGTAAACTTGGATATAAATTTAATAATGGATCTGAAAATGATAATATATCACAATTGTCAATATTATAATTAAAACAATTAAATATTGGTTTTTGAGTAGTGATTTGTATTGAACCATGAAATGATATAAATAAATTATTATTTTTTAAATTATTTTTATATAAAAAATCTATTTTTTTATATTTATAATGAATTTCACTGTTATTTATAATATCATTCGACAAATTTTTTATATATTTAGTTTTAAATTTATATGAGTTCCCATATAAAATATTATTGCATATTTTTTCGCCACTTTTACCATCAGATAAATTATTATAATTATTGTAAAATGAATATGTAACTGATGTAACTGATGTAATTTTATTAATCAATTGATTTGTACCCCCATTAATTACCAATGTACTTGGTCTTTCTGTATTGGGTCTTAGTGTCCAACATGGAACTCCCAATTCACTTGTTTCTTCTTGTATTCCCCCACTATCTGTTATAATATATTTTGCCCTTGCTTCCAAACAAATAAATTCTAAATATCCTAATGGATCAGCCAATATTATTGAATTTAAATTCATTTGTTCTACCAATCCTAAAATCTCTAAATTTTTTTTTGTTCTTGGATGAATTGGAAATACTATTTTTTCTTTTTTGCTCAACTCAATTATATCTAAGGCAATTTCTTTTAATTTATCTAAATCATCAACATTACATGGTCTATGTAAGGTAACTAATACATAATCTTTTTCTTTAATACCTAAAATTTCATTATAATTTGTTTCTAATGCTTTATCTTTAAATGTCATTAAACAATCAATCATTGTATTTCCTACCAAAAATAATTTTCCATTATCCAAACCTTCTAATTTTAAATTATCTATTCCTGATTGTTCTGTAACAAAATAATAATCAGTAATTGTATCAGTTAAAATACGATTTACTTCTTCTGGCATTGTTAAATCCCCAGATCTTAAACCTGATTCAACATGTGCTATTTCAATACCTAATTTTTTACCAGCCAAACTAGCTGAAAGTGTTGAAGTAACATCTCCAAATACCATGATTAAATCTGGTTTTAATTTTTCAAATTGTTCAATTAATTTATCTCTAATTTCACCTAATTGACCTAATTTTGTTCCATCAAACCCAATTAATTCCTCAATAACTTTGGTTTTATTTTGTAAATATTCTTGATTATCAATATATAATTTAGAATCAAATTCACCTGCTCTTGATTTTGATTCTAAATCAAATTGTATATCAGGTCTTGGAAATTTTAATTCATCAAAAAATATTTTATTCATGGAATTATCAAAATGTTGTCCTGTATGTATTAGCATTAAATCAAAATCATTTTTTAATGACATATAAACAGGAAATGCTTTCATATAGTTTGGTCTTGCTCCAATAATCAATATAATCCGTCTCATATAATAAAATTTATACTAAATAAATTTTATGAATGGGATATTTATATAACACAAAAAAAAATAAATTTTTATGGTTATAATTAAACTTAAATATCTTCTATTAAATTTCCATAATATTTATCTAATTTTTTTTTTTTAATATATAAACCATCAGGACAAAAATTTCTATTGGGTAATTCAACCAATGTTAATTCAAACATATTTTTAAAATAACCATGTGTGTTGAAACAAAAACATTCATCATTATTATCTGCAATTTCAAAATATTTACCAATTGATTTATCTGGAATAAACATTATATTGTTTCCTATAGAATCTTTATTTGGAATAAACACATAATCATCATTATTTATAATATTAAATATTTTATTATTATTTGTAATTGAATCAACACCCATAAACTTTGATACATTCTTACATATATTTTGTTTAGTTTGAACCATTTGATTTGGATATTTTAAATTGTTAATATGATATGAAAAATATCCATTTTGACTAAAACAGTACGAAAACACTTTATCCCAATAAATATTTTCACTTATTTCTCCAATACTATCAAATATTTCTGTTTTAATTAATGATGGTTCAAATGAAAAGCCATTTGGAACGGTCATATTAGCAGTATCAGTTGTATTTGTATAATTTAATTTAACTTGACCAATTTTTTTATGTTGTGATAGTTCATCAGATATATCAGTTGAATCAGTTGTATCAGTTGTATCAGATGATTCAATATTTTCAATGGTATTTAATAACAGACCAATATAATCTCCTTTTTCAATAAATATCCAATTTGTTTCAAAATATAATATATATTTGGTATCAGACATATTGATTGTATTTTTTAAAATTTTCATAGAATTAGATTTACCAGATTCTTCATTTGTTTTTATTACAAATTTAACGAATGGAAAATCATTTTCTAATTTATCCTTATCATAATTATTAATGTTTTCACTTATACATATCCAATTTTGAATTTTTTTAGTATTTACACAACAGTCCATAAATGAATTTATACACGAATAAATCATATCTAAATTATCAGACATATTTATTATAACGCAATTAATATTTTGCATAATTTAATTGTATTTATTTAATATAAACAAACATATTATTTTTATTTAATTTAAATTAAATATTAATTTAATTTATATTTTAATCAAAAATCATATTTAAAACATATGGATATTTGGTAAAAAAAAATATTTTTACATATCAATTAATATTTTTTTACCATTTAAATATAAAGACAATGTCAAATGTTGATATAGAAAATATACATATTGATATTACCGATCATTTTTCATATGATTTAACAAATACAACAATAACAGGAAATACCCAAGAGTCAATGTCTGGGTCTGGGTCTGGAACCGGGTCTGGTTCTGAGTGTGAAAATTTATTAAATATGATTGATCAAATTTGTGAAACTAAAATAAGTAAAATTGGAACATTTACAGATTATCAAGAATTAATAGAACAAATAACAAGTTATAATAATACAACCGAACAAAAAATATCAATATTAAATGATGAAATTGAAGGACTTGTAAATTATTCAAATATTCTATCAAATTTTACATCAACATACGAATTATTAATAAATAAAATTAATGTGATAAATCCTACATATGATAAAGGTAAATTAAAAACTTCTTTAGGACAAATAATTAATTACATTAAAACTGTAAATAAACTTAAAACAAAAGTTGATGATTTTAATAAAATTAAAAATAATGATGATATTGATAAATTATTAATTAGTATGGATAAATTAAAATCTAAAATGAATGGGGTTGATCAAAATATTAATGAATTTGTAAATTTTACTGACCCATCGAATTTATCAAACACATCAAACACATCTAACACATCAAACACATCTAACACATCAAACACATCTAACACATCAAACACATCAAAATCAATAAAATCATCAAATTCATCAGATATATCAAAATCATCAGATCTGTCAAAATCAATAAAATCATCAAATTTATCAGATCTATCAAGTCCAATAAAATCATCAAATTCATCAAAATCAATAAGATCATCTGATTTATCAGATTTATCAGATTTATCAAGTCAAATCAAATCATCTAATAAATCAAAACTATCAATCAAATCGAACAAATCAACCAAAACTGACAAATCAACCAAAACTGACAAATCAACCAAAACAGACAAATCAACCAAATCAACCAAAACGGACAAATCAACCAAAACGAACAAATCAACCAAATCAACCAAAACGGACAAATCAATCCCATCATTAAGGGAGATTTTTTGGATAAAGATTAAATCATATTATGTATTTATAAAAAATAAAATATCTTGTTTTATGAATATATTATTTATGATAAAGTATACAAGATATTTAAAATTATTTTTACTTTTAATGGGAATAAAATATCTAATAAAAAAAAACAGATATAAAATACAAAATATATTAATTGATTCAGTTTGCTAATAAATAAATTATTTTTAATAGTGGAGGGTTAAATATCCTCCACTATTAAAATTAAATATAATTATAATATAATATAATATAAAATGCCAAATACAAATAACTCAACAGATCTTTCTTATATGTATCCTGCAATTAATTTCTCAGGAGTAGAATACACTGGTCTAACTATTCCTGATAACACCGTTATCGGTCAATTTTTACCACTTACTTGGACATGGACTGCTTATAAACCAACACCTTTTCAAACTATTGGTCAAGTTAATGCCTGGACTTTTATTTATAATGGTGTAAATGGTAATAGTGAAGCTATGCAAATCTTAGAAATTGATGCTTCTGGAAACTTACTTTATGCTACAGGTGTTACAAATATTGATGCAACCAACGATGTTGCTTCTGGATTGGTTTCATCAGCCGAAAAAACTTGGTTTTTCTTTAATATTATTTCAGGTATTGCTACCCTTGTCAGTCAATATTCAATCCAATATACTGCTACAAATTTTACACAAATCCCAATCAGTATTGCCAATAACCAAGTAAGTAATGCAAGTGGAACTGGAGTTAACTCAACAGGTGATCCTTCTGGAAATCCTTTATGGTCTTATGATTATACTTATGTTCATGAATCATATATAATTGATGCTTCTGGTATTGCTTCACACAATCATGCATCAGATGTTACTTTAATGAGCGCAACTGGAACATCTAATACTACAGCAGTATCATTTAATCCATTTGAAAATTATATTTTTAACGCTGCAGGTAATTTATTCAACTTTGATTTATTTTATAAGTTTAACAGTACTAATAATATTCCCCTTATCGAAACAGTTCATGCAGGAACTACATATTATTTAGTTCCTGCTATGGATGCTTCAGGTATTGTTCATTTGACTAATGTTCCTATTTACCAATCTGATCCAAGTGGAAATACAACTCCTCCAAGTTCCCCAGGCGCTGCTTACATAACAATGGGATATGGTAATGTTCAAAATCCTACAGCTCCTAATGGTACTTACACTTTCAATTATGTTGATGCTGATGGTAGCACCGTTAACACATATGCTTCTATATTTGCTTATGAATTTGCTGATATTATCATTGATGCTTCAGGAAATGTCACTTTTAATGGTCCTGTAATTGTTGAAATTTCTAATACACTCGTCCAAGTTGATGATCCTCTTGTTGATAATGCTTGTGCACAAATTAACTCTATGATTACTGAAATCAACAATTCTTCATATAAATTTGGTACTTTTGATAACTATCAAGAATTGATTACTGATGTCAATAATTATACTGCTAATTTAGATAGTGCTAAAATAACTTTGAATATTGAACAAGTAACTTCTCTTGAACAGTATGCTACTAATGTTAACCAAATGTCAAATCTTTTCGGTCAACTTGTTATCCAATTAAATTCCACTTCCCTTGTTGATTCTGAAACCATCGCTCAAAGAATTAAAGTTGCTCTCACTACTATTTCAGAAGGTTTAGCCAACTTAAAAGCTTTCAAACTTGCTATTGGTCAACAAAATTTACTTAAAATAAGTGATTGTTTATTACAAATGAGCTCAAAACTTGATAAACTTTACAGAGGTTTAACAACAGTTATCTCTTCTGGATATAATGTATGGAATGGTACTACCCCACCAAGTCCATTGTGGTTACTCAATGAAAGTATTTGGTATTTTGCTTCAGGATTACCAACAACAACCGTAACTATTGGAGGTTTAGTATATTATGAAACCTATACGACTGCTAATGTTTATGTATTGGCATCATTCTATGATACTTATTTTGGTTTGTCAACTCAAGATCAACAGGATATTGCTGCAGCTCATGCTTTAATCAGTAACTTGAACCAAAATATTGGTAATAGTGTTTATTTGGTAAACAATAACCCCGATGTTATTGCATTATCTAATAAATTATCTGCTTTCCAAGATATGTCTACTAAATTAACTGCTGCTCAAATGAACTTTATGCAAAAATTAGGATCTTTGGGATTCAATCTTCAAATTAACAGATAAAAATAAATAAATTTTAATTTATATCAGGTAAAATTATTCTTAACTCTTTATTTTAATATTTTTCACAAAAAATAAAGTATTGAGTGCTAACTTAACATTATAAAATATCTTAACATATTATAAAACATTTTTAATTTTATTGTAATAAAATTAAAAATATATAAAACATTTTTAATTTTATTAACAGTTGTTCTATCAAAATATACTTTACTTTTAATATTAAAAAATGGAGAATTAATTCTACCCCATATCAAAAAAAGTATATAATTTCATTGTATTATAAATGCCTAATTACTATCCTGCAATTAATTATTCGGGTATCACATATCCCGGTCATACTGTTCCTGATAGCAATGTTATCGGACAATTTTTACCACTTACTTGGACATGGACTACTTATCAACCAACTCCTTTTCAAACTATTGGTCAAGTTAGTTCCTATAATATTATTTATAATGGTGTTAATGGTAACGATACAGCTATGCAAATCTTAGAAATTGATGCTTCTGGAAACTTACTTTATGCTACTTGTTATACAAATATTGATGCAACCAATGATCCTATTTCTGGATTGGTTTCAGCTTCTGAAAAAACTTGGTTTTTCTTTAATGTTATTTCAGGCGTTGTTACCCTTGACAGTCAATATTCAATCCAATATACTGCTACAAATTTTACACAAATTCCAATCAGTGTTGCCAATAACCAAGTAAGTAATGCAAGTGGAACTGGAGTTAACTCAACAGGTGATCCTTCTGGAAATCCTTTATGGTCTTATGATTATACTTATGTTCATGAATCATATATAATTGATGCTTCTGGTATTGCTTCACACAATCATGCATCAGATGTTACTTTAATGAGCGCAACTGGAATATCTAATGATTCAACTTCAGCAGTATCATTTAATCCATTTGAAAATTATATTTTTAACGCTGCAGGTAATTTATTCAACTTTGATTTATTTTATAAGTTTAACAGTACTAATAATATTCCTCTTATCGTAACGGTTCAAAATACAATTAAATATTATTTAGTTCCTGCTATGGATGCTTCAGGTATTGTTCATTTGACTAATGTTCCTTTTTACCAACCTGATCCAAGTGGAAATACAACTCCTCCAAGTTTCCCAGGTGCTGCTTACATAACAATGGGATATGGTAATGTTCAAAATCCAACAGCTCCCAATAATTATTACACTTTCAATTATGTTGATGCTGATGGTATCACCGTTAACACATCTGCTTTTTTAGTTACTTATGAATTTGCTGATATTACAATTGATGCTTCAGGAAATGTCACTTTTAATGGTCCTGTAATTGTTGAAATTTCTAATACACTCGTCCAAGTTGATGATCTTCTTGTTGATAATACTTGTGCACAAATTAACTCTATGATTACTGAAATCAATAATTCCTCATATAAATTTGGTACTTTTGATAATTATCAAGAATTGATTACTGATGTCAATAATTATACTACCAATTTAGATAATGCTAAGATAACTTTGGATATAAATCAAATAACATGTCTTGAACAGTATGCTACTAATGTCAGCTCAATGTCAAATCTTTTTGGTCAACTTGTTATCCAATTAAATTCTACCTCTCTTGTTGATTCTGAAACCATTGCCCAAAGAATTAAAGTTGCTCTCACTACTATTGTAGAAGGTTTATCCAACTTGAAAGCTTTCAAACTTGCTATTGGTCAACAAAATTTACTTAAAATAAGTGATTGTTTATTACAAATGAGCTCAAAACTTGATAAACTTTACAGAGGTTTAACAACAGTTATCTCTTCTGGATATAATG
>Ga0316217_10001590_pt1 | contig 29131 bp, 26 predicted proteins | sample 1anoAmetaG_FD_203633 | JGI IMG/M metagenome (GOLD analysis project Ga0316217, IMG submission 203633) | Freshwater microbial communities from Trout Bog Lake, Wisconsin, USA - 1anoA | ecosystem: Environmental > Aquatic > Freshwater > Lake > Hypolimnion/Profundal zone | place: USA: Wisconsin... | reverse complement strand
AGCCGGGTGGTCTCGTGGCCGCCGGTGCCGAAGGCAAGGCCCGGGTTGACCACGATGGGAGTGCGGCCGGCGGGCGCCGGGACGTCCTCCCAGAGCGGCCGGATGTAGAAGCTGCGGCCCACCTCGATGGGGCCGAAGCCCTCCCGGCTCTTGGCCAGCCAGTCCTCGTCGGCGAAGGACTCGGCGCGAAGCAGCCGGGCGCCGGGGAACCCGGCCAGCCCGGCGGGGTCGGGCGGGGGGCAGCCGGGCGGGAAATAGGCGTAGAAGGTGAAGGGCGGGTCCGCCTCGCGGTAGGTGGCCGAGCAGCCCCGGGCCGAAAGCCACTCGCCGAGGGACTCCTCGAGCTCGTCGGGAACGGCCAGGAGCCAGCGCTGGTGGGGAATTGCAGTTTCCATGGATCCAGCCTACCAGATCAGGGTTCGCTGCACTCCGGCAGGCAGTCCTCGAGGTCGAGCCGCTTCATCTTCTCCAGGAAGGTGGTGCGCTTGAGCCCCAGCAGCTCCGCGGCCCGCTTCTTGTTTCCCCGGGTGGCCTGGAGGCTCTGCAGCATGAGCTTCTTCTCCACGTCCGACACCACCTGGTTGAGGTCCAGCCCCTCGGCCGGCAGTTCCATGGACTGCGGCGCCGCGGTCTCGGCATTGAAGGCCGGGAAGTCGGTCATGGGCGGCAGGGCGTCCACCAGCTCCTGGCCGTCGGGCAGCCGCTCGGTCAGGAAGGTGAAGTCGGCCCGGGTGAGCACCGGCCGTTCGCCCGATAGCACGATGGCCCGCTCGATGGCGTTCTCCAGCTGGCGGACATTGCCGCCCCAGGGCATGGCCATGAGCAGCGGGTCCACCGACGGGTGCAGGGCCTTGGGGTAGAGCCCGTGCTCGCGGGCCTTGCGGTTGAGGAAATGCTGGGCCAGGAAGGGGATCTCCTCGCGCCGGGCGCGCAGCGGCGGCAGGCTGATGGGCACCACCTCAAGGCGGTAGAACAGGTCCTCCCGGAACGCGCCCTCCTGCACCCGCTTCCAGAGATCCAGGTTGGTGGCGGCGATCACCCGCACCTCCACCTTCACCGGGGCGCCGCCGCCCAGGGGCTGGACCTCCCGCTCCTGCAGCACCCGCAGCAGGCGCACCTGGACGCTCAGCGGCATGGTGCTCACCTCGTCCAGGAAGATGGTCCCGCCGTGGGCCTCGCGGAACTTGCCGGGGGCGTCCTTGCGGGCGTCGGTGAAGGCGCCCTTGGTGTAGCCGAACAGTTCCGACTCGATGAGATTGTCCGGGATGGCGCCGCAGTGCACCGGCACGAACGGCTGGGCCCGCTGCGGGCTCATGCGGTGGATGGCCTGGGCGATGACCTCCTTGCCGGTGCCGCTCTCGCCCAGCAGCAGGACCGTGGCCCTTGTGGCCGCGGCGGCCCGGGCCTTGGCCAGGACCTCCTGCATGGCCGCGCCGATGCCCACCAGGCCCAAGGCCAGGCCCTGGGTCACGGACAGGGCGGCCGGGGCCGGGGGCGCCGGGCGCAGCCCGGGCAGGGGCGGGGCCTCCCGGAACAGGCCCCAGCGCAGCGAGCCCAGGGCGCCCCAGCGGGCCAGGTCCTCGACGCCGGGCGCGCCGGCGCCGGGGGCCAGCAGCAGCAGGATCGGCAGGGCGCCCACCTCAGCCGAGACCCGGACCAGGGCCGGGGCGGGCCCGGAGCCCGCGGCGGTGATCACCCACAGGTCGGTGTCCCGGGGCGGCAGGCTGGGCTGGGGGCCGCGGTCCAGGGTGATCTCCCAGGCGCCGGCCCAGCGGTGCTCCAGCCCAAGGGTGGGTTCGCCCAGGGTGGACCAATGGAGACGCGGCAGTGGGGTCATGGTCATCTTCTTGGTTACAGACAGCCTAGATGGAAGGATGAAAGGGTCAAGTCAAAAACATGACACACCTATGCCCGAAGCGCACGGACATTCCCGGGCCCTTCCCAACCGGCGCAAACGCACGCATCCTTACGGGATGGAGGCCATGCCTTGAAGACCCTGCCGATCCTGACCCTGGCGCTGTTCGCCCTGCCCCTATCCGCCCAGGCCTGGGACCTGCGGATGGAAGCGCCCTTCGCCCAGGGCCAGGACCTGCCCCTGACCGCCATCGGGGGGGTCGCCACGTCCGGCAGCCTGGACACCGGGCACGGGGTGATCCTCACCGTGAGCCACCGGATCCAGCGGCTGGGGCCGGTGCTCAAGTTCGAATGGCTGGCCGAGTATTCCCATCTCCAGGCCGGCGGCCAGATCCAGCAGGGCCAGGCCAGCAGCGACAGCAAGCTGCGTCAGGCCGGGCTGGGCGCCGGGATCAACGCGCAGTTCTGGGTGCCGTTCACCGGCCTGGCCGGCGAGCTGGCGCTGATCGAGCGGGTCCAGAACTACCGGTACGCCGGCGCCGGCGCGGCGGAAGACCATACCCTCGCCCGGCCCTGGCTGCGGGCCGGCTGGCGCTGGCACCTGCCCCTGCCCGGCATCGACCCGTACCTGGCCCTCAGCTACCAGGTGCCCTTCAACAAGGACAGTCCGGTCCACCTGGGCTCGGCTTCCAGCCTGGGCGACTACCTGGGGGCCCAGGGGACGGGGCAGGAGTTCAACAAGATGTGGACGCTGGGGTTGGGGGTTTCCTTCTAGGCTGGAACCCGGCGTCCCGCGCGTCCAATTATTCATTACCCCTATCGAAAAGCCAAGGACCGGTAGAGTTATTCGGTCCATCAGTGTTAAAAAAATAGCCTTGTTTTATTAACATAACTGATCCACCATTCACCCATGGCTACGATTGCCGGCGCCCAGCCACAGGACATCCCGGACCCACCTGCCCGCAGGCCCCCGGGGCAGATCAGCGAGGCCAGGCAGATCGCCCGGAGGATTGTCCGGCAGTCAAGGGCCGATCCGGGCCGGGTGTTCACGCCGTTCGATTTCCTGGACCTCGGCTCTCCCTTCAGCGTCGGCATGACCTTGCTGCGTCTGGCCCGGGCCGGCGTCATCCGTCACCTGGGCCGCGGCCTCTATGATGTCCCGCGGACCCACCCGCTCCTGGGCGAGCTCCTGCCGACCGCCGAGGCCATCGCCAAGGCCCTGGCGCGCAGGGACGGCGCCACCATCCAGCCGGCGGAAGCCATGGCCGCCAACCTGCTGCGGCTGTCCGAGCAGGTCCCGGCCAGGGCCGTGTTCCTGACCGATGGCCCCGGCCGGGTCGTCAAGGTGGGGCCCCTGACGGTGCAGCTCAAACAGCGGCCGAAGCGCAAGCTGGGCAGCCTGGCGCCGGCCAGCAGCCTGGTCTTCGCCGCCCTGCGCGGCCTGGGCAAGGCCAACGTCACCCGGGCCCGGGTGGCCCATCTCCGTGCCACCCTGAACGCCCCCGACCGCAAGCGCCTGCTCAGGGATCTGCCGTATGCACCGGCCTGGATGCATCCGATCTTGCGCTACATCGCGGGGGAGGATGCATGAGCGGATTCGCCCTTGAACCTGTCTCCGAGCGCCGCCTGATCATCGAGCAGGTGGCTGCGCGGTGCGGGATCCTGCCGGTCATCGTTGAGAAGGACTTCTGGGTGTGCTGGATCCTCGGCCGGATTTTCCAATGTCCGGCCATGGCCCCGGGCGTGCTGTTCAAGGGGGGAACCTCCCTGTCCAAGGTGTTCGGGGTCATCCAGCGGTTTTCCGAAGATGCCGACCTGTCGGTCGCTCCGGCCATCCTTGGTTTCAGCGAGGCGGAACTCGACGAGGCACCTTCCGCCACGGCGCGGCTCAGGCGCATGAAGGCCTTGGCCAAGGCCTGCGAGGCATGCGTGGTCCGGCATAAATCCCGGTTCTTCGCCTCCAGTTGGACGAGCTATGGCACCGCCGTCCCCGGCACTTTCCACCTGCTGCCAGCGGAGCACCGCCATGAGGCCTTGGCGAGGGACTTGGCGGCCATGCGTCCGATGTTCCTCGACGAGCCGCCATCCTTCATGCAACTCCTGGCTCAGCTCGAAACTGCAGAGATGGAATTGAACCGCGTGAATTGAATATCCTTGCGCGTGCCACGGGATCACCCGGAACCGGTTGCCGATGATCCCTCATCCATGTCCAGGGCGTGGCAGCGACAATGGTTGTCACCGCCGAAGGCGCATACTGGAACCTCGCGCCCGCCCTCTCCCGCCGGACCCGCCCGCCAAGGATCCCCCCATGCGCATCCTCCATACCAGCGACTGGCACCTGGGCCACACCCTGCACGACGCCTCCCGGGAATTCGAGCACCGCGCCTTCCTGGACTGGCTGGTGGACCAGCTGCAGAGCCGGGCCGTCGACGCCCTGCTGGTGGCCGGGGACATCTTCGACACCAGCAACCCCTCCGCCGCCGCCCAGGAACTGTGGTACCAGTTCCTGGCCCGGGCGCTCAAGGCCCGGCCGGGCCTGCAGATCGTGGCGATCGCCGGCAACCACGATTCCGCCGACCGGCTGGAGGCGCCCGATCACCTGCTGCGCCAGTTCGATATCCGGGTGGTGGGCAGCCTGGGCCGGAAGGCCGACGGCAGCTTCGACCCCGAAGCTGCGCTGGTGCCGCTGACGGCCGGGGGCGAGGCCCGGGCCACGGTGATCGCGCTGCCCTTCCTGCGGGCCGGCGACCTGCCCCGGACGGATGCGGAGGATCCCCTGGTGGCGGGCGTGGCCGGGCTGTACGGCGAGGCCCTGGAAGCGGCGCGCGCCGCGGGCCTGCCGATCCTGGCCATGGGGCACTGCTACATGGTGGCCGGCCAGCTGTCCGAACTCAGCGAGCGCAAGGTCCTGGGCGGCAACCAGCACGCGCTGCCGGCCAGCATCTTCCCGGCCGGCATCGCCTACGTGGCCCTGGGCCACCTGCACCTGCCGCAGGAGCTGGAGGGGGGGCGGATCCGCTACAGCGGCAGCCCGATCCCGCTGTCCATGACCGAGCGGCACTACCCGCACTCGGTGACCGTGGTCGACCTGGACCCCGGAGGCGCAGTCCGGACCGAGCCGGTGCGCATCCCCCGCAGCGTCCAGCTGGTGCGGATCCCCGACCAGGGCTCGCTGGAGCTGGAACCGCTGCTGGAGACCCTGCGCGGCCTCGAACCCCGGGATCCCGCGGCCGGCCCCGCCCCCTTCCTGGAAGTGGCGGTGCTCATGGACAAGCCCAACGGCGGCACCCTGCGCCCGGCGGTGGAAGCCGCCCTGGAGGGCAAGGGCTACTACCTGGCCCGGATCGAGCAGAATCTCTCCGGCACCGGGGCGGCCCTGGGCGAAACGGTCAGCCTGCGCGGGCTCAAGGACCTGGAGGTGGAGGACGTCTTCACCCGGAAATGGCAGCGCGACTACAAGACCGAGCCCACCCCCGAGCACCTTTCGGCGCTGCACGAACTCATCGACCAGGTGAACCAGTGAAGATCCTCGAGATCAGCGGAAGCAACCTCGCCAGCCTGCGCGACGCGTTCACCATCCCCCTGGAGCAGCAGCCGTTCAACCGCGACGGCCTGTTCGCCATCCGCGGCGTCACCGGCTCCGGCAAGAGCACCATCATCGACGCCATGTGCCTGGCCCTGTACGACGACACCCCCCGGTTCACCGGCCAGGGCGGGGCCAAGGTCGGCTCAGCCGACCAGGACCCCAAGGACCGCCTCACCGGTACCGACGCCCGGGGCATCCTGCACCGGGGCGCTGGCCAGGGCTGGGCCCAGGTGGTCTTCCGCGGGGTGGACGGGCACCGCTGGCGGGCCAGGTGGAGCGTGAGCCGGTCCCGGGGCAGGGCGGACGGCCGCTACCAGAGCCAGGAGATGGAAGTCGAGGACCTGGACACGGGCTACCGCAATGCCGGCAGGAAGACCGAAGTGCTCGCCCTGATCCGCGAGAAAGTCGGGCTCAGCTTCGACCAGTTCAAGCGCTCCGTGCTGCTGGCCCAGGGCGAATTCGCCGCCTTCACCAAGGCCGATCCGGACGCCCGCGGCCTCCTGCTGGAGGCCATGACCGGCACCGAGATCTACACCCGGCTTTCCGTCGAGGCGCAGAAGCGGAGCCAGGCGGAACTGCAGGCCCAGGAGCGGCTGGCTGCGGAACGGGAGGCCCTGGGCCTGCTGAGCGACCCGCAGCGCACAGCCATGGAGGAACAGGCCGAAGCCGAGCAGAACGGGATCGCCGAACTGGGGCTCGAACTGGCCGCGCTCCAGCGGGGGTGCGAATGGTATGCCCACAGGGAGACCTTCGAGGCGCAACTGGCGCAGGCCGCCGGGCGGGTCGAGGCGGCCGGGCTCGCGGTCGAGGACGCTCTGCCGCGCCGCCGGGCCCTGGAACAGGTGGAGGCGGTCCAGCCGCTTCGCCTGCTCCAGGCCGCCCTGGCCCAGGCCGAGGACCTGAAGGCATCCCTGGAAGGCCAGGCCGAGCAGGCGCAGAACGGATTGCCGGGAGCGGAACGGGCGGCCCAGGAGGGCGCCGCCGCCCTGTCCAGCCAGCAGGAACTCCTGGACCAGGCCAGGGCCGCCATCGCCGCCGCCAGGCCGGAACTGGATGCCGCCCGGGTCCTGGATACCCGCATCCAGGACGGCCGGCGCCGGCAGGAGGAGGCCGCCGGTACCGCGGCGAAGCTGGAAAAAGAGGCCCTGGCCGCGGAAATGACCTGCGCGGCCTCCGGCGGTGAGGCCGTGGAACTGGCCGCCACGCTCCGGGAACTGGCCGGGCAGCTGGAAGCGGACCGTTCGATCCAGTCCCTGGCCCAATCCTGGTCCTGGGTGGAAAAGGACCTCGAGGGTTTCAAGGGCGCCCGGACCGAGCTGGCCCAGGTTACCCAGGAGCAGGCCGGCCTCCAGGCCCAGGTGAAGACCCGGCAGGCGCTCATCGAGAAGCTCCAAGGCCAGGCAGCGGGCCTGGAAGCCGCGCTCTCCGGCCACCAGGACGCCCTGGCCGCCCTGGAGCAGAGGCAGGCCGAGGATCCCCGCACCACCCTGGAGGCGGACCGGAAGCAGACCCAGGCCCGGCTGGACCTGTTCCGCCGGGCGGAAACCATCCTCAAGGCCCTGCATCCGCTGCTGGAGCTGGCGGAGCAGGCCGCGGCCGAAGCCGGCGCCCAGTCCAGGACCGGAGCGCAGGCCAGCCAGGCGGTCCAGGCCGCCGAAACGGAAATCGCCAGCCTCGCCGGACGGCTGAAGGAAGCCAGGGCGGCCCTGGAACAGGTCCAGGCGGCCCAGAGCCTGGAGGACCGGCGCCACCAGCTGGTCCCCCTCGAACCCTGCCCCCTGTGCGGGGCGCTGGAACACCCCTGGGCCGCGGGCTCCCCCCTTTCGGGGCTGCTGGACGGCTCCCGGGCCCGGGTCCAGGAGCTGGAGCGGCAGAAGGCCGGGCAGGAAACGGCGCGGACCGCGGCCCTGGCCGAAGCGGCGGGCGCCGCCAAGGCCGGCGCCAAGGCCCTGCGGGACGAGCAGGGGCACCGCGCCGGGGCTATCAGGGAACAGAACGCCTGGGCCGAAGCCCGGCAGGTCCTGGCCGAGCTGCCCGAGGACGGCGGCTCCAAAGCAGCCATGACCTTCGTCCAGGACCGGATCCCGGGCCTGGAACGCACGCTCGCCGAGGTCGAGCGCCGGGCGGCCGTCCTCCGCGACCTGGAAATCCAGGCCGCCCAGCTGCGCACGACACGGGACCAGATCTCGAAGGATCTTAAGAACCTGACCGTCCGGGTCCAGGAGGCGGACCAGGCCCGCCAGGCATCGGACCTCGAGGCCGTGAAGCGGGGCGAGGCCCTGGCCAACCTCCAGGCCAGACTCCTGAGCCTGGCCGCCGCCCTCGCCCCCCACCTGGACCCGGCGGACCAGGCCAGGCTCCAGCAGGATCCCGGGGCCCTGCTGGCCAGGCTGACCGAAGCCGTGGCAAGCCGCAGGCGCACCGAGGACGCCCAGGCCGCGGCATCCTCCAAGGCCGGCGAACTGGCCGTGCGGCTGGAAGGCCAGCGCGCCACGGCCAAGGAGAAGCGCATGGCCGCCCAGGGGGCCGCGGACAGCGCCGGCACCGCCGGCCAGGCCCTGGCCGAGGTGCTGCAGTCGCGGCAGGCCCTGCTCCAGGGCCAGCCGGTCGCGACCGTCGAGGCGGCGCTGGAAGCGGCCCGCCTGCAGGCGGAAGCGGACCTGGAACGGGCCCGCGGCGAGGCGCAGCGGGCCCGCGCAGCGCTGGGCGAACTGCGCAACACCTTGGGCATCCTCCTGGGCCAGCTGGACCAGGCCGTGCAGGCCTCGATCGCCCCCCGGCAGGCCTACTTCGTCGGCCTGGCCCAGTGGGGCGGCGACCCCGGGCAGCTGCCGGCCCTCCTGGCCTGGGTCCCCGAGCAGGTCCAGTCCGAACGGAAAGACCTCCAGGCCATCGTCGACGAGCAGAACGCCGCCCGGGCGGTCCTTGCCGCGCACCAGGGGGCCCTGGACAAGCACCTCGCCGCGGGCGGCCCCGACCGGAGCCAGGCCGACCTCGCCGCCGCCCTCCAGGCCGGGAAGCCGCTTCTGGACGCCCGCAAGGAAACGTTGTGGAACCTGCGCAATGCCCTCCAGGCCGACGACCAGACCCGGGCCAGGGCGGCCGCCCTGGCCGAGCACATCCGCGAGCAGGAGCTCCGCACCCGGCTGTGGCAGGAGATGAACACCCTGATCGGCTCCTCCAGCGGCAAGACCTTCCGGAGCTACGCCCAGAGCCTGACCCTCGACGCCCTGCTGGTCTACGCCAACGAGCAGCTGGCGCGCCTGGCCTGCCGCTACCAGCTGCAGCGGATCCCCGGCTTCGACCTGGACATCCAGGTCATCGACCGTGACATGGGCGACGAGATCCGCGCCCTCAACGGCCTGAGCGGCGGCGAGACCTTCCTGGTCTCCCTGGCCCTGGCCCTGGGGCTCAGCTCCCTGTCGGCCCGGGAGACGCCGGTGGACAGCCTGTTCATCGACGAAGGCTTCGGCTCGCTGGATTCAGGCACCCTGGAGGTGGCGCTGTCGGTGCTGGACGAGTTGCAGTCCCAGGGCAGGCAGGTGGGGATCATCTCCCACGTGGACGGGCTGGCCTCGCATATCCCGGTGCAGGTGTCGGTGGAGAAGCTGGGCGGGGGGCGGAGCAGGGTGGTGCTGCCGGAGGCGGGGAAGGGCTGATCTGCGAGCAGGATCTGGCGGGCGCAGTCCCGCGCTCAGCCATCCTGCCGATCGGGCGCCGGCGCCGGGCCCAGGGCATCCAGCCTCGCATCCGCTTCTTCGAGCGTCAGGGCCGGCTCGAAAGCCAGGCCGGTCTGCGTGGCCATTCGCTCGAATTGCAAACGGCTCAAGGGAATCCTCGAGATCCTGACCACGCACCGGGCGCCCTTGACCTTCGCCGCCGCCTGGATCCGCACCAGGAGCTTGAGACCCTCCGTATCGGTGGGGCGCAGATCGGTGATGTCGCTGACGATGTCGAACCCGGGCGCAAGCCTAGCCATTTCGGACATGAAAGCCTTCGCAGCGGCGGTGCGCTCTTCAGGTTCCAGATGACCGCCCAGGGTGGCATACAGGCGGTTCTTTTCTGGATCGGCGGATACCTGGAACATCTGCTGCCCTTCTGCATCACTTGCGGCGCACCCTGTTGGAGCTTGCCTGGCCGGCAGGGTGGATGGCATTTGTTGAATTCTACACGCAATCCACCCTCGGGAAACCTCCGCACGGCCCCGGGATGTCAGCGGCGCCTGCGCAGCCAGGCGTAGAGCACCGAGGCCAGCGCCGGCACCCGCGCCAGCGGCCCCAGCATCCGCCACTGCCAGCCGGGCAGCCGCCGGAACAGCTCCGCCAGCAGCCGGGCGCCCTGCCGTACCTGCCGAGTGCGGGTGTCGAGGCCGTGGATCTCCCCGACCCGGAACTGCCCCGCCAGTTCCGGCGCCACATGCAGAAGTTCCCCGTTCTGGAACGGGAACGACACCACCAGCCCTTCCAGGTCCCGGCGCTGGATCCAGTCGACCATGCCCCGGCAGGCGGCGCTCTCGGCGTCGTAGACCAGGAGGTAGACGGAAGGCTTCCGGTTCAGACCAAGGTGGTCTGCGGGGCTCCCTGCAGGGTCCGCGCCCATTCCACGGCGGGCTTCACTCCCTTCGGAGGCTCCAGGGCCTTCTTGTAGCATTGCAGCTCCCCATCATGGTTGACGACGAAGTCGCTCTCCTCAAGGTAGGTGGCCACCGGAAGCCGGGCGCTCGCCTGTTCGCTGAGCTGGCCGGGGAAGGGCTCCAGCACCAGGCTGAACGGGACCGCCGCGACGATCTCCTTCAGCAGCGCCGTCTCGGCTTCGCTGGAGAACTCCTCGTCGTGCAGCACCACCGCGGCGCGCACTTCGCCCGCGCGGATCCGCCCCAGCAGCTCCGCCAGCTGGCCGAACCGGTAGCCGCGCTCGCTGCAGCCGCGGCGGTTGAAGATGCCGTCGGTGCTGGTCTGGAGGGCGGGGAACTCGATCGGGCGCAGGCACTCCCCGCTGCCGAAGCGCAGGTCCGGGGCCGCGGCCAGCTCGCCGAGCCGCTGGGCGGTGTCGCAGCCGAAGGTCCCCTGCAGCACCACCGCCGCCGGTCCGGCCTCCTGCAGCGCCGCGGCCACCTGTTCCGCCGTGGCCGCCGCGCCGGCCAGGACCGGCTGGACGGAGCGGGACGCCGGATCCAGGTCGTAGCGGTGCCAGGCGTAGCGCTCGTGGTCGAAGATGAAGCTGGTGGCGTTCCGGCCCTTCACCGGCCGGGGCCGGAAGCGCCAGACCCGGTTCTGGTCCACGTCGGCCCAGATCGGGCTGGCCATGGCAGAACGGCGGCTGATGGTCGGCACCGGCTTGAGGTACCAGACCCGCTTGTTGAAGCGGAAATCGCGGCTGGTGAGCGCGCCCACCGGGCACAGGTCCACCACGTTGCCGGCCAGGGGGTTGGCGTCCATGGACAGGCCTTCGTAGGTGGTGACCTCCAGCTCCGAGCCGCGGTTGGCCACGGTCAGCTCGCCCGTCCCGGACACCTCCCGGGTGAACCGGATGCAGCGAGTGCAGTGGATGCAGCGGTTCTTGTCGATGACGATCTTGGCGCCCAGGTCCTCGTAGCGGTAGCGCCGCTTGGGCTCCACCATGCGGCTGTCGCCGCTGCCGTAGGCGTAGCTGTAGTCCTGGAGCTTGCACTCCCCGGCCTGGTCGCAGATGGGGCAGTCCAGGGGGTGGTTCATGAGGAGGAATTCCATCACCCCGGCCCGGGCGTCGGCCACCGCCGGCGACTGGGTGGACACCTCCTGGCCCTCCATGGCCATGGTGGTGCACGAAGTGGCCAGCTTGGGCTGTCCCTTGATCTCCACCATGCACATCCGGCAGGTGGCCACCGGCGACAGGGCCGGATGGTAGCAGTAGGACGGGATGTTGATGCCCGCCTGGGCGCAGGCGTCCAGCAGCAGCGTGCCGGGGGCCACGGAGATCTCGATGTTGTTGATCTTCAGATTAGGCATGGGCCCCTTCGCATCACAGGATCCAATATGATGCAGCCGCTCGCGGGGTGCAATCATGATTATTTAATGGATTGCCGGCGCTGCTGGAAATCAGGCCTGGCCGGGCGACCCCACCAGGCAATTCCGGCAGAAATCAAGGAAGTCGTTGAGGTTCGGAATGTCCACCCGGATCCCGGACGGGACCACGTTGGTGATGACGATCCGCTGGCGCAGCTCGCCGCAGGCCTCCATGGAGAACACGAACCAGGCGAACCGGTCATGTTCGGATGAGAGGTTGACCGAGACGGTGCGGGTCTCGAAAAACAGCTGGGGCCGGGTCTCGGTGTCCTGGATCACCTGCCAGTTGGGGAAATGGCCGCGCTTGACGAAAGCCTCCTTGAGCTCGTCCAGGGTGTGCTGAATGGTGAACTGTATTTCCACCTGAACATCCATCGAATCCCCCTGCCATACCCATCGGCAGGCCTGGCCCGGCCGTTGAATTCCGCCGGTTCCTGGCCGATGAGGGCTCCCGCGCCCGGCTTCTCTATGAAACAATGACCCTTTGCGGGGAAAGCCATGCCCACGGCGCTGCTATCGGTCTATGACAAAAAAGGCCTGCTGCCTCTGGCCAAGGGGCTGAGAGCGCTGGGCTGGGACCTGCTGGCCACCGGGGGCACGCTCAGGACCCTGCTGGAGGCCGGGGTCGAGGTCAGGGAGGTGGCCGAACACACCGGGGCCCCCGAAGCCTTCGGCGGCCGGATCAAGACCCTGCACCCGCGGATCCACGGCGGCCTGCTGTTCCGCCGGGAAGTTCCCGAGCACGTGGCCGACGCCGCGCGCCTGGGCATCGACCCCATCGACCTGGTGGTGGTGAACCTGTATCCCTTCGAGGCCACCATCGCCAACCCCGGCAGCACGTTCGCCGAGTGCATCGAGCAGATCGACATCGGCGGCCCGGCCATGATCCGCTCCTCCGCCAAGAACCACGCCTCGGTGACGGTGCTCACCGACCCCGAACAGTATCCGGTCTTCCTGGCCCGGCTGGCCCAGGGGACCTGGTCCGCCGAGGACCGCAAGGCCTGCGCCCTGGCTGCCTTCCAGCGCACCGCCGCCTACGACGCGGCGATCAGCGCCTGGATGGCCGGCGCGGTCGGCTCGCCCGAGACCCAGCCCCTGCCCGAGCGGCTGGGACTGGGACTGGAGTTCAGCCAGTCTCTGCGCTACGGCGAGAACCCGCACCAGGCGGCCGGCTTCTACGTCCGGCCCGGGGCCCGCCAGGAGGGCTTCTCCGCCTGCCGCCAGCTCCAGGGCAAGGAGCTGAGCTTCAACAACCTGCTGGACGTGGATACCGCCGCCCAGCTGGTGTTCCAGTGCAAGGCGCCCTCCGCGGTCATCGTCAAGCACAACAACCCCTGCGGGGTGGGCCGGGGCTCCCACGTGCTGGAGGCCCTGCTCAAGGCCCAGGCCGGGGACCCCGTGGCCGCCTTCGGCGGCATCGTCGCCTTCAACCGGCCCATCGGGGTGGAAGTGGCCCAGGCCATGCTCCAGACCTTCTGGGAGGTGATCCTGGCGCCGGGCTTCGCCCCGGAGGCCCTGGCCCTGCTCTCGGCCCGCAAGCAGGTGAGGATCCTGGAGACCCCCGCCGACTGGCCGCTCTCCGCCCAGGGCCTGGACCTGCGCACCATCGGCGGCGGCTTCCTGGTGCAGCGGCCCGACAGCGCCTGCACCCCGGTCGAGCAGTGGCAGGTGAAGGCCACCGGCCGCGGCGCCTGGCCCCTGGTGGAGGACATGGTCCTGGCCGAGACCGTGGCCAAGGCGGTGAAGTCCAACGCCATCGTCCTGGTCAAGGACGGCGGCACCGTGGGCATCGGCGCCGGCCAGATGAGCCGCGTGGACGCGGTGGAGATCGCCTGCCGCAAGGCCGGGGAGCGGGCCAAGGGCGCCATCCTGGGCAGCGACGCCTTCTTCCCGTTCGCCGACGATCTGGAACTGGCCGCCCGCTGCGGGGTCACCGCCTTCATCGAGCCCGGCGGCTCCCTGCGCGACAAGGAAGTGATCCAGGCCGCCCAGCGGCTGGGGCTCTGGCTGTTCTTCACCGGGACCCGCCACTTCCGGCACTAACTCAACCTTTGAAAGCAGACTTCATGAAAACTTCCGAAATCCGCCAGCGCTTCCTGGACTTCTTCGCCGCCCGCGGGCACCGGGTGGTGCCCTCCAGTTCCGTGGTGGGCCCCGCCGACGATCCCACCGTGATGTGGACCAACGCCGGCATGGTGCAGTTCAAGGACGTGTTCCTGGGCAAGGAGAAGCGCGACTACACCCGGGCCGTCACCACCCAGAAATGCCTGCGGGCCGGCGGCAAGCACAACGACCTGGACCAGGTCGGCTTCACCGCGCGCCACCACACCTTCTTCGAGATGCTGGGCAACTTCAGCTTCGGCGACTACTTCAAGGCCGAGGCGGTCCAGAGCGCCTGGGAACTGCTCACCGCGCCCGAGGACCGGGGCGGCCTGGGCCTGGACCCGGCCCGGCTGTGGGTTTCGGTGTTCGAGGGCGCCGAGGGCGTCCCGGCCGACACCGAGGCCGAGGAGCTGTGGTTCAAGGTCGGCGTGCCCCGGGACCGGGTGCTGCGGTTCGGCAAGAAGGACAACTTCTGGCAGATGGGCGACACCGGGCCCTGCGGCCCGTGCAGCGAGATCCACTACGACCGCGGCCCCCAGTATCCGGGCGACGCCCTGCCCAACGGCGAGGGCGACCGGGTGATGGAGATCTGGAACCTGGTGTTCATGCAGTACGACCGCGACAAGGACGGCACCATGAAGCCGCTGCCCCGGCCCAGCATCGACACCGGCATGGGCCTGGAGCGGGTCACCTCCATCATCCAGGGGGTGGACAGCAACTACGAGATCGACCTGTTCCGGCCGATCTTCCAGGCGATCTGGAAGCAGGCCCGGATCGAGCCCGCCCAGCGGGCCGAGACCGCCAACCGCACCGCCTCCCAGGTCATCGCCGACCACATCCGGGCGGCCACCTTCATGATCTACGACGGCATCGTGCCCTCCAACGAGGGCCGCGGCTACGTGCTGCGCAAGATCGTCCGCCGGGCCCTGCGCTTCGGCCGCAAGCTGGGCATCGAGGGCCGGTTCTTCGCCGAGCTGGTGCCGTCGGTGTTCCAGGCCATGGGCGACGCCTACCCGGAACTGGAGTCGGAACTGGCCCGGATCATGAAGGTGCTGGCCCGGGAGGAGGGCCAGTTCTCCCTCACCCTGACCATGGGGCTCAAGCACCTGGAGGCCCTGGACACCGCCTCCGGGGCGCTGCCCGGCTTCGAGATCTTCAAGCTCTACGACACCTTCGGCTTCCCGGTGGACCTGGTGGAGGACTGGTGCCGGGAGCGCGGCCTGCGCTGCGACCTGGCCGGGTTCCACGCCGAGCTGGCCGAGCAGAAGGCCAAGAGCCGCTCGGCCATGAAGGTCCACGACATCCGCCTGGGCGGCGACCTGGCGGCCCTGGCCGACCTGCGCGCCACGGCCTTCCTGGGCTACGAGGCCACCGAAGCCAGGGGCAAGGTGATCGCCCTGTTCGACCCGGCCCAGAAGCGGGTGAAGGAGCTCTCGGGCCCCGGCTTCGCGCTGCTGGACCACACCCCGTTCTACGCCCAGGGCGGCGGCCAGGTGGGCGACACCGGCAGCCTCAAGGCCGAGGGTCTGGTGGCCCAGGTCACCGACACCACCGCGCCCGCGCCGCGGCGCCACCTGCACCACGTGACCGTGACCGGCACCCGCGCGCTGCGCGAAGGCGAGACGGTGCTGGCCTCGGTGGACGCCGAACGCCGGGCCCGGATCCGGGCCCACCACACCGCCACCCACCTGCTCCACGCCGCCCTGCGCGAGGTGCTGGGCACCCACGTCAAGCAGGCCGGGTCGGTGGTGGACGCCGACCGGCTGCGCTTCGACTTCAACCATTTCGCCCCGCTGGAGCCCGAGCAGGTGTCCGAGGTGGAGCGGCTGGTGAACGAGCAGACCCTGGGCGCGTTCCGCACCAGCAGCCAGCAGATGCCCATCGAGGAGGCCCTGGCGGCCGGCGCCATGGCGCTGTTCGGCGAGAAGTACGGCGACACCGTTCGGGTGGTGAGCGTCCCCGGGTTCTCCCGGGAGCTGTGCGGCGGCACCCACGTGGCCAACACCGGCGAGATCGGCCTGGTGAAGATCGTCGCCGAGGGCGCCGTGGCCGCCGGCGTGCGCCGGCTGGAGGCGGTGGCCGGCGCCGCCGCCCTGGGCCGGCTCCAGGACGACGAGCACCTGCTGGCGGCCCTGAGCCGCCAGGCCAACGCCCCCCGGGAGAAGCTGGCCGGACTGCTGGCCGGCAAGGAGGCCCGGATCCACGAACTGGAGAAGGAGCTCAAGGAGGCCCGGCTCAAGGCCGCCAGCGGCGGCGGCAGCGCCGAGCAGGTGGAGACCGTGGCCGGCCTGACCCTGGTCACCATGTCCGTGGAAGGCATCGACGGCCCGGCCCTGCGGGAGATGATGGACCAGTGCCGGACCCGCAACCGCAACGCCGTGATCGCCCTGGCCTCCAAGCTGGCCGAGGACAAGCTGGCCATCCTGGTGAGCGTCGGGCTGGACCTGCTGGCCCGGGCCGACGCCGGGGCGCTGCTGAAGGTCATGGCGCCCCACGTGGGCGGCCGCGGCGGCGGCAAGAAGGAACTGGCCCAGGGCGGCGGCACCAACCCCGCCGGACTGCCCGCGGCGTTCGCGGCCCTCAAGGCCGCCCTGGAGGGCTGACCGGGCCCGGGGCCCGGGAAGGAGCTGATATGGGCAGGATCCATGCGCTGTTCCTCCTGGGCCCAGGCCTCGTCGCCCTGCTGGCCTGCCGCGGCTCCAGCGGCCCCGCCGCGCCCGGCGCCGGCTCGAGGCTGGTCTACACCGACCCCCCGGCGGTGGGCTACCGGCTCGAGGCCGATCCCGGCAGCAACGCCTCAGCGCACCTGAAGCTGAACCTGGTGGGCCCCGCGGGCACCCGGGCCCGCGGCGTGGCCCTGTTCATCGCCGTGGACGAGAGCCGGGCCGCCTGGACCGCCCCCGCCGACGGCGCCGGGCTGGTGCAGAACCTCGGCGTCTGGGATCCGGGCGCCGGCCCCGCCAGCCCCCTGGTGGCCAAGTCCGCCAACGGATCCCTGCAGGCCGGCCTGTTCCAGAAGGACGGCACGCCGGTGCTGGTGGGCAGCGCGCCCCTGGCCCGGTTCGCCCTGGACCTGGAGCCCCGGGCGGCGCCCGGTCCGGTGGCCCTGGCCGCTCCGTCCGGCAAGCAGTCGGTCTGCCTGGACGAGCATGGCCAGCTGCAGCCGATCACCCTGGGGCTCGGGACCCTGGTGGTCAAGTGAATCCCTGGCTGGAGATCCCGCTGGCGGACTACGAAGGCCACATGGCCCTGGCGGCCGTGGCCCAGTCCGGCTACCTGGCCCAGGTGCTGGAGCGGCTGGCGGCCACCCTGGAGCCGCGCTCCGTGGCGGTGCTGGGCTGCGCCGGCGGCAACGGCCTGGACCGCCTGCCGCCGGCCCAGGTGCGGCGGGTGGTGGGCGTCGACCTCAACCCCGGCTACCTTACCGCCGCCCAGGGCCGGCTGCAGGGCCGGTTCCGCCAGCTGGAGCTGCACCGGCTGGACCTGGCGCGGGAGGGAGGCGATTTCGCGCCGGTGGACCTGGTGTTCGCCGGCCTGCTGTTCGAGTACGTCCCCTTCGCCTCGGTGCTGCCCCGGATCCGGCGGATGCTGAATCCGGGCGGGCACCTGGGGGTCGTGCTGCAACTGCCCAGCGCGGACATTCCCGAGGTGACGCCTTCGCCCTATGTGTCCCTGGGCCGGCTCGAGGGGCACATGATGCTGGTGCCGCCCCGGCCGTTCGAGGCGCGGGCCGGGAAGCTGGGCTTCGTCACCCGAAGCAGCCGGACGATCGTCCTGGATTCGGGGAAGGCCTTCCAGGAGTTCGTCTTCCAGGGCCGGTGAAGTCTACACGAAGTGGATGCTGACCGGATAACCTCTCATCGCCTCGTCGTGAGTGATGAGGTGCAAGGGTTCGACGAGTGCTTGTGCGATAAGCATCCGGTCGAAGGGATCGCTGTGCAGGGAGGGAAGCCCGGCGAGGGCCAGGCAGTGTTCCGGCATGACGGGCAGGAATTCAGCTCCGCTTCGAAGCAGATGATCCCTCAGTTCATCGGCGCCCACCGGAAGTTTCCCCAGGGAATGCTTGATGGCCACTTCCCAGAGGCTTGCCGTGGAAACAAACACGGTAGTGGCCTTTTCCACGAGACGTCGCGCCTGGGCGCTCAACTTCGGGTCGTCGAGGATGCTCCAGAGGCAGATGTGCGTATCCAGGAGGACATTCACGGGTCAATCCCGAACATTCGCTGAATTTCCGGGCAGGGGGCGTCGAAATCCTCCGGCACGGTGAATCGCCCCTTGGCAGAACCGAACACGAATCCCCTGGAAGGCTCGAACGGGATGATCCTGACGACAGGTTTGCCATGGCGGGAAACGATGACTTCGGTCCCGGTCGCAGCGACATCCTCACAGATGCGGCTGAATTGTGCTTTAGCATCATAGATACTGACCGGCTGCTTTGAAGGCACGGTGCACCCCCTGTTGCAAGTCTAGTCAGACTAGTCCACCGCGCAAGACCCAGCGCCATTCATCGGGCCCATTTGCATGTCCATCAGTCAATCGAGCCGACAGGCCGGCGACCAGGGCTGGAGTCCCGGCCCCTGAGCTCCGGAACTAGCGCATCAACCCAAGATACCCCAGCCACAGCGCCGGCCCGAAGAACACCACCACCGGCGTGGCCAGCGCCAGGGCGCAGCCGAACGGCAGCATGGTCTGCCCGCCGGCCTTGCGGGTGATCAGCAGCGGCAACCCCACGGCGCTGCCCAGCAGGGCCCCGCCGAACAGGATCCCCAGCATCGGCGCCCAGCCCCAGAAGGCGCCCAGCCAGGCCAGCATCTTGAAATCGCCCATGCCGATGCCGTCGGTCTTGCGCACCAGCCGGTAGATCAGGTTCAGCCCGGCCGGGACGCCGTAGCCCACCGCCAGGCCCAGCAGGCTGGACTGCCAGGTGACCGGCCAGCCCATGCCCTGCCAGGCCGGGGCCGGCTGCAGGGCGTTGGCCAAGGCGTCCACCTGAAGGATGGTCTGGCCGGGCGCCCAGACCGAGACCAGGTGCAGCGGCCAGATCAGCTGGGGCAGGGTGAACAGGATGCCCAGCGCCATCAGCGGATACTGGATCCCGTCGGGCAGGATGAACTCGGTGAGGTCGGTGAAGAACAGCACGATCAGGGCGTAGCCGCAGACCAGGCCCTTGGCCCAGATGAGGGTGCCGAACGGGAACACCCAGCAGGAGCCGGCCAGCAGCAGACCGCCCAGCAGTTCCACCAGCGGGTAGCGCACCGGGATGCGCCAGCCGCACTGGGCGCACCGGCCCCGCAGCCACAGCCAGCTCACCAGGGGAACGTTGTGCCACGGCCGGATCCGGGCCTTGCAGCCGGGGCAGTGGCTTGGCACGGTGACCACGTTGCGCTCGGCGGGGTCCTCCTGGGGCAGCCGGTGGATCAGCACATTGGCGAAGGAGCCCAGGACCAGGCCGAAGGGCGCCAGGAACAGCGAAATGATCCAGGTGGGGTAATCGAAGGTGGGCATGGAGCAAGCTTAAGGTGGGGGCAGATTCCAGGATATAAAATACAATCGTCCTGGAGCTGAACATGAAAGCAATCCTCGCTGCAGTCCTGCTTTGCCTGGCCTTCCCGGCCGCGGCGTCCAAGCCCAAGGTCCTGATCGACACCAGCTGCGGGCCCTTCGTGGTGGAACTGGAGCCGGACCTGGCCCCGGTGACCGTGGCCAACTTCCTCCAGTACGTGAACGACGGCTTCTACACCGACACCGTGTTCCACCGGGTGATCCCGGGCTTCATGGTGCAGGGCGGCGGGCTGCTCAAGGACCTCACCGAGAAGCCCGTCCGGAGGCCCATCGTCAACGAGGGCCGGGCGACCTACCGGGCCGGGCTGAAGAACGTCCGGGGCGCCCTGGCCATGGCCCGCACCGACAATCCCGATAGCGCCACCGCCCAGTTCTTCATCAGCACCACCGACAACCCCAGCCTGGATCCCGAGGGCGCGGGGCAGCCCGGCTACTGCGTATTCGGCCGGGTGGTCGCCGGCATGGCCGTGGTGGACCGGATCGAGAAGGTCCATACCATCTGGTACCACGGGATGCCCAATGTCCCGGAGATCCCGGTGCGCATCAAGTCCGCGTTACAGCTGGAACAGGAGTAAGGCAATGGCGCAATTCGACCTCATCGTCATCGGTTCCGGCCCGGGCGGCTACATCGCCGCCATCCGGGGCGCGCAGCTGGGCCTGGCCACGGCCATCGTGGAGCGGGACCCGGCCGGCCTGGGCGGCACCTGCCTGCGCCGGGGCTGCATCCCCGCCAAGACCTGGCTGGAGACCTCGCACCGGTTCGGGCACATGGCCGACCTGGCCGAATTCGGCATCGCCGGGGTGGACACGTCGCAGATGCGGGCGGACCTGGCGGCCATCGTCAAGCGCAAGAACCGGATCGTGCTGAAGAACGGCAAGGGCGTCGAGTTCCTCATGAAGAAGAACAGGATCACCGTGCTCAAGGGCAGCGCCAGGCTGCTGGGGGCCGGCCGGGTGGAGGTGACCGGAGCCGGGGTGGAGGTCGTCGAGGCCCGGAAGATCATCCTGGCCACCGGCTCGGTGCCCCGGGAGATGCCCGGCATGGAGACCGACGGGGCGCGGGTGCTCAACAGCGACCACATCCTGGACCTGACCGAGCTGCCCAGCCACCTGGTGATCCTGGGTGCCGGCGCCATCGGCGTGGAGTTCGCCTCGGTGTTCGCCCGCCTGGGCTCCAAGGTGACCCTGGTGGAGCTCATGGACCGCCTGCTGCCCATCGAAGACGCCGCCATGGGCGAGGAACTGGCGAAGATCTTCGCCAGACAGCACAAGATGGACATCCGGGTGAAGACGAAGATCTCCGCCATCCAGCGCTTCCCGGACCGGGTGGTCTGCACCCTGGAAGGGGACAAGCCCGGCACCGTGGAATGTTCCCACCTGCTGGTGGCCGTGGGCCGCGGCCCGGTCACCGCCGGGGTCGGCCTGGAGGCCACCGCGGCCCAGGTGGACCGGGGCTTCGTGGCGGTGGACGGTTTCATGCGCAGCGCCGAACCGGGCCTGTACGCCATCGGCGACATCGTCCGCACCCCCCTGCTGGCCCACGTGGCCTCGGATGAGGGGATCGTGGCCGCCGAGGACGCCGCCCGGGAACTGGGCTTTGAAGCCCACCCGCACCCCATCCGCTACGACCGGGTGCCCAGCTGCACCTACTGCGATCCGGAAGTGGGCTGCGTCGGGCTCACCGAGGCCCAGGCCCGGGAGCAGTATCCGGACGTGGAGACCGGGGTGTTCCCGTTCATGCCCCTGGCCAAGGCCAACATCATCGGCGAGCCGTACGGTTTCGTGAAGATCGTCTCCTCCAAGAAATACGGCGAGATCCTGGGCATCCACATCATCGGCCCCAAGGCCACCGAGCTGGTGGCCTCCAGCCTGGCGCTGCTGGCCGGGGAGTTCACCGTGGAGGAGCTGATCCAGACCATGTATCCGCATCCCACCCTGAACGAGGCTTTCCCCGAGGCGGCCCGGGCCGTGCTGGGGCGGGCGCTGAACGCGTAGGCTCACCGGGCCAGGCCGGTCCAGATCCGCTCGTTCCACTGCAATCCCACATGGCCTGCGGTCAGGTCCAGTCCCGGGGTCAGTTCCCGCTTCCAGTCGCCGATCCCGGTATCCGAGAGGGTACGCCAGCCGGCCCGGGCGGCCGCATCGTCCAGTTCCGCCGGCAGGTAGGCCGACCTGCAGGGCTCCCCCATCAAGGCCAGGAAGAAACTGTCCGGCCGGCGGCTGCTGGTGCGGGACAGGTAGGTGAGGGCCAGCCTGCTGTCCGGGGCGGACAGCCCGGCCAGGGCCCCGAGGGTGCGGGCCACCTCGGCGGGGGACAGGTACATCACCACGCCCTCCCACAGCCAGAAGGTGGCCTGGCCGGCATCGTGGCCGGCCTCGGCGAGCCGGGCCGCCAGGTCGTCCCGGGTGAAGTCCATGGGGACGTAGCGCACGTCCTGGGCCAGGGTGGGCAGGCGGCCGCCGGCTTCGCGCAGCAGGGCCTGGGTGGCGGGATGGTCCACCAGGAACACCCGCGTCCCGGACAGGCAGGGCAGGCGCCAGGCGCGGCTGTCCAGGCCTGCGCCCAGGATCACCAGCTGGGCGAAGGGCAGGGCGGCGGCGATGGCCCGGTCCAGGACCAGGGTCCGGAACTGGCAGAACACCCCCATGCCCCGGTCGAGCAGGGAATAGGGCGAACGCCCGGGATGCCCGGCGAGCCGGGCCCGGGCCTTGGCCACCCGCCTGGACCATCCGGGCGGCAGCAGGCGCTCGGACACGGCGTCGCCGAAACCCGGCACCCCGGGCGCCAGGTTGCCCAGCGCACGCAGGCAGGCGACATACTGGGCGGTCTCGCTGGGCATGCCGGGCTGCATGGGCCCCCCCTACATCTGCTGGTTCAGCAGCTCGGTAAAGGCGGCGTCCAGGATGTAGGGCTTGACCAGCATCTGGGTGACGCCGTTGCGCCGGGCGGCCAGCACCACCGAGGTGGAGACGTCCTCCACCGCCAGGATCACCGGCGGCAGTTCGGGCTGGGCAGTCTTCAGCTGGGCGATGAACTGCAGCGCGTCCAGGGTGCTGAAATCCCCGTCCAGCAGCAGGACGGCGAGATTGGGCTGCTGCAGCAGGCCGGCCAGTTCCTCCCGGGCATGGGTCACCAGCACCCGGCCGAAGCCTTCCTCCTGGAGATGGTCCTTCAGCACATCGCCGAACGCGGGGTTGGGCACGAGGGCCACCACCGCCCGGGACCGCTTCTTGAGCCGGAGCAGGGCGTCCTGCTTGGGTGCCTGGGCCGCCTGGAGTTCTGGGGCCTGGGGGGCTTCCCCGGGTACGGGCGGCTGGACTGGCGCCGGGGCGGGGGCGGCCGCGGGCGGCTGGTCCGGCGGCTGGACCGGCGCCGGCGCGGGCGCGGCCGCCCTGGGGGCCGGCGGCGGGGCCTGGGGCGCCGGGGCGGGCTCCGCCTTGCGCCGGGCCTTGGCGGGCAGCGAAGCGGGGACCGGCGTGGTCCTGGAGGCCACCAGGCCGCGCAGGGCCGAAGCCTGGTCCGGTTTGAGCGGGTCGAAGGCCAGGCCCAGGGTCAGGCCTCCCGGCCCGTTGTCCAGGACCACCGCCCGGCCCGAGAGTTCCATGACCGCAGCGCATTTGGGCGCCTTGTTCAGCTTGATCAGCATGAATTCCTGGCCCGGGGGCACCAGGGCGGTGCCCAGGGGCAGCCGCTTCTCGCCCTTGAGGCTCATCGCCTTCTCCACCCGCACCTTGGCCCCGGCCTCGGACAGGTTCTCCACGATCCCGGTGATGCCCACGCCGTCGAAGATCCCGGTGAGGGCGGTGAGGGTGGTGCCCTCCTTGGGATTGAGCCGGGCCCGGGGCTGGGCCCGGCGCTCCTTCATTTCCAGCGACCCGGGCAGGTCCAGGACCGCGATCCCGGGCCGGAGCTCGGCAACCCGGCTGGTTCCGCCGATGCGCATATTCTCCTGGATGAAGATGAGCTCCACCCGGCCCCCCTTCTCGACGTCCAGCGGCTGTTGCAGCTGGAAGGTGACCAGGCCCTGGGACTCGTCGATGGACTGGATGGCGGCGCCGCCGCCGGCCTTGCCGGGCCGGGCCAGGGTGAAGGCGGCCCGGGCGCGCTGCGCCTCTTCCAGATAGGCCAGGACCTGCTCGGGCGCGTTGCCGGAATCTTTCTTGTCCTTCCCGAATCCGAAAACGGCCATAGGTCCTCGCGAAAGTATTGATATTCCAGGGCTGATCGATCATAGCACCGGCTACCCGCGGATTCAGCCCGCCCGGAGCCCTGGAAGGTGATGGTAATCTCGTTGCCTATGGATGAACCACGCCCGCGCTGCTTCCTGCTTGCCCACCAGGGTCCCGAGGACCGGGAAGAGGATATCGAGGAGCACCTCGCCGAACTGGAGGAACTGGCCAGGGCCTGCGACCTGGAGCCGGCGGGACGCCAGCGGCTCAAGCGGGCCGCCATTGAAGCGAGGCTGTTCTACGGCCGGGGCCAGCTGGAGGGCGTGGCGGACGAGGCGAAGCAGCGGGGCGCCCGCCTGCTGATCTGCGACAACGAGCTTTCCGGCAGCCAGATCCGCAACATCGAGAAGGCCACGGGCATGGAATGCCTGGACCGCACCGGGCTGATCCTGTCCATCTTCGAGCAGCGGGCCCAGACCCGGGAGGCCAAGGCCCAGGTGGAACTGGCCCGCTACGAGTACGAGCTGCCCCGGCTCAAGGGGGCCTGGACCCACCTGGAGCGCCAGGCGGGCGGGGTGGGCGTCCGCGGCGGGGCCGGCGAGACCCAGATCGAAGTGGACCGGCGCATGACCCGCACCCGGATCAGCCAGCTCAAGAAGGAGCTGGAGCACCTGCAGCGGGTCCGCGACACCCAGCGCCAGGGCCGCTCGCCGCGCCTGCCCCGGGTGGCGCTGGTGGGCTACACCAACGCCGGCAAGACCAGCATCCTGCGGGCCCTGACCGGCGAGGGGGAGCCCAAGGACATGCTGTTCGCCACCCTGGACACCACCACCCGCAAGGCCTGGCTGGGGGTGGACGCTGATACCGGGGAGCCCCGCCACGCCCTGGTCTCGGACACGGTGGGGTTCATCCGCAAGCTGCCCCACCAGCTGGTGGCGGCCTTCCGCTCCACCCTGGGCGAGGTCCGCACCGCCGACGCGCTGCTGGTGGTGGCCGACGCCAGCAGCCCCGACCTGGAGGACCACCTCAAGGTGGTGGGCGCCACCCTGAAGGAGATCGGCTGCGGCGAGCATTCCCGGCTCCTGGTGCTGAACCAGGCCGACCGCATCAACCGCCCCCGCAAGCTCGACCTCAAGCGGGTCCATCCCGGCGCGGTGCAGACCTGCGCCCTGAGCCGGGAAGGCGTGGAGGAGATCCGCCAGTGGCTGCTGGGGCTGATCCCGGGCGAGCCGGAGCCGAGGGAGCTGGAAGACTGGGAGCGCTGACCCGCCGTCAGCCCTGGCCCAGCGCCGGAATCCGGGCCGGGCAGTGGCCGAGGGCCTGCGCCAGGTCGGCGATCCGGTAGGGCTTGGTGATCAGACCCTTGGCGCCCAGGGTGAGCACTTCCTGCACTTCCTCATTGTCCCCGTAGCCGGTGCAGATGATCACCGGCACCTCGGCATTGATTTTCCGAAACTCTATGAAGGTTTCGTGACCCCCCATCCGAGGCATTTTCAGATCGAGCAGGACGGCCCGCAGGTGTGATTCATGCCTGCGGTAGGCCTCGATGCCGTCCACCCCGTCCACCGCCGTGACGACCTCGTAGCCGAGGGATTCCAGCGCCGAACGGCCGAGCTCCCGGACCACGGGTTCATCGTCCACCAGCAGGATCACGCCCTGGCCGGGTTCGCTCGCCGGGGTCCCGGCCTCCACCCTGGGCGGGATGCAGCCTGCGGGCAGGTAGACCTGGAAGGTGGTGCCCCGGCCCAGGCCCGACTGGACCCGGATCGCACCCTTGTGGGCCCGGATGATGCCGTAGGCGGTGGACAGGCCCAGCCCGGTCCCGGCGGCGCCCGAGCGGTTCTTGGTGGTGTAGAACGGCTCGAACATCCGCTGCTGGACCTCGGGGCTGATCCCCGGGCCGGTGTCGGTCACCCTGATTTCCACGTAGGCCCCCGGATCCAGGTCAAAGCCGGCCAAGGATCCAGGTTCCAGTGAGAACGGCCGGGTGCTCAGGGAGAGGGTCCCGTGGCCGGGCATCGCCTCCACCGCGTTGATGCAGAGATTGAGCAGCGCCTGGTGGATCTGCGAGGGATCGCCGTCCACGGTGGGGATGTGGTCCAGTTCCATCACCACCCGGAGGTCCGGCGCCATGGAGGGCTGGAGGATCACCAGGCATTCCTCGATCAGCGTGGCCAGGTTGATGGATTCGACCCGGTTCTTGCCGCGCCGGCCGAAGGCCAGGAGTTTCTGGGTGAGTTCCGCCGACCGGGAGGCCGACGACAGGATGGCCTGCAGGTACTTCTGCCGGACCGGATCGGTTTCCCGGGCCAGCAGCAGGTCCGCGTAGCCCATGATCCCCGCCAGCATGTTGTTGAAATCGTGGGCGACGCCGCCGGCCAGGCTGCCGAGGCTGTCCATTTTCTGGGCCTGGTGCTTCTCCTGCTCCAGCCTGAGGTCGACCGCGTCCCGGCTGTTGTCCCGGAGCACGGACAGGGCCCGGGCCATGACCCCGATCTCGTCGCTCCGGTGCACCTCGGCGATCTCCTCGTCGAACTGCCCCTGCGCGACCCGGGTGATCCGTCCGGTCAGCCGGTTCAGCGCCTGGGCCAGGTTGTCGCCGATGAGAAACGTGACCAGCGTCGCCAGGGCGATCAGCCCCCCGAAGACCCACAGGATCGAAAGGGCTTCCTGCCTGAAGGCGGCATCGATGTCGTCCAGGTAGGCGCCGGTTCCGATGGACCAGCCCCAGGGTTCGAACAGCCGGGTATAGGCGATCTTGTCCAGGGCCTGGTCCAGGTTCTGGCCGCCCCTGGGGATCCGGTACTGGGTCACGCCCTCCTTCTCCGGGCTCCTGGCCACCTGGATCAGGTTGCCGACCATCTGGCTCACCAGGGGATAGGCCAGCGCGTCCTGGGAATGGATGAAGGTCCGGCCTTCCCATTCCGGGTGGGAACCGTGGGCGACGCCGGTGCCATCCATGGTCCAAATGAAATAATAGTTAGTCTTGTCAAAACGCAGGTTCCGCACCAGCCGCCTGGCCGCTTCCCGTGCCGCCGCGTCGGTCATGACCCCGGCCTGGGCCTGTCCGTGGTAGAAGGCCACGGCGCTGTAGGCCGTCTCCAGCAGATGCTTGACCTCGGAGGTCCTGGCCTGGATCAGGGCCTGCTTGAGCTTCACCAGCGAGGCCAGGGAAATGCAGGCCTGGAAGGAGAAGCCGATGACCAGGACGAGCATGAAGCGCGCCTTCACGCTGATCCTGTCCAGGAACGAGGTCCCGCTGAATGATAATCGACCCACCACCCAGGCTCCTCCGCAGGGCAAACCCGACCGATACCTATCCTTTTTGTTTGGTTTCTGGGGAATTCTACCTGGGTTCCGGGACGGAACCGGACTTTTCGCCGGAGTAGGCATGCAAGCCCACGGGGCTCTGCGGCTACGCGAGCAGGGAGTAGAGCGCCGGCAGCAGGTCCTCGTACGGCGCCCGCTTCTCGTGGATGTGGATGGCGCCGACGGCCTCTCCCACCTCCTCGATGCTGGCGTCCCGCTTGTCGGCCACCAGGATCACCGGCACGTCCAGCAGCAGGCCGTGCTTCCGGAGGGTCTCCAGGATCATCTGGCCCATGTGGCCGCCCACCTTCACGTCCAGCAGGACCAGGTCGAACCGGACGGCCCGGGCCTGGGCCTGGGCCTCCAGGTACGAGCCCGCCTCGTGCACCTGCCTGAAATCGTCCTCGCGCAGGCAGTCCGCCAGCGACTTGGCGTTGCCGGTGCTGGCGGCGATCACCAGGATCTTGCGCACCGCCTTGCGGATCCGCATGACCGGGGTCAGCTCGGGCCGGGCCGGGCGCTCCCGCGCCGGGGCCGGCGCCGGGGCCGGCAGCGCCACCACCACTGGCGCCTTGACCGCCTCCTGGACCAGCACCGGAGGACCGGCCTGGTCGGCGATATCGGTCTTCCGGTTCTTCCGGGGAAAGGCCTGGCCGAACGTGGTGGGGAACCGCCGGGCCAGGATCCGCTCGATGTTCCTGCTGGCCGAATCCTCCAGGCCGGTGAGCAGGAAGCCCGCCTGGACCTCGGCCGGGCCCTGGATCACGTGGGCCACGATGCCTGAGCACTGGATGGCCGGGGTGTAGGGCAGGCCGTCGATGCGCACTGCGGCGAACCGGTCGCCGCGCTTGAGCCCGCCGCCGTAGCCCTCGGGACCGGACAGCTCGTCCAGCGCCACCCGCAGGCCCTGCAGGCTCAGGTCCACCAGCCTGCCGGTGAACACCCGGCCCCAGAGGAAGGGCGCGGCCACCTGCTCGCAGGCGAACACCTCGATGCCCTCGTGGCGCCCGAAGCTGGCCCGGAACCGTTCCCGGCGTTCGCCGGCCGCCAGCGACTGCGGGATCTTGAACACCCCGGTGGACACCACCTGGGTATGGGCGATGAACCTGCGCGCCTCCAGCATGAAGGAGATGTTCAGCTGCTGGTCCGGCGGCAGCGGCAGAGTCTCGGCGGTGCTGAAGGTGTCCCGGGACACCTTGACGACGGTGGTGTCCAGGGGCGCGGTGTCCGACTGGCCCAGCCAGAGCTGGACCGGACTCTTCAGCCGCACCAGGTCGTCCAGGTAGGCCCGGATGGTGTTGCCGTCCCGCAATTCGACCTGCAGCCCCAGGTTGCTCATCGTTCGGGGCGCGGCAGCGCCGCCACCCCGGCCGCCAGGGCCAGGGCCAGCAGGAGGCGCAGCCCCATGAGCTGCCGGGAGATGCTGTGGGCCTTCCGGTAGGCGGCCCGGTCAGGATGGTCCGGGGCGAAGCTTTCCACCGCGTTGCCCATGCGCGCCCGGATGGCGCGCAGGTTGGGGGTGATGATGCAGGCGCTGGTGAAGCACATCAGCAGCGCCAGCAGGGCGGCCGCGCCCCACAGGCGCATGGGGCCCAGGACCTCGGCCTCGTGCAGTTCGGCCAGCCAGCGGCCGCCGTGGACCAGCGCGATGGCCGCCCCGAAGGCGATCCAGGCGGCCAGGTCCAGGCGGGCCACCACCTTGCCCGCCACCAGCCCGGCCAGGTCGCGGCTGGGCAGGATGCCGAACAGGAGCGGGGCGGTCAGGAAGGCGAAGCCCAGCACCATGCCGGCCCACAGCAGCAGGAGGGCGGCGGCGGCTCGGTCGACGCGGGCGAGGGTCTTGGCGGTCATGGCATTCCTGGAGGATTCCTGGCGTTCCTGGGTTCGAGGACGATCCGGGAGCCGGAGCGTCACCACTCATTGTAGGGGATCTGGTTCTCCCCGAGGTCCGTGGACCCGCTGCGGATGCGGAATATGCCCGGCTCGGCGTCCGGGTTGTCCGGATCGGGGGATTCGAACTCGGACACCCAGGTGTCCTTGGACTGAGTCATGGGGTCCACCGGGATGTCCCGGATGTACTTCTCCTCCCACAGCTGGTTGATGGCCGTGGGGTACTTGCCCCGGTCGGCCTGGTACTGCTCCAGGCAGTGGTTGAGCTGGAACAGGTCCTCCTTGAGCACCGCCTCCCGGGCCGCCTTGGTGTGCCGCCGGTAGCCGACGATGCCCACGGTGGCCAGCAGGGCCAGGATGGTCATGACGGTGAGGAGCTCGAGGAGGGTGAACCCCCGGGAACGTCGACGCTTGTGCTGGATGAACATGCAGCCACCTTACCAGGAGAATACGACAAAAGGCCCGACGGTTCACGCCGGGCCGTTTACGTAACTATTATAAATATCAACCCAGGCTGGTGGCCGCGACCTTCTCCCGGGTGTAGAACTCGAGCAGGTCGCCTTCCCGGAGGCCGGTGAAGCCTTCCAGGTCGATGCCGCAGTCCAGGCCGTTC
>Ga0316217_10001589_pt1 | contig 29144 bp, 26 predicted proteins | sample 1anoAmetaG_FD_203633 | JGI IMG/M metagenome (GOLD analysis project Ga0316217, IMG submission 203633) | Freshwater microbial communities from Trout Bog Lake, Wisconsin, USA - 1anoA | ecosystem: Environmental > Aquatic > Freshwater > Lake > Hypolimnion/Profundal zone | place: USA: Wisconsin... | reverse complement strand
TGTTCGGCGGCAACAGAAGGCAGGTGGAGTCGCTCAAGTCGCAAGCCGACTTGCAGCGCTTCCAACTGGAAGCCACCTACCTGACGCTGACCTCGAACGTGGTTGCGGCTGCGGTCGAAGAGGCGGCCTTGCGCGGGCAGCTCTCGGCGACTAAAAAGATGATCGGGTTCCAGAGCAAACTGCTTGAACTGCTGCAGCGCGAGTTCGCTCTGGGGCAGGTTGCAGTTGCGGACGTGACGGCACAGGAAGCGGCGCTGGCACAATCGCAGGCCATGCTGCCGCCGTTGGAAAAACAATTGGCCCAGCAGCGCGACCTGCTGGCTCGCCTTATCGGCCGTTTCCCCAGCGAGCAAATTGCCGAAACGTTCGATCTGGCATCACTGCAACTGCCGCTGGAACTCCCGGTAAGCCTGCCTTCCAAGTTGGTCTCGCAACGGCCGGACATCCGCGCGGCGGAAGAGCAGCTACACGCCGCCAGTGCCGAGATAGGGGTGAACATCGCCAATCGGCTGCCCAATATTACCCTGAGCGCCAATCTGGGCTCCACTGCCGCCTCGATCGGCCAGTTGTTTACATCAGGAAACGGCTTCTGGGCCTTGGCAGCCAATGTGTCACAGCCGATCTTCCAGGGGGGGACGTTGCTGCACCGCCAACGCGCCGCCGAAGCGGCATACGACCAGGCTGCGGCGCAGTACCGCAGCACAGTGCTCACCGCTTTCCAGAATGTGGCCGATACGCTGCATGCCATCCAGTCCGACGCAGACGCCGTAAAAGCCGCTGTCGCCGCCGAGCGGGCCGCAGCCAAAAGTCTCTCCATCGTACAAAGCCAGCTGAAATTGGGCGATGTCAGCCCCTTGATGGTGCTCAATGCCGAACAGGCGTATCAGCAGGCGCAAATCAACCTCGTGCAGGCCCTTGGCAACCGTTATGCCGATACTGCGGCGCTCTTCCAGGCCCTGGGCGGAGGCTGGTGGAACCGGACGGACGTGACCGCCGGCGTTGGCGGGTAATGAGCAGCCGTTATCTCCGGCACCAACTGAAAAAGGGTATAAGCAAAAAAACGCCGTGCAGCATAAGATGCTGCACGGCGTTTTGCCGTCGCGGAGTAGCCCGCAAAACCGCTCGAATTTTTAAATACTAGTCCGTTTTGACCGGAATTTTGGCCTTCAGGATGTACTTGCCCCCCTTGACTTCCAGCAGGCAGAGCGGCGACTTGATCGGTTCGCGGTTGTTGCGGATGGAGATGGAACCGGAAACCCCTTCGAAGTTCGCGGTCTTGGCGATAGCATCCTTGAATACTTTCGGATCGGTGCTTTTGGTGGTGGTCATGGCAGTGGCGATAAGCTTGACCGCGTCATACCCCTGGGCCTCGAACAGGCTCGGCAGGGCTCCGTTGTTCCTGGCCTTGAAGGCCTCTACGAACTTGGCTGTCACCGGTGACGCCTGCTCGGGGGAGAAACCGACATAGGACATGGAGCCCTCGACCGCTGCGCCGCCCAGCTTGATGAATTCCGGCGAGAACAGGCCGTCTCCGCCGATCATGTTGGCCTTGATGCCCTGCTTGCGGGCCTCCTTCATCAGCAGCGCGCCTTCGGTGTAGTAACCGGAGCAGAAGAGGAGATCCGGATTTTTTGCCTTGATATTGGTCATCTGGGCGGAGAAGTCCTTGTCGCCGTCCTTGATCTTCTCGTCAGCCACGATCTCGATGCCGGCGCCCTTGGCGGAATCGCGGAAGAGCTGCGACATGCTGACGCTGTAGTCGTTGTTGTCGGAGGTGATCATGGCCACCTTCTTGAACTTGAGGTTTTTGGCGAAGTAATCCAGCAGGGCCGGGATCGCCACGCTGTCAAGCAGCGTGTCGCGGAATACGTAATCGCCGGTCTCGACCACGCCCGTACCGGTTGCGCCTGCGGAGAGCAGCACGACCCTGGCCTTCTGGGCGATGGGGGCGGCAACCTTAGTGATGCCGGTAGTGGGGTCGCCGACAATGGCCACAACGTTATCGCGGCTGATCAGCTTCTGGGTGACCGCGGCTCCCTCCTGTTTATCGCCACGGTCGTCGGTCTCGACGATCTCGATCTTCTTGCCGTTGACGCCGCCGGCAGCATTGATATCCTCCGCCGCCATCTTCATGCCGACCAGGGTCGGCACGCCCAACATGGCAACGTCACCGGTCAGGGCTCCCAGGAAACCGATTTTTACGGTATCGCCGGCCGAGGTCTGGGGAGCTCCTTCGGCCTTGCCCTCTTCCTTCTTCTTGCACCCGGCGGCAAGCGACAGGGCCAGAGAACCGGCCAGAAGCGATGCTGCAATCTTCTTGACGTTCATTTATTCCTCCTTCGGAGCAATATCACCTGGTCAGCGACCCTGCTTTTCCAGTGTTCATGATTTCATATAGACTCTATATGTCGGCGCGCCACTCCTCAAGCTTCTCCAGGGCGCGTTCCGCCAGTTTCTGGCGTTTTTCCTTCTTCTTCACCCGTCCCGGCAGTTCGGGGAACAGGCCGTAATTGACGTTCATGGGCTGAAAATGACGCACGTCGGCGTTGGTGATGTGATGCATCAGCGCCCCGAGGGCCGTTTCCACGGGAGGCACAGACAGGGGGCTGCCCAGCCCGAGGCGTGCTGCGTTCATGCCTGCCAGAAAACCGCTGGCAGCCGACTCCACATACCCCTCGACCCCGGTGATCTGCCCGGCAAAGATGATGCGCGGGTCGCTTTTAAGCTGCTGGGTCGCCAAAAGCAGGGCCGGGGCGTTGATGAATGTGTTGCGGTGCAGGGAGCCGAGCCGGACGAACTCGGCCGCTTCCAGCCCCGGGATCATGCGGAAGATGCGGCGCTGTTCCGGCCAGGTCAGCTTGGTCTGGAAACCCACCAGGTTAAACATGGTCCGTTCGCGGTTCTCGGCCCGCAATTGTATCACGGCATGCGGTTCCAACCCCGTACGGGGGTCGATCAGACCCACCGGTTTCATCGGGCCGAAACGGAGCGTCTCCACGCCACGTTCCGCCATCTCCTCGACCGGCATACAGCCCTCGAAGTGGACGATCTTCTCGAAATCCCGTGCCGGGACCTTTTCTCCCCTCACCAGTTCATCCACAAACCGCAGATATTCCGCCTCGTTCAAGGGACAGTTGAGATAGTCGTCACCATCACCTTTGCCGTAGCGGGACGCGGCGAAGATCGTGGCCATGTCCAGGGAGGAGGCGGTGACTATGGGCGCAATGGCGTCGTAGAAGTAAAGCCGGTCGCCGGTCAGCCGGGCCAGCGGCCCGGCCAGGGCGTCGCTGGTCAACGGGCCGGAGGCGATGACGACGGTGCCGTCGGCGGGTATGTCGGCAACCTCGCCCCGTTCCAGACGGACCAGGGGATGCGCAGTGATCTTGTCGGTGACATAGTCGGAAAAGAGCTGCCTGTCCACGGCCAGCGCGCCACCGGCCGGGACACGAGTGGCTTCGGCCGCCTCCATGGTCAGGGAACCGCAGCGACGCAACTCCTCCTTCAGAAGCCCCACGGCATTTTCCAGGGAATCGCCCCGCAGGGAGTTGGAGCAAACAAGTTCCGCAAGGCCGGGCAGATGGTGGGCCGGGGAGAAGCGCTGCGGCTTCATTTCGTGAAGGACGACGGAAACGCCGCGCTGCGCCGCCTGCCACGCAGCTTCGCAGCCGGCCAGGCCGGCGCCGATGATGGTGAGCGATTCCATTTATTTTTTTTCCTTGCCGCCTTCTTTGAAGTCGCAACCCTCTTTGGGGCACTTGAGGTACTCACCCTCACGCTTGGTGATCTTCTTCACCAGCAGCGGGAAGCCGCACTTGGGACATTTCCGCTCCACCGGCAGGTCCCAAAGGGCAAACTTGCACTGGGGATAGCGGTTGCAGGAGTAGAACATCTTGCCGTAGCGGGATTTCTTTTCTGTCAGTTCCCCTTCCTTGCATTCCGGACAGACCACGCCGGTGCCGCGAGGCTTGACCAGCGGCTGGATATTCTTGCAGGCCGGGTACCCGGAACAGGCGAGGTACTTGCCGTAGCGGCCGTCCTTGATCAGCATCGGCTGTCCGCACTTCTCGCACTTTTCCTCGGACAGTACCGGCTCCGTCGATTCGCCGTTTTTCTCTGCCTCGATGTTGCGGGTATATTTGCACCCCTCCTGGAAACCGGAACAGGCGATGAACTTGCCCCGCTTGCCCAGCTTGACCACCAGCGGCTTGCCGCATTCCGGACAAGACTCATCAGTGGACTCGGTTGTGAGGTCGGACTTGCTGACCTCTCCCTCCTTCTGCTTGAGCAGGGTGGAGAACGGCTCCCAGAACTCCTTCAGAAGCGGCTTCCACTGTTTCTCGCCCCGGGAGACCTGGTCCAACTCCTCCTCCAGACCCGCGGTGAAGTTGTAGTCAACATAGCGAGCAAAATGGGACGTAAGCAGGTCGTTCACCACCATGCCGACGTCCTCCGGGAAAAAGCGTTTCTTGTCCAGGCGGGCATATTTGCGCTCCACGAGGGTATTCATGATCGAGGCATAGGTGGAAGGGCGGCCGATGCCGAATTCCTCCAGGGTTTTGACCAGGGTTGCCTCCGTATAACGCGGAGGCGGCTGGGTAAAGTGCTGCTCAGGGATGATCTCATGCTGCTTCAGGGAAGCCCCCTCGACCATGGCGGGCAATAGACCTTCTTTTTCCTCGTCCTGGTCGTCCACCCCTTCGATGTAAAGTTTCATGAAACCGGGAAAACGGATGACCGTACCGCTGGCGCGCAGGCCTGCCTGTCTTGCCCCGCTGAAAGGGCCGGCGGCTGGAGGAGAGGCCAGGTCAGCGGCGATGTCCACCGAGGTCTGGTCCAGGAGCGCCTCGGCCATCTGGCAGGCAACGGTACGCTTCCAGATCAGCTCGTACAGTTTGTGCAGGTCCGGGGTCAGGAACTTCTTCAATTCCGCCGGGGTCTTGGAGATGTAGGTCGGCCGGATGGCCTCGTGGGCCTCCTGGGCGTTCTTTGTCTTGGTGCGGTAGATACGCGGTTTGGCCAAGGCGTATTCGGGGCCGTAGGCGGCGGAGATGACGTCATGGGCCTCTTTGAGGGCTTGGTTCGAGAGGTTGACGCTGTCGGTACGCATGTAGGTGATAAGACCTATCGTACCCCCTTCGCCGATATCGATCCCCTCGTACAGCTTCTGGGCCGTAGACATGGTCTTCTTGGCCGAAAAACCCAACTTGCGGGAGGCCTCCTGCTGGAGTGTCGAGGTAGTGAAAGGGGGTGCCGGGGTACGCTTTTTCTCGGTCCTGGTGATCTTGGCGACCCGGTAGACGCCCGATTGCAGCGCCGTTTTAAGATCTGTCGCCGCCTCTTCGCCCGGGATATCGAACTTGCCCAGCTTCTTGCCGCCCACCGATACCAGGCCGGCCTTGAACTCCTGTCCCGGTGCAATGCCGAGACGCGCGGCAATGGTCCAGTATTCCTGCTCAATAAAGGCCTGGATCTCCTTTTCGCGTTCGCAGACCAGACGCAGCGCCACAGACTGCACCCTGCCGGCTGAAAGGCCGTAACGGATTTTCTTCCACAGAAAGGGAGAAAGATTGAAACCGACAAGATAATCCAGCACCGACCGTGCCTGCTGGGCGTCCACCAGCTCTGCCGCTATGGCGCGGGGATTCTCTACGGCGTGGATGATGGCGTCCTTGGTGATCTCGTGGAACACGACCCGCTGGATTTCAATGTCAGGCTTCTTCTTTTTGTCCAGGCCCAGGGCAGCAAGCAGGTGCCAGGAGATGGCCTCACCCTCACGGTCGGGGTCAGTCGCAAGGAGCAGCCGGTCAGAGTCCTTGAGCGCCTTCTTGATAGCGTCGATGTGCTTCTTGCTCTCGGGCAGCACGTGATACTTGGGCTCGAAATCATTTGCGATATCAACCGAGCCCTGCTTGCTGGGCAGGGCGCGCACATGGCCAAAGGAGGCCAGTACCTTGTAATCCTTGCCCAGGAATTTCTCTATGGTCTTCGCCTTGGCGGGCGATTCCACGATAACCAGATTCTGCGACATATTTGTACTTCCTTGTAATAGTTGATTAACTCATTTTAGCGTATCTGGAATGGCTGGCAAACCGCTTCGACTTCAGGACTGTCGAGACCCTTAACAGGCTGTTGAACACCTCTTAAGCAGCCACTGCGAAATGTTTGCCCGGCAGCGGCGTCACCGCACCCTTGAGTTCAAGGTGCAGTAACATAGAGGAAACCTCGCCGGCTGTCAATTCAGATTGGGCGATGATATCGTCTATGTGCAGAGACGAACGGGCCAAGAGCTCATACACGGCGGCTTCTTTGGGCGTAAGGCTGAAGGTGTGCGCGGGGGTCTGCTCCACGGCACACTCCCGGTTGCCGGCAAGGTAACCAGGCAACTCATCCAGAATGTCCTCCACGCAGTCAACGAGTTTGGCTCCCTGCTTGATGAGGTTGTTGCTGCCTCGGCAGGCGCTGAAGGAGATGTTGCCGGGGACTGCGAAGACATCTCGTCCGTGGTCCAGGGCATATTGGGCGGTGATCAGCGAGCCGCTTTTTTCGGAAGCCTCCACCACCAGAACGCCGCGGGACAACCCACTGATGATCCTATTGCGGCGGGGAAAATTCTCCGCCAGCGGCAGCGTTCCCAAGGGAAACTCGGATACCAGGCACCCTGTTTCGGACACTGCCTCGAATAGCTTGCGGTTTTCTGGCGGATACACCTTGTCGACACCGCACCCCAGGACGCCTATGGTCCTGCCGCCGGCCTGGATGGCCCCTTTGTGGGCCTCCGTATCCACCCCCCTGGCCATGCCCGAGATCACGGCCACGCCATGCCCGGCCAGCGCCTGGGCGAGACGCCCGGTGGTCAACAGGCCGTAGGAGGTAGCCCGCCGTGAGCCGACGATCGCCACGGCCAGTTCATTACCGCGCAGTTCACCCCGCACGTACAGAAAGGGTGGCGGGTCGGGGATCTCAAACAGGGTCTTGGGGTAGTCGGACGATGTAAACGTGATCAGCCGCACGCCGCTGCCCGTAAGCCGTTGGCACTCCTCATCTGCAAAGCGCTTCCAAGCCCCATCCCTGATAGCCTCTATCACGGCCGGCGTCACACCTCTGACAGCCCCCAATTCCTTGGGCGATGCGGCAAGCGCTGCCCTGGGCGCGTCAAAACGCTCCAGCAGGCGCCGGAAAGTAACATTACCGACGCCGGGTACTGCCTTTAAGCCAAACCAGTAGAATTCTTCCATATCATAGGCCTTCTAATAACCATAGCCGCAAAAACGGCTCACACAAGTAGCGGACTAAAATTCCGCTTTCAAATAAAGATGCAAGGCGGCGAGGACAGAGGTGACAAAAGCATACAGGCAGTGCGTTTAGCAGCCGAGGACGAGCCTACGGAAATGCCGCTTTGATTGGGAATTGCAATAGAAAAAGACCGGCTCCTGGCCGGTCTCTCGCGTGGTGCGTTCATCCCCTATTTTGTCAGGCTGACGATCTTATCGCTCTTGTAAATCGCATCGATGCTTTTGACTACCAATGCAGTGGCCGTTTTTTTGCCGGTCTCCAGGATGACCAGAGCCCCCAACAACTCCTGGGGCAAGCGGTCGATACGCCCCTCGACGTATTGCTGATCAGGGGTTACGTCGCGGACGATGTAGAGCATATTGCCCACTTCGGCCCCCTGGGCGCTTCCCATGTCTATGTAGACGATGTCGCCGGTAGCGATGATCGTTCCCCCGCTGTAGCTTTCAATGATATACCCTTTCAGCTCCCTGGCAGGGATCTTCAGGGCGACTTCGCGGCGCCTGTCATCGCGGTAGGGCATTAGAAAGGAGCCAGGGGATATCTCCTGGTAAGCCTTGGTAACAATGGCCCGGGACGCATTTTTCTCCAGGTCGGTCAGTTGCAGAGCTCCGAGCGGAACTACCTTTACGCCCATAATCTCGTTAGTCAGGGGATGGCTGACAGTCCCCTCCTTACGATAGACCGAAAACTTCTCCCCCCCCTTTACCCCATGCACCCTGCCAATATCGGTGTAGACGATATCGTCGTCCCCGGCCATGATACGGTCATGGAGTATGGAGACGACAGCTCCGGCAGGCTTGAAGTCTGTCTCCATGAGGAAGCCCTCATTGCCCCGCACCCTGTACATCCGTTCGGCGGCCACCTCGGCAATGGTTTCCGCCTGGGCGGTCTCGGCAGCCTGTTTGGTGGCTATCGCTGTACCTATCCCAGGTTCTCCGGACTCGACCTCGATCCGGTCGGGGAACACCCGCACCTTTTGCCCAGGATAGATCAGGTTGGGATTGGTTATCTGTCCGTTCTTCGCCCACATGTTCGGCCAGTAGCGGGGGTCCTTGATGAAGCGATCGGACAAGCCCCACAGGGTATCGCCCTTCTTTATGACGTAGATGGCGGGTTCCTCATCCACTGCCAGGGCCAAGCCGGGCACGAACAACGCTATTGCAAAGAGTAGTATGGCCAATCTGATTTTCATACACACCTCGGTCATTCCAAAGGGTAAACAGCAGGAAACGGACAAGCTTCTATAAAGTTTCCATTGAGATCTATTTAGTTTCCATCCGGAAACTCCGGATGAGAAACTATTGGTTTCCGATTCGGCAACTATTTAGCGGTAAGCCGCTCCCGTGCCTTGGCCGCAGCCGGGCTGCCGGGATAGGCCTTGATCAGACGTTCGTAGGTAGCAGCGGCCATATACTTCTCGTTCATGGCTGCCAGGGTATACCCCAGCTTCAAGAGCGCATCCGGTACCTTGGCGCTTGTTGCATAATCGTTCACTACTTTCTGGAAGGCGTCACGCGCCTTGGCAAGTTCGGACATGCTGTAATGGCATTCGCCTATCCAATAGACGGCATTGGCGGCATAGCTGTTATCGGGATCATTCTTGAGGAATGCTTCGAATGCCTCGATGGCGGCCGGAAAACTGTTGACGCTGTAAAGACCGAATGCCTTGACGTAGTCGGACGGAGGACCGTTATCCTTACCCTTGGGGGCCGGCTCCGGATTGATGACCTCGATCTTGGGTGCAACCTGCAGCAAGTTTCTGGCCTTGAGTTCGTCCTGTGCGGTCCGCAATTCCTTGATGGCATCCTGAAGCTGCTTGATTTGTGCGCTCACAGCCTTGGTCTGATCTTCCTGCGATTGCGCCTGTCCGGACAGCTCATTTAGATGCTGTTCGAACCTCTTGCCGGACTGGATAAGATGTTCGACCTTCGCCTCAGTCTCGGTCTGGCGCTTGACCATGAGATCGCTAGATGCGCAACCGGCCAGCGCGAAAGAAGCGGCAACACATGCGGCAAAGCGGATGCCGGATGGCATAATTCCTCCAAATGTCAGGTATTTTTCATAAATTAATGCCATAAACTTTCGTTTGTCAAGTGAAAGCTGGCTTTTCGAACCGGACAAGCGGGACAGGAGAGTGAAACATCACGAAGCCATGCCAGTGCCTCGTCAACCGGACAACAAGCTGCAAAAGGGGTATGCCTTGGCAGCATCCAGCGGCTAATGGAAAATCTGGGTTTAATTAACCGACAGAATATGTTAGCATTTTTTTCCTTTAGCAGACTGTTGAAAACGTCGTGAGGAAGGCCGGATGCAAGGCACACGAAACGGAGCAACCAAGGCATAACAGGCAGTTAGCCCTGTTGCGCGTACCGCGCAACGCCCAATACGGCTCTCCGCCTCATAGTTTTTCGTCAACCTGTTAGTGTCCTGTGCGGTTATATCACTGGACCCTGACCACAACTTAAGACAGGAACATCCTTGAACATCCCCGAACTTCTGGCCCCGGCCGGCAATATGGAAAAACTCAAGATTGCCGTTCATTACGGCGCCGATGCGGTCTACCTGGGAGGGCAAGCTTTCGGTCTGCGCAATCTCTCGGACAACTTCAGTATCGAGGAAATGCCGGCAGCCCTCGACTACTGTCATAGCCGCGGAGTGAAGGCCTACCTGACGGTCAACAGCTATCCCCATAACGATGCACTGCCGCGCCTTGAAGAGTTTCTTCGTCAGACGGCGCCATTGCCCTTCGATGCCTACATTGTGGCTGATCCGGGTGTCATTGACGTTGCGCGCGACATCTCCCCTCAACGTGAACTGCACCTCTCCACCCAGGCCAACACCGTCAACTGGCGTAGCGCCAGGTTCTGGGGCCGGCAAGGGGTCAAAAGGATCAATCTGGCGCGGGAGATGAGCCTGGATGCTATTCGCGAGACCGTGGCCCAGACTCCGGAAGTGGAATTCGAGGCATTTGTCCATGGCGCCATGTGCATCTCGTATTCGGGGCGCTGCCTGATTTCCAGCGCACTGGCCGGCCGCGATGCCAACCAGGGGGAATGCGCCCACCCCTGCCGCTGGAAATACCATCTGGTGGAGGAAACCCGCCCCGGTGAATACCTCCCGGTAGTTGAGGACGAAAACGGCACCTTTATCTTCAACTCCCGCGATCTCTGCCTGCTGGAGCACCTGCCGGCATTGGTGCAGGCCGGCGTGTCCGCGCTCAAGATCGAGGGGCGCATGAAGGGGATCAATTACGTGGCCTCGGTTCTGCGGGTCTACCGCCAGGCGCTGGACGAGTATCGTTCAGACCCGTCCTGCTGGCGCTGCCGGCCGGAATGGCTGGAGGAATTGGCAAAACTTAGCCACCGGGGCTTCACAACAGGCTTTCTCTTCGGGTCTCCCCGCGACGTCGGACAGGAGTATGATGCGGCCTACATCCGCAGCCACGAGTTTGTCGGGCTGGTGGAAGCCTCGCGCACCGACGGCCAGGTTGTGGTGGGGGTGCGAAACCGCATCCGTTCGGGCGATGAACTGGAATTCATCGGCCCTGCCATGCGGGCAGAGCGGCTGACGGTAAAAGGCTTGAAAACCCTGACGCCGGAGGGGGATTCAGTCGAGGCCGCCGCCGCCAACCCCAACCAGCGCCTGCTTCTTGCGCCCCCATTTGCGGTCGAACCCTTTGACCTCGTACGCAGGGAAAAGAAGGGCTCCCCGTGAGAGACTTAAAGGGCTACGCCACCGGCAGGGAGAGCGGCTGGTTGCGGGACACGGCAATCCTTGCCGTTGTTCTTGGCTTTCTTTTTTTCCAGTTTCTGGGCGGATTGCCGCTGATCGACCCCGATGAAGGGCGCTACGCCGAGATACCCCGCGAGATGCTGGAGCAGGGGGATTTCATAACCCCAACCCTCAATTACGTCAAATATTTCGAAAAACCCCCGCTCCTGTACTGGCTGAACGCCGCTTCGCTCAAACTGTCCGGCCTCACCGAACAGGCCGCCCGCTTCCCTTCGGCGCTGTGCGGACTTATGACCATACTGGCAACCTATATCATTGCCCGGCGTCTCTACGGACGCCGCACAGCCCTGATTGCCGCGCTGATCCTGGGGACATCGGCAGGCTTTGTGCTCCAGTCGCGCATTATCCTGACCGACATGCTGCTGACCTTCTGCCTCACGGCCGCGCTGGGCGCCTTTATCATAGCCAGCCAGCGCGAGGGGCGGCGCAGCAACCCTCTCGCATGGTATGCCTTCTATCTGTTCAGTGCCCTGGCCATGCTGGCCAAGGGTTTGATCGGCATTGTTTTTCCGGCAGGCATCATCTTCTTTTACCTGTTGCTGGGGGGACGCTGGAGACTGCTCAAGGAGATGCGTCTCCCTAGCGGATTGATACTGTTTCTGGCCGTAGCCGCTCCCTGGTTTGTGGCCGTATCTCTGAGAAATCCAGGATTTGCCCGTTTTTTCTTCATCCACGAACACTTTGAGCGCTTCACCAGCACGGTGCATGGCCGCTACCAGCCGTTCTGGTTCTTTGTGCCGGTCCTGGCGGCAACCATGCTTCCCTGGTCGTTCTTCATCCCCAGCGCCATCACCCGGGCCTGGCGCGACCGTCATCGTGACGAAAGCAAGGCCGGCCTCTATCTTTTGGTGTGGACGGTCCTGATCTTTCTGTTCTTCTCCAAGTCCAACTCCAAGCTGGTTCCCTATATCCTGCCGATCTTTCCGCCCCTGGCCATCCTGGTCGCCAGCCGGATAAACGGAGTACTGGACGGGCACGGCCGTGAACTCAAGCACTCCTCCTTCCTGTTGGGAATAACCCTGACACTCCTGGGCAGCGCATGTTTGGCCTATACTCGCCTGCCCCAGTTGGCGAACCTCCTGGCAGGCTCCATGCCCCATCTGAGCGATCCGCTGCACCAGTTCATTAACAACGCCCCGCCCGTCTCCGCCGCTGCCGGCACGGTCATCGCGGTCCTGTTCCTGGTACAGGGGATAGCGGCCATGGCATCAGCTGGCTACAACCCTCTCCGCATGGTGGCCGTACTCTGCCTTTGCTCCTTTCTGCTTGAAATTTTCATCCCGCGGCTGATAATGGTGCCTATCGCCCAGGCCGAATCGCCTCGCAGCCTGGCGCTCCAAGCCCGCTCCCTGGCCGGGCCGCAGACGCACATCGTTACCTTCGGTCCGCAGCAGGCGGTTTCCTGGTACACCCAACGGCGGATCATGGTCACCGACAAGCCGGACGAACTGGAGTTCGGCAGCAAGCAGGGGGATCAGTCCGCCTGGTTTCCGGACCAGCAGGCCTTGTTGCGCATGTGGGCAAGCGATGCCCCGGTGCTGGTCATCCTTAAAAAGGGAGAACTCGACCACCTGCTCCCGCAGCTCCATCCCGCCCCGCGGATTGTGGGAGAATCGGGCAGGCGGCGGTTGATATCGAACCGGTAATTAAATGTTTGGATAATTTTTTCAAGGAGTTCCCAACAACATGCGCGATACCTTTCTCCCCTTCTCCACCCCTACCATTGACGACGACGAGATCAACGAGGTCGTTGACTCCCTGAAATCGGGCTGGATCACCACCGGCCCCAAGGTCAAACGTTTCGAGGATGCCTTCAAGGCCTACGTGGGGGCACCCTATGCCATACCCCTGAGTTCCGCCACCGCCGGCCTGCACCTGACCCTTCTGGCCCTGGGGATAAAGGAGGGGGACGAGGTCATCACCACCCCCATGACCTTCGCCTCCACGGTCAGCATGGTCATCCTCTGCGGCGCAACACCCGTCCTGGCGGACATCGAGCCCGGCACCCTCAATATCGATCCGGCAAAGATCATGGAAAAGATATCCCCCCGCACCAGGGCCGTCATCCCCGTCCACTTTGCCGGTCAATCCTGCGACATGGACCCGATCTTCGCCCTGGCCCGTGAACACGGCCTGACCGTCATCGAGGACGCCGCCCACGCCGCTGGCACCGAGTACAAAGGGAGGCGCATCGGCTCCATGGACTCCATCTCCATCTTCTCGTTCCACCCCAACAAGAACATCACCACCGGCGAGGGGGGAATGGTCTGCACTGCCGACGAGGCCCTGGCTGAGGAGATATCACTGCTCAAATTCCACGGCATGAGCCGTGAGGCCTGGAAGCGCTTTGCCGCCAGCGGCACCCCCAACTACGACATCCTCATGCCCGGCTTCAAATACAATATGATGGACATCCAGGCTGCTATCGGCATCCACCAACTCCCCAAACTGGACCGGTTCATAGATCAGCGGACCGAAATCGCCGCGCAGTACAACCGTGAGTTCGCCGACATTGCCGAACTCGCGCTGCCCGCCCATGCACCCTATGACCAGCGCCACGCCTGGCATCTCTACACGCCGCTGATCAGGATCGAAAAGCTGGACATAAACCGCGACCAGTTCATGGACGAGCTGAAGAAACGCAATATCGGCTGCGGGCTGCACTACAAGGCCATCCACCATCATCCCTACTACAAAGAGCGCCTGAAGATCGGCGACAACGACCTGCCCGTGGCGAGCTATGCCTCCGAGCGGATACTCTCCCTGCCGCTCTTCCCCAAAATGACAACGGAAGACGCAGCGGATGTCGTCACTGCGGTCAAAGAGGTGATCGCGGCCCATCGGCGCCCCCTGTGAAGTGAACACATAAAAAAACGGGACGGCATCCTTCATGCCGTCCCGCGCTGTTACCCCCAACTGTCCGTTACCTTCATTTAATGGCGATATTCTGCACCATCCGTTTGTCTGCCAGTTTGGGGATGCTGATCTCAAGAACGCCGTCGTCAAACTTGGCCGTCACGTGGTCGGCGTCCAGTCCCTCCGGCAGCCGCACAGTCCTGCTGAATCTGCCGTAGCCGCGTTCAAGCTTCAGATAGTCCCTCGTGTCGACCTTTTCCTCCGTCTTTTTCTCGCCGTTGATCTCAAGGGTGTTGTTAATCAGCTTCACGGTGATATCTTCCTTGGTCAGACCTGGCAAATCTGCCTTGACGACGATATTGCCGCCGGACTCGTAGACGTCCACCGATGGCGACATCGCCCCTCTTCCCATGTCGTGCATAAAGCCTCTGAACGGTGCCATGCCCATTTCAAAAAAAGGGCGACGGAACATCTCATTCATCATGCGTTCCATGTCGTCGATCAGGCTGGGAAGCCGTGTCGTTTCGAGCCAACTCCCCCTGGTTTCGGGCACATGCTCCGACTTTACAGGCACCGAACCTTTTTCGCCGCTTTCACGTACCGATCTGAGATGTGTCGAGCCTCTCATGACCATCCACCTCCTTCACCATCGATATATGACTGCATGAATATTATATCACTTTGAAATTGCCAGTCAATATCATTACAGTCATTCATGACCCGGCTGAGGCGCTCTGAATCCTTAATTGTCTTGAAGCAGGAGGACTTTTTGCGTAAACTTGCATTTATAATGAAACTATCAGGAGAAACCCCAATGAGCATTGCCGAAAAGATCCGTCAGATCGCGGGAGAAGCCCGCCAGGCTTCGCTGGTCATGGCACGCCTTTCCACCGCCGCGAAGAACGACATGCTGCTGAAGATGGCCGATGCCCTGGAGAAGGGATCAGGGGGGATAATCACCGAAAACGGCAAGGATCTGGAGACGGGGCGCAACAACGGGCTTTCCAGCGCCATGCTGGACCGCCTGATGCTGGACGAGAAGCGTATCGCCGCCATGAGCGCTGCCCTGCGCGAGGTGGCGGCCCTACCCGACCCGGTGGGAGAGATCACCGGGATGCGTAAACGCCCCAACGATCTGATGGTGGGCAAGATGCGTATCCCGCTGGGGGTGATAGGCATCATCTACGAGGCACGCCCCAACGTGACCGCCGATGCGGCAGCCCTGTGCCTCAAGGCGGGTAACGCCGTGATCCTGCGGGGGGGATCGGAGGCGATCCATTCCAATCTGGCCATCGCCAAAATCCTGAACTCGGCCATGGCCGAGATGGGCATCCCGGCGGCGGCGCTGGCGGTACTTCCCTTCACCGAACGGGAAGGGGTGCTGGAGATGCTCAAGCAGGAAGATTCCATAGACCTGATCATCCCCCGCGGCGGCGAGAGCCTGATCCGTTTTGTCTCGGAAAACTCCCGCATCCCGGTCATAAAACATTACAAGGGGGTCTGCCACGTCTTTGTCGATGTCTCGGCCGATTTCGAGAAGGCGGAAAAGATCGTTGTCAACGCCAAGGTGCAGCGCCCCGGCGTCTGCAATGCCCTGGAGACGCTCCTGATCCACAAGGATGTTGCGGCAGCCTTCATTCCACGCATCGCCGCCGCTCTGGGAGGCCTCAAGGTTGAGTTGCGCGGCGACGAAGCCTTCCGCAGATACGCGCCGACCGCCACCCCGGCCACGGAGGAGGATTGGCACGCCGAATACCTGGAGTTGATCCTGGCCTGCCGGGTGGTGGATGACATGGATGCGGCGATCGACCACATCAACCGGTACGGTTCGCTGCATACCGAGGCTATCGTCACCAGCGACTACGGCCGGGCCCACCGGTTCATCAGGGAGGTCAACTCGTCCTGCGTGCTGGTCAATGCCTCGACCCGCTTCGCCGACGGCGGACAGCTCGGGCTGGGGGCCGAGATCGGCATCTCCACCACCAAGCTGCATTCCTTCGGCCCAATGGGTCTGGAGGATTTAACCACCACCAAGTTCATAGTCTACGGCGACGGGCAGGTCAGGGTTTAAGATAACCGAACAGGATGTCGAAAACGTCACGGTTAAACCGGATGGGCGGAGCAACAGGAACATGATAAACTGTAGCAGAGGTTGCGTTGCAGCTGACGGCTTTCCGCAATAGTTTTTCAGCAGCCTGGAGAATCTTCGAAAGGAGCCTGACATGACGGTTCAACAGCAGATCGACCAATTTCTCGCGTCGCCAGCCTTCGGGGTCATCGGGGCATCGACAAACCGTTCCAAGTTCGGCAACAAGATATTGCGCTGCTACCTGCAGCACGGTTACAGGGCCATACCGGTCAATCCCAACGAAAAGGAGATAGAGGGGATTGCCTGCGTTACCGCCGTGAGCGACCTTCCTGCGGAGGTCAAGAGCATTTCCATGATTACGCCTCCGAAGGTAACCGCCCAGCTTGTGCCGCTGGCTCTTGATAGAGGCATAGAAAACATCTGGATGCAGCCGGGGGCTGAACATCCGGAGGCGGTGTCCCTTTGCCGGCAGCGCAACGTCAACGTCATTGCCGACGGGAGCTGTCTCTTGGTCGTGATGGGCTATCATGACCACTAAATAGTTTCTCTTCCGGAAACTCCGAATGAGAAACTATTGGGTTCCGTAAGCCGGGTGTGACGAAAAAACCGGCTATATGACAAATTGTTGCACGATATTTACTTGCCAGCAGCCCGAAAAGCTGACATAGTGTGGATTAATCTGGACGGGCGTCTGCCCGTCCTTTTATTTTAAGCAGTTAGGAGCTTTTCCATGCAGGAACGTATCAGAAACATCGCCATCATCGCGCACGTCGACCACGGCAAGACAACGCTGGTTGACGCCTTGCTGCGCCACTCCGGCGTCTTCCGGGAAAACGAGGCCATCACTGAACGCGTTATGGACTCCAATGACCTGGAGAAGGAACGCGGCATAACCATTCTGGCCAAAAGCCTCTCCATCCATCACGGCCGCTACAAGATCAATATCGTGGATACCCCGGGCCACGCCGACTTTGGCGGCGAGGTTGAACGCGTCCTGAAGATGGTTGACTCGGTGCTCCTTCTGGTTGACGCTCTGGACGGCCCCATGCCGCAGACCCGCTTCGTACTGAAGAAGTCCCTTGACCTGGGACTGAAACCGATCGTTGTCATCAACAAGATCGACCGACCCGGCAGCCGGCCGGACGAGGTGCTGAACATGGTTTTCGACCTGTTCTGCGAATTGAACGCCAGCGACGATCAGCTCGATTTCCCTGTTGTCTACACCAGCGCCAAGCTAGGTTATGCCAAGCTGGACGTCAGTGCCGAATCCAGCAGCATGGAACCGCTTTTTGCCGTGATCGAGAGCAATGTCCACCCTCCCCAGGGAGACGCCAAAGCCCCCTTCCAGATGCTGGTGGCCAACATCGACTACAACGACTACATCGGCCGCATGGCCACCGGCCGCATCTTCAACGGCAGCGTCTCCTCAGGCGAGACCGTGGTCATGATCAAGCAGGACGGCACGATCCAGAAGGGACGCATCACCAAGCTTTTGGGATACGAAGGATTGAAACAGGTTGAGATCAGCGAGGCGGGCACCGGCGACATCGTGACCGTGGCCGGTTTCGACGAGATCAGCATCGGCGAGACACTGGCCTCGGCCGAGACCCCCATCGCCGTACCCTACGTCTCCATCGACGAGCCGACCCTGGCCATGAACTTCATGGTCAATGCATCACCCTTTGCCGGCAGGGAAGGGAAATGGGTCACCTCGCGCAATATCCGGGAGCGCCTGACCAAGGAGTTGCGCACCAACGTATCGTTGCGGGTGGAAGATACCGACGCCCCGGATACCCTGAAGGTTTCCGGCCGCGGCGAGCTGCACCTGTCGATCCTGATCGAGAACATGCGCCGCGAAGGCTTTGAACTGGCCGTATCAAAACCCGAGGTCATCATCCGCGAGAAGGACGGCCTCAAGATGGAGCCGATGGAGTATCTGGTGGTGGACGTAGCCTCCGAGTTCCAGGGCGCCATCATCGAGAAGATGGGACCGCGCAAGGGTGAAATGGTGGCCATGAGTCCCATGGGCGAAATGGTTCGCCTGGAGTTCATCATCCCGGCCCGCGGCCTGATCGGCCTGCGTGGCGAGGTTCTGACCGATACCCGCGGCACGGCGGTCATGACCCACACCTTTCACGAGTACTCCCCTTACAAGGGTGACATCCCGGGCCGCAAGAACGGCGTGCTGATGGCCATGGAGCATGGAGAGACCACCGCCTATTCCCTGGACGCCCTCCAGCCCCGCGGCACACTCTTTATCGGTGCCGGGGTCGAGGTCTACGGCGGCATGATCATCGGCCAGCACGCCAAGGACAACGATCTGGACGTCAATCCCTGCAAAGGCAAGAAGCTGACCAACGTACGCGCCTCGGGCACGGACGATGCCATAAAACTGATACCGCCGCGCCTCCTGACCCTGGAGCAGGCTCTGGAATTCATCGACGACGATGAACTGGTGGAGGTCACCCCCCTCTCGATCCGCCTCCGCAAGAAGGAGCTGGATCCGACCAAACGCAAGCGGGCCTCAAAAGGGTAAGCAACGCTTATTCATATGCTCGGAAGAAAATGGCCGGTAGTTTAAAAGGGATGGAATCGTTCGGATTCCATCCCTTTTTCTTATCTTTTTAAGGTGTCCCCTGCGAACCTGGATTTATCGTTCAAAACCCCAGTGCACATAACTTAATCAAAGACATCCCAGCGCATGCCCCCTTAATAGCACCGCAATGCACAAAAAACCAGCACCAACCCTTAGCCGAAGCAGATACCACACCATTTCATGAACCTAACTCTGTGTATTTATTGTTTTAACTACTTTGGCATATAGCATGCAAAGTACGAGCATACCTATCTGAACCGGCATCTGTAACTGAAACAGGAAATATCATTGGCAAGGGCGCCAACCATTCCTCGGGATGGAGCGCCTTCTTTTATTGGGGTGCCCACAGGCTCACCCATAGGAAGGTGAGGGACATTATGGCAAAACCCGACTGGTACGATACAACCGACTGCGACACCCACGACAAGGGCGCACCGAAGTTCTGCAAAAAATCCGAACCCGGCGAAGGCACCGAGCGCTCCTGCGCCTACGACGGCGCCCGTGTCGTTTTGATGCCGATCACCGACGTGATCCATCTGGTGCACGGCCCCATCGCCTGCGCCGGCAACTCCTGGGATAACCGGGGCGCCCGCTCCTCAGGATCGCAACTATACAGACGCGGCTTCACGACCGAGATGCTGGAAAACGACGTCATCTTTGGCGGCGAAAAGAAACTTTACAAGGCCATCCTCGACTTGGCCGAACGTTACCGCGGACAGGCAAGCGCCATCTTCGTCTATGCCACCTGTGTGACCGCCATGACCGGCGACGACGTGGAGACGGTCTGCAAGGCCGCCTCGGAAAAGATCTCCATTCCGATCATACCGGTCAACACCCCCGGCTTTATCGGCGACAAGAACATCGGCAACCGCCTTGCCGGCGAAATCCTGTTCAAGTACATAATCGGCACCGCCGAGCCGCAGAACCTGGGGGAATACCCCATCAACCTGATCGGCGAGTACAACATCGCCGGCGACCTGTGGGGCATGCTGCCGCTCTTCAACCGGCTGGGGATCCAGGTACTTTCATGCTTCAGCGGTGACGCCAAATTCGAGGAGTTGCGCTACGCCCACCGGGCCAAGCTGAACATCATCATCTGCTCCAAGTCGCTGACCAACCTGGCGAAGAAGATGCAAAAGACCTATGGCATGCCCTACCTGGAAGAGTCTTTTTACGGCATGACCGATACGGCCAAGGCGCTCAGGAACATTGCCCGCGAACTGGACAACACCGTTAACGGCCTTGAAAAACGGATCATGCAGGACCGGGTGGAGCAGCTTCTGGCCGAGGAGGAGGAGTCGTGCCGCAGTCGCATTGCCCCCTATCGCGCCAGGCTGGAGGGTAAACGGGCAGTGCTCTTCACCGGCGGCGTCAAGACCTGGTCAATGGTCAACTCCCTGCGGGAGTTGGGGGTTGAGATCCTGGCGGCCGGCACTCAGAACTCGACCCTGGAAGACTTTTACCGCATGAAGGCGCTGATGCACAAGGACGCCAAGATCATCGAGGACACCTCCACGGCCGGCCTCTTGAGCGTCATGGCCGAGAAGATGCCGGACCTGATCGTGGCTGGGGGCAAGACCAAGTTCCTGGCGCTCAAGACCAAGACCCCTTTTCTGGACATCAACCATGGCCGTTCCCATCCCTACGCCGGTTACGAGGGGATGGTGACCTTTGCCCGCCAGCTCGACCTGACGGTCAACAACCCGATCTGGCCGGCTGTTAATGCCCCTGCGCCGTGGGAGAAGAGCAACGACCAGCTTGCAGCAGATGTCGCTGCGGCAGCGGGTCACGCCGCCACGTTTTTGGCAGAGGACCTTTCGGCCTCGCGGGTCAAGATGTCCACCAAATGCGCCACGGTCAACCCGCAGAAGAACTCTCCGGCCTTGGGCGCAACCATGGCCTATCTGGGGATCGACAACATGCTGGGACTGTTGCACGGCGCCCAGGGGTGTTCAACCTTCATTCGCCTTCAGTTGTCGCGGCATTATAAGGAATCCATCGCCCTCAACTGCACAGCCATGAGCGAGGATACCGCCATATTCGGAGGCTGGGAGAACCTCAAGAAGGGGATCAAGCGGGTGATCGACAAATTCAAGCCCGAGATCGTCGGCATCATGACCTCGGGATTGACCGAAACCATGGGTGACGATGTACAGAGCGCCATTGTCCACTTCCGGCTTGAAAGCCCCGAATATGCCCACGTGCCCGTTGTGTGGGCATCCACACCTGATTACTGCGGCTCCCTGCAGGAAGGATACGCCGCCACCGTCGAAGCGATCGTCGCCACCCTGCCGGAAGAGGGTTCAGCCGTCAAGGGACAGGTCAACCTGCTGCCCGGCGCGCACCTTACCCCGGCAGACGTGGAAGAGATCAAGGAGCTGGTCGAATCCTTCGGACTGACCGTGCTCACCATCCCGGACATCGCCAATGCCATGGACGGCCATGTTGACGATGTGGTTTCGCCGCTCTCCACCGGCGGCATTAAGGTAGATGATATCCGCAAGGCGGGGCGTAGCATGGCAACGCTGTACATAGGCGACTCCCTGGCCAAGGCCGGAATGAAACTGCAGGAGAAATTCGGCATCCCGGCCTACGGATTCAGCTCCCTGACCGGCCTGGCAGAGACCGACCGCTTCATGGTGACGCTGAGCGCCATCGCCGGGCTCCCCGTACCGGAAAAACACCGCCGCTGGCGGAGCCGCCTCATGGACGCCATGCTGGACAGCCACTACCAGTTCGGCACCAAAAAGGTGGCCATTGCTCTGGAGTCGGACAACCTCAAGGGTCTGGCAACCTTCCTGCACAGCATGGGATGCGAGATCCAGGCAGCCCTCAGCGCCACGCGCACGCGTGGCCTGGACGCCCTGCCGAGCAATAACGTCTTTGTCGGCGACCTGGAAGACCTGGAAGAGGCTGCCCAGGGCGCCGATCTGCTGGTGGCGAATTCCAACGGCCGTCAGGCAGCCGGCAAGCTCAAGATCGGAGCGCACCTGCGGGCAGGACTGCCGGTCTTTGACCGCCTGGGGGCCCACCAGAAGGTATGGGTCGGCTACCGGGGTACGATGAACCTTGTCTTCGAGGTGGCCAACCTGTTTCAGGCCAATGCAAAGGAAGCGCAGAAACTGGCGCACAATTGAATAGTCTTCGCTACAGATCAGTCAAAGAACACCTGTAGCGACAAAGGAGTCCACCATGAAAATAGCATTTACCTCCTCGACCGGCGAGATGATCGACCAGCACTTCGGACAGTGTCAGAGTTTCCACATCTGGGAGGTCGGCCCGGATGAAGCGGCGTTCCTCGCGACCATCGGTGTCATCACTACTGCCGTAGACGAGGAAGACCGCATTATGGCAAGGGCCACGGCCATCGCCGACTGCGCCATCGTATATACCATGCAGATCGGCGGCCCGGCAGCGGCGAAACTGATCGCCCACAAGATTCACCCGATGAAGACCGGCTCCGAGGTAAGCCTGAAGGAGACCGTCGAACGGCTCCAGGAAGTGCTGCGCGGCAACCCGCCGCCATGGCTCCGAAAAGCGATGAACAAGGAACTTGCTACCTCGTTTTTAGAGGATTAATGCGCTACAAGCACCGCACCACACACAATAACGGAGGAAGGCATCATGGCTAACATCACTGCGCTTACGAAAAATAAACAAGAGTGGACTCCCCAATTCATCAAGTCCCTCGACGAAGAGACCTGTATCGGCTGCGGCCGCTGTTTCAAGGTCTGCGCCCACGACGTCCTGGCATTCGAGGAATTGGACGAGGACGATTCGGCCAAGATGTTCATGAAGATCGAGAACGACGGCAACTGCATCGGCTGCCAGGCGTGCGGCCGGACCTGCTCTAAAAAATGTTTTACCTTTGAACCGGTCGCACTGTAATAACGATTTGAAATCAAGGCTGTTTGTATAAGGTGACCAAGGCGCCCTGACGTTGAGGAGCCTGAGACGAGTCAACAAGATCGCAACCTTGATTGGGAATGGGTAAAAAAGTGGGCCACGGTCAGGCAGATGTGAAGCCATGCCGACTCATGGCAATGGAGGTGTTATGCTCATCGCGGTTGCATCCAAGGATGGCAGGGAAATCAACCAGCACTTCGGACATGCAGAGCGTTTCCTGATTTACGACGTTGAACAAAGCGAAGCCAGGCTGGTTGATGAGAAGAAGGTGGAGCGCTACTGCGGCTTCAATCCGGACAATCCGTTGCGCGGCCATGCCTTGAACGAGATTACCTATGCATTGCAGGGATGCCGGGCGGTGGTGACGGCCCGGATGGGCGAGCACCCACAGGGAGAACTTGAAAAATCGGGGATCGAACCATTCGTGGTATCAGGGCCGATAAAAGCCACACTTGTGGAACTGGCAAAGATGTTGTGATACCTGATTCCAAATCGAGGTGCTATCTCTTTTCGGCTCGTCTCGGGCTTCTCAACATGGAAGCTTGACGCAATTCCTTTGCAGGAAGAGCGTACCCTGATCTTCAACGACTACATGTCGGTCAAGTTCCAACTCCACGATTGGGAGTACCAGACTGCCGACACGGCCCGTAAAAGCATCAAGAACAGCTATCTGCGCTTCCTGCCCGGCTGTACGATGGATTCCAACTTCGTAGAAGGGGCTGCCCTCAAACGCTGGGTCGAAATCCGCATCGGCATCACCCCCACCTTCCACCGCGCGGTGATTTCAAACATCCATAGCGAGTCATACTTTGAATACTCGGTGGATGTCATGAAGAGGAGCGCCCGCACCAAACAAAAAATAAATCCGGGCCTATAGGCTCATAGAAAAGGAGATGATATCATGGCATCAATTACCGGTCTAACCAGGGACGGACAAGTCTGGACCCCGAAGTTTGCCACAAGCATCAGTATGGAATGTATCGGCTGCGGCCGCTGTTTCAAGGCATGTGCAAAGGGTGTTCTCGAAATGGTTGAGATCGAAGTCGGCGATCTTGAAAAGAGTATCATGAAAGTCAGCTATCCTGGCCGCTGTATCGGTTGCGGGGCTTGCGGCCGGACCTGTCCGAAAAACTGCTTTACCTTTGAAGAGATCGAACTTTAGAGTATCCAGGGCCTTCGCATAACAGATCATATTACTGAAAACCAACACCATGGAGGTAGATACAATGGGTGTCATCACAGGATTGACCCGTGACAAGAGTGAATGGATTCCGCAGTTCGTCAAAAGCATCGACAGAGACATATGTATAGGCTGCGGCCGCTGTTATAAGGTCTGTGTCATGGATGTTCTGGGCTATGAAGAGGTTGATGAGGATGATTCGGCAAAGGCCTATATGACGGTAGCCAACCCTGGCAACTGCATCGGCTGCCAAGCCTGCGGCCGTACCTGCCCGAAAAAATGTTTCAAATTCGAGTCCGCATCGTTATAGCCAGTCGATCTTGGGGCGTATGTAAGCCAGTAGGTTCTACACAAGAAGGAAGGACCACCACCATGCTGATCGCAGTCGCATCCAAGGATGGCAGGGAGATCAACCAGCACTTCGGACACGCCGAGCGTTTTCTGATTTACGACGTTGAACAAAACGAAGCGAGGCTGGTGGATGAGAAGAAAGTGGAGCGCTACTGCAGCTTTGATCCGGACAACCCGTTGCGCGGCCACGTCCTGAAAGGGATTGCCGACGCATTGCAGGGATGCCGGGCAGTAGTGACGGCCCAGATGGGTGAGCACCCCCGGGGAGAACTTGAAAAACTGGGGATCGAGCCATTTGTGGTATCAGGGCCGATCAAAGCCACACTTGTAGAACTGGCAAAGATATTGTAATACTGATTCCAAATCAAAGCGCTATCTTTGTTGGCTGTCTTTGTCTTCTCGACGTGATGCCTGTACGCCTTAGTCCCCTCAGGCTTGCCGCCTTTGATATCATTTTGGATTTGCAATCAGCGTGCTACATCCGTTCGACTGCGCACACTTTCACAATGAGGTGATAACCTGTGGAAAACGGTTCTTTTAATTATTGCAACCTGCCCCCGTGGGTTATCGCCTCGCGTCATTTCAACGACAATCCCCAGCCGCTGGAGATTCAGGGCGTGAAGGAGGCCAACCGCTTCCTGTTCGGGAAGCTGGACGGAATTCCCTCTCAGGAAGAGCGTGCCATGATCTTCAATGACTACATGTCGGTCAAGTTCCAACTCCACCACTGGCAGGACCAGGCTACCGACACGGCCCGCAAAAGCATCAAGAACAGCTATCTGCGCTTCCTGCGCGGCTGGATGATGGATTCCAACTCCGTAGAAGGGGCAGTCCTCAAACGCTGGGTCGAAAGCCGCATCGGCATCACCCCAACCTATCATCGCGCCATGATCTCAAATATCCATAGCGAGTCATACTTTGAATACTCGGTGGATGTCATGAAGGGGAGCGCCCGCACCAATGCCATCCAATCACAACTCGACCTGCTCTACGAATACTGCCAGTACGAACTGGTACGAAAGTATCCGGCGACGCAAAACATCCTTCTTTACCGCGGCACCTACGATGCAACGGAACACAGCGTGCTTGAGGTGACCGGCAAGCGCGAGCAGGTTGTCCGCCTGAACAACCTTGTTTCGTTCACCTCGGACGAGGAGCGCGCCTGGGAGTTCGGCTCCACCGTGTGGGAGGTCAGCGTGCCTCTCAGCAAGATCTTCTTTTTTAACGACCTGCTTCCCGGCAGCATCATGAAAGGTGAGGGAGAGTATCTGGTCATAGGCGGAGAGTACCGGGTGCGGCAGGTGATGTGCACCCTGTGATGCCGGTTCCAAATAACAGTAGGTAAAGCTTACAACCCAAGCGAACGATTTTTCGCGGGGTCGAGCTTGCGAGGATTGCGCTGGCGCGGAGCAACGCTGGCCGCGCGATCTTGCCTGCGAAATTGAACCGCGAAGGGAAAGGTTCGCGTGCTACCTTTCCGACAGCATCTGGGCGACCTTCCCCGCAACCTCCCCGGTCAACACGGGACAGATCCCCTTGTCATTGCCGGCTCGGATGGTCTTGCAGCATGTTACGCCGTACTTTCCCTTGAACCAGGCATGCAGATCCCGGGTAAGATGGGTGATCAGTTTCTTGTCTTCCCTCAGCACCAACCCCAGCCCCACGGTAGCGCCAGAGACAGCGCCGCACATGCAGCCGGAGCCGGAGCCGCCGCCGAAACCGCTCGCCATCTGCACCACCTCTTCCGGCAGATCGGGACGGAAATGGTTCCTGACCACTGCCAGCACCGCCTCGGCGCAATGATATCTTCCCGAGCGGTACAACTTTTCGGCCTCGACCCGGCATTGCTCGGCCATCTCCATTACCGCCAACGACTCTTGTGTTTTTTTCAACCTGAACATGAACACCTCTCTCTTGCCGGAATGAAGGGATAAATAGGAAAAATCTCAACTGTTCGCGCAGCTGTGGGGAAGTGCCGACCCGCTTGGAACGGCGATGCAAAAAAATGACGCCGGGATGCGTCAACATCCCGGCGCGTATCATCCGGCGTACATGCATCGGTCAAAACTGACCTGCTACTGCATGATGGTGAACTCGTCCCGTCTGTTCTTTGCAAAAGCCGCCTCGTCCTGCCCTTCAACAGCCGGCTTTTCCTTGCCGTAGCTTATGACGGAGAGGCGGTCCGGGGACACGCCCAGGGTGATCAGATATTGCTCGGCCGATTTTGCGCGGCGCTCGCCCAGCGCCAGGTTGTATTCGGCCGAACCGCGTTCGTCGCAATTGCCGGCTATCTGGATCTTGACGTTGGGTTTGTCCTTCAGGAGGATATTGGCGTTTTTGCTCAGTACATCCCTGGCATCCTGACGCAGGTCCGATTTGTCAAAATCAAAATAGATGCTTTCAAAAGCGCTCTCCTGGGCAGGAACCGTGGAAGCTTGGGCCTGGGCTTGGGCTTGTGCCTGTTTGATCGGCTCTGCAGCCGGGGTCGCGGACCCGGCAGAGGTTGCTGACTCTACAGGGGAAGGCTTGGCAGGCTGGAGAGCTTCCGCCTTCGGCGCTTCCGGAATCCTCGCCGGCTCGGCCTGGACAACCGGTTCCTCGCTCTTCACCGTCTCTTTGTGTGCGCAACCCCCAGCCAGAAACACCGTCAGGCTGAGTGCTGCCAACGCGATCATCGTCCCTCGTTTCATAACAACTCTCCTTATGTGTGGTTTAGTACGGCCAATTATCTGCTCATTCGGTGAATTATACAGCAGCCGCAAAGATTTGCAATTGCAATTCCGGGTAATGTGGTACAGGCTCCAACTTAGCGGGATCCCCAGGCCGGCTGGGTCGCACTCCCTTTTCCCTGGCTGACCCTGACCTGCCCGCTGCCGTCGGCGCGCATGACATAGATCGCCGCAGGGCCTTCCCTTTTCGAGCTGAAGGCGATGAAACGCCCGTCCGGCGACCAAGCTGGGTTCTCGTTGCTTCCCGCGGTAGTCAGCTGAGTGTCGCCGCTGCCGTCGGCATTGATGACATGGATATGGAACTCCCCTCCGCCTCCCATGCGGGCATAGGCTATCCTGTCCCCCTTGGGCGACCAGCGGGGGGTGACGTTATATGCCCCGGCGGTGGTCAGTCGGCGGACATTGCCGCCAGAAGCATCCATCACGAAGACCTGGGGCTTGCCCAGCCGGTCGGATATAAAGGCAATATGGCTGCCGTCAGGCGACCAGACAGGGGAGACCTCGATAGCCGGGTTGAAGGTGAGGCGCTTAGGATTGCCGCCGTCCCTGTCAATGGTGTAGATCTCCGAGTTGCCGTCTTTGCTGAGGGATAAGGCGATCTTTGTGCCGTCCGGCGACCATGCCCCGGTGATGTTGAGCCCCTTGCGTCTGGAGACCGGAATCTCGACCGTACTGGAAAGGGCGCGTTTGTACAGATCGGGATTGCCGCGTTTGTACGAGGTGAATATGATCTCCCGGCCATCGGGGGAAAAATCGGGATCGAGGTTGATGGAACCGTTTCTGGTCAAAGGCAGCAGGTTGCGGCCGTCCCAATCCATGATGGCCACCTCCTTGTTGCCGAACTGGGTGGAGATAAAGGCGATATGAGTCGTAAAGGCACCTTGTTCGCCGGTCATCCGCAGCAGGATCTCGTCACAGAACGAATGGGCGAACCGGCGCAGATCCCTGTTTTTACCCAGGTAACGCTTGGCAGTCAGCATCTTGTCGTTGAGTACGTCGTACAAGCGGAACTCCACCGTAAGGGCTTCGCCGGTGATGCTGTATTCGCCGCGCACCAGCAGGTCGTTTCCCGCCGCGCGCCATGGGGCGAAATCGGTCGCCCCGAACATGAGCCCCCCCGCGAGGGGCAGCGGCTCCTTTACATCGGCATTGACGGTCCCCGACATGTTCATGTCGAAGGCAATCACCTCGGCCATCTCTTTGGCGGCGTTGGCATTCGGCGAGGTGCTGCTTTGAGCATGTGGGGTTTCGACAGCCAGCTTGAGCTGGCGGTTGCCAGGCGCGGTCACCTCGATATAACCCGATTGGGCGCCAAGGGCCACCCCCGGCAGGACAAGGACAACAATCAGCATCAGGCGAATAAAAGGTTTCATGGATGCCTCGTTACTGCTTGTTACGGGAAATGCCCTGGGGTTTGAAGATAAACGCCCCCTCGAAGACCTTGTGGTTCGGCGGGGGGACCAGCTTGTCTCCGGCCTTGTCGATCGCCCTCAGCACTGCCAGTTCGAAGGTATGGTCGCCACTGCTCTTCTCGATCTTCTGGCGGATCACCTTGCCGTCTGAATCGATGTACAGGTGAACGTCAACCTCGGGATTTTTACTGGTATAGGAGATGGTCTGATAGAAGGCATCTTTCAAACGGGAAAAGACGTAGGCGGTGTAGTCGCTTCCGGCTCCGCTGCCGCTGCCGGCAGGCATTCCGGCCCTGCCGCTGCCGGTCGCCTTGAGCTTCTTGCGTAGTTGCTCCATGGTCGCCTCCTCATGCTGGGATGCGGCCTTGTTTTCAAGCTTTGCCATCCTTTCGGCAAAGGCCTCGGTGCTGGAGGCCTCGTTTTGTTCGGCTTTTCCGGTTTTTTTGACCGTTTCGGCCCGCCCCTTAAGACCCGGCTGCGGTGGTGAAGGCATGCTGAGCGGGGGTTCGGGCGTCGGCGGCGGTGGAGGGGCCTCGGCATTATCTCCCTTTTGGGTTGGACTGCCGGACCGGGGGTTGGCTACCGGCAGATTGACCACATCGACGTAATAAGTCTCCTGGACGTCCATGGTTGGCGGGAAAAGTTGCCCCCACCACAGCAACAACAAAAAAACCGCCAGATGGATGACGGTGGAAATGGTAAGGCTGACGCCAAAACCGGCGTCATGTCTGTCCTGCCTTGCATTCATCTTATTTCGGAGCCGGCTCCGTCACCATGCCGAGCCGTTCGATCCCGGCGCCCTTGATGTCGGCCATGATCCGGACGACCTCGCCGTAGGGGACGGTCGCGTCGGCCTTGAGGAAAACCTCCTTCTTGGTCCGCTGCGCGAACAGGTCGGTCAGCTTGACGCGCAGATCACCGGCCGGGGTTTCCTCCTTGT
>Ga0316217_10001588_pt1 | contig 29147 bp, 25 predicted proteins | sample 1anoAmetaG_FD_203633 | JGI IMG/M metagenome (GOLD analysis project Ga0316217, IMG submission 203633) | Freshwater microbial communities from Trout Bog Lake, Wisconsin, USA - 1anoA | ecosystem: Environmental > Aquatic > Freshwater > Lake > Hypolimnion/Profundal zone | place: USA: Wisconsin... | reverse complement strand
ATGCCGTTCGCCGCCTGGGCCTTTGTCATTGCGGGCATGGCGTCGATGGGGCTGCCCGGCTTCTCGGGCTTCGTCGCCGAACTTCAGATTCTGGTTGGTGCCTGGCGCGTTGCTCCCTGGTGGACGGTCGCGGCCGGCATCGGAATCGTAGTCGGCGTGGCTTACACCTGGCGCGCGCTGCAAAAGGCATTCTTCTCTGATCATGTGCCGAGCGCGCATGTGTTGGAGCAGGAGAACCATCATGAGTTGGCAGCAATCACCTGGCCTGAAGTTACCGGCTTCGTCATGCTGGCGGGAGTGAGCTTGTTTGTGGGACTTTATCCAAAGATATTGCTCGACACAATAGAACCGGCAGTGAAGGCGCTGCTTGCGGGAGGCGTGCAATGAACTACGCAGATCTCTTCCGCGTGACTTTGCCGGAGACGGCGCTGGAAATTGCGGCGCTGGTTGTGCTGGTGGTGGACCTGGCTTTGCTGCGCAAGGCTGCGCTCAAGGTGCGTATTGCTGTTGCCTCGATGCTAGGCGTGGTTGGCTGCGGAGTGGCGCTGTGGGCGATCAGCATTCAGACGGGATTCGGACTATATGTGGACGAATCTTTAGTCCTGGCGAATGGCGGTGGCGCTGCGGTTGCACAGGCCGGAATCCTGGTGTTGACCGTACTGACGCTGCTGCTACTGATTGATTCCATATTCACGCGGCATGTGGGCGAGTTTGTGGCCGTCGTGTTGATGGCGGCGTCCGGCGGTTTGCTGATTGCGAGCGCACGGGATCTGCTGGTGATCTTTGTTGGGCTTGAACTGTTGAGCCTGGGCCTCTACATCATGACTGCCTTTGCCAAGAGTTCTGGCAAGAGCGCGGAAGCTGCATTGAAGTATTACCTCTTCGGTGGAATGTCGGCAGCGTTTCTGCTGTTCGGCTTCAGTTATCTTTATGGCTTGAGCGGCAGCACGAACCTGTATTGGATCCAGTATTCAATCGGTGAATCAGGAGCAAGTCCACTGCTCTATATTGCATGGATTCTGATAGTCGCAGGTCTTGGTTTCAAGGTCGCGGCAGTACCGTTTCATCTGTGGGCGCCGGATACTTATGAAGGAGCGCCGGCACCGGCTGCCGCGTTTATAGCTTCGGTTTCAAAGGTGGCAAGCTTTGCGCTGCTGCTGACAATAGGCGGGAATTTGCTCACGCCTAGTGGGGCTATCGGCGGACAGAAAAATGTCGTCGAACATTATCTCAGCAATGTATTACTAACTTGGCAGTCGCTGGCTCTGATTCTTCTCGTGGTTGCTGCAGCATCGATGATTGTTGGCAATCTGGCAGCGCTTGCTCAGGTGAGTGTACGAAGATTGCTGGCATACTCGGCCATTGCCCATGCAGGTTACATTTTGCTGGGCGTGGCTACTCAGCGAGTATATTCGGGACAGGGTAGTTCATTCGAATTTGTCATGAAAACAAACGTTCCATACTTGGTTCGTTCCAACGCCGTTCTCTACTACATCCTCACCTATGGCCTGACCACCATCGGCGCATTCGGTGTGGTTGCAGTTGTTGAGCGCGCCACGGGCAGCGACAAACTCGACTCGTTCCTGGGCCTGCACAAGCGCAATCCGCTGCTGGCGGCGGTGTTGCTGGTGTTGTTTCTATCGCTCGCCGGGATTCCCCCATTGGTCGGCTTCTGGGCCAAGTTCAACTTGTTTGCCGCGGTGCTTGGCGTTTCAGCCGGGCCGGTTCCCTTCGCGCTGGTTGCTTTGGCCATCGCAATGAGCGCGGTGTCCCTCTATTACTACTTGCAGGTTCTCAAGCGGGCCTACGTGATGCCTGCCGTGGACGAGTCGCCTATCAAGGCGCACCCGGTCACGCTGGCCGTCCTGCTCCTGATTGCCGCCGCAGTGGTCATTCTGGGTTGCTTCCCGGCGTTGCTTCAGAACTGGATTCAGAGTTTCGGCTAGGTCCTATCGCACGCGAGAGGCCAATTTTTCGGCTCAGATCTACATTCCCTGTATTGGTAACCATCATGGGTAACCACCACCAATGGTGCCGGAAAGATCGCACCATTTGCGCAGCAGTACCGTTCCAGTGCACAACAAGTTACCCCAGTTATCTTGCCCCCGTAATCTTGCACATCTAATTAGCTTTAGGTGATCCTAGGGTCACCATCAAGCTTGTAATGTTCGGCGCTCAGCGACGGCCATTCAGGCTTGAGGCATCCTTCGTTGTGTCGCCCCCCCCTCCGGCATTGAACGAGTTTGTCATTCTTTTAGTGCAACCAGGCCCGCATATCAGGCGGGACGTAGCCTGTTTAGGCCAGGAGAGGTACATATGAAGTGCAAGACATGTTTGATGCTTTTTGTCTTTGCCGTTGCATCAATCTTTTCTCTCAACCCGTCGATGGCGTCCGCAACTTCGATTGGTTCAACCGTCACCTTGCAACTCACCGGTATTGAGGGATTAGGCACCTCGAGCGGCCAGGCGGTGTATCCCTACTATTTCAGCATTGACGGCAGCTCGGGTTCAACTTCGCTGATGTGCATCAGCTTCGACAACGAAATCTCCATGGGAGAGAGCTGGAACGCGACCATTACGCCGATCGAAACTCCCGAGATGGAAGAGGCCGCTTGGCTATTCAATGCCGCCAACAACGCGCTTCTGGCAGGGAACACCACAGACCAGATCGCCGATCAATGGGCAGCCTGGGAGATCTTCTCGGTAAACGCGCAAAACGCGGCTCCTCCGGTGGATGCGCAAGCTCAACTCGCTATGGCTCGGGCGAGTTATGCAACGGTTTCGCCAAGCTTCTACCAGAACTTTGTAGTTTATGTTCCGGTATCCGGCAGCCAGCCTTCGGGTGCGGACTTACCTCAATACTTCATGGGATACAACGATTATCCTCCCGCGACGCCGGAGCCTAGCAGCCTCGTGCTGCTCGGTACGGGCCTGTTGGGTCTTGCGGCCTTTGCATACCGGAAAATGCGTATCGCCTGATTCGGCTTTTCCGGGTGACTGCGATTGGCAGTGAAGGAACGCATTGGCGTTTGAGGGTAGTCTCTCTGTTTCCCCAAAGAGATTTAAGGTTTGCATTTGTAATGGATTGTCAATACCCCATGCTGAAGCACGTAGCATGGGGTTATGTTTTTGTATTTTAAGGACTTAGTGGATATGCTTGGCATCTTGAAGAATGATCGCATTGTGGAAGTCAAATTTCCATCCAGCGGACAGGATTCATCGAATTTTGAATGAAACTGCAGATTCGGGGTGCAATAGGTGATTGGGCCTCGTGACGGTTGGGATTTTTCCTGATTTGCCCTCTGCATTCCCGGTGAGGGAAATTCCACAGGTATTGAGGAACATGGGACATATTATTTTGATTTTTCGATTGCCCTTGCATCGGATATCACTCATCGTGTTAAGATTCCTTGTGGCGGCCTGTAACTTGTTCGCACCGGGGTCTCGTTCTTTCAGGGGTATTCCCTTTTGGCGCCCTGATTTGAAATTGACCCTGGCTCATTCCCCAGTCTGCGGATGGGTTTAGGGCATTGATTTAGGGAGCGGCAAATTTGAATCGCTGAGGGCAGTTGGATTGAGGTGCGGCTTTCGGGGAGTTCATATTTGTAATAGACCACCAGAAAGGATTTGCACGTGACGAAGAACCTTCTGAATCGAGCACTCGTGGTGTTTGGGCTTTGTTTGGGCATATGCTCCGCTGCCCACGGATTGGCATTCCTCAAGAGGCCGGAGGTTGATCCAAGTCTGGCGATCAGCGGTATCACGTTGCTTGCAGGTGCTTTGGCGGTTTTACGAATCCGGCGCAAGAAGTAGAAACTGTACAACCCTTAAATTGAGAATGAAACTTATCAGCGTTTTAACGGGGAATACAGATACCAGGCTAAGGCGAATCACTGAATTCTCAGGCTCTGTACTTGGGCGGCTTTATATTTTTGCCGCAATTTATGCTATTGAGTCCATTTCAGTAACCGGCCTTCTCCACATCAAGTCAGCCTTTCATCCCGGCTTGATTCCGGTTGCAATTGTCTCTTTTGCGGTCTTTCTTGGCCTTGGATATCCGTGGTTGAAGGTGCAGCGCGAGAATCTACCGTTTGGGTTCATCTCCTTCGGCGGTTATGTTGCCTGCGTTGCTGTGACCATCGGCCTGCATATGCTGACGGTGAAACAAGGGGCGGGATTTCCGTTCTCCTATGCCGCAGCCCTGGCCGTCTTCGCAATTTATTTATTGAAAATCCCATTTCTGGCATTGGCCTGCATTCCGTTCCGTAACTGGATCCGGATCTTTCGCGCATCCAGTCCATTGTGGCTTTATGCCTTTCTGGCCGGCGCCGCCGCCTGGACTTTGGTTCAACCCTCGCAGAACCTGTGGGCCGCGGCAGGGGTTGACGCTGGCCGCGCCATTCAGACGGCGACCTTCTACTCCGTACGGGTGGTTCTTCACCAGGTCTTGCCAGATCTGGTCACGGATGCCGCTCATTTTACGATTGAAACTCCCGGTTACTCAATCGAAATTGCTCCCAGCTGTTCCGGAATGGAAGGGCTTGGGCTGATGCTTGCTTTCACGGCCATCTGGCTTTGGTTTTTAAGAAAAGAATGCCGCTTCCCGCAATCGCTGCTGCTGATTCCTATAGGCCTCATCTGCATTTGGGGGCTTAATGTTGTGCGGCTTTGCATTCTTTTTCTTCTTGGCAACTGGGGATTTTCAGAGATATCAGAAGTCGGATTTCACACCCAGTTCGGCTGGATAGCGTTCACGGCTGTTGCTTTGGCGTTTTCCGTGGCGACTCAAAAGCTTTCCTGGGTGCGCGGGGCTTCCGTTTCCTCGATATCCGGCCAGTTGCGGGAGGAAGGAAGAGAGGCTGCTGCTGACGCGCCAGAGCGACAGATTGCTGAACAGGGGGAATCTCCGGCCATTCGCGCTTATCTGCTTCCGTTTCTTGCAATTCTGGCAGCGGCGTTTATATCAAGAGCGGTTTCCGGAAATTTTGAGTGGGCATACCCGTTGCGCTTTATTGTTGCAGCGATAGTTCTCGCGTATTTTTGGCCGGAGTTGAAAAAGATCAATTGGGTTTTTGGCTGGGTTGGTCCGGCGACGGGCGTTGGCGTTTTTCTGGTGTGGATGACGCCGGCCTGGTGGGCGCATCAACCTGCGGCCAACTCGCTGGGCGCGGCGCTGGCGGGGCTTTCTCCTGCTGCTCGCTGGGCGTGGATTGGCATCCGAGTGGCCGCTGCGGTCATCACGGTGCCTGTCGCAGAGGAACTGGCTTTTCGGGGTTATCTGGCGCGCAGGTTAATCAGCCGGGAGTTTGACAGCGTTTCCTTTTCCAGCCTGACGGCGATCTCGATCTGCTTATCTTCTGTAGTGTTCGGAATGGAACACATGAGGAGCCTGATGGATTGGCAACATCTGGCGCTGGGCACAATGGCCGGGCTGGCGTTTGCTGCCGCGCTGCGCTGGCGGGGACGCATGGGGGATGCAGTTATTGCGCACGCCGTCAGCAATCTCCTGCTGGCGGCATGGGTCCTCGGCGTTGGCGACTGGGCGCAGTGGTAGGGCCGGTTCTTCGTCTGCGCAATCCGCGTTAAAGAACATTTTTCATAGGCTATCCGTCCGATTTGACGCCGATCTTTGACTGTTTTCTCGGCGATTTGATGCGTCAGCAATTAGATTGGAATCATGGGGCAGGTTCATGCCAATTGGCGACGGGAACTCAGCGCGATGATCACGCTGGCGGTTCCTGTTGTGTTGAGCGAGCTGGGCTGGGTGGCCATGGGCATTGTGGACACCATTATGGTGGGCAGGCTGGGGCCTGTGGCCATTGGCGCTGTTGCCCTGGGCAATGCCGTCTACTACACGCCGGCCATCTGCGGCATTGGCCTGCTGCTTGGGCTGGATACGCTGGTGGCGCAGGCCTATGGGCGCAAGGACCACGATGAGTGCCATCGCTGGCTGGCCCAGGGAGTCTGGCTGGCATGCATGGCAACGCCTTTGCTGATGTTGTTGATTGCGCTGGCCAGTCTTGGCTTCAGTCCATTCGGGATTACACCGCAGGTGGCCGCTCCGGCCGCCGCATATCTTCGCATCCTCAACTGGGGTACGCTTCCACTGCTTCTCTATGGTGGAACGCGCCGCTACCTGCAGGGCGTGGGCGATGTGCGAGTTGTTACCGTGACCTTTGTTGCGGCCAATCTCATCAACTGGTTTGGCAATTGGGTGTTGATCTCCGGGCATTTAGGGTTTCCGGCGCTGGGGGTGATTGGTTCAGCGATTTCGACGGTCGCATCGCGTTCCTTTCTGGCTGCCGCTCTGCTGGGCTTTGCCTGGCGTTATGAGCGCAAGCGCGGCCATCCGCTATTCCAGCACTGGGCCGGCCCGCAAGTGGCGAAGCTCCGGGAACTGGTCCGCCTGGGCGCTCCGGCTGCCGGGCAGATTTTGCTCGAAGTAGGCGCATGGAACCTCGCCACATTATCGGCTGGCTGGCTGACGCCGGTGGTGCTGGCCACCCACCAGATTGCGCTGAACTACGCGAGCCTGACTTATATGGTTCCTCTGGGAGTCTCGGCGGCGGCAGCGGTCAGCGTTGGCCATGCAGTGGGAGCAGGAGATCCTGAGCGGGCGCGCCGCGCCGGGTGGCTGGCACTGGGGCTGGGAACTAGCTTTATGCTGCTGGCAGCCATAGTTTTTGTTGCTGCGCCGGTGCCGTTAATTGCCTTATACACTCGCGATGCGCAGGTGATGGCTGTCGGGCCCAGCTTGCTTGGCCTGGCAGCGGCTTTCCAGATATTTGACGGCATTCAAACGGTCTCCACCGGCGCCTTGCGCGGATTGGGCGAGACGCGGGTGGCTATGGTGGCCAACCTGGTTGGCTACTGGGTGCTGGGATTGCCGCTGGGGCTCACGCTCTGCTTCGTGCTCCACTGGGGCATCTACGGCTTGTGGATTGGGCTTTTGCTGGCGTTGCTCATCATTGCGTCGACGCTGCTTGCACGCTGGCGCCGGGACGCTGCGCGCCTGACGCATTTTTCCTGATACACATGGAGCCTTCCGGGCTCCATCGATCCTGTTCTCTCATTGAATATTCAGTATTTCCTCTACTCGCTTGGTACTATTGCAGCTTATCCCGAGCAGAGACGCGGACCAGTTCGCGCGACTATAATGAGAGCAGAGCGAAAGATAGACTCTTTCCCGAATTTCTTGGAAGGGAATTCCGCCAAATGGCGACAGGCACTCCTGCCCTGGGCGAACGTCAGGGCGCATTCGACGCATGCACGCGCGTCATCAATGATTTCAGCATTAATGTAGCGACGGTCAACGGCTCCGGGTCGCAGTCCGCCAATAACGTTTTGATGAAGAGCATCTTCGGAATGGGTGTTCCGGTGAGCGGGAAGAACCTTTTTCCCTCCAACATTGCCGGGCAGCCGACCTGGTATCTGATTCGCGCCAGCAAGGATGGATACGTCGCGCGCAAGCGCGACTCGGAGATCCTGGTGTCGCTGAATGCGGAGACAGCCCAGGCCGACGTACAGGCCTTGCCTCCGGGTGGCGCAGCCATCTACGAGGAAAGTTTCAAACTCGACCAGGTGCGCAACGACGTATCATTTTATCCCGTACCTTTTGATAAGCTAACGGCTTCCATTTGTCCTGAGGTAAAACTGCGCAAGCTGGTCAAGAACATGGTTTTTGTTGGCGTGGTTGCCCAGTTGCTGCACATTGAACTTGATGTGGTGGAGAGCAATCTGCGCCGTCAGTTTCCTAAAAAGCAGAAGGCCTTTGAACTGAACTTCGGCGGAGCCAAGGCGGGCTATGACTATGCCCAGTCGACTTTTACCAAGCGGGACCCGTTCTACATTGAGCGGATGGACAAGACTGCGGGCAAGATCATCATCGACGGCAACGCGGCCTGCGCGATGGGCGCGGTATTTGCCGGCGTGACAGTGGTTGCATGGTATCCGATTACTCCTTCTACTTCAGTGATTGAGTCCACAGCAGGACTGCTCAAGAAGCTTAGGCTCACGCCGGAAGGCAAAGCCACTTTTGCCGTGATTCAGGCAGAAGATGAGTTGGCCGCTATCGGCATGGTTCTGGGCGCTGGTTGGGCTGGCGCACGTTCGATGACTGCGACCTCCGGTCCGGGAATGTCGCTCATGGCAGAGTTCACCGGGCTTGGCTATTATGCCGAGATTCCCGGCGTGATTATCAACGTGCAGCGCACCGGACCCTCGACGGGAATGCCTACGCGCACCCAGCAGGCCGATCTGCTTTCCGCGGCATTTCTCTCGCACGGCGACACGCGGCATCCGGTTCTGCTGCCGGCCACGATGAAGGAGTGCTTTGAGCTGACGCAGGATGCGTTTGATCTTGCAGAGCGGCTGCAAACGCCGGTTTTTGTGCTTACCGATACCGACATGGGCATGAACAACTGGATGAGCGAGCCGTTTGATTATCCAACGAAGCCGCTGGATCGCGGCAAGGTGCTCACGGCTGAGGATCTGGAGCGGCTGGGCGGCTTTGCCCGCTATCGCGACGTGGACGGCGACGCCATCGGCTGGCGCACGCTGCCGGGGACGCGCCACCCCAAGGCTTCCTATTTCACCCGCGGCTCGGGGCACAACGATGCGGCCAAGTACACGGAAAACCCGGTCGAGTACCAGGCATTGATGGACAGGCTGGCGCGCAAGTTTGAGACCGCGCGCAAGCTGGTTCCGGCTCCGGTGGTTGTCAAGCATGGAACTTCGAAAATTGGTTTCCTGGCTTACGGCTCCACGGATTGCGCGCTGCTTGAGAGCCTCGATCAGATCAAGAAACGCTACGGCAAAGATGCGGATTATATGCGCATCCGAGCCTACCCCTTCGCGCAGGCAATCCATGACTTTGTCGCCTCGCATGATCGCGTTTATGTGGTCGAGCAGAACCGCGACGCGCAGTTGGCCAGCCTGCTCAAACTCGATCTTCCCGCTGTCCAGGTAACCAAATTGCGCAATATTCTCCACTACAACGGATTGCCGGTAGACGCCGATTCCATCACCGGACAATTTGCGAATCAGGAGGGCCTGTAAATGGCAACCGCTGCTGCACCAACTCCCAAAGTCAATCGCCTTGGCCTTCCCATCGTTGATTATCGCGGCGGCAAGAGCACGCTCTGCGCCGGCTGCGGCCACAACGCTATCTCCGAGCGCATCGTCGACGCGCTGTTCGAGATGGGCGTCGAGCCGGAACGTGTTATGAAAATGAGCGGCATCGGCTGCTCATCCAAGAGCCCGGCCTACTTTCTGAGCCGCTCGCACAGCTTCAACGGCGTGCATGGCCGTATGCCGGCCATCGCCAGCGGCGCGATTCTGGCCAATCATACGCTGACCACCATTGGCGTTTCCGGCGATGGCGACACCGCCTCCATCGGCATGGGACAGTTTGTTCACCTCATGCGGCGCAACCTGCCCATGATTTACATCATCGAGGACAACGGGGTTTATGGGCTCACCAAGGGCCAGTTCTCCGCCACGGCCGATCTTGGCTCCACGCTCAAGACCGGCGTAGTCAATGATCTGCCGGGCATTGACACCTGCGCGCTTGCCATTCAGCTTGGCGCAACGTTTGTGGGCCGTTCTTTTTCCGGGGACAAGAAGCAGTTGCTCTCCATGCTGAAGGCAGCCATCGCTCACAAGGGAACGGTAATGCTCGATGTCATCAGTCCCTGCGTTACCTTCAACGATCATGAAGGCTCCACCAAGAGCTACAAATTCATGCAGGACAAAGATTCGCCCATCAACGAAATCGGCTTTGTGCCCAGCTTTGAGGAGATTCACGTCGATTATGACTCAGGCGAGACGTATGATGTGCAGATGTACGATGGCTCCAGCATGCGCCTGCGCAAACTCCGCGAGGACTACGACCCTACAGATAAGGCCAACGCGGTGCGGACCTTGATGGAAGCGCATGAAAATGACGAGATTCTCACCGGTGTTTTTTACATCAACACAACAAAGTCAACTTTTATCGATCTGCTGAACGTGGTGGATAAGCCTCTGGGAACGCAGCCTGAATCGATAACACGGCCTCCAAAATCGGCCCTCGATTCACTGATGACCAGCTTGAAATAACTGCGGATTGCCAGCCTGCAAAGAGAAAAGCCCCGCAATCGCGGGGCTTTTCTGCTGATGAAGTGATTCCCGGCGATGCTCTGAATCAATGCGCTGTGAGCCTGACGCCCATGGCAGTCAGCCTGGTGCGCGCCAGTGCCGCTTCCGGGGTTTGCGGGTGGCGCTTGTTGAGCAGTCGCAGCTCGGCGATGCCGGCCTCGCGTTTGCTCATCTGCAGCAGCGCCAATCCTTTGTGGAGTTGCGCGGCTGGAGCTTTCGCATTGCCGGGAAAGCTTTCCAGAACTGCGTTGTAAGCCTTCACGGCATCGGAGTAGCTTTTTTTGCGATAGTCGATCTCGCCCAGGTAAAAATGGGATGAGCCGGCCATATCGTCCATCGGGTAGTAGTGAATCACGTCTTGAAATTCACCGCGGGCAACCTCGTACTTGGCGGCGTTAAAGTCACGCACGCCGGCCTGGAAGGTCTCCTTGAGCGGCGGTGTCTGCGGGACAGGCGGCGCGACGGCAGCAGCGCTCGGTACAACTGGCCCGGATGTTGCTCCCTCCGCATTCGCTGCCGGAGCCTGGGGTGGGTTCTGGATGTTCTGCAACTGGGTCTGCATATCCTGGATTGATTTATCCAGCTTGGCGATGCGCGACTTCAGTTCGTCCACGGAGTCGTTGAGCGACTGCACCTGTCCGGAGGCGGCGTCCAGCTTGCCGTTGGTCGCATCGCTCTGCGTGGTGATCTTCTGTTGCAGGGCATTGACGGAGGCAGACATCTGGTTGGCGTTGTCCGCGGTCTGCTCGGCCAGGTGCTGCAAAACGGCAAAGCGCGTGTCCATGGTGGATTGGAGCCGCTGCACCATATCCAGCAACTGCTGTACCTGGGTTTGCAGTTCGATAATTTCCTTTGACGCGGCGTGCGCGGGCGCCGGCAATAAGACGAGCAATGTGGCGGTCATTGCCGCAGCCAGAAGGCGATTGCGAAGCTTGTTTGTTTGCATGATTCACCTATAGAAAAACGAGAACAGTGGTCAGTGTACAGTCATCAGCCGGGCAGTAGTGCCGGGAGATGGGATGGACAAACCCAGGCTGAATGCGGATCGAATCCAGTTTCACTGATCACTGCCCACAGTTCCCTGACCACTGTATTTTACCGTTCCGGCGTGAACCCCGCGCGGCGGTTCTGCTGCCAGCACTCCTCGGTCGACTCCGTGCAGAAGGGTTTCTCCTTGCCATAGCTGACGACGCGAATGCGGTTAGCCGCCACTCCGGCCGTGACCAGGGCATTTTTGGCGGCATCGGCGCGGTTCTGGCCCAGCGCGAGGTTGTATTCGTTGGAGCCGCGCTCGTCGCAATAGCCGCCTATCACAATCTTAAGGTCGGGGTGGCTCGCCAGGTAAGAGGCATCGTGCGAGAGCGTGGCCTGTGCATCGCTGCGGATATCGTAGGTGTCGTAGTCGAAGAAGATGTCCTGAACATTGGCCTTGAACTCCTCTTCCGCGGTCATCGCATTGGTGGGCACCATCACAGCCGGTGGAGTATTTACAGTCACGCGCGCGGTGGCCTCAGCCGAGCCGCCATCGCCGCGCGCCACCAGGTGATAGGTGGTAGAAACCGAGGGAGCCACAGTCTTGACGCCTGAGCTGGGCACTTCGCCAATATCGTCAATGGAAACCTTGGTGGCATTCGTGGTTTGCCAGTTCAGTTGGACCTGATCGCCTGCTGAAACCAGCGTTGGCGAAGCGGTTAGTTGCGCCGTGGGCGCGGGCATATTCGCTGGCGCCGTCTCCGAGGAAGAGACAGGCTGTGTTTTCTTGCCGCAGCCTGCGACAATGGCCAATGCTAAAAACAGGATAACCGGTACCGCAATGCGACTGGGTCGATTCAATTGATTACTCCTTCCACAAATTCATTGCACCCTAAACAGAATAGTGCAGGAAACCGAAGTACTTGATTCACTTCCAGCTCCAGTTGGGCATGAAGTTGTTGCCCGTCTGGGTCAGTTGATGCTGTTCAGTGCCGTCGGCCAGCATGGTCCAGATCTGGCTGCGTCCGCCAATCGCCCGCTCAAAGACAATGTGCCGGTTGTCCGGCGCCCAGGAAGGAAAGTCGTTGCTGCCCGCTTCGTGGGTCAATTGCAGCCAGCGTTTGCTGGCGATGTCCATCACGTAAATGTCCTGGCCGCCCGGCGCGCCGGGGCCGTACTTGCGATTCCAACTAAAGGTGAGAAACTGCCCGCTGGGCGACCACGAGGGAGAGATTGCATAGCCTCCGTCGGTCAACCGCTGCACGTTGGCGCCGTCCTGGTCTATGGTGTAGATCTGCGGCAGACCGGTGCGTCCGCTCACCCACGCCAACTGCGCATTTGTCTGCGGATTCCAGGTCGGCGCGACGTCCGGCCCGGCAAAGTGGGTCAACTGGCGCAAATTGGCTCCGCTCGCATCCGCAAGCCAAATTTCCGGGTCGCCCGTCCGCGACGACGAGAAAGCAATTCGCATCCCATCGCCCGACCATGCGGGAGACTGATTGCTTCCCCCTGCCGTGCCTGCCGGAAAGCTCACCATCCGCCCCAGTTCCAGAGAATACATCCGGATGGCCCATCCTTCGCGGCCCAGGGAGGCAAAGGCGATGCGTGAATTGTCGGGAGAGATGCGCGGGGAAAGCGAAATTGTGCCCAGATGCGTAACGGCGTGCTGGTTCTGCCCATCGTAATCCATGGCCCAAATCTCTTTAGTTCCGCTGCGAGAGCTGACAAAATATATTTTCGTCTCGGCGATTCCGTTGATGCCGCCGCCCAGCCGCAGAATGATTTCGTCGGCAAAGCGGTGCGCGATGGTCCGCGCCATATCCTGGCTGGCCTCTTCGTTATATTGCTTGCCCAGCACCTGCGGATTGACGGTATTGCGGGTATCGTCGAGCCAGCCGTAAACAGCCAGCCGCCCATTGGCCGCCGATAGTGCTCCAAAGGCGACCATGGCCGCATTGGCGGGCGCTGCCGACCACTGTGCCAGGTTAATCTCCTGCGGAGATCCCGGAGCGGCCACGGGCGCCATGCTTTTTGAAACAAGGTCGAAGATGCCCGCATTGGCCAGGTCGCTGTAAAGCGTGGCGTCAAAGGCTGCCTTCAGCGCCGGAGTCTGCGGATCAATGCCTACCGGCTTGAACTCCGCTGCCGCAATCCGGACGCGCTCATTGCCCAGGTTCGACCCGATATGAATCCAGTCCTGGGCCGCCAGGGGCAAGGCCGTCAGTGTTGTCAGAACCAGCAGGGAAGAGACAATAAGCCGGGAGTGTGCCTTCATGCAGTGCGCAATCCTTCCTCGGGAACTCGTCCACATTTCTATTCTACTTCCGCGTCTTCAGAAGGGCAGTAGCTGAATGAACAGGTAGCGCCGGCCTCCCGGCCGGCTGTCGCGTGGACCTCCCGGTCCACGCCGCACTCTACGCAAAATTGAAAAATGTTAGCTAATACTCGCAATAGTAAGATGTCATCACGGTGCTCTGGTTATATTGCGCGGGCAGTGCACCAAAAGTGTCTACACGCTGCGCGGCGCGCAGGCAGGAGGTGTCCAATGTTTGGCTGCCGCTGGATTGATCCAGCTTGATATTGCTCACGCTGCCATCCCGGCGAATGGTGAATTCGATATAGGAACGGGTGCCTTTGGCAGTGTGCTGATCCACCTCATACCGGTTCCAATCCGAGGCCATCTTGCGCGAGATGCCATCCACATACCAACCGAAACGGCTGCCAAAGTCCCCGCCGCTGATGCTCACTGGTCCATTCGCGCCGTTTTGCGCGGCGATGGAGCGCTGCATCGACGACCCTGCCTGCTCGCCATACTGAGCCCGATTTTCCGGCGGATGCTGCGGTGACTTGCGCATGGTTTGCGGCTGTTTCTTGTGTTTGCCTGCAATCTCCAGCGTGCTGTCGTCTGCCGCTTGTTTCGTTTTGGGGGCAGGCTCGGCAGGGGCCTGGCTGGGCGTATCGGTGGCCAGCACATTCTCATTGGGCGGCTGGTCGGAGGGCAAGGGAAGGGCATTGGTCAGGCTCACTTGAATCGCGCCGCCACTTCCTGCGCCACCCCACTGGTTGGGATGAAGCAGTCCGGCGAGAAGACCGTACGTCAGCAGGAAGACAGCCAGCGCAACGTGCAGCAACAGGGAACCCGCCGCCGGGGCGATCTTGGGGTCCGGCGCAAGTTCCTGCTCCAATTGCTCGCCATTGTCCAGCAGAGTGTTCATGCGTCCTTCTGAAACTCCGGTGCTTGCTGACCTGCCGCCCTGCTAAAACCCGATCGTGCTTGCGCCCCTGGTATCCAGCGGTTGCGTCACAATCGAAATGTTGGTGATTCCTGCCTGCTTCACAGCGTCCATTACCGTGGCAAATGCCCCAAAGGGAACCCGCTCGTCGGCGCGCAGATAAATCACCTGCTTGACAAGATTCTGGTGGCTTTTGTCCGCGCCGGCCTGGCGCAGCTTCGCGCCTAAATCGTGAACGTTGACTGGCTGATCACCGAGAAAAATATTTTGATCGCGGTCAATGCTCACCACCAGCCGCTGCTCGGTGATCTCCCGGACGGTTTTTGTCTTGGGCACAGCCACTTCAATTCCCGACTGCAACACCGGGGCGGTGATCATGAAGATCACAAGAAGCACCAGCACCACGTCAACCAGCGGCGTGATGTTGATCTCCGCCAGCGAGGTTCGCGTCTGGCCATTGCTATTTGTAAATGCCACGGTCCACCTCCCGGCTGCCATCCCGGGCCGGATCACGAACTCCTTCAGGGACCGCCGCCCGCGTGGGAAGAACCGTGCGCACCGGAATCTCTTCCAGCGAGTTCAGCAGCTCGCGGCAAAAATCGTCCGTGGCCGCGGCGAAGACCCTGATGCGCGATGTGAACTGGTTGTAAGCCACCACCGCCGGAATCGCCACGAACAGTCCCGCCGCGGTGGTAATCAGAGCTTCGGCAACGCCGGGACCCACTGCCCGCAGCGTTGCCGCACCAGCTGTCCCCAGCCCATGAAAGGCGTCCATAATGCCGATGACCGTGCCGAATAAACCCACGAATGTGCTGGAAGAGGCAATTGTCGCCAGCCAGGTCAAGCGGCGTTCCAGGTTGGTCACAGCCTCGCTGGCCGCAGTCTGCGCCGAGCGCTCCAGCGGAGCCAGGTTGCGCGGTGGTCCCGCGCCGCCCGTTTGCCGCTTGTAGGTTTCGTATACTTCTGTGAAAACCTGCGCCAGCGGGCTTGCAGTGCACTCGGCGGCCAGCGACGCCATCTCCTGCAGCCGGGTCGCTGTGCGAAAGGCGCGCAAAAAACGCTGACTCTCGCGCGTTGCCTTGCGGAAGCTGGAAATCTTGCCCAGAATCACGGTCCACGAGTAGAGGCTGGCAAACAGCAGCAGCACCAGCACGGCCATTGCCACCGGCCCGCTGTTGGAGATCATCTCAACCAGCGCGCTCGAACTCTGCGCTACTGGCGCAGCTCCCTGGGCCGCGCCGCTGTCAGGCGGCAGTTGAAGAAGCAAAGCAGCAATCAAAATCGGCGTTCACCTCACCTTTAACGGTAGCAGACGCAGTTCCGCGCTCCAAGTTATCGATATGGTGCCCCCTGGCTGCTTTCTGTCGCCATCTGTGTGCCAGAACTGCCGTCTGCCATGCTATGCTGCGCTCGGAAACAAGTTGTGTTTTTTGTGCCTTCTGATCCGATTGCAAGCGATCGAAGTACAATGACCATGTTTTCCTGAGCGAAGTTTGCGGGTGGCCAGAATTTTCAGCTGATGCTCTTCGTCGCTGGAGCGGTCAAGCGCCAAACGGAGTCGAGGGACCCGCGGTTGCCTTTGTTTCTGGGAGTTGACCTGACCATGCTCGTCGAACTGCGCGCTGAAAACTACGCCGTCATTGATCACGCCATTGCCTGCTTCGGCCCTGGGCTCAACCTGCTCACCGGCGAAACCGGCGCGGGCAAATCCATCCTGGTGGATGCGCTGGCCTTGCTGATGGGCGGCAAATCTTCCGCCGAAGTGGTGCGCCACGGGGCCGACAAGGCTGTCGTCTCCTGCGTCTTTGAATCTACGCATAACGCTGAAAACATTTTGGAAGAAAACGGCATCGATTCAGCAGGGACTGACGTCATCCTGCGCCGCGAAATTCTCTCTTCCGGTAAAGGCCGCGTCTTTGTCAACAATCAGCCGGCGACCGTTGCCGTTCTCCGCCAGCTTGCCCCGGAATTGGCCCTTGTTCATGCTCAGAGCGAGAGTCTCAGCAGTTTTGACCAGGCTCAGCAGCGCATTTTGCTTGACCGCTTCGGTGGAGTCTCGACGGATGCAGTGTCAGAAGCCTATGCCCGCTGGAAGCAAGCGCAAACAAAGCTCGACGACCTCCTCCAGGGCGAGCAGGATCGCCTGCGCATGGTCGATCTGTGGAGCTACCAGAACAAGGAGATCAGCACAGCCAACCTGGAACCCGGTGAAGACGAAGCTCTCGAAACCGAAAAACGAGTCCTGGCAAATGCCGAAAAGCTCTATTCGGCTGCCATGGGCGCCTTCGAGGAGCTTTATGAAGGCGGATCCTCAGCCGAGGTCGCCCTCCGCGCCGCTCTGCGCAACGTTGAGGAACTGGCACGTTACGACAGCCGCTTCACCGATGCCGCGCAACAGCTTGCCGCTGCCCGCGCTACTGTTGGGGATGTTGGATCAAGCCTGCGTGACTACGCCGAGGCAATCAATGCCTCACCCGAGCGTCTGGCCGAAATCGAAGACCGCCTCGCCCTGCTCGACCGCCTCAAACGAAAATACGGCAAGACCATCGCCGAAGTCATCAGTTTTGGCGAGGAAGTGGCCCGTAAACTGGCCGAAGTCGAAGACCGCGACGAAATCCTCAAGACACTCCGCGCCGAGTTGGAAACCTCAGCTGCTGCCTACCGAACAGCCGCCGCCGCCCTCAGCGCCGAGCGCAAAGCCGCCGCCGCCAAACTGGCCAAGTTGGCCGAAGCCCAGATCAACTCGCTGGCCATGAAGGTTCGCTTCGAGGTCGCCGTCCACTCTGCCAAGGATGCTGTTCGGGCGGTAGGTCAGGGCTTTAGTCCTGACAATAAGTCCGCAAAATCGAGCGGGCCTTTAGGCCCGGAGAAAACCTACAGCGCGTCGGGAAAGCAAGAAGCGTCAGGGCACGACTTCAGCCGTGCCGATAACGCCGTAACAAAAGAAGGGGCTTTAGCCCCTGAGGGAAACACCGCCCACTGGACCGCCTCCGGCTGGGACCTGGTCGAATACCGCATCGCCACCAACCCCGGCGAACCGCTGAAACCGCTGCATGAAATCGCCTCCGGCGGCGAAATGTCCCGCGTCATGCTGGCCCTCAAGGTCAGCGTGGAAGAGGGCGCCGTCAAGCCCAAGAAGAAGATGCCCACTCCGCGGACTCTTGTCTTCGACGAAATCGACATCGGCATCGGCGGCCGCGCCGCGGAAGCCGTCGGCCAAAAGCTCAAAGCCCTCAGCCGCGGCCAGCAGATTTTGTGCGTCACCCACCTGCCGCAGATCGCCGCCTTCGCCGACCAGCACTTTCTCATCGACAAGCGCGAATCCGACGGCCGCACCAAAACCAAAATCACCCTCCTCGACGACCCCGCCCGCACACACGAAATCGCCCGCATGGTCTCCGGCGCAAAGGTCACAGAAACCAGCCTCCAGCACGCCGCCCAGATGATCGCCGCCAGCCGATAATGGTGGTTCAAATGGAAAATGGCTTATTGAAATAATACCGTTGCTGTAGAACAATTCAAGTGTATATTGATGGGGGCTATTGGGTGTTCATTCTGGATTGCGCTGTTCATTTGGAGTGGTTGGCGCGAGGGGTTCTCAGAATTGATGTCGCAAGAGCCTACTGATTGAGCGATGAAGGAGTACATACGATGAGAAAGTTCACAATCCTCTTAGTAGTTGTTTCGTTAGCATTATTGGTGCATAGCTTTGCTCAAGGTGTTGTCATGACAAGCATAGGCGAGTTGGTTTCAATATCGAAAACCAATGTCGTTTTGCTCGGTTCGGACAAGTATGACACCTTTGTCATCAACAGTAAGACAAAGCTGTTAGATGCGAATGGAAAGGATATTCCTATTACTGCTTTCAAGAAGGGCGAAACAGTAAATGTCACTACTGAAGTGGGTAGTAACATCGCTCTTAAGGTCAAGAAGGGGGCTTATGGCCCAATACGCCTGTTTTAAATTTATTGTGCGAGAATCGCCGGGTGGGCGGATTCAAGCCGGCTGCCCCAGGTTCCGACTTTGAGACCTGGGATTTGATCTCCCCGCACTCCCGCTCAACCGAAGAGTTCGCTGTGTGACCCAAGCCGGGCCAGCCACAAAGTATCTGCATCCGGCTTCCGGTAAATCAGCAACAGGTCAGGCTTGATGTGGCACTCGCGATAGCCTCGCCAATCGCCGCTCAACTCGTGATCGTGATGACGTGGCGGCAAAGGCTGGTCGTTTGCTAAAGCCGTCAGAATCGGTGCGAGATCGGCATCCAGCGTGGCCCGATGCTGCCCCTTGGCCTCCCGCTTGTAATCGCGTTTGACAGCCCCCGAGCGTTCGATTGCCCGCTCAATCCTCCGCATGAAGATCAGCCATCAGCGCTTCAACGCTGGCAAAGCGCTTGCCCTTTCCGGCCTCCAGCTCCGCCATTGCCTTGCGGGTAGCGGCGTTGGGCGCCTTCACCTCGAAGGGCAGCCGGCGCTCGTCTGCAACCCGCAGCATTAGCAGGCGAATCGCGTCGGAGATGGACAGGCCCATCGCTCCTAGCGCGCTCGCTGCGCGTTTTTTGGTTTTCGTGTCAATGCGAGCACGGACATAAGTATCAGCGGCAATCATGGATGCCTTTCATCAACTTCTGCAGTACAGTCCAATTGTAGTCGCAATGGAACTACATTTCAACCCAAGCCGAATTATCCTGCCATTCTACGCAAATTGCGTTTATAACTACTCATTATGCGTATACACCGGGTGCCCCATCCTTAAATCGTTCTTTGATTCAAGGGTGGGAGACAATGAACCACATCCCTCAACTCTCCCGGAGGGAGGGGATGAAAAAAGCCCCGGGTAAGCGAAGCGCAACCCGGGGAACGGGGTCCGTGCTGCGAGTCCGTCCCGTAGGGCCGGATCGAATATTTCCACAAACTTTTCGGCTTTGACGATATATACCCAAGTAGGCATAATTAATGAACGAGGCAATCGGAGCAATGAAAAATCCCAAGAAAATCATGACCGTCTATGAGCACTTAGGCTTTCCCGACGCGGAAGAGATGCTCGTCAAGGCGCAACTGGTCTCGCAGATTGGGGAGATCCTGCGCGAACGCGGATGGAGCCAGCAGCAGGCGGCGAAGGTGCTGGGCCTGACTCAGCCCAAGCTCTCCAAGATGCTGCGAGGGCAGTTTCGCGGCATCAGCGAGATGAAGATGATGGACTGCCTGCTCCGGCTCGGACGCGCCGTCAAGATTGTAGTTGGACCGGAGACCGATGCCGTCGAAGATCGCATCGAAGTCGTGGCTGCATAAAGGCGCGACTACCACTGAGAGGAGAACGAACCATGCGCATGTACAACCCTCCGCATCCCGGCGAAGTCATTCGCGAGTATCTCGGTGAGATGACCGTTTCAGCGGCGGCAGAGCATCTGGGCGTGGGCCGGGTCACCTTCTCCCGCGTTCTCAACGGCAAGGCCGCCGTTTCGCCGGAGATGGCCGTGCGTCTGGCCGCCGCCTTCGGCACCTCCACCCCCGAAGTCTGGTTGCGTATGCAGGCCAAGTACGACCTGTGGCAGGTCGGCAAGCGCAGCAGAATCCGCGTCCATCCGCTCCCCCACCTCCAGCACACCTGAAGCAGGTCTTGAAGTGATAGCCGCATAGATGCAAGACGATGAAGAGCGGTAATCCAGAGCCGCTTCCCACGAAGTTGCAGGCCGAAATCGACGCTCTTGCCGCCATGCCCGACAGCGAGATCGACACCACAGATATGCCGCTTGGTATACTGAAAGTGTGACTACAACTTTGCCCAATACCATCCCGAATGGTAACTGCTCCGAGGCTTCCCCCAGTCAAAAGAGAGTTTTGCTGCTCAAGCCGCGGGGTTTCTGCGCCGGCGTTGTCCGCGCCATCGACGTTGTCAAAATCGCGCTGGAGACCTTTGGCGCGCCTATTTACGTGCGCCGCGAGATTGTGCACAACAGCTATGTTGTCAACGAATTAGCGGAAAAAGGCGCGATTTTTGTTCATGAAATCGACGATGTGCCTGACGGCCAGCGCGTGATCTACTCGGCTCACGGCGTCTCGCCGGCAGTTCGCGAAGTCAGCAAAGGGCGCCACCTCCGGGTCATTGACGCAACTTGTCCGCTGGTCACCAAGGTTCATATTGAAGCGGTCAAGTTTGCCAAGCAGGGCTACTCGCTGGTGCTGATTGGCCACCGCGATCACGACGAAATTGAAGGAACGCTGGGCGAAGCTCCAGAGGCGACGCAGGTGGTATCTAACGTGGCCGAGGCGATGGCGCTGGAGGTGCCAGACCCCAACCGCGTGGCTTACCTGACCCAAACTACGCTCAGTCTGGATGAGGCGCGGGACATCATCCACGCCCTCAAGGTGAAGTTTCCGAATATTGTGGGTCCTCACTCGCAGGATATTTGCTATGCGACTGAGAACAGGCAGGTTGCGGTTCGCAATGTAGCGCATAATGCGGGATTGGTGCTGGTTGTGGGTTCCACCAACAGTTCCAACTCCAATCGCCTGGTCGAGGTCTCGCGCAACCTGGGAACCATCGGCTATCTGATTGACAACTCTCAGGCTATCAACCCTGCCTGGCTGGTAGGCGTTAGTACTGTTGCGGTTACGGCAGGCGCTTCGGCGCCTGAGGTGCTGGTCGAAGACGTGGTCAATTACCTGCGCCTAAATGGCTTCAAAAACGTCGAAGAAGTTGAAGTGATGCCTGAAAACGTGCGCTTCGGCCTTCCGCCGGAGATTGTGCAGGCCATCGGCAGCGCTGGTGGAGCACAATCTGTGCCGGTAAAGTAAACAGGGAATCTGTAACCCGAAATAGATCCTGAGGCATGGCAATCGCATGAGTATTCAAAAAGGAATGAGGCAATCTGTGGCGCCCCGGTTTGGGCGTCTGGATGCGGACCTGGCGGATGTGCGCTCGGCCGTTGTTCGCGCCCGCGACTTCCTGTTTTCTCAGCAGCATCCTGACGGGTATTGGAACGGGGAACTGGAAGCGGATTCGATGCTCGAAGCCGACTATATCTTCCTGCACAAGTTGCTGGAGAGCGGCGATCCTGGGCGGCTTCAGCGCGCGCTGACGGAGATGATGCGCTACCAGAACGAAGACGGCAGTTGGAGCATCTATCCTGGCGGTCCGGGCAACATCTCGCTCTCGGTCAAGTGCTATTCCTCGGCCAAGCTGATGGATATCAGTGCCGACGATCCACGGCTGGCCAAATGCCGCGAATGGGTTTTGGCACACGGCGGCGTGATTGCCTGCAACACCTTCACCAAGATGTATCTCTGCGCGCTGGGCGAATACGACTACGACGCGGTGCCTGCAATTCCGCCGGAGATTGTACTTTTCCCTCGTTGGTTCTACTTCAACATTTATGAAATCTCTTCATGGTCGCGATCGATTCTTGTTCCGCTGGCCATCATGTACGCGAAAAAGCCCTTCAAGCGAATTCCGACTGAACAGGGAATCGATGAGTTGTACGTGGGCGGACGCGCCAGTTCCTCGCTGCGACTGCACCTGGACCATAAGTCCATCATTTCCTGGCGCAATTTCTTCATCATTTTAGACAGGCTGATGCACTGGGCCGAGGCGGTTCATCTTCGCCCGGTGCGCACTGTTGCGTTGCGCAAGGCTGAAAAGTGGCTGCTGGAGCGGTTGGAGATGACCGACGGGCTTGGCGCCATCTATCCGGCCATGCTGAATGCGATTATCGCCCTGCGCTGCCTGGGCTACTCGGAAGACGATCCGCAGGTGATCCGGGCGCGTGACGAATTCGAAAAGCTGGGCATCGAAGAGCCGGCCAGCGATTCCATGCCCGAGCCGACCTTTCGCATGACGCCTTGCATGTCGCCGGTGTGGGACACGGCGCAGGCTGTCTTTGCCCTGGGCGAGGCCGGGGCCGATCGCAACGATCCGCGGATGCTCAAGGCCGTTGACTGGATGCTCTCCAAAGAAGTGCGCCACAAGGGCGACTGGGCCGTGAAGGTGCGCAACACCGAGCCCGGCGGCTGGTATTTCGAATTCAACAACGAGTTCTATCCCGACACCGACGACACCGCCCAGGTGCTGCTGGCGTTGACAAAAGTGGATAATCCCCGCGAGCGCTATCAGCATCAGGTGGCCGAGCGCGCCATTGCATGGGAGTTTGCCATGCAGTGCAAAAACGGCGGCTGGGGCAGCTTCGACAAAGACAACACCAAGATGATCTTCCAGTACATACCTTTTGCGGATCACAACGCCATGCTCGATCCGCCTACGGTAGACATTACCGGCCGCATGCTGGAGATGCTGGCCAGTTACGGATATGCTCGCGGCGACAAGCGCGTGGAAAAGGCCATCAAGTTCATCTTCAAAGAGCAGGAACCGGACGGAAGCTGGTTTGGCCGCTGGGGCGTGAACTACATCTACGGAACGTTCCTCGTCCTGCGCGGACTCGATGCCATCGGCGTGGATCATCTTGAGCCGCAGGTGCAACAGGGCGCCGAGTGGATTCGCATGGTGCAAAACGCTGACGGCGGATGGGGCGAAACCTGCGGCAGTTATGACGACCCCAATACGCGCGGCGAAGGGCCAAGCACTCCCTCGCAGACGGCCTGGGCGCTGCTGGGTCTGCTGGCTGCGGGCGACGATCGCTCCGACTCGCTTGCCAAAGGCGTGCGCTGGCTGCTCGAACGCCAACAGGCAGACGGCAGTTGGGACGAATCGATGCCGGAGGGCCAGGGCCGGCAGAGCATTATCACCGGAACCGGTTTCCCCAGAGTGTTTTATCTGGCTTACACCTTGTATCGCCAATACTTCCCGCTGATGGCTCTCACCAGTTATCAACGGACAATGGAACGCGTCTCGTAGCAGGCGCTGGAGGTCTAACTCAATATGGCTATTCCTATCTCACAGATGGGTACGGTTGCCGGTTATGTGCTGAAAAAGCGGTTCACCGGAGTCAAGCAATATCCGCTGGTGCTGATGCTGGAGCCGCTCTTCCGCTGCTCGCTGGCATGCGCCGGCTGCGGCAAGGTGCAATATCCGCCGCACATTCTCAAAAAGCAACTCACCCCGGAGGAGTGTTTCGCCGCGGTCGAAGAGTGCGGTGCACCCATGGTCTCCATCCCCGGCGGTGAGCCGCTGCTGCATCCCCAGATTGTCGAGATCGTCAACGGCCTGGTGGCGCGCAAAAAATACATTTACCTGTGCACCAACGCACTTGAGTTGAAAAAGCGGCTGCCGGAGTTTACGCCGTCAAAATACCTTACCTTTTCGGTGCATCTGGATGGCCAGCGCGAGCATCATGACTTTTCCGTTTGCCGCGAAGGCACCTATGACATCGCAGTCGAGGGAATTCAAGAGGCTGTTCGGCGCGGTTTCCGCGTCACCACCAACGCCACCTTCTTTGACGGAACCGACCCCAACAGCGTGCGCGCATTTTTCGATGAGGTCATGAGCATGGGCGTCGAGGGAGTCGTGCTTTCGCCCGGCTACAGCTACGAGAAGGCGCCGGATCAGAATCGATTCCTGGGCCGCGCCCGTGTGCGGCGGCTTTTCCGCGCCATTTTGTCGAACCGCAAGCCCGAGTGGAAGTTCAATATGTCGCCGCTGTTTCTTGAATTTCTGATGGGCAAGCGCAACTACGAGTGCACGCCCTGGGGAATGCCCGCTTATAACATCTTCGGATGGCAAAAGCCCTGCTACCTGCTTCAGGAGGGCTACGCTTCCAGCTACAAGGAACTGCTGGAAACCACCAAATGGGAAGATTATGGCGTCGCAAGCGGCAACCCCAAGTGCGCCAACTGCATGGTCAGTTGCGGCTACGAAACCACGGCGGTCATCGACGGCTTTGGTTCCATGAAGGGCTTCGTCGCCATGGTGCGCGGCACCTTCAGCAAGTATCGCGATCTTTCCGCGCTGAAGCTGTTGAATGAAGCGTTGCCGGGCACACACGCACCGCTGATCCGGATTGAGCAAACAGAGCGCGCTCCCGAGGAGACCACCGTATGACCGCTGAAGTGCAGAAGTACACGCTGGAACAGGTTGAGGCTCTGGAACTGGCTCCCGGCACGGAACACGAGAATCTGGAAGGCTGGGTTCCCGCGCTGGCTACGGCTGAGGATCTGCGCCAGGCTCTCGAAAAGGCGCTCGATTATCGCGGCGACGTGACGTTGACACTCAAGAGCGGCGAACGCATCGAAGCATACATCTTTGACTGCCACAACGGCTCAGGCCTGGCCGATTCCTGGGTGCAGTACTTCACTCCCTCCGCTCCAGAAAAACGCAAGGTAGGCTACGCGGAGATTGCCCGTCTGGAGTTCACCGGCAAAGATCGCGCCGCTGGCAAGCACTGGGAAGACTGGGTGAAAAAATACAACGAGCGCAAGGCCGCGGGCGAGAAGAACATCGGGCTTGCGCCGGAAGCACTGGAATAGCGAGTCAGCGAGTCAGCGAGTCAGCAGGTCAGCGAGTCAGCAGGTCAGCAGGTCAGCGAGTCAGCGAATCAGCGAGTCAGCAGGTCAGCAGGACAGCGAGTCAGCTAGTTAGCGTAGATTCGACTTATCTGAACGAGGTGACTCCACTATACTCAGAGTTGTCATCCTGAGCGAAGCGTAGCGTAGTCGAAGGACCTGCTTTTGAAGGTACTCATGGAGCATGTACCCATGCTGAACACGCAGGTTCGCTGACTTGCTGACTCGCTGACTTGCTGACTTGCTCAATATGAAAATCTTTCTCACAGGCGCTACGGGATTTATTGGCCATCATGTGGCCCGAGCTCTTGCCGCTGATGGCGCCAAGCTGCGCATGCTGGTCCGCAAAACCAGCAACCTTGCCAATCTTGAAGGCATCGAAGGCGATACCTGCGTTGGCGACCTGAGCCGGCCAGAATCGTTCAAGCCAGCGCTCGCCGGCTGCGATGCCGTGGTCCACGTTGCCGCCGATTATCGTCTCTGGATTCCTGATCCAGAAGCGATGTACAAGGCCAACGTGGAAGGAACGCGCGACCTGCTCAAGCTGGCTCGCGATGCACGGGTAAAGCGCTTCGTCTACACCTCCAGCGTGGCCACCATGCACTTTCGCCGCGACGGCCTGGTCATTAATGAAGACACGCCGGTCTCGCTCGCCGACATGGTGGGCCACTACAAGCGTTCCAAGTTTCTCGCCGAGCAGCAGGCCATCGCCGCTGCCGAGGACGGCCAGCGTGTCATCATCCTCAACCCGACCACGCCGATTGGACCCAATGATTCCAAGCCCACTCCAACCGGCCGCATTTTTGTTGATTTTTTAAACGGCAAATTTCCCGCCTACATGGACACCGGCCTCAACCTGGTCGATGTCTCCGAGGTTGCTCGCACGCACGTTACCGCGCTCACCAAGGGGCAACCCGGCCGGCGTTATATTCTCGGTGGCGAAAACCTCACCCTCAAGCAGATTCTCGACAAGATGGCGGCCATTACCGGCCTCAAGTCGCCCACGGTCAAAATTCCCTTCGCCGTGGCCGCGACCTACGCGTTTTTTGAGGAGTGGATCACTGGCCGCATCCGCGGGCGTGCGCCGCGCACCAATCTTGAAGAGGTCCGCATGGGCCGCAAGAAGATGTACGCCAGCAGCGCCCGCGCCCAGCAGGAGCTAGGCTTCCGCATCCTCCCCGTCAATCCGGCGATGAAGGCTGCGATTGAGTGGTTCCGTGCGCATGGGTATGTGGCATAGAATCCTTTCGGCAGCAATTCTTGTGCTAATCGAGGCTTGAAGGAGGATTGAGGTGACTGATCAATCGCGGTACTGGAAGATTAATTGCATGGAAGATAAGTATCCAGGATTATGGCATACCTGGTTTACCGAGCAAGTCGTTGCAGTCGGGTGGTGGCCACCACGGTGGAGTTTACAATCACAATCCAAATATGAGCGCGATGCGTGGAATATGGCGAGACGCTGTCTTATGAGAATTAAACCGGAGGACCGAATCGTAGTCCAACTCAAAGACTGGCGTATCGGTCGAATTGGTACAGTGCTTAAGTTGAAGATTAAAGATGAAGAATGGAATCCGACAGTCCCGGCCCAAAAAGGAGATTTCGGTGAGCAGGGGCGCAGAATTGAGGTTCGTTGGGATCTGATGACGGGACCTCTCGGTCCCCAATCAGCGATTCAACTGCCAGTCGAAGCACGCCCAAATATGCGAATCTGGCGACCTACGCTAAGCGAAATGCCCAAGCTAGCGTTTGCCCGCATCGAGAAAGCTGCGCAAGACGAGAAAAACTGGGTTAATATCTTGCGTGGCTTTGTTAAAGAGAGGGCAATGTCAGAGTTTATTAGTGAGTCACCGCATCAACTTGAAGATGGTCTACGTCCTTATCCATCTGCTAAAGCAAGAGAGTTAGTCTTTGCAGATGGCAGCCGTTTGGATGTGCTTCTTCTCGACCGAAACAACAATGTTGTGATCGTTGAGTGTAAACAGGGCGCCCCGACAATCGCTAACATTCAGCAGCTTCGTGGATATATGCGAAACGCAGAAAAATTGAAGACAGGATTAGAGGTGGGACGGAAAATCAGAGGACTATTGGTTCATGGTGGTGCTCGTAAGCTAGAAGCAGATGTAAGACACGAAAGTATCAAGTCTCCAAAAGTTGAACTCGTAACCTTCACTGTGAATGTAGGATTCGCGCCATCTTCGTAAGGGGATTTACTTCTTACAATTTTATGATGTTGCATTTCCACTGCTCCTCAGGACAAAGTTCGTGCCAATGACTCGCGTCGCCATCATCGCCGCCATGCCTGCCGAACTGAAGCCGCTGACGCGCGGCTGGCAGCATGAGCGCGTAAACGGCGTCGATTTATGGCGTCATAGCCTTGATCAACGCAAATGGATCGCCGCCTGCGCCGGAGCCGGAGTTGCTGCGGCCACTAGAGCTTTTGCCGAGGTTGAAAAACTCGGCCCGGTCACAACCGCCATCTCCGTAGGCTGGGCCGGGGCCTTGCGCGAGGATCTTGCCACTGGGCAAGCCTGCGACGTTGCAGCCGTCATCGACGCCCGTACCGGAGAGCGCTTTTTGACTTCGTGTATTGCGACAGGAAGCCAGGCTTTGAAAGGGCACGGCTTCAGCCGTGCCATCGAGGCGCCAGATACAGATGCGGCTTTAGCCGCCGAGGGAACACAAACTGAGAAGAAAATCACCCCTCAGGGGCTGAAGCCCATCGCTTCAAACAAGTCATCCGGCGGCACGACTAGAGCCGTGCCCTTTCAAAGCGAGGTTCAAAAACAGATTCATAACGAACTTTGGCTGGTGACCAGTTCCCGCGTCGCCGACGCTCCCGAAAAACTTCGTCTGGCCGAAACCTACAAAGCCGGCCTCGTCGATATGGAGGCCGCCGCTATCGCCCGCCTCGCGCAAATGCGCGGCATTCCTTTTTATTGCATCAAGGGAATCAGCGATGGCTACAACGACCAACTTCCTGATTTCAATCGTTTTATTATGCCTGACGGACAATTCAAACTGGCACGCTTTATCGTTTTCGCACTTCTGCGCCCATGGCACTGGCGGGCGCTCATCCAGATGGGCGAGAATAGCAGGAAGGCTGCTCAAAGCATTGCGGCTTCTCTGCTCGATTTTCTAGACGAGCGAGGTTACATCAGATCACGGAATGGCTACCCAAACTACAAACGCTGAAAACCAGAACGAAATCAATCTTCCCGACACCATGCGCGCCGTGGTCTATCGCGGAGTCAATGACCTGCGCCTGGAGACTGTGCCTGTGCCGCAGATCGGCCCCGGAGAGTTGCTGGTCAAAATCGCCACCTGCGGCGTCTGCGGAACGGACCTGAAAAAAATCTCCACCGGCTCGCACTCTGCGCCGCGCATCTTTGGTCATGAGATGGGCGGGGTCATCGTTGCCAAAGGCGCAGGCGTGTCGAATTTTGCCATTGGCGAGCGCGTCGTTGTTCACCACCACGTTCCTTGCGGCCATTGCTACTTCTGCCGAAAGCAGACATTTGCGCAGTGCGCAGTTTACAAAAAAGTTGGCGCGACCGCTGGCTTTGAACCATCCGGTGGCGGCTTTTCCGAGTACATCCGGGTGATGGATTGGATTGTCGCTAACCGCGGCGTTGTCCGGATTCCAGACGACGTGCCTTTCGAGCAGGCTGCCTTCATGGAACCTGTGAACACCGTTCTGAAAGGGGTTAAGCTGCTCAACCTGGCTGCGGACGAGACCGTTCTGGTCATCGGCCAGGGCCCCATCGGCATCATGCTGGCCGCGCTCTCGCTCCGTACCGGCGCCCGTGTTCTCACTTCGGATTTGTATCCTGAGCGTCACGCCATCGCCGCCAAGTTCGGGCTGCATGAACCCGTCGATGCAAAAAACGTCGTCGAGCGTGCCCTGGCCGCCACCGAAGGCCGCGGCGCGGATGCCGTGATTCTGGCCGTCGGCGGCAGCGCGCTGATTCCGACCGCGATGAGTGCAGTGCGTCCGGGCGGCAAGGTGATGCTCTTTGCCCAAACCCAGCACGGAGAAGCCACCTTCGATCCCGGCGCAGTCTGCATGGACGAAAAGAGCCTCATCGGCTCCTACTCGGCCTCCGCCGCCATCCTGGATGAAGTCATCGAATTGGTCTTGGGCGGCTACCGGAACGGTTTTGATTTGACCCAACTGATCTCGCACCGCTTTCCCTTGGAAGAGGCAGTGAAGGCAATTCAAGTTGCTTCCCACCCCCAGGCCGACTCCATGAAGATTATGATTGAACCTGTGCCTGGAGTTGGAAGGGAATAGGAGGGATCTATTGGCGAATACAGTAAAGTCCGTGATCCTCCGAGGCCGTAAGACCGTCGA
>Ga0316217_10001587_pt1 | contig 29174 bp, 23 predicted proteins | sample 1anoAmetaG_FD_203633 | JGI IMG/M metagenome (GOLD analysis project Ga0316217, IMG submission 203633) | Freshwater microbial communities from Trout Bog Lake, Wisconsin, USA - 1anoA | ecosystem: Environmental > Aquatic > Freshwater > Lake > Hypolimnion/Profundal zone | place: USA: Wisconsin... | reverse complement strand
CCAGGTCGGCAACCTCAACACCGTTAATGTTCTTCCACAGCTCGAGGTTGACCGCGCCCGAAGAGGCCAGCGTCGCGCGGAGAGTTTGGTCGCGAGCCAACTCAAGTCGCGCCTGGTAAAGGTTGATACCGGCGTTGGTGGCGGCAAAAGCGAAGTTCTGGTATTGCCATTGGCCGTCGCCGCGGACCGCGCGACGCTCCAGTTCTTTCTGGTTGTGGGTCAGCACCAGGTCCCAGTCCATCTCGTCCGCGCCGGTAATCCGGTAGCGCACGGTCATGGGCGCATTCTCGCCTTGGAATACCTCGGCGCTACCGGAGATCTCCGCCACAACGGCATCGGGAGGGGCGCCCGGATCCCCCAGGAGCAGGCCGGATACGAAGGCCCCCCGCGCGCGAAGGGAGCGGATGACGGGCACCGGGTCAGCGCCGGTAGTCTGCCGCCCGTCGGAGAGAAATACCACTCCACCGACGTAATCCCGCGCCCAATCCCGCGCCAGCATCGCAAGACTGGCCTCGAAGTCCGTGGCGCGGTTGGGGAGTAAAGTCGCGGGCCGATCCAGGTCTAGCGGGACCATGCCGGTATCCATGGCGAACACGCTCACGCGCGCCTGGTTACGCAAGACCGGAACGACTTTGTCGCGAGCGAGTTTCACGGCGCGTTCGTAGCGGGTCATGCCTGACAAAGCGGCCAAGCTCGTTGCAATAGGAGAACCCTTCTTGGCGGATTTCACGATGACTTGGTCGGAGGCTGCCTGATCCGCTGCATTCGTCCTGAGCGGCCGCGCGTTGGCGGGCAGCAGGCCCAGACCGATGGCCTCCGCCAACTTTGCGCCCGGGGCCATCATTTCATCTTTGACCGCCATTGAACCCGATTGATCCACCACCACCGCGACTCTCGGCAAGACCTTTTCCGAAGTCCGGCGGTTGAGAGTTGGTTCCATAAGAAATAGCACCAGCAGGGCCAAGGCCGATCCGCGCAAGGCCACTAACGGCTTTCTGGATCGCGCCTCGACGGTTGACAACTCCCGTCGCTGCAACCGGACCAGAAGATAGACGGCCAGGGCCGCCAGGGGAAAGGCAACCCACCAGGGCCAACCCGCGCACTCCAACTTCCAGCCAGGAAGGAAGAACGCCCCCCCGTGGCGCCGCAGGGACCCGGCCAGAGCGCGGGTTCGGGATGGCGCCGGGAATCGCCTGGTTTGTCCGTCACCTTTCATTCACGCGTGAGCCTCCAACGCGACCGGTGAGCCAGGCTTCGATAAACAGGAGCCCCACGGCGGCAGCCAAACACCATTTCCAAAGCTCGACCGACATGCGGCGCGCGGGGTCGAGGCGCTCGGCAATTTGCTCGGGCGTGTGGAGGAGACTCAGACAATCCTCAAGGACTTGGCTCATCTCGCGATCGGCCATGGGCGCCAAGGCACTTTCGCCAGGGGCGCAGGACACGGCGTAGCGAATGGGAGTTGGAACACGGGGGTCGCGCAATAAATAGACTCCTGGCTCCATTAGGGGCTCGCTTAGGATAGCATCACGGCCTTCCCAGGAGCCGAGCGTCAGTTTGAGTGGTTGTCCGGCAGGGTCCTCCCCCACGATCGGCTTGGCCGGGTCGGTCACGGCGGCATAGATGATCGAATCGCCGGGCAGCAGATTCCTTGGAGGCATGACAAAGCTGCCGAGACGCCCAACGATGCCACGCATCAGGGGCACGTAGGCTGCCTGCAACGGCAAGTCGGTCCAGTCGGCGTTGAGGCTGGTTGCGACCAAGGTGACGAGGCCGAGACCACGCCGACGTTCCACGATCAGACCATCCCCATTATCGAGGTTCAAGAGAGTGTCGACCTCCGCGCCTTTGAAGCTCCGGGTATCGAGCTTGAAATAGGATTTCACTTGGGCGGCCTTCCACGCTTCGTCGCTTTTGGAACCAAAGCCGCTGAAGACCGGGTGTCCGAGCCGCAGGGTGGCCGGCAGAGCGGGCCGGGCGGGCGTAACGGCGGGCTCGATCGGGCAAGGAAGAAAGCCCTCGCCCTCGCGCGCCCAGTAGCGATTGATTAAGGTCGCGTCACTGTCCGGTCCAAGACCGACAAGGATGCCACCACCGCCCACGACGAAGCGTCCGAGCGCTTCCGCCATCGACGGTTCGAGCGCTGGAACATCGCCGAGCGCCACCACGCGGCAGTCCTGGAGCGCGGAGGGAGTCAACTGGGCTAACGAGAGCCGCGTGACGCGGAACGGGCCGCGGCCGTTCGCATCCGGATCGAGGGCGCAGGCCAGGAAGCCGAGTTTGCTGGCCAAACCGTTGGGGACAGCGCCGTCCACCAGCAGCACGGGCACGCTAGCCTCAACTTGAACGGATACGGCGCGGCGGTCATCGGCCGCCAGCAAGTCCGCATTATCCACGAGCGCGGCCTCAATACTGTAGCTGCCCGGAGATGCGAAGCTGTGATCAAACAGCGCCTCCGTCTGGCCGCCCGGCGGAACCGAAACGCGCTTCAAGCCGATGACCTGGCCGTTTACCGAAGCCTGGATGCTGACCTCCCGATTGTGCTGCCTGCCGAAATTGGACACCCGCGCGCGCAAGCCTACGGGCTTGCCGACGGAGACCAGCGAACGGTCAGCGCCTACTTCCGTGATCGCCACGTTGTCGTCGATCTCAGTCGTTTCGGGCGAGAGCACCAGCACTCGAGGCCGGGCGCGGCTGCCAAGGACCGCCTGCTTCGGCCCCCGCAACCGCTCGCGCAGTTCACCCCAACGACCTTTGTCCTCCTCATGCCAGCCGTCCTTTCGGCCATCGGTGATCAGGACCAACTCGGCGTCCGGGTTGATGTGACGCTTTAATTGGCTCAGGCCGGCGTCGAGCAACACGGGGATATCGGTCGCCACATAACTCGGTTTGAAGCGCCCGAGTTGGGCTTTGAGACCTTCGACGTCAAAAAGCGGGTCGCTGGCGGGGGCGCCGATCTGAGACATCAGCAACAAGCTGACCTCATCGCCGCGAGCCAGAGAGTCGAGGTACGCAAGGCTAAGCTTGCGCAAGATCTCAAAGGCGGGTTGAGCGCGCCCGGCCGAGGACGAAACGCTATCGTCCAGCAGCAACACGGCCGCGACGCCGCCCTGGCGACTGAGGAAGCCGCCGGCCGGCCGGTTGGTTCGAAGGACGGCGGGGCGAACCATGGCCAGGGCAATACAAGCGACAAGGAGCGCCCGCACGATCAACAGCAACAATTCGTCCAGAAAGAGACGGTGGCGACGTTGGGCGAGCAACTCGAGGAGAAAGCGCATGGCGCCCCATTCTACCCGCTTGACGCGCCGCCGATGAAGCAGATGGATGACGATCGGCGCGGCAACCGCGGCGAGGCCGCCAAACAGAAAGGGGTTGAGAAACTCAATCATCGCCAGGCCAGGGCGCGGATGAGGGCCTGGAACAGATCCTCGTTCGTCCAGCAGGTTTCCAGCCGAACCCCGCAGGCGTGGCAACCGGCGCGCAATCGTTTTTGGTGTTCGTCAAAAAGCGAACGGTAGTGGCTGCGGACCCGGTCGCCATCCAGCTTCAGGCTCGGCTCGCTTTCAAGCCCGATAAACTCGACCACGCCCTGGAAGGGGAAAGCTAGTTCGTGGGGGTCGAGGACCTGGAACAGCCGGATCTCCTGCTTGCGGTAACGCAGGTACTGAACGGATTTCAGGAGCGCCGCGGTGCTATCGAAGGCGTCCGTAATGAGAATGACCAAGCCGCGGCGAGTCAAACGCGCGGCAATTTCGTCCAGAACGGCGGAGAGGCTGGTTTCCTTGCCGGGGACGGTTTTCTCAAGGGCCGCCAGGATGTTAAGGAAATGGGCCATGGTCGCTCCGGGCAGAATGAACTCGCGAACGGCAGTATCGCAGGTAACCAGGCCTACGGCGTCACCTTGGCGGATCATGAGGAACCCCAGGGCGGCGGCCAAAGCCTGGGCGTATTGGAACTTAGTCTGCCCGCCCGATCCGTAAGCCATAGAACCGGAGGCGTCCAGAATAACGGCGGCGCGGAGCTTGGTTTCCTCTTCGTATTGGCGGATGTCATAGCGGTCGCTACGCGCATAAACAAGCCAGTCCAAGTGGCGCAGATCGTCGCCGGGTTCGTATTGCCGATGGCCGGCGAACTCGACGGAGAGGCCTCGACGCACCGAACGATGTTGTCCGGCCAGGACGCTCTCGACGGCTTGGCGAGCGGTGACGCTGAGGTTGCCGAGGCGCTCGATTACCTCCTGCTGAACTCGCTGCAGAGGCGTCATGCGGGCCGGTTCAGATAATCCACCAGGCGCTCGATGATCATGTCGGTCGTGAGGCCGCCGGCCTGAGCGGCGAAGTTGCAGATGAGGCGGTGGCGCAGCACCGGCTTGGCCAGCGCGGCGATGTCCTCCGTGGTCACATGGAAGCGGCCGTGGAGCAAGGCGCGGGCTTTGCCGCCGAGGACCAGTTGCTGGCCGGCGCGAGGCCCGGCGCCCCATTGCAGCCATTTCGTCGCATCGGGCGTCTCCCGGCCCCCGGAACGACTGGACTGGACGAGATTAACCACGTATTCATACACGTGCTCCGCCACGGGGACGCGGCGCACGGCCTTCTGGAGTTGGAGGATTTCCTGGGCGGAAAACAAAGCATGGATCTCGGGCGCATGGTCGCCGGTCGTGCGTTTGAGGATTTCAATCTCATCGCTCGTCGTGGGATAGCCCACTTTGATCATGAACATGAACCGGTCCAACTGAGCCTCCGGCAGAGTGTAAGTGCCTTCCTGCTCAATCGGGTTTTGGGTGGCCAGGACAAAAAATGGATTAGGCAGATCGTACGTGCGGCCTCGGCACGTGGTCCGGTGTTCCTGCATGGCCTCCAGCAGGGCGGCTTGGGTCTTGGGCGGCGTCCGGTTGATCTCATCGGCCAACAGGAGATGGGTGAAAATCGGGCCGGACATGAATTCCAGTTGGCGGCGGCCGGTTTGCGCGTCTTCCTGGATGATGTCCGTGCCGGTGATGTCGGACGGCATCAAGTCGGGCGTGAACTGGATGCGGCGAAAGGTCAGGTTCAGCGCGGCGCTCAGAGTCTGGACCATAACGGTCTTGGCCAGGCCGGGCACGCCCTCCAACAGGCAATGCCCGCGGCAAAGCACCGCGTAAATCAACTGTTCGAGCACTTCGTCCTGGCCCACAATGACCTTGTGCAATTCGGTCAACAAGAGTTGACGGGTTTGGCCCAACCGATTGACCAGTTCGGCTTCGTTCTCGGTGATCTCTTCAGTGGCGAGGGTATCGCTCATGGGTTCATGGCCAGGCTCAGTTCTTCACGCATTTACGCGCTCAGACCCTACAGACCGGGGGCGGCAGTGGCAAGCTCGCGAAAGCAACGCAGGACCAGGCTTTCCCCTGAACCGCGGGCTGTCGCTTGCCAACGCGGCATTCCAGCATGAGGGTGGCTGGTGAATTCTATAAAAGCATCCAGGGTCGCGCCATGGCGGGACGCGGTATTACTCGCGGTGTTTTTCATGAGCGTGGGGCGGGCGGGCGCCGCCGACTTGCCGCGGCGAACCGTCGAGGCGACGAACCGTTACGAACTGCGCGCCGAACATGACCCGGACGGGATCGGGAAGTTCTATGAGGGGCGCGAGATCGCGCAGGTGATGGGACACGAAGGGGCCGATTGGCTGGAGCGGCCGGAGCGGGATGCGGAGGAGCAGCCTGACTTGTTGATGCGGCGACTCAACTTGGAACCCGGCATGGTGATCGCGGATATCGGCGCAGGCACCGGCTATTTCACGCGCCGCCTGGCGCGGAAGGTGGGAACGACGGGAAAGGTGATGGCGGTGGATATCCAGCCGGAGATGCTCGAGTGGCTGACAAACCAGATGGCCCAGGCGGGCATCAGCAACGTAACGCCGGTCCTGGGCTTGACCACCACGCCGAGGCTTCCCGAGTCTTCGGTGGACCTGGCGCTGATGGTGGATGTCTATCACGAGTTCGATTTCCCGTTCGAGATGATGCGGGGCATTTGCGATTCCCTTAAACCCGGAGGCCGCGTCGTGTTTGTGGAATATCGGGCTGAAGACGCCGCAGTGCCCATCAAACCCCTGCACAAAATGACCGAGGCGCAGGTAAAGCGGGAAATGTCGGCGTTGCCGCTGCAATGGGTCGAGACCGTCCGCGCGCTTCCCCGCCAGCACATCATCGTCTTTCAAAAACGCGTCGCGGCTAAACCCGCCCAGCCGTGAAATGCGCCGCGATTAGTTTGAACCGGTCGATTTGATCGTTCTGCCAGGATGCGTCGCGGCCCAACTCACCCGCCATGAGCCGGGCAACGGCGGGCGCCATCGCCACCGCGGCGGCGGCGTTGAGAAAGAGCGCCCGCGTGCGACGCGCCAGCGTATCGTCCAGCGTCCGAGCCATTTCTTCCCGGACGGCCCACAGGACTTGCGCGCCACAAATCGGCAGGGCCGGGTTCAACGGCGCGGCTAAATCAGGTTGGCCGAGCATCATCTGGTTCAGCGCCGCCGCATCGGATCCGTAAACCTCCAGGCGTTGGTCGGCGACGACCTTCTGTTGCCAGCCGTGGATCGGCAGGCTGCGGGTGGCGCTAGGCCGGTCCTCGAGCCCGGCCAGGACGGCGGCGTGATCCACGGCATCCTCCGCCATTTTGCGATAAGTGGTCCACTTGCCGCCCGCGATAGTGAGCAGGCCGGACTTGGAGACCATAATGGTGTGCTCGCGCGAGAGGGTCGCGGTGCGCGCGGCCCGACCGGCCTGGACCAGCGGCCGGATGCCGGTAAAAACGCTCAGGATATCGGCCCGGCTCGGCCGCCGCGCCAGATAACTGCCCGCCGTCTCGAGGATGAAATCAATTTCACCCGGCAGCGGCCACGGTTCGAGGTCGGTCAGAGTGGTCGGCGTGTCCGTAGTGCCCACCACCGCATGGCCATGCCAGGGAATGGCGAACATGACGCGGCCATCCCGCGTGTGCGGAACCATGATCGCGGTGTCGCCGGGGAGGAAGGAGCGATCCAGCACGATATGCACCCCCTGGCTGGGCGCGATAATCCGTTCCGCCTGGGGATCGTCTTTGAGCCGAAGTTCATCACAGAACGGCCCGGTCGCATTGATGACGCAGCGGGCCTCCACAGTATATTCCAGGCCCGACTCTTCCTCGCGGAATACCAGCCCGGAGAGAATTCCCTTTTCATCTTTGATCAAGCGCGTGACCGGCGCATGATTCAAAACGCAACCACCCTGCTCAGCCGCCGTTTGGGCGAGGTTGATCAGCAAGCGGGCATCGTCAAACTGGCCATCATGATACAGCACGCCGCCGCGCAAACCATCGCGCTGCAACGTGGGGATGCGCGCGAGCACCTGCTCCTGCGAAAGCAAGACCGAGCGGCCGAAACCGTATTGACCGGCCAGCAGGTCATAGACCTTCAGGCCGATGCCGTAGAAAGGGGCTTCCCACCATTGATAATTGGGAACCACGAAGGGGAGGTCGCGCACCAGGTGCGGCGCGTTCCGCAGGAGGAGCCCACGCTCTTTGAGCGCCTCCACTACCAAAGGGATGTTCCCCTGCTGGAGGTAGCGAACCCCGCCATGCACCAATTTGGTCGATCGGCTGGAGGTGCCCTTGCCAAAGTCGCTTTGCTCCAGCAGCGCGACCTGATAGCCGCGCGCCGCGGCGTCCACCGCAATCCCCAGCCCCGTGGCCCCGCCGCCGACCACCGCCAAGTCCCACGGTTGCCCGGTTCGGCGAATGCGTCGGAGAGTAGCCTCGCGGTTCATTCAAACGTGGCGCAAAAACGACATCTGAAGGCGCTCACCGTTGATTCGCTTGTCATGGCCACGACCCAACGTAAGACGCCCGACCTTGAATTCAAGCGCGAAATTCCCTGCGATCATAGCGCTCAGTATAGGTGACCCTGCGCTCGGCTAATACTTGCCCAAAAGTGTTAAGAACTCTCGATCCAGCTTGTGGCCCCTGAAGTCCTCATACCGCACATCCTTGCGTTCACTGTCCACGATTCCAAAGGACCCCCTGAAATTCCACAACGCAAATCCCCACCCCGCGTCCTTCCATAATTCCAGATTGGCATCCATCCATTTGAGCGCCACCTCATGCGGGGTTTGGTTGTGGGCGCCGCATTCACCCACCATGATGCCGCTTCCCTTGGCTTCGAGCTCCTTCCAAGGCTTGATTCGGTCTCGGAACAGACGGTCTTGATCCCAAACATCGTTGTCGCCAATCTTGAGCGGCCAGGTCGGCTCGGGCCATTGATCAGATCCAGGAATCCAGGCGGCCTTGTGATGGCTGATTCTCATGGGTTCATAACCCCTCGCCGCCTGGGCGACTTTGAGATTTGCCAACGACAGGCAGGGAATGGTCCCCCAACGCCGGCCATCCGCTATGATGAGCCTCCGAGGATCCTCGCCGCGAATCGCCTCAACCAACCTCTCCACTACTTTGTAGTAATTCTCCTCGGGAACGTCGGGGGGCTCATTCAGCAAGTTGAAGCTGACTTGCGAATTGGGCTGCCCTTGGTAGCGTTTCGCGAACGTTTTCCAGTGCGAGGCGCACACCTCGAGAGCTTCCGCGCTGTCCCAAAGCGACGCGGATTCCTTGGGCGGATTCACACAATACCCTGGCGCCCGATGGAAATTAATACACGTATGAATCGCGTATTTGCGCCCCAATTCCACCGCCTTATCAATCTCCTTCAAGGCCGATTCATTAAACGTCCGCCAGTCGCCGTTATCGATCCAGCATCGATACGACATCGGGAGTCGAACGAAGTCGAAGCCAAACTCGGATATCCATTGAAAATCCGATTCCCGGAACGCCGCCGGCCATTCATGGTTGAATTTCTCCAGTAGATTAAACCCGCGCCAGCGGGGGAGCTTCGCGAAGGTAATGTCGCTTGGAACCGCGGCCGGAACCGGCGTGGCTCCCGACAAAGCAACCCCGCCGCCGGCGGCCGCGATCGCTCTCAGGAACCTCCGCCGAGTCATATCAGCATTCAAATCGGGCATAACTGCAATGTAATCAAACCGCCGGGTCGCACAACGTCAGAATACGAGGCGATGGGGCGACTTAAAGCGGATTCGCGAAAAAGTGGCGCGCGATTGGCGCGCCGCCGGTGAGCTGGAACTTGTGGAAGCCCCTCTCTGCCGCGACGCGCGCCAGGCCAATGCTCTCGTCCGCGGAGAGGTGATCCGGCTTGCGGGCCCAGCCTCGATAGCCCTCTGGCAGGCAGTGGAGGCAACGCTCGTTGCACGGGTCGGCCACCGAAATGCGCAGGTAATCCACCGTTCCTCCGAAGGCGTCCATGGGGGCTCTCGGCGATAAACGATGGCGGCTCTTGGCCCAATTCTACCCTGCGGGCGGGACCGACCCCATCGAGAGGCGATACGTTTGGGCGGGCGCTCATGACGGTCTTTCCGTGGAAACAAACTCCACCCGGCTGCCACGCGCCAGACGCTGAAACCCCGCATTGACGCGGATTAACGCGTTGGCGGTGGCCAACGGCGTCTGGTCTCCGGAACTGCTCCAACGCAACGGCGTCAAAGCGACGGCGCCATTGACCAATCGCCAATGCGCCGGCCAAAAGGTCTCCTCCGCATGACCACCGGTGACCAGATCGGCCGCGGTGACGCCCGTATGAAACATAGAAGGGGCGCCCTGCCCCGCCCAGGCTTCCAGCGCCGCACGGACGTAAAGGTTCAGACAGACAAAGTGCGCCAAGGGATTGCCCGGCAGACCAAACGCCAGCGCGCCGCCGCGTTGCGCCACAATGAGCGGCTTGCCCGGCCTCGCCGTCGTCCGGCGGACATGGATTGTGAAGCCCAACTCCTCGAGCAATCGCCCGGTGAAATCGTGTTCACCTACGCTGGCGCCGCCCGAGATCAGCAGTAGGTCTACCTTATCCAACGCGGGTTCCAGAGGCTCCAGCGCCGATTTCACCCACGCCGCGTCCTCCGCAACTCGGCGTTGTTCAGGAACGATGCCCCATGGAGAGAGAAACGCCCGCGTCAGCGTCGAATTCGAGTCGCGGATTTGTCCGCGTTCCGGCGACCGTTCCGGCGATACAATTTCGTTGCCCGTCGCGAGGTGCAGAGCGCGCGGCAGGCGGGCCACGAGAGGCCGGACGCACCCGATGCTCGCCAGCAATCCCAGCGCGCCCGGTTGCAAGGGCGAGCCCGCTTCCACTACTTTCTGCCCGGCTCGCGCGTCCTCGCCGCGAAAGCGGACGTTTCGCTCGCCGTCCCGGCACAGCGCGGTCAGAAAGGCGCCTTCAACGCGCGCGTTTTCCCGCATCAAGACTTGCAGATTCTGGCCCGGCAGGGCGCCCCCGGTCGCGATGCGCGCCGCTTCGCCGGGCTGCAAGACGCGAGGTTTCCAGTCGCCCGCGCGGATGTCGTCCACGATGCGGAACCGCGTGGATGGGTCGTCCAACCGCACGGCAAAGCCGTCCACAGCGGAACGGTCAAAGGGCGGCTGATCATCCGGCGCGCAAACGGTTTCGCGGAGCACGCGGCCGGCGGCATCCGCCAGCGGCGCGCGTTCAGCCGGCAGCGGCGCGCAGAGTGACGCGAGCAAGGAGAGTACTTCGGCGGCGGAATGCGCTGTTTTGGGGCGGGGAAATCCCTTGCCAGGGTCCGACGGCGGCGACGGGGTCGGGTTTTCCACCAAGTCCGCCACGACGATCGCCCGTCGTTTCCAAATCGGCACATCTTGCTTCAATCGGGTCACGAATTCGCCGAGCAAGGCGAACGCCTCCGAGCGATGCCGCCCTGCGATGCCAACATAAATCGCCGCCTCACCCACCGGAACGACACCCACGCGATGAATGACCCGCGCAGCCAGGCAAGGCCGGTCGACGGCGAGCATCTCCAGAATGCGCCGCATCTCGGCCTCGGCCATCGGCGAATAGGCCTCGTATTCGAGCGCCGAAATGGCCTGGCCGTCCTCCTCGCCGCGCACGATACCGCGGAACTCGACCCATGCGCCTGCGCCGCCGCCGGATGGCGGCGGCAATGGCTCGGAAATCGGCGCCCTGGTTAGTTGGATTGCAATTTCCATAGACCTGAGCTCAGCCGCCCGATACCGGCGGGATCAACGCCACTTCATCCGCGTCGGTGAAGCGAGCCTCCGGTCCGACGTACTCCAAGTTCTTGGCCAGCCGCACCGAGCCGCGAAATCGCTCCAACCCGGGATACGCCTCGATGAGCTGGCGCCACAGCCCCTCGGCTTCCGCCTCGCCGAACGGAACGCTGATTTCCGCGCAGCGGGTGATGTCTTTCAAATGGCCAAAAATGAGAACGCGCATAATGATCGTCCGGCAAAGATAGGTTGGCCCGAAGCAATCCACAACTCACGAGCGCGGGCGCCGGCCAGCGGTCAGTCATTATCCGCTGGACGGAAGGGGAGTAGAATTCCGCGCCCAAAGGGAGACGTAAACGCCGAGAAGCCCGGCGCCATCGCGTGGGTCAACTCATCTACACGACGTTGCGCGGCGTTCCGGCTTGCCAAGCCCGGATATTGTCGGCTCCGATGCGCAGGAGACGGCGACGGGCATTTTGCGTTGCCCAGGCGATATGCGGGGTAATGATGCAGTTCTTGGCGGTCAACAGAGGATTGCTCAACGCGGGCGGTTCCACAGAAAGCACATCCAAACCCGCTCCAGCAAGCAGACCTTGATTGAGCGCGTCGGCTAAACTCTGATCCTCCACAAGTCCACCCCGCGCGGTGTTAATGAGCAACGCGGCGCGTTTCATCAGAGCCAGGCTTCGCGCATTGACCATTCTGTTCGTCTCGGGCGTTAGCGGGCAATGGAACGTGATCACGTCACTGCGCTCAAACAAATCGTCCACGGCGGCGCCCCCGCTCGCTTCGTTTCTTTCCTGGCTGGTTGCGGCGCGTCCAACGGTAAGAAGCTCCATGCCGAAGGATTGCGCAATGCGCCCCACGGCGCGACCAATCCGGCCGTAGCCGACGATTCCGAGCGTAAGGCCCTGAAGTTCGATCAGCGGGAAATCCCAGTAACAGAAATCGCGAGCGGCGCTCCATTTGCCAGCGATAACGGTGTTTGAATGGTGGCCCACGCGATTGGTCAGTTCGAGCAGCAGCGCGAAAACAGCTTGCGCCACGGCTGCCGTGCCATAATCCGGTACATTGCAGACGATTACGCCATGGTCTCGAGCCGCTTGCGCGTCAACGACATTGTGTCCGGTGGCAATGACGCCAATATAGCGCAGCGACGAAAGCGCCGCGATGGCGCGACGGCTCAGGACGGTTTTGTTCGTCACCACCATTTCCGCCCCGGACGCTCGTTCAACCACCGCGTCTTCCGAGGTGCGGTCATAGACTTTGAGATCACCGAGAAGGGCGTATTCTTCCCAGCTTAAATCTCCGGGATTCGCCGTGTAGCCATCGAGAACGACAATTTTCATCGCGGTCGCGTCTTTAATCGCTTGGCCCAGGCGCTTTCAAGCGAGATGCCAAAAATTACCGCTGCCCTGGAGTTCGCCAGCGTCATTGATAATGCCCTCAACCGCGCGCTGGTCACGCGGCTCAGGAGCCGGCCTCAATGCGAATCAATTCTTTGCCCAAAAGTCGACCACGAACACGTCATCAAGCACCGGTCCGACGAGTTTGCCGAAAGCTTTATGTTGGGGATGTTCAATGTAGGCGTCGCGGTCCTTCTCGCTCTTGAAGGAGAGAAGAAAACAATGCGTGAACCCTTTGTCGCGTTGTTCTTTGCTGACATTGACGCCCCACTCCAAGGTCACGACTTGGGGAATCTTCTTCTTGAGCCCCTGGAAGGCCGTCTCGACTTTTTTGATTTCGTCGGCCGTGGCGGTGCTCTTGAATTTGAAGCACACGACATGATGGAGTCTTTCAGCGGCGTTGGCGGTCATAACCAAACCGGAAACGAGAAGGGCGCAAACGATAGCGATTGTTTTCATGGTGGCCAAAGGCTATCGGATGCGCGCCCTCGTTGCAAGGCGGCGGCAAATTTTTGCGGCGGATTTTGGGAACCCAACGACACCGGCGCTCCACTTACCGCGCCACCCGGAAGAACCGCTGGGCTTGCGAACCGGTTGCCACGTAGGGACTGGAGGCGTTGGGGACGTTGGTCCACCCTCCGCCGTTCAGCGAGCTGGAGGCCTGAAGGGACCCCGCGCCCTCCCAGATAACCGCTACGCGGGACCCCAGACGGCTGATGGCAAGCCGGCTGACGGGCAAGCTCGGCACGCTGACGGTCACATTGGTGTAGCTCACCACCCCGCTGGACGGGGCTTCGTTGACCGCCGCCCAAGCGGTGGTTTGCCCTTCAAAATGGAAGTTCAGCACGTTGGTGGGGAACACGGGCAAACCATCCGTGGCGTACGTGGCCGAGCGGGATAAGCTGAACTCGAAGTCAGAACTCGGCGCGGCCGGCAAGCAAGACCAGTTCAGACCGACAATTCCCCCTTCGTTGAAGCCGCCGTTCTTCTCCTGATAACCGCCGCCGCTTTGCAGCAGGAGTTCCGAGCCGATGGTCCCGGAGTGGAAGCCGGTGTTCACGTCGTTATCGGTGTCAAAGAAAAGGTTGGCGTAGAGGGGGAACTCGCCGGCGGCCGCGGGGATGTCGTGCCACAAAGTGACGTGGAAATAATAATTTACCGCGTCGTTAAACACATAGACGTTCTCAAAATCAGCCGCGCCGTCAACGCCGCTGGGGCCAGTGTAAAGAGGATCGAGGCCGGACCAATCGCTAAAATCGCCGTCAATAGTGATGCCGCGGGTAAACGCGCCCGCGGTGGCGGCGGCGTTACCGAAACGGTCGTTCACGCCCTTAACCTGGAGAGTATAGACGGTTCCCAGGTTGAGACTGAAGGTAGTCAGGATCACTTGGCTGGCGTCGCTTGGATTTATCGCCGCGCCGGTGACGTTGACCCCGGAACTGACCGAGTAGTTGGCCGGGTTAGTGGCGGTGACGGGATCCACCGGTTCGGAAAACTCGACGATGAGGCGGCTAGAGCTGGCGGCGATACTGGCGATTGTCGGGGGTAACGTATCGGGGATAACCGTCAGCGTGGCGGCCCGGCTGTTGGTGGCATTGGCTTGGTTCGCGACCGTGACTTGATAAGCGCCAGCGTTCGTGAGCGCGACCGCCGGGAGGGTGTAGGCGGCGTTGGTAGCGCCCAAAATGGGCGTGGCGCCAAAATACCACTGATACGTCAGCGGGGGCGAACCCGCGGCCGCGGAGGTAACCGTGACCGAGCGGCCCTGCACCGCGACGACATCGGCGGGCTGCAACGGATCGCCGAAAGTGACGGGGGTGTTGGTGACCGTGAGCACGGCGGAGCGGGTGGTATTGGTGGAAAGGGGATTACTGACGCGTAGGGAATAAGCGCCCGCATTCGTGTAAATGACCTGAGGGATCGTGAAGGTCGCGTCGGTGGCGCCGGGGATGGGCGCACCGTCGAGCATCCATTGATAGCTCAGCGGCCCCGAGCCCAACACGCTGGCGGAGAACGTGGCGGCATCCCCGCCGTTGACCGTGCGGTCGGCCGGTTGGGAGGCATCCAAATTGAGGAGCGGGTAATGAGCGGCGGCAGTCAAAGAAAGGCCAAACACCATGTCGGCGGCGCTCCCGGGGACTTGATGCGCCTCAACTTCGATCAGGTTATCTCCGTCCACCAGCGGGGCGCCGGAAACCCCAAGGACACTCGGCTGACCCGCGGATAAATTCACACCGGTAGCCGGGGTGGAATAACTGACCGGGCCGGCGGGCATCCGCACTCGGTACACCTCGACGCCGTTGAGGTAGATCACGGCGCCATCGCTGAGATAGTTAGTCGCGACGAAGGCGACATCGTCGGGGAGGTTGTTCCAAGAGAAATGGGCGCGAAAATAGTAGGTGTTGGGCCCGGCGCCGAGGGGGGTATGCAGGGCGGGATAGGCGCCGGGATTGGCCGTGTATCCGAAAAGCCCCAGGCCGGAAACCCAGCCCGCCTGCGTGTCATCATAAGCCGAATCGAGCCAGGCGGCGCCGAGGTCCGCGCCAGCGGCATTGGCGCTCCACGTCGTGTTGGTCAGGGTGATGAGGGGCGCGTTATTGGTGAGCTCCGCAGGGGGTTCGGCGAAGGTATAAACCAACCCGCCGGGCGCGGCCGGCACATACTCGTGGGGCGTGTACGCGGAATCCTCGGACTCGAATACGAGGGCGATGGTATCATTAGTGAAAACGAGCGAATTATCCCCCGCAAAAACGGCCGCGCGGGAGATGCGCATCTCGAATTCCCTGGCGGGGGCCGCAGGCGCGGCCAACCAATTGAGACCGGTGACGCCGCCGGCGTTGAAGCCGCCCGGCCGCTCGTCATACCCGCCGCCACCCTGAATCAGCATCTCCGAACCAATGTAACCGGAGACGGGATAGCCGGTGGCGTTGTTCGCATCGGTGTCGATAAAAATATTTTGAAAGGACTGAAACGGATTGTCCGACGTGGCGATGGCGAAGCGGAGATAAAGGTAATTCTGGTCGTTGGCGATGAAGATATTGGTGTAGGCGATCGATAGGGTGGTATCCGGCGGCTGGCTGTAAGCGACCGGCACCCCGGCCCAATCGGAGAAATTGCCGTCGATGGCGATACTCTTATACGTACCAGCGGCGCAAGGCCAGGCGAGCAGAGCGAGAGCCAAGGCGGTGGCGGCTTTTGGCAGGGAGTGGATTTTCATGGCGACAGTGTTTCTTGATATTAACGATTTGTTCTTGTTGATCCGTCGGCGACGATCGTGAGAGCCGGCACTAAGCGATCTAGAGATCGCCTATGAGGCGAGGGTAGTCAAGCGAGGATTCAAAGCGCGGGATTCAAAGCGCGGATCAGCCGGCCGCGTCCGCAGCTCGGGCAGGATAGGGCGGCGCCACGCCATGAGGAACGGGCTTCAAGCCCTCAAGCCCTGCGCGCGCCTACGGCGCCCGGACACGATAAAACCGGCGAGCCTGGGTCGCGAGACTCGGGTCTTGATACTGAACGAATCCGGCGACAGGGACCACATTCGTTTGGAGGGGAGTCCAACTCGCCAGGTCGGCGCTGGCTTCGACGACGACAACCTGACCGGGCAGGGCCTCGACGTCCAAGCCGAATCGATACGAGCCGGACCCGAAAGCGCCTTCACTGAGCCGCAACCACGGGCGCGGCGGCGGTCCGGACTGAACGGCGTAAACCACGGATTGATAGGGTTGGAGGGTAATCGGGATCGAGTTACCGCCTGCGGAAAGGTCCACGGTCAGGCTGCCGCCGTCGAAAAGGTTCGTCAGCCGCAACCATTGCGCCTGAGGATAGGCCCACTGGTTGGTGTCGAAGGTCACCCGGGCGGTCACGCTCTGGGCGGTGAAATTCCGCGCGGTCAGGTAACGGCCGCCGGTGACCGTATTTGCGCCAAAGGCCTCGATACCAAGCGAGAGATTGTCCACCGCGGCCGCGGTGACCGGCCGCCACCCGGCGAGGCTCAGGGCGCGGATCACCGGCACGTATTTCTTGAAAAGCGACCGGTCGCGTTCGTAGAGAGCCGGTTGCTCGAAATAATTATCGCTCGACGCATCGGCGCTGAAGGCGCTGGGGTAAATGGCGTACGCGGCGCATACGCGCATATAGCCCTCCATGGCCGCTGACGAGACTTTGGTGAAATCGGTGTTGAGCAAGTAGCCGTAAGGACGGGCGCCCGACAGGGCGCGAGCGTAGAGCAGAGCGCTATCCTGGGGCGGAAGGAAATTCCCAGCGCCATCGAACCAGTTAACTTCGGCGCCGGCAAAGTCGAACAGGCCCATGCCCAGCGGCACGTAGGGCCAAACGTAGAGGGTATTGGCCATGATCTGCTTGCCGAGAGCGCGCGCATCGGCGCCAATGACGCGCGCCATTTCGCAGGCGCCGTAAAGGAGCGGCGTCATCAGTTTCGCGTTGTCCCGCGTGTAGGCCAGGGGAAAAGAAGTGGAGCGCAGATGGTTGTCGCTATAATCGGCGATGGTGGCGCCCGAGAAAAAACTGTCGATATACTCGCCGTCGAGCGCGCCGTTCTCGGGTTGGTTATAAACCGCCATTACCGCGCTGTTCCATTCGTTGTTGAACTTGGTAACGGAATAAGCGGGATCAACGATAAATGGGCTGGGATTGACGTAAAAGGCGGCGCCGTAGGGGCACCAGGGCTCCGCTGCGGGAAAGAACTCCAGAAGACCGCCGGGATCGCGGACCCCGGAACTGAGAGTGGCGATAGCCGGCTTGATCCCCTGCCCTTGCTGCGCCAGGAGGTAATTGTAAACGGCGTTGTAGTCGGTGTTCGAAATACTTGCCGGCATAGTCATCCAGTACGACCAGGGCTCGGAAACGTAGCGGAAAGATTGGATGCCGCGCGCGTCGTCGAATTGTACCAGGGCCGGGTCATAACCGATTTCATGATAGGCGATGCCAAAGTCGCTGATGTTCGTGATGCCGCGAAGGTCCGCGAAAGCGACCCAGATGCCCTCATTGGTGGAGGCGCGCGCGTAAGCCCCCGCAAAGCGGGCGTAAAGCCCGTCCAGTCCGGAACGTAAGCCCCAAGCCGGATCGCTGCGGAAGAGCCACACTTCGGCCGTGGCGGTTTGCGGAAAGTTGGTGGGCGTCGCGCTGAGGCCGAGGTCGAATGCGGCGAAAAACTGGTGGGTGGAGCGGTTGTAAGCAAGGCGGAAGGGACGGTACTGGTCGGGCGGCACGGCAAGCGTCAATGCCGACGAGGCGGCCACGGTAGCCAGCGGGTATTCGCTGACCAAGTTGCGGGCCCCCAGCGCGGCCTCGGTGAGGGTCGCGCTCTCGACTGCCTGGGTCAGAGCGACCCGGTCGCGGGGCGAATTCCACCAATAACCTCCGTCCATCGCGACGGGCAGCGCAAAGTAAAGGGACACCGCGCGGTCTGACGCCACCAGGTTGGAGAGGGTCGCTTGGATTCGAATGGAGTTATTCGTTACCGAATACACTAGATCCGCGGCAATATTTAGTCCGGTGATGACGCCGTGTTGCCGGGAGAGGCCGTTGGTCGAGGTAACCCATCCGCCCACATTCCACCAGGCCGAGGTGGCGCCCCGATCGCAGACCAGCCAACCGGAGGCGTAGTCTGCGGAGGTCGACAGCGTGTTCGTGCCGTCGGCGACCGTCTCGATCACGCCGCCGTCCTGGGTCAAGCGCACCAGCAACCCGTCGCCGCTCAGGAGGTCGAAGCGATTTGCCGGATCATAGGGCAGAGGGCTGGGCGGGCTGGTCGCCACCGCCGCGCCGTCAAACCGCGTGACCGTCTCTTGCACTTCGGAGACGCCGATGTCATCGAACCAAACCGTGCCGGCGTGCGCATTGCGAAAGAGCGCGTAACACGAGATCTGTTGGATGGGCAAGTCGGGCACGATAAACGCCTCCTGGTATTCCCAATCATGCGTGCCGACGGCGAAATTAATGGTCTGGCCCCAAAGGGGCGTCCCGTCGCGATACAGAATATCGAGATAGACCGAATAATCGCTGTCCATCACGCCGGTGACCGCCTGCGCCCTACTCCAGCCGGTCAGCTTAATCGCCTTGGGGGTCGATTGATTCAGGATAATGGTCTGCGAGGCGCCATGGACCTGACTCGCCGACCCGGCGGCGCATTGGAGAGAATAAACGCCACTGTGAGCATTGGTAGCGCTCGCCGTATATCCGGAACCGAAGGCATTCCAAACGGCCAGCGGCTGGCTGGACCCCGTCGTCTCCATCCCCGGATTCCCCACGCGGTTAGGCCCTGTCGCGGATCCATCATTTAGAGGGCGAAAAACGACCCAGGAATTGGTCGTCCCGCCTTCCGCCTTCTGGGCGAGGAACAAGAACGCCAGGAGGACCAAGCTGGATCGGCAGCGTTCGACCAGACGCGGCCAGGAGCGTTGTCGGCCGCCGCCGCTAGCGACTGAGCGATAGGCATTCCTCTGCATCACATCAAATCCATAAACGCCACCAATGCGCCGGTGGAGGCCGGTCGATTCTGAACGTTGGCCCCCGCCCACGGCCCCTGGGTTCCGCGGGGCGAACATATCCTGGTTCGGACCCGCTTGGGGCCGCGTTCCGTTTTGGCGCCAACCAAGGCGGAAGAGTGAATCCCTGGGTGCCCGAAAGCAACTTCAAACCTCCTTGCTTCAAACCTCCTTGCGATGGGAACACCAAGGCAGATTCCGAAAGCGGTCAAGAAGATTGGAACTCCGCGATTGCGCGGCGCGAATTCCACGCTATCGTGAACCCATGAGTCTAGCGAAAAAACTCCTTCACACACGGTACCGAGTCGATGACCTGAACCGATCGGTGAAGTTCTACAAAGAAGTGCTGGGCCTGGCGGAGGCGGGTCGGCACCAGTCCTCCCGCGGTTCGACCCTGGTCTTCCTGAAAGCCCCGGATAGCGAAGAGCTGATCGAACTCTGCCATTACGCGGCCAGCGGCCCGGTCGAGGTGCAAACCGACTTGACGCACCTGGCCTTTGAAGTGGACAGCCTGGAGGCATTCGGTCGGCACTTGGCGGGGCTGGGATTGAGCTACTCGGACGGCCCTCATTTCAATGAGGCGGGCGGCGGCATCGCTTTTATAGACGCCCCGGAAGGCTACGAAATTGAATTAATACAGAAGGCCCAGGGGGCGTGAAACTCCTGGCCCGACATTTCGAATACTCCTTTCCACGCGCCGCGCTCGTCATGGGCATCGTGAACATGACGCCCGACTCCTTCTCCGACGGAGGCGATTACCGGGATGCGGCGGCGGCCGTTGAACACGCGGTCAAGCTCGTGGCGCAGGGCGCGGAGATCATCGATGTGGGGGGTGAATCCACACGACCCAACTCGGTACCGGTAAGCGAGGAGGAAGAGCTCCGCCGAGTCATCCCGGTCATCGAGCAACTGGCGGACCGCATCCAGGTGGCCATATCGATCGACACCATGAAGCCGAACGTGGCCCGGGCGGCGCTCCAGGCAGGGGCGAGCATCGTGAACGACGTGGCGGCCAATCGGCGGGAGAAGACCATGTGGCGGGTGGTCGCGGACTCCGGGGCGGGCTATGTCTGCCTCCACATGCAAGGCACGCCGCAGACCATGCAGGCCAACCCGGTATACCGGGATGTCGTGAAAGAGGTGCGCGATTTCTTTTTTGAGCGATTGACGCGATTGCACGATTGCGGAGTCGGGGTTGAGCGGGTTATATTGGACCCCGGGATCGGTTTTGGCAAGAAGCTCGAACACAACCTGGAGTTGTTAGGCGCATTGGGTGACTTTGCGGCTCTGGGCCGGCCCGTGTTGCTCGGGGTTTCACGCAAATCATTCATGGGTAACCTGCTCGGCACGGGGCCGGGAGGGCGGCTCCCGGCAGGGCTGGCCTGCGCCTGTCTCGCGGTTGAGGCGGGCGCCCGGATTATTCGCGCGCATGATGTCGCGGAGACAGTGCAAGCGATCCGTATGGCTGAGGCGATCCTGAGCAGGACAAAAGCAGAATAATGGCGTTTGGACACCACATAGAAGAATTTGGCTCGGCCGTGAAGTGGGCCCTGTCCCAAAGCTGGCGTCCTACCTTGGAAGTCGTGATCCTCACTGTGGGGATCTACCACGTGCTGCGCTTCATCCGCGGCACCCGGGGCGCGCCGGTGGTGACCGGCTTCCTCGTGGTGCTGCTCACGTTCGTGCTCGCCAGCTTCCTCCTGCAACTCAGGGTATTGCAATACTTGTTTGGGGCGTTCTCGGCGTTTTCGTTGCTCGCGGTGCTGGTCATTTTCCAGCCCGAGTTGCGCCGGATGCTGGCGGAATTGGGCAATCTGCCGCTGTTTGCCACCGCGCACGAACAGCGGGAGAATATCGAGGTGATCATTCAGACCGTCGAACGCCTGGCCGACGTTCGCATCGGAGCCCTGATTGCCCTCGAACAATCCATCCACGTACAGGAGGCGGTGGAATCAGGGATCGTGGTCGGCTGCGAAGCGACCCCGGAGATGCTGGAGACGATTTTCTTTCCCAACAACGCCATCCACGACGGCGGAGTGATCATTAAGGGAGACAAGATCGCCTTCGCCGCCTGCATCTTTCCGCTGACACAGCGGCAGGACTTGAACCCCTCGCTGGGTACTCGACATCGGGCGGCGATTGGATTGAGCGAGGAAACCGATGCCGCAGTGGTGGTCGTGTCCGAGGAGACGGGCGGGATCTCTTATGCGTACCGAGGACAGTTGACCCGAAATGTGACCATTGAGCAATTGCGCGCCTTTCTGACGTCGCTGCTGGTAAAACCGGCCCAATCGCGCAGTTGGCTTGACGGGCTCAAGCGTTGGGCCAAAGAACGGGGCAAGGCCGCGTCGACAGCGCCCGACGAAACCGAAGCGCGGCCCCTGAAGGCCGCGGCAGATACCGCTCCCACGCCCGCCGCCACTCCCTCAGGCATTGGCAAATGATTACTTACCTGCGCGACCTTTGCACTAAAGACCTGAGCCTGAAGATCTTCTCGCTGGCGCTGTCGGTGCTTATTTACTCCATCGTCTCCATCTTCGCGTTCAAGACCGACGCGCCCGGGCGAGCGCCGTTGCCCCTGCCCACCGAACTCCGGAGCTTCTATACCGCCTTGACCAATTGGAACGCGGTCACCAGGGAGCTGGCGATGCCCACGGAACTGCGGACTTTCTACAATCTCCCGGTAATCGTCATGTCGGCGGCGGCGGATGTTCGCCAGTTCAAAGTTACCCCCGAACAGGTCGCCGTCACGGTCCAAGGCGATGCCAAGGTCCTGGCCCGGTTGGAGAGCAGCGAAATTCGGGCTCTGGTGGATTTGACCGGGATTGAGTCGGCCAAAGACCTTCGCAAACGGATCGAGGTTTCAGTCCCCGCAGGCATCAGCCAGGTTCGGGTCAGCCCTGCGGAAGTTCGCGTCCTGCCTCCCAAGCGTTGATTTTACTCGCCCTGGAGAAGCGGAACTCGAAGAAACTCCAGCAAGCGGCTCGAGAATGGAAGTCCAGAAAATTGTTCGTGCCTTAGGGCAATCCCTCTGATATAGCACAGTGATGACAATTTGGCTTTTGGGCTTGTTGCTGATGGCTTCCGGCGCCGGGCTAGGCTACCGGCAAGGGGCCATCCGGGTGGCATTCTCTTTTGTGGCGATCCTGGCGGGCGCTCTCCTGGCCGGGCCTCTTAGCAAACTGGTCCGCCCGCTGCTCGTGAGCTTCGGATTGAAAACGCCGCCTCTGGCTTGGCTCCTGGCGCCCATCATCGTCTTTGTGATCATCTCCATTCTGTTCAAGATCGGCGCTTTAGCGGCGCATCAGAAGGTGGATGTGCATTACAAGTACCGCGCCGGAGAGTTGCGAATGGTTCTTTGGGAGCGATTGAGCCGGCGAGTGGGGCTCTGCTTGGGGATCCTTAACGGCGCCGCGTATTTCATCCTGCTTTCTTCCATCATCTACCCTCTGAGCTACAGCACTTACCAGTTGGCGTCCTCCGACTCCGACCCCGCGAGCGCGCGCTGGCTCAACCGGCTGGGGCAGGATCTCCAAAACACCGGTTTTTCCAAGGTGGCCCGGGCGCTGGACCCGATGCCCCAAGTGTGGTACGATGCCTCCGATCTGGCCGGCTTGATCTACAGCAACCCGCTGAGCGAGGCGCGTATCTCCCGTTACCCGGCGTTCCTGGGCTTGGCGGAACGACCTGAATTCAAGGATCTCGGCAGCGACACGGCTTTTTCCGAACTGCGCCAAAAAAAGCAACCCATCATGGACGTGGTCAATTACCCCAAGATCGACGCCATGCTGCAGAATCCGGACTTCGTACTGTTGGTTTGGAACACCGTGGTGCCCGACATGCAGGATCTCTGCGCCTTCCTTGAGACCGGCCAGTCGCCTAAGTACGATGCGGAGAAGATCCTCGGGAGGTGGAATTTCGACGTCACCGCCGCCATCAATACTTACCGCCGAACCAAGACAAATCTGACACCCAAGGAATTGCAGGCGGCGCGTCGCTACATCACGACTGCTTTTGAAAAGACCAAGCTCGTGGCGATGACCGACGGGAAGGCGATCCTCAAGAACACGCCACCGCTACGGTTGACTCCCGCAGCCGCCTTTACCCCTCAGACTTGCGAAGGCCAATGGAAGAATCTGGAAGGGAAGTATCAACTCTCGCTGACGCTGAACGGGGCCGCGCAGGAACTGGCGGCCACCGTCGAAGGCGACCGACTCACGGTTTTGAACGAAGGGACCCCCTTCGTTTTCAATCGGGAAGACTGAGCCGAGATCCGGCGCTCAATGGGCCATGGTCTTGACCAGAGCCGGAGGAGGCTGGGCTTGGGCGTTCCGGAAATCTTCAAACAGCGAACTACGAACCTGGTTCGGAATGAACCCGTTAGTGCTCGATACGAACCCTGAAGACTGGTTGGCGAGTTGAAGGCTCGAGTCGGCATCAAGGGTTATGCCTTGGCCGACCTCCGGAGCGCTCGAGGCGCCCGAATTGCTCGAATAAGCGACCCCCGCGACCAACAGGGAACAGAGGGCGACGCCAAACGCGCTCGCCAAAGTCGGATTGGCGCTGAAGGCGCCCAACAGACGCTGCAGCCAAGGAACTTGGACCAAGGTGGTTACGTTGGTTTGCTCTTCTTCGCCGCGTTCGCCATGCTTGATCCGGAGGACCACCTGGCGTGAAAAACCCTCGAAATAGCCCGGGGGGGGCTGCTCATGGCGCTTGAGGGCGAGCAGTCGGCGCAAAGGTTCGAAGTTGTCCTGTTCGAGGCTCATAGACTCATTTCAAATAATCTGACAAATAGGCCTGCAGTTGTTGGCGGGCGTAAAACAGCCGGGACCGAACGGTGCCAATGTTACATTCCATAATCTGCGCAATCTCTTCATGCGACAGGCCTTGCACATCATGCAAGGTCACGACCAATCTATGGGGTTCAGACAGTTTTTGCAGGGCTTCGTTCAACTTTTCCTGCAATTCCGCCAACCCCACCTCCCGGCGCGGCGTCTTGTCCGAGATGAGAGCGACCAGGTCAGGGTCATGCTCGGCGTTCAGGTCCATATCGTTAAGACTCATCTGCGCTTTGTTCTTGCGCTGCTTGAGAAAATTGATCGTCTTGTTGACGGCGATGCGATAAACCCAGGTGTAGAAGCTCGAGCCGCCCTTAAAGGATCGGAGGGCGTGGAAAGCCTTGATAAACGCCTCCTGCGCCAAGTCGTTGGCATCCTCATGATTTGAGGTCATGTGGTAAACGGTGGCGTATATTCGTTCCTGGTAGCGCCGGACCAATTCATCGTAGGCCTCCAGTTCTCCCCGGCGCGCCCGCATGACGAGCTCCGTTTCGTCGGCGGGCGTGGAGACCGGAGCCTCGTCCACCTGACCAAGCTCTTTGTCTGCCTTACGACTCGAAGGTTCGGTCATAGTCATAGGTGACGGTCGGAGTTCAAACCCAAGGCGTCGGTCTGACGCGCGAGATAATTGGTCAAACCGGTCAATCCTGAACGGCCATTCGAAGGGGGCAAAACCTGCAGCGCCTGCCGCGCTTTGGCCAAGTATTCATGGATGATGTCCAAAGAGGAGGCCAGGGTCCCGTACTTGGTCAGCAAGGGCGCGACCTGGAGCAAAACGTCGGCCGCGCGATCGCGCAAAAGATTCTCCAATCGCTCGCGGTCGGCGGCATCCACGCGGTTGCGCAGCAGAAGCACGGGCAAAGTCAGTTTGCCGGTGGCCAGATCGGTGCCGAGCGATTTTCCAGCGACCGCCTCGGATCCGAACAAGTCCACGCAATCGTCATAGACCTGATAGGCGGTGCCGAGGGCCAAGCCAAAGTCGCGCAAGGCCTGGCGGCGCTCCGGTGCGGCGCCACAAAGGCACGCGCTCAGCTCGCACGAGAGGGCGAAGAGCTCGGCTGTCTTCATCTCCAGCACCTTGAAATACTGCTCGCACGTCAGGTGAAGATCCCGGCGGTGCTGGGTTTGCAGGATCTCGCCGGAGCAAACGGTCTGGGTGGCGCTGGCGACCGCCCGGCAGATTTCGGGCGTGGGGAAGCTCGCGGCCATCTTGAGAGCGTGGGCGAAGAGGCAATCGCCAAACAGTACGGCGATGTCGTTGCCCCAATTGGCCGCCAGGGTCAAGCGTCCCCGTCGAATCTCCGCCTCGTCCATGACGTCGTCATGGATAAGGGTGGCCAGATGCACGGTCTCGATGATAACGGCCACCGTCACATGATCATCTCCGGCGCCGCCAAGGGCGCTGGCGCTGAGGGCAACCAAGGCGGGACGCAGGTGCTTGCCCTGACCATTCAAGGCGTAATCCGCATAGCCCGTCATGGCCGGATCGAAGGCCTCGACCTGCCGGGCAAGCCGATGCGCGACCGCGTCGAGGAAGGGTTCAACCGGATCAATAATCTGCTTCCAGGAGCCAGCCTGTTCCCTATTCAACGAGTCGGCAGTCGGCGCGGAGACCACTTTGGAATCAGCGGCTAACATGTGCGGCAAATCTAAGGTTGCCCCCCGCGCAAGTCAAACCTGTTATCTTGCGGATCGGGGCGCTGGGGCCTTTTTTCCGATTTCCGATCCTCTTGAAGTCGATTATCGTATGCGCATGTTGAAGCTCGACGACACGTCCGGAAACCATACCCCACCCCAGCGCCATCTCATTCATCAAGTTTGATGGGCCCTTAGGCGCGTGAAGCGGCCCGACCGCGCCGCGGCGCCCCCCCGCTCATGTCCTTCAACAACCCCCTCCTCGATCTCCCGGCGTTGAATCAGGTAACGGTGCCGGACCTCTGGCAGCAGGTGGCGGTATCGGCCCTGCGCGAAGGCAACGACGTGGTCGTCCAAGCTCCGACCGGATCAGGCAAGACCTTGGTGTTCGAAATGTGGTCCAACCAGGGCAAGAACCGGGGCCAGGCGATCTACACGGTACCCACCCGGGCGCTGGCCAACGACAAACTGGCCGAATGGCGCGCCCGAGGGTGGGAGGTGGGCATCGCCACGGGCGACCTTGCGGAGAACCTCCGCGCCCCGGTCCTGGTTGCCACGTTGGAAACCCAAAAAAGCCGTCTGCTCCAGGGCGACGGCCCGGCGTTGCTGGTGGTGGACGAATACCAGATGCTTGGCGATCTGGACCGGGGTCTGAACTACGAACTAGCCATAGCGCTGGCCCCGCCGCATACCCAGTTGCTGCTGCTCAGCGGCAGCGTCGCCAACCCCCAGGATGTCGTCAAATGGCTGCTCAGGCTGGGTCGCAAAGCCGTGCTGGTCCGACACGACCTGCGCCCGGTGCCGCTAGAGGAGGTCTATGCCAACAACCTGAGCTATCATGTCCCGAACGACATCCGCGGCTACTGGCCTCGGCTGGTAGCCAAAGCCCTCGCCGAGGACCTGGGACCGATCCTCATCTTTGCGCCCCGCCGCCAGGCGGCCGAGGCGATGGCCAACGATCTGTCGCGGCAGCTCCCCAATCCAAATCCCCTGCCCCTGAGCACCGAGCAGAAACTGGTGGCCGGCGAGCATTTGGCCCGCCTGCTCAAGTGTCGGGTCGCTTATCATCACAGCGGGCTGAGTTACGGCGCACGCGCGGGCGTCGTCGAACCGCTGGCCAAAGCGGGCCAACTTCGTGTGGTCGTGGCCACCATGGGGCTGGCGGCGGGTATTAATTTCTCTTTGCGCAGCGTCGCTCTGGCGGCCGAGTCCTACCGCCGGGACATGGCCGAACAGCTCATCAAGCCGGACGAACTCCTTCAAATGTTCGGTCGCGCGGGGCGGCGCGGCCTGGACGAGACTGGTTTTGTGCTCATCACCGCTAACGAACTCCGGCTGCTGGATTCGCATCCCGCCCATCTGGCGCGCAACGGAGCGGTCGACTGGGGCGCGCTCCTGGGGTTGATGGCCACGGCGGCCCAGCAGGGTCGCGACCCGTACCGCCAGGCTGTCCTGGCCCAGGAACGCCTCTTCTCCACCAAGCCGATCATCCTCGGCGTCGAGGAGTGCCTGCGACATCCCGACACGCCCTGCGGCCTCAAGACCGACGCGGAACGCGCTCGGCATGTCCGCAAACAGGTCCGGGAGATGCTCAATAGCCGCGGTCAATGGGAACCAGTCAAGGAGCTGGCCGCCCGCGCCCTCAAGCATATCGTCGCGCCCGATCCGGCATCCCGCCGCGCGCCAGGAATCGCCGCGTTGCCCACCCCGCCCTTGGAAGCCGCGCCCGCATCCGAGACCCCTCCGCCTCCGCGACTGGTCCCCCTCCTCAGCCTGCCTGACGCGCTCGAAAAAGTCGGCCGCGGGACGCTTTGCGTGTTGTCCGAGGACGAGCGGGGGGCGGTGCATGGCCGAGCCCTGACCGTGGCGGACCGGATTGGCGACGACCGCGTTCTGCTGGCCAAGTGGATCCGACGCCTGACCAATTGGAAGGGTCGGCAGGCGCCACTGACGCTTTGGCGCGAAACCATCGCTCCGCTGGTAAGCGAAAAGCTGGCCCAACAAAAAACCCCGGTCGTCACTTTCCAGGAACAAGCCCAGCGCATCGTGGCCTTAGTAAGCATCGCCGACCTAACTCTGCGAGTGCCTATCGACTCGCACGGGGCTGCGATCTGGAAGCCTTTGGAGCGCGATGTCTTATCCGCCGATTGCGCCGGATGCTCGCTGGTACCGCTCTGCCGGGAGCTGTCGGCGAGCACGGCGGTGGCCCTGCTCTGGCGCCGACTCGGCTTGGTGGATGACGGGGGAGCGCCGACCTTGAGGGGTCGGGTCGTGAGTTTCTTCGCCCAGGGCGATGGCTTGGCGGTAGCGGCCGCGCTCGAGGACCAGACCTATCCGCTGGAGGAGTTGATTTACGACCTGGCGAACCTCGACGCCGGATTCCGCTTTTGCGGCGAAGATGCCAACCGCTGGAGCGGCCGCCTCGCCCTGGTATGCCACCAACGATTTGGCCTGCAATCCATCCCCGGGTACCTGGAGAACGGCGTGCCGCCCAAATACGGGGCTGGGGCGGAGCAAGTCGTAGCTGCGGTCCATAAATCGCCCGCTGACAAGCACCGCTGGGTGACCGATCTGCTCGGGCCTGGGGACATTGACCGAATCATTATCGAATGGCGCAGCCTGCTCCGGCAAATCGCGCACGCTCCCGAACTAAACTGGCCCCGCTGGCGCGCCCTTCAGGCCCTGTCGCGGACGATTCTCAACGAGACCCAGTCGCCAACTCTCACCGACCTGCCCCCCCTGGATTATAGCCAGACCCGCCGGGTGGATCACCGATTGCTCCTGCGCCGGCATTGACGAACTCCTCGCCGGAAGCACCGACTAAGGCGCGGACGAGGCGCTTGACCTGAAACCCCAATAACAAAGTAATACGCAATGGATTCGAGCGCGATCACCTTGCCTCAGGTGAAGATCTACACCGATGGCGGATGCGACCCGAATCCGGGTCTCGGCGGGTATGGGGCGGTGGTGCTGCATCCGAAGAAACGCGCCGAAGTCAGCGGCGGTTTTTGTCGCACGACCAATAACCGGATGGAGATCTACGCGGCCATCCGGGGGCTCGGACTCCTCAAGCGACCTTGCCAGGTCACCCTCTATAGCGACTCGCAGTATCTGGTGAACGCCATGATGAAAGGATGGGCGGCGCGCTGGAGAAAGCGAGGCTGGTGGCGCACCAACACGGAACGCGCCATCAATGCGGACCTTTGGGAGCAACTGCTTACCCTTCGCGCTACCCACCAAGTGGCGTTCGTCTGGATCCGAGGGCACGCGGGTAATAAGGAGAATGAGCGGTGCGACCAACTCTCGCGCGCCGCGCGTCGACAGCCCAACCTCCCGGCGGATGAGGGTTACGAGGGCTAAAGGGACGGAAACGGCGGGCGTCGCCGCCTGGCGCAAGCGGGATAAGCCGGCGGCAGGGGCTTATTGAAAGTGGAGATTTGAGCAACGGTCATTGGTCATTGAGCGGCTTTTTCCAATGCTTCCAGGACGATGGCGGGGGTAAGCGCCTCGGGAAGGACAATGGGCGCGGCGGCAGCGCGCTTGGGATAGACCAACACCAAGGGAACGCCCGCCCGCTGGTAGCGATTAAGCTCTTCGGTGATGGCGTCCGGACGGCGCGTGTAGTCGCCGATCAAAGCGAGCGCCTGGGTAGCCTTCAGTTTGGCGCGCACGGAAGCGACTTCGAGGGCAAAC
>Ga0316217_10001586_pt1 | contig 29205 bp, 28 predicted proteins | sample 1anoAmetaG_FD_203633 | JGI IMG/M metagenome (GOLD analysis project Ga0316217, IMG submission 203633) | Freshwater microbial communities from Trout Bog Lake, Wisconsin, USA - 1anoA | ecosystem: Environmental > Aquatic > Freshwater > Lake > Hypolimnion/Profundal zone | place: USA: Wisconsin... | reverse complement strand
CCCGCACCATCGGAAGATTTTTGGTTGAGCAGCGTCAGGCGGCCCGTTTGCTGGTCCAGGGCAAAGGCGCTGATCGCCCCGGCTTTTTCGCCGTGGAAACTCGAGATGCTATTGGCCGCATAAACAAATCTATCAATGGCTTTTCCCCGTGGACCCTCATCCGGCCTTCCACCTTCGCCAAGCCTACGGCGGACAAGTCGGACACCTTCTCCCGCTCCCGCGGGCGAAGGGAAATCGGGTGAAATGGCCAGATAACAAGGGCTGGGCGTGGCCACGGCGAGTTCCGGCGCGGAGAGCTTTCCTGTGGCCGCGTCCAGCCGCGAAACATAAATGCCCCGGCTCAACCCATTCGTATAGGTGCCGACAAAAACAAAAAAATCCCCGGCCGGCGACGCCAGGGCCAGCGTCATGACCGCCAGGGTAAGGGATGGCTTCAAGCTGATTAGGTTTTTCATAATGATGAATTCAACATCCAACATTCAACATTCAACATTCAACATTCAACATCCAACATTCAACATCCAACGAGCGGGGTCGGGGACCGGGCCATCCTCCGCAGGGCTACGGAGGACGGGCGCTCCGTCGTCACACGACAAATTCCAGTTCCTGGCGGTGCGGAATGAGGCCGCGCTCGAAAGCCTGGCCCAGAAAACGGCGGATGGATTCCCTGCCCCGCTCGCCATAGTCGAGGGTCCAGTGGTTGACATACATGCCGACAAATTGGTCGGCCAGGTCGCGCCCCATGTCGCGGGCATACTGCAACGCGTGCTGAACGGCCTCGGCGCGGTGATCGAGACTGTACTGGATGCTGGCGGTCAAGACGTCGGAGATTTGGCGGCGCACCTCGGGCGGGAATCGTTTGTGGATCACATTGCCGCCGAGCGGCAGCGGCAGTCCGTCGTTTTGTCCGCCCCACCAGATGCCCAAGTCTTCGCACAAGACCAGCCCTTCGTTCCGGTACGTCAACTGGCCCTCATGAATGATGAGGCCAACCTCGGCCCGGCCGCTGCGTACGGCGGAAAAGATCTGATCGAACGGCACGACGACATAATCGAACTCCCGGGCGGACTTGCCCAGCCAGAGTTGGAGCGCCAGAAAGGCGCTGGTCATGGTACCCGGCACGGCGATTTTCCGGTTCGCAATTTGTTCCCGGGAGAATTTCTGTTTGGCCACGAGCATGGGGCCGTAACCATCGCCCATGCTGGCGCCGCTGGGCAGCAGCGCGTATTGGCCGGAGACGGAGGCATAGGCGTGAATGCTGACGGCGGAAATGTCCAGTTCCCCGCGCGTGGCGCGTTCGTTCAGCGTCTGGATGTCCTGCAAGATATGCTGGAATTTAAAGCCGCGCGTCGGAATGAGTTCCTTGGCCAGCGCATAAAACATGAAGGCGTCATCGGGATCGGGCGAATGGCCCAGCGTCAAATTCATTGTTTGCATCCGCGGAAAATAAACAACCGCGCAAGAAATGACAAATGACGAATGACGAATAAATTCCGCCCAAGACACAGCCCGCACGCGCCTCTAAAATCCGACCGCAGTTGATTGCCACCTCCATATTCATGCGCAATCCGTTCCACGGGCAAATCCAGCGGGCGCGTGCGTCGTGTCAGACCCGGTTTCCAGTTCCAACTGCCATGGGAAGCAGATCCCCACCAACTTCCGGCAGTCGTAGTCCCACTCCCAAACTCACAACAAAACCCGCAACCACAAGCATGAATAGCAGGCAAGATGCCAAACGGTGTGAGGCTGTTTTATTGGAGGTTTTGAAGATTCTTCCATCGCGAGACCAGAACTTTGCTGCGCCTTTTTAGCCAGCGAGAACAAAATGAAACCAATGTTCTGTAGCGGCAGGCATCCTTGCCGGCCGGTCACATTGGTAGTCCAAATCCAGTCACCCAAGCCCAGTACGGCGGCGGCCAGCAAAAATATCCGCACACTTCGCAACATCAATTTGAAGGGAAACCACTTCTGGAAGCGGAAGGATTGCCCGACAGACTATTGAATAGATTACCGGGATTGGCAATCCCGTTCACCACCCGTTCGCCACCGGACTGGGATCAGTTCTCCACGCTCAAATGTTCCATCACCCAGGCGAAATCGTTCAGCGCGCCGCAAGACCCCGACGGGGCAATGGCGGGCGTGTCGGCAAGAGCCGGGACGAGGGTAGTGGAATTTTGCCAGTGATGCAACGCAGCATGGCCGTCGGCAAAGGAAAACGCCGCCGAACGGTTGTGATACGAAGCCGGCAGTTCCTTCCATGCATTGGCGGCAACGCCGCTCGCATCCCAGCCCATGCCCGCCACGTCGGGAAGGAAACAGCCGTCGTCAAGGGTGCCCGGATGTTCATCGAGAAACACAAAAATTTCCGTCGGCTGCGGCACCTGCTCCAGCTTGAAGAACTGGCGGTAACCGGGATTATTGGCATTGCCGCCCGCGGCGGCGTTGGTGCCGGGGTTTCCGATCATGGCGTTCAGCGCATAACTGCGCAGGCGCTGGCTCCAGCCGGCGGCGCTCTGCGTGGGGCTCAAAGCCTGATCGGACGGGCAATGATAAATGCTGGTCACGCCCACCACATATGGCCCCAGACTCGCATCGGTGATCGTAGCCTGGTTGGTGTTGTCCGAATTCAAGTCCCAGGTCATGACGTTATTGACCCAATTGACGTTGGTCCGCGGCGAGGACTCGGACATGACGAGGTTGTACGACAGCCGCCCTTCGTGATCATCCGCATACAGCCGCCAAGCCAGGGTCAATTGACGGGTATTGTTCAAACAATAAACTCCCCGCGACCGCTCGCGCGCCCCCGCCAGGGCCGGCAGCAAAATCGCCGCCAAAACGCCAACAATGGCGATGACCGCCAGCAGTTCGATCAAAGTGAAAGCCGCCCCGCTCGTCAGTCGGGAGACTGGCGGCTTTGGTGCAGGGGACGCAATTATCATGGCTGCATTTTAAAAGCCCAACGCCGAATGGTTTTGAGTCATAGTTACCGCCTTGAGGCGCAATTGTCAAATATTTCCGGGTCAAATTTTCCGCCCGCCCTCCCGACTTCAGGGACAAGGCAAAAGGGCAATAAAGCAGGAGCGCAACGGCTTATCCCCGCTTCTCGAATCTGGTCAGTCAGCCCCCGGAGCCGAACTGCTGGCTGGTCAGGATACCACCGCTTCCCCCGCGCTTTGCGCATTTTGCGCTTTGAACTTCGCGCACAAACGCATTTAATAGACCCATGCCTATGCTTTTAGCCAACGGCGGACCGGTCATGTGGCTCATCCTCATCGCCGCCGCCATCGCGGCGGTGGTGTTCATCGAGCGCGCCCTGTTCTGCCACCGCTCCCAGATCAATTCCGCCGAGTTTCTCAACGGTGTCCGCACCGTCATCAAGCGCGGCAACGTCGTCGAGGCCATCGCCATCTGCGACGCCACCGCCGGCCCGGTGGCGCGGCTGGTGAAAGCGGCGATTCTGCACCGGGAACAGGGCCGCGAGCGCGTCCGCGAAGCCGTGGAGGAGGCCGGCCTCATCGAGGTGCCGCGACTGGAGGAAAAATTGAACCTGCTGGCCACCATCGCGCAGATTTCGCCGCTGCTGGGCTTGTTCGGCACCATCCTCGGGTTTATCCAGTTGTTCATGTACCTGCAAGCCGAGGGACTTTACGCCCACATCAGCGGCGACCATTCGCTGGCCAACGGCGTCTGGACCTCGCTCATCTGCGCCGCCGGCGGCATCGCCGTGGCCATTCCCGCCCATGCGGGCTATAACTACCTCGTCAGCCGCGTGAACAAAATCGTTCTGGACATGGAGCGCGCCGCCGCGGAAATCGTCAATATCGTCACGGAAAACGGCAAATGAAATTCCCGCGCAACGCCAAGATACTGCGCAGCAACTTCGACGTGGCGCCGTTTGCCGCCGTGTTTTTCCTGCTCCTGATTTTCGTGCTGCTCGGCGCGCTGATGCCCATCGCGGGCATTCCCCTGCGCTCGCTCCAACCGCCCGAAGCCGACGACCTGCCCGGCCCCAACCAGCCGACTGTGGCCATGGCCGTGGACGCCAGCGGAAACTTGTATTTCGAGAACCAAATCGTCAGCGAACTGGTCTTGAAGGCCGGCCTGCGGGCGGCCACCAACGCCACCCGCGCACCGCTCACGCTCATCATCCACGCCGACCGGGCCGTGAGCTACGATCGGCTCGCACATTTGGCGCAGCTCGCGCGTGATTACGGCATCACCAACACCTGGCTGGCCACCCTGCCCCGCGTCGAAACCGCCGCCGCCAAACCATGAGCGATCAGCCCGCGGATCCCTCCGCCCTGCCGCCGCCCGCCAACGAAAGCTGGCTGCCCGGGCGGAAATCACCGGTCCAAGACTGGCTGGCGGGCCCGCAGCCGCCCGGCGAAGGCTGGACCGGCCGAAGATTCTTATTCGTTGTCGGCTTCGTTTTCGCTTTTCATCTGGCACTGGTTTTTTTGTTCGGGACCAAAAAGCAAATCGTCCCCCGCCCCGTGACCAAGGTTCCGCATTTGCAACTGGCCGACAGCGCCCGCGAGTTCCTCGCACTCGGCGACCCGACGTTGTTTGCCCGGCCGAACGCGCACGACGTCGTCACGGCCTTCTGGCGGCGGTTGCCACCCGTGGAGCAGCCAAATTTTGACTGGCCGGCGCCGCCCGGCGATCTGCCGCCCGCGAACACAGACTTCGGGGCGGTTTTCCAGGACTTCATGCAGCACCGCCAGCCCCCGGAATTGGCGCTGAACTTCAAACCGGAACCCAAAGTCACCGCGCCAGACGTGATTTGGGCGGACGCCACGCCACGGACAACGAGCGTGGAAATCTCCGGCGAACTGGCCCGCCGCACGCTGCTCAATCCCGAGGCCCTCGTGCCGCCGCCGCTCCCCGGCAACGACGTGCTCGCGCCGAGCACGGTTCAATTGCTCGTGGACACCGCCGGCAATGTCGCCTCGGCCGTCGTGCTGGAGCCGAATGTCTCCCCCATTGTGCTGGAACCGAATGCGAACCACGACCACGCGGCTGACCAACTCGCCCTGCAACTGGCTGGCCACCTGCGGTTCGCCCCCGCACCGCGCGTGATGTTTGGCGAGCTCATTTTCACCTGGCACACCGTGACTACCAACGCCCCATGAGCGCACTGACATATCGTAGCGCAGACATTCCTGTCTGCGGGTTCACGGGACTTTCCAGTCCCGTGTTCCCAGCAACTGGCGACTGGAAAGTCGCCCGAACCCGCAGGCTGGAACGTCTGCGCTACCCCACAACAACATGAGCATTCCCTATTTGCTGGTCAGCTACGTGGCGCTGGCCCTGGGCGCGTTGTGCGCGGTGGGCATCCTGTCGGAATTCCACCGGCGGCGCTTCGGCCCAGCTCACCCGGAAGACCACGTCTTTCGCTGCCGCAAATGCGGCTTCGTCTATACTGACGATGCCGATGTGGACCGTTCCCGGTGCACCCAATGCGGCAGGCTGAATGAGCCGATTGAATTTTAACGAATTCAAAGCTTGCAAATTACGGCCCAACTGATAATTTTCGCGCTCTTTTGATATATTTATGTCTGTAAAAATTCGCATGAAACGGGTCGGCACGAAAAACACCCCGGTGTACCGCATTGTGGTGGCCGACAGCCGCAGCCCCCGCGACGGCAAGTGCATTGAGGAAATTGGCACTTACCAGCCCTTGAAGCAGGGTGATAATTTCACGCTCAAGCTGGACCGCGCGCAATACTGGGTCAGCAAAGGCGCGCAGCCGAGCGACACCGTCGCCAGCTTCATCAAAAAGGCGGCCAAAGCGGCCCCTGCAGCCTGATTTCAGCCATGCAGGAGTTCCTCGCATACGTCGTCAAAGGACTCGTGCAAAACCCCGGCGCGGTCACGGTCACGCCGGTGGCCCGCGCGGGCATGACCGTCTATGAATTGCGCCTCGACCCGGCGGACGTGGGCAAAATCATCGGCCGGCAGGGCACCACGATCAACGTCATCCGCTCGTTGTTGCTGGCCGGCAGCGCCAAAAAAGGCCTGCGCTGCGCGGTGGAGATTGTGGAAGACAAGCAATGACTCATCCTCATGGTCATCCTCATCCTCATGAATCGAGGATGAGGATGAGGATGAGGACGAGGATGAGCGGGTGTGAAAATTGACGTGCTGACATTGTTCCCGGCCATGTTTGCGGGGCCGCTCGATGAAAGCATCATTATGCGGGCGCGCAGGTCCGGTTTGCTGGACCTGCAAATCCACCAGTTGCGCGACTGGACGCATGACCGGCACAAGACCGTGGATGACCGTCCGTTCGGCGGCGGACCCGGCATGTTGCTGAAGCCCGAGCCGCTGTTCGAGGCCGTGGAAAGTTTGCGGCGCGAACACACAAAAGTGATTTTGCTTTCGCCCGCGGGGCGGAAATTCAGCCAGGCCATCGCGCGCAAACTGGCGGAAGAAACCGATTTGCTGCTCGTCACCGGCCATTACGAGGGCTTTGACGAGCGCGTGCGCGAAACGCTGGCGGACGATGAGTTGTCCATTGGCGATTACGTGTTGACCAACGGCGCGCTGCCCGCGATGGTGGTGATTGACGCCGTCACGCGGCTGTTGCCCGGCGTTTTGGGCGACGACGAGAGCTCGCGCGACGAGTCGTTCAGCCACGGTTTGCTGGAATATCCGCAATATACGCGGCCGGCGGAATTTCGCGGACTGAAGGTGCCGGACGTTTTGGTGTCCGGCCACCACGCCGAGATCGAGAAATGGCGGCGCGAACAGGCAAAATTACGGACGAAAGAAACCCGTCCGGACATGTTAAACACGGATTGATGGATGAATGGATTGGTGGATTGCTGAATGGCAGCGGACCCAACCATCCATGAATCCAATGATCCAATGATCCAATTGTATTTATGAACCAGGCATTGCAAAAAAAAATCGAGTCCGAACAGTTTCGCAAAGATGACGCGAAGTTCAACGTGGGCGATACCGTCCGCGTCCACACCAAAGTCGTCGAAGGCGACAAGGAACGCATCCAGATCTTCGCCGGCGTCGTCATTGGCCGGCGCGGCACCGGCATCAACGAGACGTTCAGCGTGCGCCGCATCAGCTACGGCGAGGGCGTGGAACGTATTTTCCCGCTGCACTCGCCGCGCGTGGACAAGATCGAAGTCGAGCGCCACGGCGATGTCCGCCGAGCCAAGCTCACCTACCTGCGCAAGCGCATCGGCAAGGGTGCCACGCTGGTCAAGGAAATGGAAGAGAAGGTCCTGGCCCCGGCGGCCAAGTAATTTTCCCGCACCAAGCAAATTTCAAAGGCGGGGCTTCGGCCCCGCCCTTTTTTGTCTTCACGAAGAGGTTGGCGCCAAGCCCACTTATTCAGAAGTTATTCACAATTTCGCCTGCGAGTCCCCTTCCCCCTTCGCAGACTGTCCATTTCCAACCCCAACCGCTACCTTTTCGCCGTGCGAACCGCCGATTTTCATTTTGACCTGCCGCCCGAACTGATCGCCCAGCAGCCCGCGCCGTGCCGTGATCAGTCCCGGCTGCTCGTCCTGCATCGCACCGGCCAGCGCATGGAACATCGTCCATTTCAAGAACTTGCTGATTTGCTCCGTACCGGCGACGTGCTGGTGCTGAATAATTCGCGTGTGCTTCCCGCCCGCCTGCATGGCATCAATCCCCTCACCGGCGGCAAATTTGAAATCCTGCTGCTGGAAGAGAACCAAGTGAACGATTGGTGGGCCATGCTGCGGCCCGGCAAACGCGCCAGAGTCGGAACCAAAATCCAACTGCTTGAGAAAACCGGCATGGCCAGCAAGTTCTTTGCGGAAGTGACCGCCTTTAATGAGGAGGGCCATCGCCGGCTGAAATTCTCCGGCCCGGCCAATCTCTTTGACGAACTCGAACGGCTCGGCGAAATACCGCTGCCCCCTTATATTGAGCGGCACGGGGAACAGGCCGGGGACCGGGAGCGTTATCAAACCGTTTATGCCGCCGCCGCCGGGTCCGTCGCCGCGCCCACGGCAGGCTTGCACTTCACGCCGGAGCTGCTGGAAAACCTGCGGGCGCGCGGCGTGGAAATTTGCTTCGTCACCCTGCACGTTGGCGCGGGAACTTTCCTGCCGGTGAAAGCGGAAAACGTCGCTGATCACCGGATGCACGCGGAACGATTTGAGATCGGCGCCGCCACGGTTTCCGCGGTCAACGCCGCCAAGGCCTCCGGCCGGCGGGTCATCGCCGTGGGCACCACCGCCACGCGCGCGCTCGAGGCGGTCGCGCGGCAAAATGCGGGAAACCTCAATGTTTATGCGGGCAAAACCGACATCTTTATCTTTCCACCCGCCGGCTTTCAGATCGTGGACGCGCTGCTGACCAATTTTCACCTGCCCGAATCCACGCTGCTGATGCTGGTCAGCGCGTTCGCGGCGCCCGGCGAAAAGAGTCGCGGCCGCGAGCTCGTTTTGGCAGCGTACGCGGAAGCCATCCGCCAGCATTACCGGTTTTTCAGCTACGGCGACGCGATGCTGCTGCTGTGAAGGAAACGGGCTGCGTGAGGCGTGATACGTGAAACATGAAGAATGACAAACTGCCTTTCGTTTTGGTGAACATGGCGATGACGGCGGATGGCAAGATTGCCACGGCCAACCGCGCGGTGCATTCTTTTGGCAGCGCGCGCGATCAACGGCACCTCTACGAGCTGCGCGCCACCGCCGATGCGGTGTTGTGCGGGGCGCGGACGGTGGAAATCTCCGCGGCGACGCTGGGCAACGGCGGCGAGCGGTTCCGGCGGCGGCGGCTGGAGAATGGGCTGGCGGAATACCCGGTGCGGGTGCTGGCCAGCGGCCGGGCTTCGCTGGCGCCAACGGCGAAAATTTTCCAACACCGTTTTTCACCCATCCTATTGCTGACCACCACCCGAGCGCCACAAAACAACCTGGCGCGGCTCAGCCAACAGGTGGACGGAACAAAATCCACCGGCGCGGAGGAGATTGATTTTGCGTCCGCCTTGGCCTGGCTGCGGCAAAAATGGAATGTAAAACGGCTGCTGTGCGAGGGGGGCGGCGAATTAAATGACGCCTTGTTTCGCGCCAGCCTGGTGGATGAAATTCACCTGACTATCTGCCCGAAAATCTTCGGGGGACGAACCGCGCCCACGATTGCCGATGGCGTGGGCTGTCCCCGGCTAGCCGGAGCCGCGAAGTTCCAATTGACCTCGTTTCAGCGGAGAAGCGGCGAGTTATTCACAGTGTTTTCACGGGCCTAATTCCGTGTATTACGGCAAACCGACGGCCGGACAAACGGCTTTGACGATAAATTTGATTGATTCACGGCCTCCTTTAATTGTAAAAAGGAGGGAGCGGTTCACGTTGCAATTTGAGCCCCACTGGCATAATGAGCACAATTCTAAGAACTGAGAAACTTCGGGTGGAATTTCGCAGCCGCGAAATGCGCCAGGCCACCAAGATCGCCCTGTGCGGCCTCGATTTGGAGGTGGGCACCGGCGAGGTCTTCGGCTTTCTAGGCCCCAACGGCGCCGGCAAGACCACCACCATGAACGTGCTGCTGGGCTTCGTGCCGCCGACCAGTGGCGCGGCGTATCTGTTCGGCATTGACGTCCGCCAACCCATTGCCCGCCAGCGCATCGGCTATTTGCCGGAACTGACCTACTACTACAAATTCCTGACGGCCGAGGAACTGCTGCGATTTTACGCGAAGATTTTCGGGTTGCCGCGCGCGGTCGCCGATCAACGCATCCCCGAACTGCTCAAGCTGGTGGAGCTCGAAGGAGCCGCGAAACGCCCGATCAAATCGTATTCCAAAGGCATGCAGCAGCGCGTCGGGCTGGCGCAGGCGCTCATTAATGATCCCGATTTGCTCATTCTGGACGAACCCACCAGCGGCCTCGACCCGCTGGGTCGCATGAAGGTCCGCGAAATCATCCAGCGGCTGAAAAACGAGGGCAAGACGGTGTTCTTTTCCTCGCACGAACTCGGCGAAGTCGAGTCGGTCTGCGACCGCGTGGCCATCATTCATCAGGGCGAACTCAAAGCTCTCGGCCGGGTGGCCGATATCACCGGCACCCATGCCAACCTCGAAAAGGCCTTTCTCGCTATCATCGGCTTTCAATTGCAACCCGTGTCATGAAGAATATTTTTGCCGTCGCCGGGGTGGTCATCAAGGAACTGTACCGCCGCAAGGATTTTTATGTGCTGTTTATCGTAACCATCCTGATCTGCCTGGTCATGGCCTCCATCAATATTTATGACGACGCCAACATCGTCCGCTACCTGAAGGAAGTCAGCTTGGATCTCATCTGGATTTGCTCGCTCGTCGTCGCGGTCACCACTACCGCGCGGCAGATACCCGCCGAACGGGAAAACCGCACGCTGCTGCCGCTGCTGGCCAAGCCGCTGACGCGGACGCAATTGATTTTGGGGAAATTTCTGGGTTGCTGGCTGGCTTGCGGAATGGCGTTGCTCTGCTTTTATGTGTTCTTCGGCGCGCTGGCCGCCAGCCGCGAACACGAGCATTGGCCGCTGCTGAATTATTTTCAGGCCGCCGTGATGCACTGGTTCATGCTCGGGATCATCGTGGCGCTCTCGCTGCTGGGCTCGCTCGTCTTTGCCGCGCCTTCATCCAATTCCACCATCTGCGCCGTGATCATCGGGGGCATTTTGTTTGTGGGCCGGCATCTGGACCAGCAGGCGCTCGCGTTGCGGGAACCAACCCGTGCCATCGTCAACGCCCTGTACTTTACCATCCCGCACCTGGAATTCTACGACCTGCGCGACCTCGTCATCCATAATTGGCCGTTGATCGCATGGAAATATATCGGCTTGGCGCTGCTCTATGCCGCCGGCTACATGGCCGTATTTCTCCTGGGCGCCTGTTTGGTTTTTCGCCGGAAAGCGGTAAATTGAAACATGGCTTCGCCCCGCACATATCTCCTGCTGCTGATTGCGCTGCTGGTGGCCTGTTTCGGCGTGGCGGCGCATTTGGAACCGGAATTTCAGGCCTGGCGCGGCAGCCGGTCCACCGGGGACATTTTCAATATCGCCCTCGGGGACAGCCGCCGGATGTTTGCCAACAGCTTTTACGTGAAGGCCGACGAGTATTATCACAGCGGTTATTATCCGAGCATCTTTGACGACCGCACCGCCTTTCAGACCGCGCACATGGCGGCGGACACCGGCGCGGTCAACAGCAAGAACCATGGCGACGAGCATGGTTTTCTCGGCCCAGTGCGCAATTGGATTGATGGTTTTGGCCGCCATTTTTTCCCCGACCGGCACACGCATCTGGACGCCGGCGGCCCGGCGGATGATTTGAGCGGCAGCCAAAATGTCCGGGAAATTCTGCCCTGGCTAAAACTCTCCGCCGATCTGGACCCGGACAACGCCCAGACCTATACCGTGACCGCCTACTGGCTGCGCGAGCGGATGAACAACGTGACCGAGGCCGATGCCGTCCTGCACGAGGGACTTCGCAACTGTCCTGGCAGCTACGACATTCTCTTTGAACTGGGCCGGCTCTACTACGAAAGTTACCATGATCGCGACCGGGCACGGAACGTTTGGGAGGAAGGCGTCCGGCAATGGCTCAACTTGGACCCGGACATGGCAACCCAACGGAGGCCGGTGGACCAAATGGTCGCCGACTGGCTGAACCGGCCGTTGAATTTGGTGAAAGCCCAGAAGGACAACCAGCTCGTGTTGGAACAGCTCACCACCCACCTGGGCAAACTCGAAGAAGAGGAGGACCATTTGCCCCAAGCCATTCAATGGTTTCAGGCCGGACAAAGAGTTTCCGAGACGCCGGACGTAATCCAAAAGCGGATTGATGGACTCAATTTTAAACTCGGCCAAAAATTCCATCCCCTCCTCAAACCCCTGTTTTGAATGACATGAAACGGCAATCCACCATTAAACGCCACACCCTCGAAACCCGGATTTCGCTCCGCCTCAATCTCGACGGCAAAGGCAAGTCCAAGATCAAGACCGGCATTCCGTTTTTTGACCACATGCTCACCCTGTTCGCCAAGCATGCCACGGTGGATTTGGAACTGCGCTGCGATGGCGACCTGGAGGTGGATGCGCATCATACGGTGGAAGATTGCGGCCTTGCCCTCGGCCAGGCCTTTGCCGCCGCGCTGGGCGACAAACGCGGCCTCCGCCGTTATGGCCACGGCTTTCATCCCCAAAACCCGTTTACCGGCGAAGCCTTTGTGCCCATGGACGAATGTCTGGCGCGCTGCGTGGTGGACTTCAGCGGCCGGCCGCACCTCGTCTGGCGCGGGCTGAACCAGTTTGCCCAAAAGAAGATTTCCGCGGCGGAAAAAAATCAAGACGCCTCAAGCACGTTTCGCTTCGGACTGGCGCGCGAATTTTTCCAGGGTTTCACCAATGAAGCGCGGTGCAATTTGCATCTGGAACTGCTCTACGGCGACGAGCCGCACCACATTGTCGAGGGGTTGTTCAAGGCGTTTGCGCGCGCGGTGGACACCGCCCGCCAGCAGGATCCGCGCATCGCCGGACAATTGCCCAGCACCAAGGGGAAGCTCTGACCAAAGGACGAATGGGCGGATTATTTCCGCTGCTTTCTAATCCGTCATTATTCGTCCCCATTGGAACCGCCGTTCTTCTTTTCCCAGGCTCGCCGCGGCTTTTCGGGCAGGTTCCGGTCCACGACGGCGTAGTACGCCTTGTCGCCGAACTGGCGGTTGACCGCGTGTTCCAATTCGAGCGACGGGGTGACGCCAAAACGGCTGTGGGCCTCGATAAAAATCGAGCCGCCTTCCGGCCGCAGAAAGCACAGAAATAGCGGGCAGGATCCCGCGTGGGCGGCCACCAAAGTTTGCGCTTTCAGCATGTCCTCCGGTTGGAGATGCGCCATGGGCAGGCGCAGATGGACCTGTTTGGTGTATTTTTTCGCGGCGTCCAGCAGCGGCATGATCTCCTGCGGAAAAATCTTCGGTTTGTCCTCGCCGGTGCTGACTTCGCCCACGACCAGAATGGCCTGGTTGACTTCCAGCAGCGGGCGGAACTTGTCATAGTCGTTCATCACCAGCAACTGCACCGAGCCATCCAGATCTTCGAGGGTGACCATTGAGTAGGGCTTGCCAGATTTCTTGGAGACGCCGTGGTTCACCGCGGCGATCATGCCGCCAAGGCGCGTCATGCCGCGATTGGGCACCTCGGCCAGCCGGGCGGTGGTGTGGAGCGAATACTTTTGCAGCAGCGGCGCCAGCGGCGTAAGCGGGTGGCCGGTGACATAAAAGCCGAGCAGTTCCTTTTCATGCGCGAGCAGTTCGTGCTGCGGCCACTCGGGCAGATTACTGACGGCTTCAGGCATCGGCGCCGCTTTTTCCTCCAGCGCTCCGAAGAGCGAACTCTGCCCTTTTTGTTTGTCCGATAAAATGCTGGCGGCGCGCGCCAGGGTCCGCTCGATTTGGGCGGTCAGGGTGGCGCGCGTCTGGCCGAAGGCATCGCAGGCGCCGGTTTTGATGAGGGCCTCGAGCGTCTTGCGGTTCACCGTGCGGCCATCCACGCGCTCGCACAGTTCCGCGAGTGATTTGAATCTGCCATATTCATTGCGCGCCTTGAGGATGGACTCCACCGCGACCTCGCCCACGCCTTTGATCGCCGCCAGGCCGAAACGGATGCAGCGCAGTGGCACGGGCGTCTCGCCCGTGAGGTTCCGGTTAGCATCGCACAGAGCAAACACCCGTACCACGGCGCCGCCACCAAGGCGATATTCATCGTTGCTCAAACCAGCCTTGGTTGGGTTTTCCTGAATATAGCGGCTGAATTTTTCCAGTTGTTGCTCGTTTCTGACAATGTGATCGAATGATTCGGGCTGCCAGAATTCACCCTCACGGCCAAGCAACTTGTTCGCTTCTTTGGAAGTGAATGATTTCCACGATTGTAAAATGTCCGGCAGTTTGTGCTCCATCGCTGGACGAACTAAGACGTGAACATGATTCGGCATGATGACATAGCTGCCCAGTAAATAGCGGTCGCCATCGAAATGAAGCATGGCGTCTTCCACCATCCGCGCGACGCGAGGATCGCGCAGCCAGCAGGCGCCGATGCCTTGATCAAGATGCCGCTCCAGCTTCTCACCGTATTCTTCGGCGGTTTTTTCCATCAGCGCCTGTCTTTCTGCGTCGGAAAGTTTGGCGGCATGTCGCGCCTCGCGCAAGGCAGCGTCGCGTTCTTCGCGCCATTGTTTGAACACGTCTTGCGGCAACGAATCGCCCAAGCGAAACGTGACAAAATAGGTCACGCCTTCCTGCTGCCAGTGCGGCAGGGAGCGCGAGTAGATGCTGGCGGGACGAGACTGGTCAAACGGCGTAAAGGGGGTGATTGGCTTGTTTGCCGGTGGCATCGGCGTCTCACCCGTGAGGTTCTGGTTTGAATCGCACGGGCGGGACGCCCGTGCCACTACCGCCGGCTCGAAATACACGCCGCTCTCATTCACGTCCGGACCGAGCACCTCAATGCCCACCTCGCGCGACTCGGCAATGTATTCGCTCAACTTTTCCGTGGCCGCCATGTCGTTCGTCATCATGGCGCAGTAGAATTCCACCGGAAAGTTCGCCTTCAGGTACGCGGTTTGGTACGCCACGATGGCATAGGCGGCCGCGTGAGATTTATTGAAGCCGTAGCCGGCGAATTTCTCCAGCAAATCGAAAATCTGGTTCGCCTTGGTCGCCGGAATGTCGTTGTGCTCCTTGCAGCCCTTGACGAAGGACTCGCGCTGCTTCTGCATTTCCTCGACCTTTTTCTTGCCCATTGCGCGGCGCAGCAAATCCGCGCGGCCCAGCGAGTAGCCGGCCAGCAACTGCGTAGCCTGCATCACCTGCTCCTGATAAATCAAGATGCCGTAGGTTTCCTTGGAAATGGACTCCAGCAGCGGATGCTCATACTCGACTTTGATTTCGCCGTGGCGCCGCTTGATAAATTCCGGGATCAGGTCCATCGGCCCCGGACGATACAAGGCAACCAGCGCGGTGATGTGCTCCACAGACGTGATCTGGAATTTTTTGCAGAGGTCGCGCATGCCGCCGGATTCCAACTGGAATACGCCCAGCGTTTCCGCGCGATTCAGCAGATCGTAGGTCTTTTGGTCGTCGAGCGGCAGGTGATCAATGTCAATCGTGACGCCTTGGGTGCGCTTGACCATTTCGCAGGTGTTGCGGATGACGGTCAGTGTTTTCAGGCCCAGAAAATCCATCTTCAGCAAGCCAAGCTCGCCGACGGGGCCCATGGCATATTGCGTGACCAGTGTGCCGCTTTCGTCCAGCTTGAGCGGCAGCAAATTGACGAGTGGTTCCGGCCCGATGACCACGCCCGCCGCATGGACACTGGAGTTGCGCGCCAGGTCTTCCAGCACGAACGCCGTGTCAATCAACTCGCGCGTCACTTCCTCGGTGTCGTAAGCCTCCTTGAGTTCGGGCACCTGCTTGAGCGCCTTGTGCAAATCCATCTTTAATTCGGCAGGCACCAATTTCGCCAGCCGGTCACAATCGCCATAGCTCAAGCCCATCACCCGCCCCACGTCGCGCACCACGGATTTCGCGCCCATCGTCCCGAAGGTGATGATCTGCGCCACGGCGTCGCGCCCGTATTTCTCGCGGACGTATTCGATGACGTCCGCGCGGCGGTCGTCGGCAAAATCAATGTCAATATCGGGCGGATTGACACGTTCGGGATTCAGAAAGCGCTCAAACAGCAGACCGTAGCGGATGGGGTCCACGTTGGCGATTTCGAGCAGATAGGTCACAATCGAACCGGCGGCGCTACCGCGCGCCACGCAGGAAATGCCTTTTTCGCGCCCGTGCCGGATGAAGTCTGCAACAATCAGAAAGTAGGAAATAAACCCGGTTTTTTCGATGACCTTCAGTTCCAACTGCAGCCGGTCAATCACCACTTTGAGCGCGGCGGCCACGGCGGGGTCTTCGGTTAGTGGCACGGGCGTCTCGCCCGTGGGTTTCTGGTTTTCGTCGAACGGGCGGGACGCCCGTGCCACTACTTTATACGTCGGCAGCCGGTTCGGCTCATCAATGCCCGTGACGATGAATTCCATCCCCTCCGCTCTGGCGTGAATCGTGTAGCGGCGGAACAACCCTTCCGCCAATTGCTTCCGCAAATAACCTTCCCGCGTGAAATGTTCCGGCGGCTCGAATACCGGATAATGCAATTCGCCAAACTTGATTTCCACATTGCATTTTTCCGCCACTTCCAGCGTGTTCTGGATCGCCTCCGGCGTCTCGGTGAACCGCGCCTGCATCTCGTCGGCGCTGCGCAGATAGAACTGTTCCGGCACGTAGCCCGCCCCCATGCGCTTGGGATTGCTCAACAAATCCTGCGTGCCAATGCAGACCAGGCAATCATGCGCGTGGGAATGACTTTTTTCGATGTAATGGACGTCATTCGTGGCCACCAGTTTCAGGCCGAAATCCTTCGCGAACTGGATCAGTTGCCGGTTGACCTTGGCCTGCTCGGGGATGCCGTGGTTTTGCAGTTCCAGGAAGTAGTTTTCCGCGCCGAGGGTCTGCTTGAACCAGTCCACGCTGTCGCGCGCCTTGGCGATTTGATCTTTCATGATCAGATCGGGGACTTCGCTGGCGAGACAGCCGGACATCGCAATCAGCCCCTCGTGATGCTGCGCCAGGATTTCCTTGTCAATGCGCGGCTTATAATAATAGCCGTCCACGTGCGCTGCGGTGACCAGCCGGACGAGGTTCTTGTAGCCGGTTTCATCCTTGGCCAGCAGCCCGAGATGATGATACACGTCGCGCGTGCTGGTGCCCTGCTTCTTTTCCAGCCGCGAGCCAGGCGCCACGTACACCTCGCAGCCAATGATGGGCTTGATGCCTTTGGCGCGCGCGGCCTGATAAAACTCGATGGCGCCGTGCATCGCGCCGTGGTCGGTGATGGCCAGCGCGGGGAACTTCAACTCATGAGCCTTCTCCACAAGTTTGTCCATACGGCAGGCGCCATCGAGCAGGGAATACTCGGTGTGCAAATGCAAATGGACAAATTCGGCGTGCGACATGGGGGTAATTTATCTTTTTTGGACCGGGACACCAAGCCACAAAGTGCGGTGGCTTCAGCACCGCTTTTGATCAGATCCGCGTATTGTTACTGCCGAGTGCGTGACATGGACTACCCGCCGGCGCGCGCCCGTCCTCGGGCGCAGCCAGGTGCGAACCTGAAGCACGCTTGGTTTATCCGTGAGTCTCAGGTATGCGGATGTTGCTGCGGCCGAGGACGGCCGCGCTCCGGCCTCGGTCGTTTATCCCGCCGGCCGATCCGTAATGCGAAAAAAGATCAAGTAGCCAGCGTCGGCAACGCACGCTGTCCCAGGGGCCGCGCGTTGCCATTTTCCTCCAGAAAGACCAGCCAGGATTTTTCGGCGGCCAGAATTTCGGCGATCTCCGCCTCGGCCAGAACCATGCAGGCGGTTGAGAGGGCGTCCGATTCGGCGGCGGTGTCGCATAGCGCCCAGGCCCGATTTTGCCGCTGCGCCGGCTGACCGGTGCGCGGATCCAAAATGTGTTTTCCCTTCACCGCCAGGCCGGACCCGCTCAACGAGACGTTTTTGAGCCAGTAGCGGCAGGGCGAATTGTCCTCGCCCAAGCCGCACGACCAGCCGGGCCGGGCGGCGGGCGCCTCGCCGGCGAGAATGCTGCTGCCGCCCGCCACCAAGAGAAAAGCCGGGCAACTCCATTCCCGCAACAGCTCCGCCATGCGGTCCAGCGCGAAGCCCTTGCCAATGGCGCCGAGGTCGAATTCCGGCTTGCCGTGGTCGCAGCGGACGAAAAAATTTTGCAGCGTCCATTGCGGTGGCGAGGGCTGGGATCGCAAGGCGGCAGCCGTGATGGAAAACGCGCCACGGGTGGCCAGTTCCATTCTTGCGGCCAGTTCGAGACAGGCAAAAACTGGTTCACTCACGCGCAATGACTCACCCGGCGCGAGCTGGGCGATTTGGGAAATGTCGCTGCTGGCGCGGAAACGGCTTAACAGTGCTTCCAGTTCATCCACCAAGGCAAACGCCGCCTGCGCGGTTTGGGCGGCATAGGTTTTGTCCTCGCCGGCGATGCGCGCCTGAAAGTGCGTGGCCATGGCATTATGATTGAAGATGTGGATGTCGGTCATAGGAAGTGGAGGGTTTTGAAAATCCGGAGCGCGGCCGTCCCCGGCCGCAGCAACGCACTTGCAGCCGACGGTTTTCGGTTACTTGCGGCATCCTGGCAAGGCGGACGTTGCTGCGCCCGGGACGGGCGCGCTCCGTTCACATATTGCCTGCGTGCATGATTCATGGCGCGGATTTCAAGGCGGGCGGTATCCACAGCAGGATCAATACCCCCGGCCGGACGCCGAAAAATTCCGACCGAAAATCTTTCAGCCGCGCCTTCAATGGATCGGAAAGGTCCGTGGTGGTGATGATAAAATCAGCGGGGCCGGTTTCCTGGCCGGGCTGCCAGTAGCCGACGCTGGCAAACTTCCGCAAGTACCATGGCAGGGGCCACGGATCGGCGGCGATCACGGCGATGCGCGGCTGGACCAGATTATTTTCCCGGGCCAGTTGTTCCAACCGTGGCGGCAGGCCCAACAGATCCTCGCCGGTATGCGCGTAGGCGTAGGGATTTTTCTCGTCCGCCGGCCGGTCAAAGACCAGGTCTTTGGTTTGCGCCGCCAGGGTGGCCAGCAAGAAAACCCCGGCAATGCGCACGATCCAGCGGCCGGCGGCCGAGTTGATCTGTTCCCAAAAGGCGGCCACGCCCAGCCCGCATGCGAGTGCCAGCGGCAGCCAGAGATTCAACGCCAGCCAAGGTGTCTTGTAAGGGATGGCGGAGTAAATCAAAAAAACGACCAGCCCGTAAATGATCAGCAGGAGGGGCGGTTTGCGGGTGCGATTGACGGTATCGCAAATCGCCGCATACACGCCGCCAACGGCCACGATAAACAACACCAGCATGGGGTCCAGCAAATGGAAATAATAGCCGAACGGTTTTTCGTGGCCTTCGCCGCCGGCGCGGGCGGCAAAGCGCGGAATCGCGCGCCCCAGGTCGGCGAATACGGACCAGTTTCGGCCAAACCAGGTGAAGAGCAAGGTGGCGGCGCACAGGAACACCGCGAGCGCAAGGAACGCCGCTTTCGGTGCGGGCAACTTTTCCCGCGGCGGCAACCGCCAGGCGCACAGCCCCGCCACGCCCAAGGCAAAGAAATGAATGACCGCGGTTTCCTTGCAGGCCAGCATCAGCGCGGCGCACAGCCCGGCCAGCGCGGCGGCTGACGCGCGGGATGCGCGCGGCTGCGCTGGGCAAGGTTCTTGTCGTTGTGGAAGTTGAAGCGGCGTGCCTGCCGCGCGCCAACCGGAGAGAATCAAGCCCAGCGTCGCGGCCACGAACAGCGTCTCATGGATGAAATAACGGCTGTAATAAACCGGCAGGGGGGCGAAGGCGAACAGCAGCGCGGCCACGAGACAGGGAATGAAGCCGAACAGCTCCACGCCCGCGCCCAACAGTAAAATCGTGGCGCTGCCAATGAGGACCGGCGTGAGGCGCAATTGCGCCTCTGTCAGTTCGGAGAAGCTTCTTGCGCCCAGCATTTTCACCAACGGTTCGGCCACCGCGAACAAGGCCGGGCCGTGCCGGTCACGCGAGTCGTAACGGTAGGCTTCGCCGGCCAGCAATTGGCCGGTGATGTAGGCGTTGATGGATTCGTCCGTGTGCATTGGCCGGGCGCCGAGCTGCGGCAGGCGGATGGCCAACGCGAGCAGCGACAGGGCAAGGAAGATCGCCCAGCGGAGTTTGGGTGAGTTGGTCCTTTTCTGGAGTTGGGAAAGATTTTCTTTCAAAGCAAACATCACCGAAATGGAGGCCTGGGAATATCAGTCTTCAAGGGGACCATTTTGTCATTCAAACTATTGGAGACGGCCAGCTTTCCAAAGACTTCCACTTCAATGTAATGGTTCATTTTATTGTCCGTGTTGCCATTGCTGTAAAGCCGGACGTAACGGCCTTTTGCACCTTTGGCATCAATCAGCTTGCCCTGGTATGTCTCGATATAACAGCGATCCTTGCCGGTGCCCTCGGTATTGTCAAAGACCGTGATCGCCCCCTCCTTAAACGCAGAATCATTGGATACTTGTGCCGCCACCTCAAAATAAACCCGGTCTCGCAAATAATAATGCCACACCAGAATGGCATAAACATTGGCAACTTGTTCAAGGTCAATCTGGATCCATTGCCTGCCCTCACCGAGTTCAACCCACGAGCCTTCATCGTATGCTTTATCTCCGTCGGTGACAAGATCGAGGGAACCGGCAATTGGCTGGCTGACGCTGGCAATTACCTTCTTTCCGCGGGCAAGATTTGTCGTGCCAGCGGGCACCATGAAGTCGGGGCGCTTGCCAGTGAGTTTGGGTTCCAGATTGGGCACATTAAAGATCGGTTCCGGCGTACTGTGGAGTCGGCCGCCAATGGAAAGGAAAAGCAAGACGGCACAAATTGTCAGATTGAGAACGCCTTTACCCATAGTGCTCAGGGCTGACAATTTACGCGGCCAGCTTGCCCCACACTTCCACCTCGATGTAGTCATTCATCTTGTTGGTGGTGTTGCCGTTGCTGTACAGACGCACGTAGCGGCCTTTCACGCCTTTGGCGTCAATCAACTTGCCGCGATTCGATTCAATGTATGGACGATCCTTGCCGGCGGACGAATTGTCATAAATCGTGTTCACATCCTTGGCAAAGATAGCGAGCGGAAGCAAAGCTAGAACAGCAAGTGCCGTCCAGCGGATTTTGGGCGATGGCGTCATAAGTTTGATTAAAATCGGAGCGCCGGTCTCCTGACCCGGCTCGTTGGAGTCCAAGCTTTTGCTTGTTTTCCACTGGCGACGCTCAAGTCTGACTCCAACTCGGAAACCCGCCGGGGCGGTGCCCGGCGCTCCACCCGCTGGGCAGGCGGCACAACTGCCGTGGAGTCGGGCTTTACCAGCCCGGCGGAAGAAACCCCGCGCAACGGGACGCGCGTTGGGATTCCCTCACGCCGCAATGCCAGCCAAGCCTTTTCCGGGCGGCAGGGATGCCGCCCTCTACGTCAGGCAGGGATGCCTGACGCCACGGTGGCGGGACGCCGACCCTACTTTAGGCGGCGGGTTTGCCCCAGACTTCCACCTCGATGTAGTGATTCATCTTGTTGGTGGTGTTGCCGTTGCTGTACAGGCGCACGTAGCGGCCTTTGACGCCCTTGGCGTCAATCAACTTGCCTTGATACGTTTCGATATACGGATGGTCAGTGCCGGCGGCGGAATTGTCATAGATCGTCTTCACGTCCTTGGCAAAGGCCGGATCGTCGGAAACCTGCACCACCACGTCCCGATAAACGCGCTCCTGCGAATGAAAATGCCAGACCAGCACGGCATAAATCTCCGACGGTTTTTCGAGGTCAATCTGCACCCACTGTTTGCCGGGCGCGAGTTCCACCCAGGAACCTTCGTCGCCCTCCTTGTCGCCGTCGGTCACCAAGTCGAGCGTGCCCACCACCGGTTCGGTGTCGCTGGCGGTGACCTTCTTTTTGCTGGCCAGGTTCACCGTGCCGGCAGGCACCATGAAGTCCGGGCGCTTGCCGGTGAGCTTGGGCTCCAGATTGGGCACGTTGATCGGCACCGGCGTGCCCACGAACAGCGGCTTGGGCAAATCCGTTTTAAGCGGCACCTTGTCCTCGGCAAAGGCGGCGGTGGCGGCAAACAAGACCGCAACAATTAATGTGGAAAACAATTTATTCATGTAATTATGAGACTTTGGTTGATGATGGTTGTTCAAAAAATCAAGGTGTGCTTTCAAATTGCTCGGTCGGAGCGCGCCCGTCCCGGGCGCAGCAACGTCCAAATGTCAAGGTCTCCCGCGAGCTTCGCAAACGCTCTGACGGGCAACGCGGCTGCGGGTCACCGACCCGCGCTCCGGCTGCAATTTCAAGCCTTGGCATATTTTAGGTGATGGCTTTGGTTTCCTCGGGCGTGATGGTGATCATTTTTTGCGCGGCAATGGCCTCGTTCGCCTTGTGAATGACATATTCGCTGGCGAAAGCCTCGTCGCCCGGACAGTTCAAGGCCTTGGCCTTGCCGAGGATGGTGTTGAAAAAATTCTCCAAGTGCGGCATATGCGGCGGCTTGTTAAGCGAGATCGGAATTTCAAATTCCGCCAACTGCGCCGTTTCGCGCACGTCCACTTTGGCCACATCCGTCGGCACGGACGGCACGGCTTTGGCGCGGATGTAATTTTTTGCAATGAGATCGTTCCAAGGGGCCTCCCCTTTTTCTGCACGCGCTGAAACGGCCCGCGATTCCTGGTAAATCGCGGATAACGCCGGATTTTCCGACATCTTGATGGACCCCTCGTCACCCATGAAATACTCGAAATAGCCGCCGCCGGCGCTCGTCGTGGTCTGCACCTGATAAAAGGCGCGGAGCGTGTAAGGCTGGCCGTTTGTCCCATTGGGCATCGTAAACTCGTAAATCACCATCGCGTTGTCGTACCACTCATGAGTGGTGTAATAATCCATACCGCCGCTGGCCATGACTGACTTGGGTTTGCCGTTGAGCCACCAATTGAAGATGTCAATCTGGTGCGCGCCGAGGTCGGAGAGCGGCCCGCCGCCCAGCCCCTTGAACCAGCGCCAATTGCGAAACTGGTGCATGTCTTTGTAGCCGTACTTGGCGAGTTGCTCGGGCTTCATCTCGGAATGCTTCGGTTGGCCGAAGTCCGCCGTGACCGCGCGGTTCCATTGCGCCTGTGCGGCGGTGAGCTGGCCGCAGATTTTCGCGTTGTTGAGCAGTTGGTTCAGCGCGAAGATATAGCGCGGATTGCTGCGGCGCTGATGGCCGATCTGCAACAGTTTGCCGGTCTCGTGCATGGTTTGGACCATTGAGCGCGCATGCTCAATGGTGTTGCTCATCATCTTCTCGCAATAGACGTGCAAGCCGGCCTTGAGACAGGTGTTCGTGATGGTGTGGTGCCAGAAATCCGGCACGGCCACGATCACCGCCTGCAAATCCTTTTCCTTGGCGAGCAAGTCCTCAAAATTCTCGTAGGCATTGACGCTTACCCCCTGCGCTTTCAGGTAGCGCTGACCGTAGGTGCGCGCGTATTCCCAAATATCGCAGATCGCCACGAGCTGGATGCTCTGGATTTTCAGCAGCGATTCCAGCAGCACGCGCCCTTGCGCGCCGAACCCGATCAGGGCCACATTCAGCTTGGCGTTCGGCGAAACCTTTGCCGGCGCCGCCGTCTGGCCAAAAACTTTCGCGCCGGAGGCGAGCATGAGGCCCGCGCCGGCGGCGGCGGTGGTCCCAATGAACTCGCGGCGGGTGAGAGGGGAGTTTACCATTTTTTGAGGAGGGCGAGTTTGTTGTGCTTGGCAAGGATGAGCGCGAGCGCCACGAGCGCCACGTGGATGCCCAGCCAGGAAATGCCGTCGTCCTGTTTGATCAGAATCAGCCCGACCGTCAGCGCGATGTAGATCAAACCCTGCACGAACAGCGACAGCCGCGTGCCGAGGCCGAGCAACAGCATGAGGCCGGTGGCGATGAGGGCGGGTCCGAGCAGACGATCGAACAAATGGAGCGCGGTATGTTGCAGCATCGGCTCGTTGGCGAATTTGTCCTTGAGCGAGGCGGGAATGCCGGAGTAGTTGGTCAGCGCGTAATATTTCACCTTCACGTCAATCATCGCGCCGCTGGGATCTTCCATGCCGGTCGTGGGATCAATCAGCGGTTTCTGAATGATGTTGAAGGCGCTGTATTTTTCGATGCCGGTGAAGATGGCGCGCACCGCCAGCCAGCCGCGCAGCACCAGAAAGGCGAGCGTGTAGTCGCAGTTGCACTGGCCCGCGCAGGAGCCGTTCGTTGTTTTGTCAGTCGAGTCGTTCATGTATATTTGATGTTTTCGCTAAAACCGGAGCGCGCCCGTCCCGGGCGCAGCCACGTCCAAATTTCAAAGCCGCTCCGCGCGGTTCGCAGCCACGCGGAGAAGTTGGGCCATTTTTGTCCGGCCAATCATACCGCAATCAAGCCCATTGCCAATCATGTGTTTTCATGACATTTCTCCCCGCGGTTGCCAGCCAGCGCAACCGCGGATGCAAGGGTTGACGCGCAGGCCGGTGCAATGGTTTCAAAAGCTTATGCGCTTTCATCAAAACGATAAAGTTTTTTTTGCGTCAAACTGTCGGCGGGCAAATCCCAAAAATTTAGCCACAGATGAACACAGATGAACACAGATAAGCAATGAACCACAGAGATACAGAGGCACAGAGGGGAAATCATCCTCATCCTCATCCTCATCCTCATCCTCACTGGTTCTGTTTTTATCTGTGTCCATCTGTGTCCACCCGCCGCGCTGGCGCTGGCACAGCGGGTCTGTGGTTGAGATTTTTTTGCTGAATCGCTTGACCTTGGAGCAAGGCTTGGCAGAATCAGCGGACACAATTCCAAAACTTATGTCACGACCTGTCACCTTGTTCACCGGCCAATGGGCCGATCTTTCACTCACGGATCTCCTGCCGCTCGTCAAAAAAATGGGCTACGACGGCGTGGAACTGGCCTGCTGGGGCGACCACTTTGAAGTGGAGCGCGCGCTGGCCGAACCCGATTACGTCGAGAAGAAATGGGCGCTGCTCCAAAAGCACGGCCTCTCGTGCTTTGCCATCTCCACGCACCTGGTCGGCCAGGCGGTGTGCGATTTGATTGATGACCGGCACAAGGCGATCCTGCCGCCGGCGGTCTGGGGCGATGGCAAGCCGGAAGGCGTCCGCGAGCGCGCCGCCGAGAGCGTCAAGGCCGCCGCGCGCGCCGCGCGCAAGTTCTTCAATGCCAAGCCCGGGCGCAAAGGCGGCGAGGAGCATCCCGCCGTGGTCAACGGTTTTACCGGTTCCTCCATCTGGCACGCGCTGTACGCGTTTCCGCCCACCAACCAGGAATTCCTGGAGCGCGGCTTCGCCGACTTTGCCAAGCGCTGGACGCCAATCTTGGACGTGTTCGAGAAGGAAAACGTCAATTTCGCGCTGGAAGTACACCCTACGGAAATCGCCTTCGACATCGCCTCGGCCCAGCGCGCCCTGGCGGCGGTGAAGCAGCATCCGCGGTTCGGCTTCAATTACGACCCGTCGCACCTCGGCTATCAGGGTGTGAACTATGTGAAATTCATCCGCGAGTTTGGCGGCCGGATTTTCCATGCGCACATGAAGGACGTGTGGTGGGGCCACGGCGACGGCTCGGTGGGGGTGTTCGGCGGCCACACGGATTTCACCGACCCGCGCCGGTTCTGGGATTTCCGCTCGCTGGGCCACGGCGACATCAAGTTTGAGGAGATCATCGTGGCGCTGAACGACGTGGGCTATCGCGGCCCGCTCTCGGTGGAATGGGAAGACGGCCGCATGGACCGCATCCACGGCGCGACCGAAAGCTGCGCGTTCGTGCGCAAGCTGGATTTTGCGCCCAACCAGGCCGCGTTTGACGCAGCTTTCTCGAAGAAAAAATAAATTAACCACAGATGGACACAGATGGACACAGATGAAAAGCCGGATCTGCCGGATCTGCGACGTGGGGGCGAGCCGAAATTTGTTCTTAAGATCGAAACGGAACAAATCATCGGTTTCGCCTTCACGGTTTTGAATGAAATCGGTCCAGGGTTGCATGAAAAGATATACGAAAACGCGCTGACGGTGATGTTCCAACTCAACGGCATCGCGTATGACCAGCAGCGGGTGTTTCAGGTTTTGTTTCGGGGGGTTAAAGTGGGCGAATTCATTCCTGATTTGATCGTGTTCGGCTCGGTCATTGTGGATACAAAAGTCATTGACCGCATTACTGACCATGAGCGTGGAAAGATGATAAATTACCTGCGCGTCGTCAAATTACGAGTTGGGTTGCTTCTGAATTTTAAAAACGCCCGGCTTGAATATGAGCGTGTTATTCTCTAAAAATGAAATCGAATATTTAACCTCAGATAGACACAGATGGACACAGATAAGCAAAGACCACGGACGATGAACCTCAGTCCACGAGACCGCAAGTCCCGTTGTTCTGCCGCCAGTAGTCGCGCCGTTGCTTTTCCCCATCTGTGTCCATCTGTGTCCATCTGTGGTTAAAATAATTAAAACATAAACCAAAATACTATGATCAAAAGACCTCTCAATGTCGGACTCGTCGGCGGCGGCAAGGGCGCATTCATCGTCCATCCCCACCAAAAAGCCATCCATTTCGACGGCACGCGCCGCGTGGTCGCGGGCGCGCTGTTCCCGGATCCCAAAATCGCCCTGGAGGAGGCCGCCAACTGGCCTTACCCCATCACGGGTTATGGCTCGTATGACGACATGATCGCGGCCAACCAAACCCTGCCCGAAGATCAAAAACTGGATTACATCCTGATCGTCACGCCCAATTTCGTGCATTATGACCCCGCGATGAAGGCCATGAAAGCCGGCATCGCCGTCTTTTGCGAGAAACCGCTGTGCCTGAACCTCAAGGAGGCCAACGACCTCGTGAAGACGGCGCGCAAGCTGAACGTGCCGTTCGGCGTGGCGCATACCTATCTCGGCCATTGGACCAGCCGCTTCAGCCGCTACATCGTGCAGAGCGGCCTGCTAGGCGACGTGCGCTGGGTGGACAGCTATTACATCCAGGGCTGGCTGGCGACCAAACTTGAAGCCACCGGCCAGCAGCAAGCGTCGTGGCGCGTGGACCCGAAGCGCGCGGGCGGTTCCGGCTGCGGCGGCGACATCGGCACGCACGCGCTGATGCAACTGCGCTATGTCACCGGCCTGAATGTAACGGAAGTTTCCGCCCAGATGGAGACCTTCGTGGAGGGCCGGCAGTTGGACGACCATTTCACGATCTATTGCAAGTTGAGCAACGGCGGCAAGGCGCTGGTGCGCGCCTCGCAGATTTGCATCGGCTCGAAGAACGATCTCGGCATCCTGGTCGCCGGCACCAAAGGCACGCTGCGCTGGCGTCAGGAGGAGCCGGAGAGCATCACGATTTGCCTGCCGAACCAGCCGGATCGCGTGTATTGGCGGGGGGCGGTGGCGGGCGGCGACGGTTTCCTGCCCAAGGAATTGCCCGCCGAACTGATGGCCGAGCCGACGATTCCGGCGGGCCATCCCGAGGCGTTTCATGACGCCTTTGCACGGCTGCATCGCTGCTTCGAGGCGGACGTGCGCAAATGGAAGGCGCGCGAGAAGTTCGCTTGCGACGGCAGCAAATACGCCAACGTGCAGGACGGCTGGACCGGCATCGCGTTTATTGAAACCGCGGTGAAGTCCGCGGCGTCCAAAGGCAAGTGGACCAAATTTCCCAAAGCCTGAATGAAAAATAAGTGTTTGCTGCTGGCCTTGTCCGTGCTGGCCAGCGGTGTCCTTCCGCTGCCGGCCGCCGAAATGGAACCGGACGGCAAGTGGCAGGTTCACGATCGTAACCGTCCGCAGCCGCCGGTGGTGGCACCTGGAGCCACCTTTAGCCAGGGTGCGCCCGCGCCGGCGGATGCGGAGGTGCTCTTTGATGGCACGGGGCTGGCCAAGTGGGAAAACGAGCGCGGCGGCGACGCCACTTGGATCACCAATGCGGATTACGTGGAAAGCGTGGCGTCAGGCTCGACTTTGGGCGGCGGCATTCGCACCAAAGGCAAGTGGGCGGATTTCCAGTTGCATGTCGAATGGGCCTCGCCGAATCCGCCCAAGGGTCAGGATCAGGGACGGGGCAATAGCGGCATCTTGATCAATAATATGTACGAGATACAGGTTTTGGATTCATACGAATCCAAGACCTACGCCGACGGGCAGGCGGCGGCGATTTACGGCCAGAAGCCGCCGCTGGTGAACGCCTGCAAGCCGCCGGGTGAATGGCAGACTTACGACGTCGCCTTTGAATCGCCCCGCTGGAATGACAAGGGGGAACTGATCAAGAAGGCATGCATCACGGTGCTCCACAATGGTCTGGTGGTGCAGAATCATTACGAACTCGTGGGGATGACGGATGGCATCAACCGCGCCCAGCCTTGGCAGAGCGCGTCCAAGTACGGCCCGCCGCATTCCCCGGAAGTGTTTATCCAATTGCAGGACCATAAGAATCCAGTCCGCTTTCGCAATATCTGGATTCGCTCCCTGCACTTGGGATCCAACGATTAAGCGCCCGATATTTAGACGGGTAAGTTCACCCTCAGGTCATGACTCCCATCCCGTTGAACCGCCGCCAGTTTCTTTCGACCACGCTGGCGGCGGCCGCAGCGACTTCCCTTGCCGGTCTGACCAGTGCCCGGGCAGCCGAGGGTGAGGTGGCGGCGCCGGCGGAAGTGTTTCAGCGAAAAATCAAACTGGGCGTGGTTGGCAACGGCGGGCGCGGCAGTTGGATTGCCCGGCTGTTCAAGCAGCATGGCGGCTACGAGCTGCATGCCGTGGCCGATTATTTCCCGGAAGTGGCCGACCAGTGTGGTGCGGCACTGGGCGTGGACCCAGCGCGTCGGTTCGCCACTTTGTCGGGCATCAAACGCCTGTTGGAAAGTGGTGTGGAAGCGGTCGCGTTGGAATTGCCGCCGTATTTTTTCCCGGAATACGCCACGCTGGCAGTGGCCGCGGGCATGCATGTTTACATGGCGAAACCCGTGGCGGCGGACGTGCCGGGCGCGCTCAAAATCCTGGCCGCCGCCAAACAGGCCACGACCCAACAGCGCTGCTTCATGGTGGATTATCAGATGCCCACCGACCCGGTCAACCGCGAGATCTACCAGCGGATTTCCGCGCCCGGTTTTGGCCGGATTTCCCAACTTCAGACCACCGGCATTGTCGAAGGCGGGTTTGGCGACCCGCCCAAGACGGGCAACTTGGAGAGCCGGTTGCGCCATTTGATTTGGGTGAACGACATTGCCATGGGCTGCGATTACATCGGCAATTACGACATTCATGGCATTGACGCGGGGCTGTGGGTGGCCGGACAGCGTCCCGTGGCCGCCGCCGGCGGTTCGCGGATCTGCCGCCCCAACCCGCACGGCGACAGCCACGATGTCTGTTCGGTGGTTTTTGAATATGCGGACGGCTTGGTTCACAACCACTTTGGCGTGGTGGCCAAGGGGCAGATCACCAGCGAACTGAGTTGCCGGGTTTATGGCGCCACGGGCAACGCGCTGCTCAATTACTGGGGAAAATCCCAAGTGCATACTGCCGACGA
>Ga0316217_10001585_pt1 | contig 29239 bp, 19 predicted proteins | sample 1anoAmetaG_FD_203633 | JGI IMG/M metagenome (GOLD analysis project Ga0316217, IMG submission 203633) | Freshwater microbial communities from Trout Bog Lake, Wisconsin, USA - 1anoA | ecosystem: Environmental > Aquatic > Freshwater > Lake > Hypolimnion/Profundal zone | place: USA: Wisconsin... | reverse complement strand
ATGGGCTCACTGCAGACAATTATCAATCCACGGGCTTTAACCTCTACCCCAACACATCATACGCAAACGGAGTTTCAACTGTGGTCGGACAGATCGCCAGCCAGGACCTCAAAATAACCATCCCCTCTATCAACCCCGATGGCTCCAATATCGGAAAGCTCATTGATTTGCTTGCTGCTGTCAACGGAATCATCATCAACGGCCTATCCTTCGACATAGCCAACAAGACGGCCGTCTACACGCAAGCCAGGCAGCAGGCCTACCAGAATGCCCAGACCAAGGCTCAGGACTACGCAGGGGCATTGAGTTTGAGTCTGGGCCAGATTTTGAACGTAGTTGACAGTTTCTCGAGTGCCCCAGTGGTGAGACAGGTGGGCAGGCCGATGGAGATGGCGCTGAAGATGAGTGACGCCACGCCTACCACAGTCAACGTGGGCACGATCAGCATATCGTACGACTTGGATGCAATTTACGGGTTCAGCCCAGCATGATGTTTTGGTGATTATCTAGGTTTACTGTATACTATATAATGACCCTGATCTGAGCCAACCTCTGGCCAGAATGATCTTATTTACCTATAATGACCCTGGGTCATTGGGTCGGCAATAGATTCTATTCAAAATTTATCAGATGGGCCCATACCGACCCAATGACGCGAAGGCTTTGCCACAGCCCTTGCATTACCCTACAAATATGTAATAGCAGCATCATTTTTTAGCTGTTCTAACCCATGCGCCAATCAGCTGCTTCATTGCCGCCGCTTGGAGCCTTGACCTGCCCTAGCAAAATATAGCAGAGCGGAGCTACTAAAATGTAATAAGCACCCTTTAATTTATTGAACCCCATTATTAATGGCCACACAAACAACACTAACCCTACGTCATACTCCTATCTCCCTCCCGGGCCATCTACCAGCAACATCTTGATTATAGAACTGCCGCATGGGTACAGGGTTGGTTTTGCCCACTTAATGTGCCCTCTTGCTGCTTGCACCATAATAATTACATGAATATTGTTGTGCATTTGTGCCTAGTAGTAATCTTGGCCCTACTCCCGCCCGCCCGCGCAGCTTCCACCCCCTGGTCGCAGAAGTTCAACCGCGACTTCATCACAGGTACGCAGCCAAGTACGCAGGATAGTACATCATCACATTCGGGAATACTGCTTCCATATTTAGTACGATGTACTACGTCAACCCCTACGCCCACTTCATCGCGCATCGCTCCGCAGTCTACTACACCACCAAAAGTGTGCGAGTGGACCTGAGCAGCAACAACTACCCGAACAACCCCTCCTACAAGAATATTGAGTACTATATCGGCGCTTAAGTGGTTACTCAGACCTATCTCAACACTTCTCTGACAGGGTTCCTTTACATCCCCCAGTTCTACTCCTTCACATTCAACTATCTCATCGTACTCACTAGCAACCGCATTTTCGGGACCCATGTTGTTCTAGCCAATATCTAATTCTACCCTAGCGTCTCAAGTGTCTAGACCCAGCTGCCGACTGCCTACAACGCTGGGCATTCAGTGAGCTACTACACGATGCTGCGGGATTTGGTGGTGCGGTACCCGACTTCAAGTCAATTTACTGCAGACCACCAATTCCACTTCGGCTGCTCAAACAGCCTGGTGAATAATACATTGGTTAGCCAGCTATCAGTCTCCTTCTTCTTCTAAGTCTACTTATTTCGGTTCCTGGTTGTGGTGGTTGACCAGACCACCCTGCCCCCTAAGTACCTCAGCTACACCTTATAGGTCTCCGCCGCCTATAGCTCTAGCTTTAGTCCAGGCATCGATCTCAACAACAGTCTGAACACTTTCTTGGGAGGGTTGTCTTATCTTGGGTTTTACGCGGATAGAGGGAACAACTTTTACTGCGAGTATGTAGTGGTTAACAGCATGAATTTCAACTATATCTGCTATTCCCCTTAGTCGACATTTAGCTACTCCTATTGGGCGACCAGCTACTTCGACTGCGATGGTGCGCAGTGGATACTCAACTCCACCAGCGGCACCTGCTCCGACGCCTGCCTCTCCGGACAGTACTACGACTACAACAACGACACCTGCCAGACCTGTCCGCCGACCTGCCTCACCTGCTACGACGAGACCAGATGCGAGAGCTGCAACGCCACTAACTTTCGCATCCTGTCCAACCTGTCCTGCCTGCCCGTTTCTGGCTACTACGAATCAGGCACTGCCGTTGCTGCGCCTTGCGATACAACATGCCTAACTTGCGCTATCTCGTCCACCAACTGCACCTCCTGCAGCAAACTGACCCTCTTGGTTGGCGGAGCCTGCAAGCCGTGCGGGCAGATTTGGGAGGGATGCCAACAGTGCTCCGAGGGCGGGTGCCTGAGCTGCGCGTCGCCTTACCATCAGGTGAACTCTAGCTACTGCAACCTGGCCTGCCAAGACAGCCACTGCCAAGTGTGCTCTAACTCCAACACATCCTTCTGCTACTCCTGTCTCCCCAACCCCTACAGACTCCTCAACGGCAATGGCCAATGCATTCCGATTTGCGGGGATGGAGTGCTGATTGATCTGGAGTAATGTGACGATGGCAATATGAATTCGCATGACGGCTGCTCCAGCCAGTGCAAGTTCTAGCAGGGCTACACCTGCACCACACTTGCCTCTATCCAAGGCTACAACTACACAGCCTACTGCAGCTACCACCTCCCAATCAATTTCTCCCTCCTCACCCAAGAAAAACTCTAAACCAGCAACTCTCTTCGCTTTGTGCTAGCCATCGACAGCTATCAGGAGTCTTTCTGGAAACTATTCTCATCATTGGACCCCTATATCTATCTCTCAGTCAAACACTCCAATCTCCAAGCTCGCTTTATTTCCTCTTGGGAATTCAGTAACCGGCTGTTGCTCTCAACGAGTGAGCTGCGACTGCTATCAAAAAGTGATCTTCCACCCAATTTGCAAAACTATCTCACCCAGCAACTGCTTCAAGTTGTATTTTAGTACTAATAGGAACTTCAAAACCAGCCTCTGACTATGAGCTTCGCTTTTAACAGGAGCAGAGACCCCAGGGTCAGCAGCATCCCCAGCTTCACTCAAACTTACACTGTACTACCATCCAATAACTACTACGCTCATCTTTACAAGCCCTAGAGCTACCAACACCAGAAGATCATTACAACTCTTCTCAAACTATAAGCCATCGTTCTTTGCCTCTGCTATGTTGTTTCGATGTTCTGCACATGCAAACGCATCATTGCCTAGGCTATTATGGTCGCACAGATTGCCTACGCAGGACTGGTAACTATTGAGTGGGGCAGCCCTTTGCACTCAGCTGTGAAGTCGCTGAGTATCCTCTTCAACCCTTGGAATGTGCTATACTCGGACCAATATCGTCCCTTTGATGACCCTCTTCTCCCGGACAGACTCAAGGGGATGGGCCTATACAGCAATCTGCTGGAAAACTTCAATAGCGGAGCTTTGTTCGTGCTCTTGCCACTGGTAGTAGGCATGGTTATGAAATTGGTGCAGTGTGCGAAATGCCTCAGCTAGTAGCAGAAAGAAAAGCTATCACAGTACAGCAAAGTGTGCCTGACCGAGTTCGTGTTTGCAGGATTGACGGTGATTGGCTGCGCGTTCGGGTGCAGTTTAGTGATGTAAGTAAAGTATGGGATGACTGATTTGGGATATAGCGGGATGGGTGGGTTGGTTATTGGCGGGGTAGTGTCTTTGTTATTTGCAGTCTACCTTATTCTTTGGTTGGTGCGCTCATCCTTCTTTCAGGAATACTACAATATACTCAGCATGAAAAATGCCCTGGAAATCATGTTCAGTCTGGTCTACTCTTACTCTGGTCTTTTCATTTCAATCGCCTATTTTTCACTTTTCTCTTATAAATACATTACAGTCATCACAGTGGGCTATGCTTGCTTTTTGCTCATACTTCTCGCCTTTTATCCAGTCTACACTAAGACAAGAGATAAAATTCGGGTACAAATTAATCTAATGACTATCGTCTTCACTCAAAGTGCCTATGTTGTGGATGTTATATGGTCTGACTATTCCTATTAGCAGAGTTCCAGCTTGCTGCTTATGGGAGGTATGGTGATTCCTATAGCTTTGGGACTAAACTTGGTTGTTAACTGCTCGTTCTTGGTGTATTAGATTGTGAAGATGCTGAACGAATGGCTGAAAGAGAGAGCAAAGAAAAAGATGGAGAAACAATAAAAGTAGTATCTTTCCGAGAAAAGTGAGGAAATCAAGAAAATGCATTAGGGTAATCAACTCAACCCTCTAAATTTCAAGAACCAAGTAAAATTCAGAACCCCACTCCTCTATGATTCTTTAGAGCCAAAAGATACCTCCAACAACATTCTAAAGTAGGAACTGGATAAATTTTTGTAGGTCTAAAAACTGCAAGCTTAAAAAGTGCTGAAAATACTCAGTGCAGTGCCGACCAAGAGCTACAGAACCAACAGCCCTAAGTAGTTTGAAATGCAGCTAAGGTAAAGAAATGAATTGCTGGATGCTTAATTTGAAGAGATCCCTGGAATGAGAGTGACTAAGTTGGCAAAATTGCCGCTTAAGTTCAATCTTCTTGAAAAGTGATTTTTCCTAATAATTTATAATAACTATTCTATATTAAATATTATTCATGAAATTAATTTCCAACAGACCGTCTTCCTCTGATCGCAAGTGCTTGCTGCAAATACTCAAAACCATCGATAATATTCAATCCACCATCAATAGAAAGCTAGAAAAAAACCATTCGAAACAATCTAATACCCCCTAAAATTCATCACCCTTCAAACATACTCACTTATAAAGAGGCAAAAGTTCACAAAACTCAAAGTCAGCCACAAAAGGGTTGAAGAATAGCGAGATTCGAGTAAAGACATAAGCAAATCCTGAAAAGAGCTCAAAGAAAAGCAAATAAAACTGCTCTTAATTATCCAGAAACCAGAAGAAATTTAACCAATCTACCTTCTTTTAGACTCCTAGAAAAAAGGAAACTTTAATTCTAAATGATAACAATCTTTCAATTTTCAATTTAGTCTTTGATTCTCCTTTCGATAATTGCGTGTTTTAGAAATCTGAGAGAACCAAAAAACTGAGCTAGACTCCCAAAAAACTACTTTTGCGTGAAAAAGATAACAACAGAGACTGTTAAGAAAGGAAAAAAACAGGAAAATCGAATAACTGGACATCTAAAAGATAAGAAAGCAAAGAGAACGATAAAGAAAGTTCAAAGAAGTATAAAGTTAAAGGGTCAGAGGTATTAAGCGGATACTAAGTATAGCGTTATTACGCAAATCAGCAATACAAACTTTACCTTTAGCAAGTTGCCTCTAGGTTGTAGTAAGAGTTTTAAAAGTGCCTTATTGAGAAAAGGCATGCTCCTCAAAACCAGCAAGCACTGCTGAGGTAGAAAATGGAAAAACTCAGTTTCAAAATCAACAAAATCAGGCTAAAACAAGCAAGCATTGCTGTGTGACCACTTATATATAACCTCATCATTTTACACTGTTTGCCACTCTAATTTAATTTACTTATTTTTCAATTCCCTCCATAATAAATCATGTTTCAAGACCTCTCTTCTTTGGTTGTTGACCTGGGCTCAGCTCGCTCTAGAATTGGCTATGGGGGTGACGACGCCCCTCGCCTCACTCCTGCATCCTACATCTCACACCTTGATGCATCAATGGTCAGCGAAGGCAATCAATAGTACCAAATCGGCGACAAACATCTATGGAGTGATCGCAGTGACAACAGCATAGTTAGTATTTACGAAAGGAAGGGATAAGAAGGGCATAGGTTCAATTACAACTTGCTCTAACCCTTTCTAGTTCACAATCTAGTCAACGAACTAGGAATAAACCCCAAAGACTACTCAGTGCTTTTGAGTGAGGATATTGCAGCAAAACCCCAGGAGAATAAGTAGTTTAGAGAAAAGACTGCACAATTTCTGTTTGAAAGATTGGGAGTGGCAAACGTTTATTATCTCAAAGCTCCTGTCTTGTCCTGCTTTGCCACTGGTCGCTCAACTGCACTTGTAGTAGATTCAGGTGAGAACTTTACTCGATCAGTTGCTGTCCACTAGGGTTTTTGCCTATTGAAGGCAGCTAAAGTTTCTGCTTACGGAGGCCATCATTTAAGCAAAGATATTGAGCGATTTTTGGCTTAAAAGTTGGGAAAATGGCCTGCTAATAAGTACCAATTCTCAGGTAAAGCTTATGCTTCTTCCTTTTTGAACTTCCATCAAAATCTGCTTTTGAGTGATGTGAAGGAGACTTTATCTGTCCGAAAGCACGAAGAGTCCGGAGGCGATATTCTGCAACCCTTTGTCTAATACGAATTACCTGATCACCAAACTATCACAATAGACAGAAAGGAGATCAGAGAAGGGTTCATCTATGGTGATGAAGACAGCAACTTTAGTGGAGCACCTTCGCTTGTCACTGAAACTGTCAACACTTGTGATGTAGACATCAAAAAAGAGCTATACTCCAACATCCTCTTGACTGGTGGAAACACTCTTTACGGCTCATTTGCTGAGGACTTGCTGACCAAGGTGGGAGAAAGTTCGCCAGCCAATATAAAAGTGAAAGGGGTGTCAGTCTGTGCTGCTTCAGAAAGAAAGTACCTGGCCTGGATTGGAGGGAGCATTGTAACCTCTTTATCGTCTTTCCAGAGCTACTGGGTGGGCAGCCAAGAATGGAAGGAATCAGGAGCGGCCATCCTATAACGCAAATGCACTTGATATAACATGCATAGTTATCTATACTTTTGAAACACTTCTTTTCGATAGAGAAGCATATTGTTAGATACTTCAGCTTAAATAGGAGATAGGTGGCAAATTTCAACACGATTCAAATAAATGCCTGTTTTGAAGTTGTATTGAGAATAATAGTTGTATACATTTCTACGATGAGCACTTAACAATCCATCGTCATTCAGGAGCAAGTGCGAATGGTAATCCGGTTAATTAGCAAAATTGTAGCCAAGTTCGCAACTTTGGGCTACAGCAGAAGATAGATAAACCAAAATCTATTCAATATCATCAACTCAGTGATCCAAATAAAGGAGAGGCCATTCAAGAACTTTTAGAGATGGCTATCTTAAAGTCTCCAAAAAGATTAAATTAGCAAAAAGGTTCTCTACAAGTTGGCTGCAGAACTAGACCTTTACATTAACTCAATCCATGATAACTATGATTCAGAATCAGAACCTAGCTGCTTGGAGTTTTAGAACCTAGCTGAAGTTTAGCCAGTCATAAAGCCAGTCGAAAAGGAATAGTAGAAAAACGATAAAAAGAGTAAAAATAGCTCTTCTGAGGAATCAGGCCCTTTTCCAATAATCGCGACAGATATGCTAGAAGGATTTAGACATAGAAGAGGAAGGAAAACGATGGTCGAAAAAAAGGAAGTGAAACTTGAGTTTTTAAAAAGCATGTTCATCTCCAAATGATAGTTTAAAAACATTGTTTGTCACAGAGTTTTAGAGTTAACACACTTCTGGCCCATTATCCACTACTGAGCAGTAAGCAGCGAGCAGAATACGAAGTTTTTGAACTTCCTTCATCCTTTTGCAAATTAGTATTTTTTGCTAAAATAAGTATTCTTTAAATCAACTTACTTCTACTTAGGCACTGTTTTGCTAACAAAATTTCTTCGCCAAAGACTCGATCCTTTCGCAAAATAGCTTTAGCTGATAGGTAACCATTCAGAAAGACTTTTTATAATTATAAGAGAGTATATAGAAGTACGGCAAAGAAGGCAAAACCCATAAAGGATTAAGTCTGTTTTTGAAGGGTACTTAAGGAAGATGGGGCTTTGCTTATCAGTTCCTTCGGGAACATCAGTTAAAATTGGAACAATACAGAGAAGATTAGCATGGCCCCTGCGCGAAGGATGACACGCTCAAATCGAGAAGTGTATCCCATTATGTTTTTGCTTTTTTAGACCTCACACATTCTTTTCAGAATCCCCGGATATTGAAAAAGCTCCCCTTTTTAGGCATTGCTTTTAAAAGTTTTTGAGTCTATTATAAATAGTCACTATGTTGTGTTGGGCTAAAAAAATTGTCTTCAGTGTTCTATTGCTGATAGCTGCCTCAGCTTTGAAAATGAAAATAAGTCTTTAGCCATAATAATTGCGTTGCTTCTATCAGCTGATGCGTAATCTTATTTTAAGCAAGTGGTTGGACAAAAGTATGCAGTTCAGATAAGCCCCTTGACTGAAAGTACTTTCTAACTGTCCATCAAGCACCAACTCAACTCCACTTGGCTCCACTCAGTCCATCGCCAAACGCATTCAGCTGAAGAAAGTGTCACTTTGTTCAAGTTAGCTAAACATGAAGCACTGTATTCTTTCTGTATCAAAAATAGTTAGCTAAAAGAGGTTAAACTGGACGTAGAGATTCGTTGGGGACTGTAGCTACTGGATTTGAATGTAGTCGCATAGGAAGATGACCAAGAAATGATTGAAAGATAGTCTAAGTGGATAGAAGAACAAGTGGACAAGATAACGGAAGCTGTGGAAGCTTCTTTTGTCAAACGAAGAGATAGAGACTAACTGGCGAATCTCATGAGGAAAAAGCTCATAGGCTATGCTATAATAGGACTACTTGCTTTGGTGGCAATTAGTGGCTTCTTTTATGTGAGTATCAGGAAGACCTTTAGGGAACGCAAAATGATATGATTTATGCTATAAGTAAGCTGTAGAAGTTAGAAAAAAAGGTTTCAGTCAGTTCAATAGCTTTAAACATTGATAAGATAGGTTTGTGAAGACAGAGATGCAAAGTTAGAAGCTTGGGTTAGTTTTAAAAAGATAAAAAATAATAATTACCACTTAATGATCAAGATTTTTGTTTGCCTTAGTTTGCTAATCTTGGCTTTGACCCTTCCCACCTCATTTTCTTGGGGCAACAAAGACGGCAGAAACTATCTTGGCTCAGCTCTCAACCAAAACAACCCAAGACGTTGTGAGAGTGGGTGGGCAATCGCAACCACAAATGCGCTCTCTTCGAGGGTAAACATAGCAATGAAAGCCCAAAACTAAGCTTTCCCAATGATCCAGCTTTCTCCGCAATCACTTCTTTAGTGTGACAACTACAACTCTGGCTGCTTAGGAGTACATTTATCTTAAGTAAGGGAGAACCCAACCAAGCTTTGCGATGGATCTTACGCAATAATTTGACTGACTCTACCTGCAATCCTTATAAAGCCAAAGGACACACAAACGGCTTGAATTGCAGTGCTTTGAGCAGATGCCAGTCTTGTTGGACCAAAAACGGCTGCAAGGCCTAAAGAAGTCCCAAAGTCTACAGCTTTGAGTAGCTTCTTATTGTATCTGGGGAAATCGAGATTGCGACTTAAATAATGAACAACGGGCCTGTTATATGTGGGATTTCAGCCACTGCTGAGTTTAAAGCATATCTTGGAGGTGTTTTAAAAGCGCCAAGCAATGTCTCAAATCACAATCATTATGTAGTGATCTATGGGTGGGGATAAAATGGTACTGATAAGTATTGGTTGATTCAGAACAGTTTTGGACCCAATTGGGGAGAAGAAGGTTCTGCACGTATTCTAAGAGGAGTAAACTATTTAGGGATTGAAGCCAGTTGTTTTGCTGCAAAACTCAAAAGCGTCACAAGCCAAACAATAAATACTAACAAAAACGAAGGAAATGCTGAGGTGGAAGCAACCCTAAAAGAACCTTTCCCTATCAACAAACCTTTGACTCCTTCTCAGAACCAATTGAATCCAAATTACTGTGACGCCTCTTGGGCTTTTGCTGTTTTGCATTCTCTTGCTGATTCAGAGCTTGCAAGATCTAACGGGACAAAGGTCAGATCGTTTTCAGCACAAGCACTTTTGAATTGTGGAGTTGGAACTTGTGAAAAAGGTGGAGATCCCTACTAAGCACTAACTTTTATCAGTAAGTATGGGATACCTGAGGAAGGGTGTCAGACATACCAAGCCTTAACTCCATAGAGATAAAGTTGTTCTGCCATCAACAATTGTGCAAGTTGCTCAGGAAATTCCATTTTCAAGGAAAACTGCACAGATGTTAAAGGCTACAAAAGGTGGAAAATATACAATTTCAGCTCTGTTTCAGGCACAACTGCAATCAGTAGAGAGCTATTCAACCATCACTCACTTATTTGTGGCCTAGATGCCACTTCTTCATTCAAAAACTACACTGGAGGAGTTTTTCGAGAGACATCAGTCCTTCCAAAGATAAATCATTGGGTGGAATTAGTGGGTGAGGAGAAAGATTATTGGATTGGACGTAACAGTTGGGGTACAGCATGGGGATTGAATGGCTTCTTCAAAATAAAGAAAGGCAGCGAAAACTTGGGAATAGAGACCAAATGCTATTGGGCAGGGAATATAGCTTGATTCAAAATCAATTATCATACATATGTTTATTAAACGTTATTCTTTTTCTATTGAGCGTTTTGTGGAGCTCTTTTGACTGACAACTAAAAAAAAAGTCCTCAAGCTCAGGAAAGAAGAGGAAGAATCATTATATTATCTCTTTGGTTGTAGTTGATTATATAAAAATAATGTAAACCATCAGCCGCAATGGACTTGACTTTAGACTGCTTTACAGTCGGGAGCAGATTCAAAAGGTTGTGAGTGATATGGCCCACCAAATCAATGAATACTACAATTAGCTTCACCAAATACAACACTCACTGGACCTAGTGATCGTTTGTGTGCTAAAAGGTGCTTTCATGTTTTACTCGGATTTGGTCAAAGGAATCCGCCACCCCCACACTTGCTAGTTTATTAAATGCATGTCGTATGAAGGAACAGAGTCAACTGGCACCATTACTTTTTAGCTAGACCCTAAGCCTTAGGCCTTTGTCGGGAAAAACGTTTTAATTGTTGATGACATACATGACACTGGTAAAACCCTGTAAAAGCTAGTGCAGAGGTTTTCTGAGTTTAAGCCGAAAAGCATTGACTGTGCCGTACTAGTTGTTCGTCCTGATAAACCTCTTAGAGTAGACTTGAAGTTCAGGGGCCTAAGTTGTTCGGACTTCATCATAGGTTATGGACTTGACTTAGACCAATACTTGCGTAATCTCCCAGACATCTACCAAAAAATTTGATTACTTCTAAAATATGCACACATACTCTTTTATTTAAATGATGGACAAAATCAATAGTTTTTGTATTCATTCACAGAATGTTTCTTATTATCTCGAAGAATTTCAGCATTTCGTTTGGCTCTTAGTCCTACTTGATGTGCGTACCGTGAGTCTAAAAGTTCTTCTGCTGCTTGTGCCCAATTTTGTTCAAAAACTGCCTGGGTCAGTTTAGCCCACCTAAGCATACCACAGCTATAGGTGACATCCAAGATGGCGGCCATTTGCCATTACCCCATATGCCTCAACACCACTCCCCAGTAAAGCTCAGCCTCATCAAAAGTACTCTGGAGATCAACTCTTAATAATCTAACAGCTTATTCTTCGGAGATTTATTGGAATTTAGCAGCCTATTAAACTTTTATGACATGACCATAACCGATTGTGAGAGTGTTCTGTGGGTTAGTTATGGCTTTTGTTGTGCAATGCTTAGTTTCTTTAATCAATTAAATGAGGTTTAGCTTTACTTGCTCAGTAATGAACTCTTCATACATCTTCCAAATATCTCAAATAAGTATTAATAAGTACTTATAGGATTCAACTATTATGGATTCTGATTGAAGTGAAAGTAATGACAGCAGATTTGGCTATTCAAGGATTTTTTCTGTTAAGCCTTTAACTAGCTTTATAAACATTTGTGTAACTCCTTCAGAGCCTTAATTGTCTTTGTTTAATGAATCCATAGAGATTTTGTCTGCAGTGATTATTTTAGCTATAGAAATAAAATATGAAATAAGAACCTGTCTACGTTCGTTAGTTTTATGAAAAAGATGCACACCTGAATCCTGTGATAAACAAAGTTAAGCAAAACCTTCTTAAAAAGTCTAATTCGCCAAGTTCTCCAAAACACTCCAGAAAGTTAACAGCCATGGAAAAAATCTCTGAAATAAGAAAGAAGAAAATAAGTTTATCTAACACAGAGGACTAGTCCAAACTCATAAATTTCGATTCTCCTGTCCACTCTTAGCAACTTTATCGCAATCAGCAGCCAAAAGAAGAAAACTTCTCAGTTAATGAGTTTAGTCAGATAGTTTAATCGGAAAAGTGCCTTTTGATGGAAAGAAATAAAAGGCTACAAAGCTAACTGAAGACTAAAGATGGGAAAATATCTGAGTTAGGACGAAAATACGATCAGCTCCAAATGCGACTACTGGCAGTTTATAACAATCCTTTTGACAATAATGTAAGTAGTTTAGGCTAAACTTCCCGTTTTCAGAAAAGCCTAAAAACGAGCAGTGTTTCAGATCGTTCTTCTGAGCTTTAGCAATTAAAGTCAATTAGAGAAAGATTGAAAAATATCAATCTTTCTAAGTTCTTTTCAGAGAATGCAAAGGCTAACTGAAGATAGTAATGATAGAAGTTTTGTTAATATTTAAGAGTGTTATGAACTATGCCGAATAAATGCGTAAAGTATTCATTTCACTTATTATAAATGAATTAGCAAATAATTAACGCAAAATCTTCTACTTCCTTCTAGGAACCTTTAGAGACACGCTTTGCAGCTCCCAAAACTGAACTAGTTAATCCAAAAGGGATGTTTTTTCACAAGGCGATTCATCATCTCTAGTTCATTGAAACTTAGTTCAAACGCAATCTTAACTAGCAGAAAAAGTTGCTAAATAAAATGATTACGTAGAGTTCTTTCTTAGAGAAACCAAAAGCAAGATTACCCAGAGAGGAAGAGATCAAACCTATAAAATTAACTACAAATGAGCAAAAGGCTTTACAAGATATTTTAGAAGTTTTCTTAGGCTAAGGAAAAGGGGATTTAAGTCTGAAACAACTCATTTAAAAGGCTCGCCTAAAATTACAGAAAAAAGAACCTCAACCCAATCTATTGGCCCCATAAAATGAGCAAAAAGCTATAGCTCAACAAAAGAGTTCGATCATTAGAGACGCCAAAAGAAACGATTTGATCAGAAGTTAAGAAAAAGGATTATCTTAAGCTTCCAAATCTTGTCTTGACATGAAAAAGAAGAAAGAAAAAAAATCTCTGGAGGAAAAATAGTAAGAATGTAAGATTAATGAATTTTGTTTGCTACAAGATGAATTGAAGGAAAACACAAGGCAACAAACAAAAGATAACTTCTTTTATTTGAAAGAAAGTTCAAAAGATTAAAACTTACTAATCAGTCAAATAAGCTTCAATTTATCTCAAAGCAACAGCGATCACTTAAGATAAAACTCAAAGTAATTCCTTCTTCAAAATTGTGCAAACATAAGCCCTATCGCAAGTCAAAGGTCTTTGTAACTGATTGCACCTGATTTGTAGCCAGAAACCAAAGATAAGAATAAAAAATAATAGTCGGAGGTAGTAGGCTTATCTTTTACACACAACGCCAAAAGAAGAACAAGCAAATATATACCTAAGAGGCAAAACTAGTAAAAAAACATGAATGACAGAGTTGGGCAAAATTGCAAATAAGCCAACAAAAATCGTGCAAGTTTTGAGAAAACACTAGAAAAGGGTCACAAGAAAAGATATTCGATGTATTAAAACGTAGAGGGGAAATTTTTTTTTTGATTTGTTTGTCTTAGCAAATTAGAGCAATTTAACAATCTGATAAACTTAAAGAGATTTAACTTTAGAGAGAGTTAAAGACCTTTTGTTCTTAAAAGTAAAGATATGAAATTTACTGGGAAAAACTTGAAAATATAAAAGTTTAATTGATTTCTGCTTTATTTTTGACATATTTAAAAAGCTTTACTTAATATATCTATCATTCATCGTCCTCTTCGAAATCCTGAGATTAGATGTGGTGCTTGACACGACTTGAACTCAGCATATCTTCGTATCTTTAAGGATGCTTGAGTTTGATGTGTTGGAGCAAGCTGCCTTCGGATCCATAGCTGCGACTGCACTTCTCAGAATCACAGTGATACCTTTTTTCGATTTCGTTGGCTGTCCTTCTAAAGCGTTTTTTGCGTTCTGGAGCTTCCCTCCTCATCTTGTCTTTAAACTATTCTTAAGCTCTTTTCTGAATGTAGGCACTGTTACTTCATAAGTGAGCAGCTTTTTCCAGAGATCATCTTTGTTAGAGACAAGCTGCTTGAGCTGAATCGAGAGATAGTAGCCAGTGGCAAAGATTTTCCTGTACTCTTCATAGAATTTGACGTTGTGATCTAAGTAACCTTATGAAGTACCATTTCGATTGTGATGATCTTAGAGAAGTATTGAATCTTCTGCGTTGACATCTTTTGACCTTAGGGCCATCTTAACCTTAAATGCTAATTACTATTATTCTATATTCTTCACAATGTTGTTTCTGATTTCAAAAAACAGCAAAAAATAGACTGAAAAAGCTGAAATATCAAACAAGCAACTCACAGTTTATTCGCATTTCGCTCAGGGCTTCATTTGAGGAGAGTTTGAGACAAATAAGCCAAACTTAATTTTCTTTGTTATGTGCAAAATAAAAAAGACACCAATCTCCAAGTTAGAAACCAAAATTGGTAGAGATAGGCTACCTGCCTCCTGTGATTCTTTTCCCAATGATTGCAATCGTTATTGAGTTGCTTTTTTCCTATTTTTAAATAAAATTGAAAAAAAGATCACTTTTACTCTTTTAAACAATGAAAATTCACTTTGTAAGGTTTGCATTTTCTTCAGATCTTTTTTTAGAATATTTTCGCAATTGACGTACTTATATGTCATTAAAATCCAAAAAAAGAGATTCAAAACTCTAAAAATCTTGAAAAGCATGACACATATGCATAGAAACTGAAGCTTTAGAGATACAAAGAGCTAAAAGCATAAAAAGAGTGCTCATAAAATGAATTACTGATCGATTGGTGATCATGATTAGTTCACATGTTTTATCAGTAAAAAGCAAATAGTGGTAAACCAAATTGCTATTTAACTACTGATCTTAAGAATTCTTTCTAAATAAAAAATGATTAGAAAGCTTAGTAATTTCTTCAAATTTTCCTTTAGGTTATTACTTCTTAACCAAACTTGGCAAATAACGCATAGATATCATATTTCTTGCTTATTTTTGCTTATTTTGCTCAAAAAAGCCAAAGTTTGCAGTGTTGTCTACCGAATCCCTTTTATTCTGGAAGCTAAGTAAAGATTCGATGGTTTCTCCGCCATTATTTTTTAAAAGTCTTATGCCGGCAATTGATTTTGACTGTTTTTGAGAGTTTATAGATCGATTTGTGCTGAAAGGAGCTGAGACTCTACTGCAATAGCTCTTTGCCTAAATATAAAGAGATTTACTGTTCTTGCTTGAGGACCGTTCTGTACTTTATCTGGATATTAATGTTATTTACGACTCTATCATCAATGGTGACTAAATGCCGCAAATCTTGAACTTAGACCTAATGATGTTCTGCAATTAGTTCAGCCCCTGTTTTGGAGACAGGCTTTATCTATTTTATTTTTTCGGGCAACTACTTCGTCCATTTGAACATGGAAAGCTTGATGCTCTAAAGTTTTTCTTTTGCTTAAAGAATCAGCATGGTTTTTGTTTGGAAGACAGTTCTCTGCTATTCATCAACTATTCCAAGCCTGATTCCTTCAGAAGTTAGCCTCTCATCAGCATTGTCGAACCTTTGCAAAAGTCTATGCTAAGAGCGTGTTGTAAGCATTCGATATGGCTAAGTTACTCCCAATCCTGTAATGTCGCCTATTAAAACCCCTATCATTGAATTAGTTCTCTGTGGAGTATACAAAGGTTGCTACTTTTACTGAAGTGCAGCATTGATCCCTGCAATAATGCCTTGAGCAGCAGCTTCCTAGTAGCCAGTGGTGCCGTTTATTTGTCCAGCAAGGAAAAGGTTTTACACTTTATCTGTCCTCAGAGAGCTTTCTAGTTGTCTGGGATCTACGAAATCGTATTAAATGGCGTATGCAGGTCTAAGTATTTGGGCGTTTTAGAGACCTTTGATTGTCTTTATCATTTCTTGCTGTCCTTCTAATGGAAGCCCAGTGCTTAGGCCTGTTGGATAAATAACTTGAGATAGTACCCCTTAGCTCTATAAAAAGATAGGGTGCTGTGAAATTTGAGGGAACTTTTTTATTTTGGATTACAGAGATGGACAATATCTTGGGCCTATGCCATAACCTTGTTCTCCTTTTTCGAAATCCGGCAAAAAAGCTTTGTACTTTCTTACCACATCATGGGTTTGCTAGTTTGTTCTAGTAATGTAAGAAGGCTTCAGCTAGTTTGGACATTACCTGTGATAAAATTAATTGACGTAACTAAACCACAAATTCTTTTAGGAGTTCTGGACCTAAAGTGGTGAAAAATCGATGCTTTCGATGTGCAGACGAGGAGGAGTGCCAGTTTTGCATCTGCCCAGTCTGAATCTCAGTTTATTGATGGTTTCAGACAAACCAATTGAAGCTGGCTCCACTTCATCACTATCTCGACGATGCCTACCAGCTGGGTATTTAACATTCCCTATGTGAATCACTCCCCGCAAAAAAGTCCCAGTGGTGAGCACAACTTGATTAGCTTTAATCTATTCTCCATTCTTCAGCTTGACGAATTCAATTTTTCTTTGATCTTTGCTCATAACGAAATCTTAAACACTACTTTATGCCCTGAGTACCTTCCTTCGTAAATCTTGAGATTCTTTGTTAGCTGTAACGCCTTATACATATTCTAACGGTATCTATCTCTGTCAATCAATGCCCTAAGCCCTTGGGCGCTGAAACCTTTGGAAGAGTTCAGCATACGGTAGTGAGTTGCAGACAAATCACTCATCTTGCCAATCAATCCGCCTAGAGCCTCCACTTCACGAATCAAGTGGCCTTTTCCAACTCCTCCCATTGAAGGCTCAATTAACTCATTCTTACATTACAAGACATTTCACCTATAGTTTATGCTTTTTGGGTTATTAGAAGCGTATTTACTCCCATCTTGGCAGCAGCGTGAGCAGCCTCACAGCCTGCGTGACCTCCTCCGATTACTAACACTTAACAGATAGTCGAAAATTTAAAGACAAGCTTGGAGATTATCATCAAATGAGTATTATAAAAAATCAAACAATTTAGTCACTAAAAAACAGCTAAATAAAACACAAAAAACGTTTTTCTCATTTTTTCTTTTCCCTTATTAATCAAAATTTAACACTTTAGTGTAATTGGTGAAAAATGCACAATGAGTTGATGATTATATAACAGGATTAGGCTGATATGGCCTTAAAAGATAGAAGGATAATTAATGCAGATCAAAGGCAGCAACAGCAAAGCAATTCAAGGCAGCAGCAAGCGCAAACGGCGGCTTCGGCTGCAGCCATGTTATTTTGGGCGTATCGGTCCTAAACAATGATAACTTGGGGCTGAGGTTGCATCATCATTGGCTGATTGTAGTATGGCTGTGGTTTTCCGTAAGTGTTTACAGTCACTACTTCCTGCACGTAGGGCTGATTGTATCCAGGTCCGTAATTCATGCAATATAAGATAATAATAACTAAAATAATCACTTAAAAATATTTTAGAGATGCAATATAGCTGAAGGGGCCAAATTGGGAGCAGGAGTTGAGAAGAGTTGGTGAGTAAGAATAGAAAGCAGTTGTAATCAGGTAATCAATAGATAGACCTATGAAGAAGATATCATTTTGTGTTATGCTAAATTGAGAAATGGGTAAGCCTATTCACCCTCTTGCCAAGGATTTCGTCCACCTTCATGGTGGAACTCCTGTTTTTTCGGAAACGGTTCGCAGGAAAGTACTTGCGGTAAGGGACCATCAGCTCATGCTTAAAGAATTTTTTGATATCCCTGTTTTATTTTTCTTCACTCGCCTGCTTCTTATTGCTTCTTAGCCACTTTCGCTTGAGTCTTTACTCTGAGTGGGTTGATATGCTCTTCAAAGGACCCCCAATGAAACCCTTAATCACTTATTTTGCCTCTTCGTTAGGCTTACGAGTCAAAAGCAAAGAGTTCTTGTTTTCATTCAATTTTTAGCCATTTTTGGCGTAAAATTAGTAGCAACTTCTGTCATTTTTGGGGAACTGCTAGCTCCCCAAAGACTACTGCTATAAGTACTAGATTTCTCTCTTGAGCAACTGAATGTTTGACTTTTTGCGCGCATGGTGGAACTTATATTGAGTTGTGAGTTGTTCCACTTTAAGGAAAGAATCATCGTTATGAAGGGGCATTTTGTGTATTTTGGAGTTGAGTGTTTTATTGGCAAGGAATAGCTTTTTAGAGTATGGCTGGTTTTAGACAGGAGTAAGGCAGAGCGTAGAATTTCTGTTTTTCTCCTTTAGAACATTCGTATCTGTCCAGGAATAGTCATTCTCGATGATCTAATGCTGTGGTAAATCTTAAAACTCTTTGGCATGTTTTCTTTTCATGGTTTAGTTATATATTTATGCATAAATTAAGAGCGGTAAGCTCTTACTTGATTGGTATTGGTATTTATGCATAAATACTATTTACAGAATCAAATTTCACGAATTATTCCAACACGAGAAAACAAAGCTTAAGAAAGCAAGCAATTGATTGAGGCAGCAAAAGCTCTTCTTTTAGGTATGTTGTTGTCGGTTTGTCAGCAAACAGGGAGACGTGATTTAGGCAATCATGAGCTATAATGATGCTTAATATAGCTTAGGTATGTGCGCCTGTGAAATAATTTTATAAGTAATTTAGCTGCTAAATGGCCAAAAAAGACGAACAAGATTTTCTCGATTAAACAAGCAGCTTTGATAGTCCAGAGAAGAAAAGCAAAATTCTCAGCTGTCCCGACACAACTATCTCTGAATACGATAGCTAATACCTTGAAGCCAAACTCCATCTATTCAGATAATCACAAGAGCGAACTTTCGCACTCCAGCTCTCGAAAATTCAAAAAACAACAAAGAACTTTTGTGCTGGCCTGGCAGCAATAATTGTTCTACTTTTGATGAGTCTTTTCTTTTTATACTCTTAGCAACAAAAATAAGTACAACAATTGAATTCCCGGGTCAATGAGCTACAATTTAAGCAAACCTAAATCATAAGTGATTTGTTGGACTTGTAGAGAGTCGGAAATGATCAAAATCAGCAAATCTTGGCACTTGAGTCTTCTAATGAGAAAATAAAAGAAGAAATCATCGATTTGCACATGAATTAGCTGCTCAAAGAAGAAAGAAGTATGCACGTCTTTCAAAAGTACACCAACTTCTTCAAATTTTAAATTGACCCCAAAATCGACTACTTACAGTAGAATTTCAAGATTTAAAAGCAATCTCAAGGGGTCCAAGTAAGAAAAAGAACAGATTAAGAGCTTATGTTCTTCTCCACCCACCCCATTCCCCAAGGAGGAATATACTACTTGAAAGTTAAGATAGTGGAGACACTTTACGGAATGATTTCCATAGGCGTTATGCCTGAGCACAGAAGGCAGCAAAGATGTGTCTACTGCGATAGCAATGAGATTTACTACATGTACTGCAAAAATGGCAAAATCTATACTGGCTAAATTTTGAATTTGATCAAACAGTCAAAAAGTAGCCAATTCAACAAGATAAAGGAAGGTGATGTGGTGACAATCTTTGTGGATAACAAGTAGCGCAAACTCATTTGGTATGTCAATAGCAGATACGCAGGATCTCAGATGTTGACACAAACTGTAAAGGAGTGGTACCCTTTCATAGAGATGACTTCGAGAGGAGATATTCTCAAGATCATTTAGTGATGTTTGTTTACTGGCGATCATTCTTGCTTATCTTTAGATGCAGAGAGAGTTCTTGGGATTTATTGTTTTATTGTGGCAATTTAATGAGACCAGTGTTGCCAGCAAGAAGTTTTGGTTTAAAAATCAAAAATTATGCGAAGGCACTAGCTTTCAACAAAGCTGAACAATTTGGCTCTGCCCTAAAAGGCTGATTAGGTGCGTTGGGAAAGATTGAAGAAATAATGAGTTTTAGATGTTTAAATTGTTCTCCAATTATAAAAATTAAAAGCATCAGATTTTGAATAATGATCCACTGTTTTTTCCTGATTAGTCGGCACGGCAGATCGAGACTGACCAAGTGGTACTCTTAAAACTTGTCGCAAGCCGAGAGGCAGCGCATCCTCAAGGAAGTAGATGCTGTTTTAGATAGGTCAACCAGCTGGTCATCACAAGAAACCCCAAGATGTGCAACTTCTTGGACTACAAAGAATACAAAATCGTATACAAGAGATACGCCAGTCTTTACTTCATCACCATCGTCGACAAAGACCACAACGAACTCATTGTGCTATAGCTCATGCAGATGTTCGTAGAAATACTGGATAAGTACTTCGGGAACGTCTGCGAACTAGACTTGATCTTCAACTTCCACAAAGTACCTCTTTTGACAAACAGACTTACTTCATCTTGGACGAACTCCTCATCGCAGGCTACGTCTCCTAAAGCTCAAAAAGCTTAGTAAACAAAGAGCTGCAGATCCAAAAGGACATATTTGATGAAAAGGAAAAGTAATAAAAAAACTCAAAAAAGTGATGCAATTACATTTATTGCTATTTAAATCTTCTTCAAACCCATTTCCCATCTTTCGGTCTCAGCTACTTTTGATTGAATCTAGACTTTTTTGGGAGCAAATAAGAACAAAGGCATTAAGTCTCATTTTAATTTAGTAAATAGCAACTAATTATTTGATCGTTATATTGAATGATTTGCGCCGATTGCGTACAGCTTGAGAAAAGGCTGAGAGTCATGCTCTCTGATCATGAGTTTGAGCTGAGGAAACTAAGAGAAGACAAAGCGGAAGAGAAGGCTCTTTTTGAGCTGAGCATTCAAAAGGAACTACGCAAGTGGCAAGAAAGGTACAACAAAGAAAGGTTTGACCACGAATAGAACAGCAAAAAGTGGCTCAACAAAATTGACTAAACAACTCGCAACTGCCACCTCGCTCTCTAATAACTCACAAGAGTCACCCTACAGACAATCTAAAAGGAGAGAAGCGAAACTAAAAATAGCTACTAAAACAAAATAACCTAGCTAAAGCAAAGCTACTAGCACCGAATCACTGATTTACAGGAATCCCATCAATAGTAGTTTACAAGGGCTGAGAAGACTTACCAAAGCAAAGTGGCAACCCTATAAAAAAAGTACGAAACCTAAATTGAAAGATTAAAGGTGTAATCAGCTCAAAACGAGGAAGCACTCAAGAAGGATTACTAGTCCAAAATAACTACCCTCAAAACTGAGAAATTGGGCTAGTAAAAGCAAAACGTCAGACTGCAGTAAGAGCACAGAAGATAGAGGTCTAAGTACCTAGGTGAAATCTATGACCACAAAGTACAAATCAGCACCCTCTAGGAGACCCTCAGAACTTTGAAGGCTAGTGTGTATGCCAAGGAGCAAGAAATAGTCAGGAAATAGGCTTAAATCAAGCAGACCAATTAAAGTCACGAGCGGCAAATCAAACTTGTCCACAAATAGCAAGAGGACATGAGAAGACACTTCTAGGAAAACCTAGCTTCCCAGCTTAAACTTTACTACGAACGAGAATTGCAGATAACTCAGAAATACGAGGACTCCATCAAAAGCATTTAAGAGAAAAGGGAGTACGAGGTTAGGCTGTTCTAGAACAACCTGCAAGACATCAGGAGCTGTATGGACAATCGGCCTAGCAGGGTCGAAGATGTCGAAGAGATCTTGGTCATCAGGTAGAGGCTGTCAAGAAAAGAGAAGGAGTACTAGTTGCTTTAGAGGTAGGTCAAGAGCTACCAGCTGTAGCTGTAGAACAAAGAGGACACCTACAACAAGCTGTTCATACCCACCGTCAACTCCACCCATCTCAACGAATCCAACACTCTCAAGAAGAAGGAGCTCAGGATGAAGAGGGCTGGCAAGAGCGTGTCAACCGTCCGGGACATCCTGGGCGCACTGAGTATGCCAACCAGCAATAACTTGCCCCTTCTGGGGAACGTCGACAAGAAACTGCTGCCCCCCAAAAGTCTCAAAATACTTTGATCATTAATTGATAATAGCTACATGGATTATTTGAATGGCGATAGAAAACAGGTCCGAGACTAGGCCTGCACCCAACTATAACCTGATATACCAGTCGCATTGAGTGAGTGGTTGAAGTGGCATCAGGCCAGCAGGTATCTGAGGGGATGTGTGATATTTGGGAAAGCGAGTACTTGTGTTGGGAGAATGAGATTAACTTATTTTCTATTATATGTAGCAGCAAGAACAAATTAACCACCGCACCAAAATTGCACTGATCACCCACCAAAAAGCCATAGACTACGCGCACTCTCTGCTGGTCTAGGGGTAGGTAATTAGCGCCAAATCTATCCTTGACCAGACGGCGAAACAAGTCGGACAAATAGAGTGCCCCAAGTGCCAGCCCTAGATCCAGTAGCTGATTGGCAAACTCAAGAACAGGCTGCAGTAGGTGCGCGAGTTGGTCGCAGGTTTCCGCAGAAAAACCAGGAATATCGGTGCTGTTTTGCATGAAACCTGTGTTAACGGGCAAATCTAGGAAGGACCCAAATTAAAAGCTTGATTCATGACCTTATTCGCTTGCACGGCCTCTGGATTGATTTTGCCCCTCGCCCAATATTGTCAGTTAGTAAGAATTTAAAATATTGGGCTGGAGTAGATAGAACTTCCCGAAACCACCCTTCTATTGTCTATTCAAATGGGTGAATAGGCTAAACTACCAATACACATTATTGCACTATTTTTATAGCTTTATCAATCCGATCAGAGTTATGTGCGTCTGGGGTGGTTTAGCAGCACAGATGAGCCCTTCTGGACGAACACATTGATGGAAGGGTTGAGGTTCGGGATATCTTCCGTGGCCACTAGGTCTACCTTGTTTTAGTGGATCTCAGCTATTCTATTCACGTCTTTGGGCTCAACCACCACCAGGTACCTCCCGTTGATGTTGGAATTGAGCACCCCTGCCCTAAACCCGAACTCGCTCGCAGGCTGCGTCACAAACAACGAATTGGTGCTGGTCGGAGGAAGAGTAATGGAAGTGAAATCTGCGTCAGTGCTAACTTTGAAGTACCTGTCCTCAGCGTAATTTAGGATGCTCTAGGTTAGGGAAGGATTACCCTGAACTTGTAAACCCCGGGGAAAGAGTAAAAGTTGGTCTGGATCAAGGCGGATAGAGAGGCGTACTTGACTGAGTGCACCTTTTGGCCGTTTTTGGTGTTGGCCAGCTCGGGAATGAGTTTGTTCAGGACGTCTATGTAAAGCTACTCTCCAAGAGGCAGAGTGGGCTCGAAGATGATGGCTTTGATGTTGTTATTGGTGATCTCAGCGTCTACTTCAGCTTGACTTTTGGCATGCGACAGGATAAGGTTGGCTCCGAGCCCTGCACTCCCCAACTTAGCAATGTAAGCCTCAGACTGCTGACTTGCGGCTAGTCTTAGCAGAAGGTTGTCGTCTTCATAGGACTTATCATACTTTTTTTGAAGCTGAGGGAGGCCAGACCCTTAGTGAAGGCCTGAGTTTGGTAGTTGGATTCTTCGTAATCCCACAGCAGATTTTGCGACTCAAAGCGCACGGCATTGCGTGACTTGTTGAGCAGGAACTGGGCATTTAGGGTGGAGAATTTGTTGAGGGTCTTGAGTATCATTCTTATTGAATAAATGTAGAACCGTGAAACATAGCAATAGATGTATAAAGAATATCAGCAGCAATCTTCTTTGGGCTTTTCACTCTGCTGCTTCTGCAGCTTCGAACCAGTATAGGATATTACGCCGACCTTCTCTTACTCATCTAGCTTCTTTTTGATCTATTCCGCCATATGATAGAATAGGTCTTCGATTTTTTCTCCCGTCCTGGCGCTGGTCTCAAAAAACCTAACTCCTAAATCCTTTGCAAGTTGGGCTCCTTAGTCGTAAGAAACCTTTCTGTCATCAATGTCGATTTTGTTTCCCACCAAAACCTTCGTAACATTGTCTGAAGCATGTATTTTGATTTGTTTGATCCAGTTTTGTATGTCTTCAAAGGTTTACCGTTCATTTATGGCGTAAGTGAGGACAATGCCCATGGCGCCCCTGTAGTAGGTCTGAGTGATAGTTTTGAACTTTTCCTGGCCAGCAGTGTCCCAAATCTGCAGCCGGACTTTGTCTTTGCCGATGAGTATGGTTTTGATTTTGAAATCGATGCCGATAGTGGTGAGGTGGGAAGTCATGAAGTTGTTATCACAGAACTTAAGCAGCATGTTGGTTTTGCCCACCCCGCTGTTACCTATTACCAGTAGTTTGATTAGATAATCATAGTTTTGATTTTTCTGCATCTTTAATTATAACCAGACGAGTCCAACCCACCCATTTAACCCATATTACCACCTTTCTACCTCACTTTACAACTATCTTCCCATCCAACCTCACCCATGGATTCCAAAAGATCGTCATATATCAACATCATTATGCACTCGCCTCATTAGCAGCGACCTCCACTGCTTCTTTAGGTACCTCTCCCCCCACTTAGTGTGCCTATTATTGTTTTTCAGCAGTTGCCTTCTAGGCTACTTCATTTTTCACCTACTCTCCGTTTACTTCTTTTGCTAATGTGCCTTCTTGAGCTACATTTTACAAAAGCTGGCTTTAAAGCTTTTCTTCCTCAGCAACATGCACTTATGCTTAAACTATTTTGCTCTTTTATTCTTTAACTTCAGGCTATTGTGGAGGCTTAGGCTTGCCTCCTTTTATAGCCTTTGGCTCTGGCTTTTGTGAAGGTGGTGGCTGCTTCTTGTTTCCAGGGGCTGGGGAAGGTGGCACATTCAACTTCTTCTCTGGCTGCTTTTAGGTGAACTTGGGCTGTTTGGTAGCAGGACTCTTGATTCCATGAGTTGAATTCGTTTTATGCTCTTTCTAGTGACTGACATGCTTTTTGTCTTCTTATCCTTATTACTTCTTTTAAAGGTCAGTTTCGTTATTTTTATGAATCGATGATTTTTTTTCATTACCAGCTCCTTTGCTGGAAGTGTTAGCAGTTGGATGCTTATTAGCCGTGGCTGTTGTTGGGCGTACTTTGCCACTCTTAGGATCATTGCTATCTAGACAATATGAGTAGATGTACCCTTAAGCGGTGTTGTAGAAGGTACGTTTTTGTTGCTGATATTTGTAACTTTTGTAGCTATTGGCTTGCCCTCCTCATGTTATACTTTCTGTTCTTATTTCTTGTGGCCTACTTTATGAATAGCTTTTGAGTCTGGTTTTGCTTAGTGTTGTTATTGCTCTTTTCGGTTGGGCTTCGCTGTTTGGGGTCTTTATCCATGGTCAAATGAAGGTTTTGGAGCTTTTTATGTGAAAGGTTACCTGGCTTATGAGGATTTTTGTGCTGTGCAAGAGCTTGCAAACCAGCGATTTCTTATTTAAAATGATGGCTTTCGGCCTCGAGGGCAGCTATTCTTTCTAAAAGTGGTTCTAAGGCTTGTTTGATTTTTTAGTCCACTGATAGCTCCATCTTAATTATGATATAAAACAATTTAAATAGATTCTAGTGGCTTTATTAGCCTAAATAAATCTTAGTGTTTATTAGCTTAAAACCAATCTTCGTGTTCTGGCTACTAGTGTTGCTTGACGATAGGTCATTAACGCCATATATGCTGTGAGAAGAAAAAGTTGGGATCTGAAGAAACGGCTTTTTCATTTTTATGACTTCTTTTATGATTATTACGATTCTCTCATTCATTTTCTTTGTATTTTTTAGCCCCCTTTTTCTCGCAAAGTGGCTCTAAGTCAAAAGCAGTTTCTGATAAAGACTTCTTGTGTTTATTCTCTATTTAAAGGTTGAATAGCTGCCTAAGTTTTTGGAAAAAACTTAATTATATAGATCTTTTATTCAGCTGCATTATTATTTTGCTATTTCCAAAAATTCCCAACTCCGTTTGCTTCATCCATTTTGTGTAAAAGATAGGAACAGGTCGATCCCGATTTATGAACTTTTAGTCCTCAATCAGCTCTTTAAAGGTACTCTAATTATTATCTGCGGGTAAGGATTTGGCTAAACTACCTTTTTCTTTTAGTTTAAAGCAAACTCAAAAATAAACCATAAAACAGGCAAAAGTATTTTTGTTTAATGTAGTAATAAATCAGTAATCGCACATTTTGACCGTTTTTGTAAAATTTTTGATGATCTGTTATTTAAGCTGAGGGCGAAAATAACTTTAGAGAGCAAACTTGAAGTCTCATATTTTAGATAAGACTGGGAAGCTCCCGTTTTTCCCCATGAATACTTTGCTCCTTTTTTTATCAAAGATTGCAAGAATATTATTAATAGATAGCTAACCTCAGTAGTATGGATTTCTTCGAGCCCAAACGATCTCGGAGTAGCCGCTATATTGTTGAAGGTAGTGAAGAGGAGTAATCTTTTTCGAGTCCCAATCAACAAAAGTCTATGAAAACCTCTCACGAGCAGTTTCAGACTCTTTACGTCGCTCGAGAAAGGTTTAACGATTTCGTAAATGAATTGGGCCAATATCGTTACAGCTAAATCAGAGAAGACATTCTCTCGCATTGTTAACAAAACACAAAAAAGGAAAAGCTCTACTAATCCTACATGAGTGATGAAACAATCCTCAAAATAATGAATTTGAGAATCGATAAGTAAGCATGATTAGACCTAGAATGATCAAAAATAAGCGAATAAAGAAAAACTGGAGTGAGTAAGATGTGCAAATCTTGCTTTGGGTTATTTCCAAGTACGCAGATAAAAAAAAATTTTAAGACATATAAAAAGATCTGGTAAATCAATTATTATTTAGGACTCACAAGATTGGGAGGCCATTGCTTCTCTCATTCCTGGGGTTTCTGGAGAGTCTTGTATGTTCAAGTGGCTAAGCCTCAAAAAAATCAATCTTGCTACAAATAATTGGAGCTAAGAAGAAAGTAATCTTCTTGGCAAACTTGTCAACTAAAAGAGTTTTCAAGGGAAATCCAAAGATACCAAAGACTGGAAGTCGATTTCCCAGAGGCTTTACTTCCTCAACAGCAGAGATGATAAAATTTTTAGAAACGCTAAACAATGCAGATAACATTGGAATTGCTACTTGAATCCAAATTTAAAGAAAGGTCCTTGGAAGCCTTAATAGGATATTCAGCTGCTGAAATGCATAAAACAAAACAAAGGCTCAAAGAAGTGGTCATAGATTGTAAAATATTTTGATGGAAGAACTGAAAATGCTTTGAAAAATAGATATACTTTGATCATAGATAAACAAAAGAGACAAAATAAGCACAAAAACGAGCTAGAGATTATTGAGTAATACTTAGTAAGATGCTATGTAGACCAGTTTACTACATAACTAAAGCAGTTTTCATCTTCCGAGTAAGACAAAGAGTAAAGCGCCAATTCGTTTGAAAATGGTATGGCCAACGAAGAAATCTCATTGTAAGATAAGTTTTTTACTCCCCAAAAGGAGGAAATGGAAATAGAGAAAAAGGTAACTTTTGCTCCTGGTACTCCTATCACTCCTGTCAAAATAGAAAAGTTTGGATAGTTTCTCTCCTTTATGTCTGCTAAGAAGATTGACCTACAGTCTATTCAATTTGGGACTTTGAACAATGGAATTTTCGAAAAGGTTGAGGCTGAAGACAAATCAAGCTTGGATTCTTCCTCACAAGGAGGAAAACTACACTTAAAAAGGTATAATTCTTCATTCTTCTGATATTTAATAATAATAATTATCGCCTGAATTCCTAGAATTTGATTTTGTTTGAAAGAGACAAAAATATGAACAAATTTATGTAAAAAGTTATGAAAATTTCGCTTTTGTACATTGAGAAAAAGAGGAAATTGTAAGCATTTGTTGAGTGAAACTTAATAAAAGCTTAAGATAACACAATGGAGATATCATTTTTCTTCATCTGCAGTAGTTTGGTTCAAAATTTTGTACTTTTTACGTAAATTAGGAGTTGAAACTCTTGCTTGGACATTAAAGCTAGTTCGCAGTTATTTCTTCTTATTTTCTTGAAGCATCTAAAGCTATTTGTCACAACTGAGGCATTTGGGTGGAATCTTCTTGACTGCACTGTCTTGATTCAAATTTCTCTATTCAGCTATCACTAAGATCATTTCTTTAAGCTTATCTTCTAAAAAACTAAAACCTTTTTTTACTTCACTTTTGTCTGCTTTTTCCAAGTAAGACTAAACTAGGTAAGAAAGCTTTTATTTGATGTACTTTTGGTATTTTTCAAAAACTTATTTGTTTAGCTTGGCTTCTAAGCCATCACTGATTTATTTGCTTAGTTGGCTTAAAGTACTTTTTATATTCTAAATAGTCTTTTAGTTGTTTCTTTTCTAATCGTATAGCTTTATTTGTTCAGTTAGGACATTAAACTGAGATTTTTCTTTCTCCATCTTCCTGTTCAATATTTCAAGTTGCTAACTAACTATTTAGGTCTTAATAATGTATCTCTAGACTTTTTCTTGCATATCTGGCAACTTTTCATTTACTGACTGATTTATCATCTCGAATTTTTGAGCCAAAAGCCGTAAGAATTATTTTGGCTTTCTTTACTCTAGTTTGCTAGCTTCTTACTTTTGACTTCTTATCAAAGACTCCATTTCATTGATTTCGTCGGCTTTTTAAGTAAATTTGATATCAAATATTTTTTACTATTGATTTATGTTTTTCTATGTTTTTATTCTTTGCTTCGAACGCAAAATACTTTTGTCTTTGTTTACCAAAATGATTTTTTATACTGTTTGTTTTTGTTTTTGCACTTATTCATCGTAAGAAACAAGTTTTTCCTGTAACTAGGAACGAAATTCTTCATTTTTGTTAAGTTATAAGCTGTATTTTTCCTAAAAATGCTAGAATTTAGCACTTAAAGTATCTGATAAGATTCGAATGTCTTCGAGTTGGTTTTTTGTGTCCTATTATAACATTTCGTAATTGATAATCTTTTTTTAGAAGTAGGACAGCCTCAAAGCAAATTCATCTCTAAGTTAGTTTTGAAGAGATTGCAGCTTTAGATTTAGACTGCTGATACTGCTCTAAAAGTCATTCATTTTCTTTTCATATTTCTAATCCTTCTCTTTAAAGTAGGTCTTCAGTTACTTATAGTTTTCACTGCAGCTTCTCTAAAAATTGTGGAGTTCAAGCGTTTATCTCTCAGATTTTTTAGTAATAAAAGTCTACAAGTTGCCAGTTAATGTTGCAATTTATGAAATCTTCTTCGATTGGCTGGCTATTTGTAAGTGTATGC
>Ga0316217_10001584_pt1 | contig 29257 bp, 20 predicted proteins | sample 1anoAmetaG_FD_203633 | JGI IMG/M metagenome (GOLD analysis project Ga0316217, IMG submission 203633) | Freshwater microbial communities from Trout Bog Lake, Wisconsin, USA - 1anoA | ecosystem: Environmental > Aquatic > Freshwater > Lake > Hypolimnion/Profundal zone | place: USA: Wisconsin... | reverse complement strand
AATTTTTGTATTTTCCGGCGCCCGGGGGGTTGAACTCCGGGGCAACTTCTGCGTTAATTCCGGTGTTGTTACCCTCGCCCAGGAGAACCATGCAATGGAGCCGGCGGCTGCCCCTCAGAAAATTTGTGTTGGCTGCAACAAGGATGTCGCAGGCGTTAAACGCTTCAAGGATCTCGCGGGCAACTACTACTGCGAACCTTGCTGGAACGAACACGTAGCGCAGGAACGGCGTGCCAAGCGTGCCGCCCTGGGGACCGTTAAGAAGACGGTGGCGACGCCGTCGGAGACTCCGGGATCTCCCGCCGCCGACGAGCATCAGACGATCCGGGCTACGATCAATGAATCGGCCGACCTGTCCGAACCGCTGGAACTGGCCGATCCACCAGAGGCCGCAGCGCAGGAATCCGCCGCGGAGCAGCAACCCGAAGGCGATGAAGAACCGGCCGCCGATCCCATGCTGGCCGCGTTGGCGGGTGCTGGTGCGCAGCAGCAAGAGGCCGCGGCCGGGGCTTCGGATAAACCCATTCCGCCGCCCCGCCGCAATAAGGGCCCGGGCAAGTGGCTGCTCTATACGCTGGTGATCTCCGGCGTGACGCTCCTGATGGCCTGCGGGATCATGGTGCTGCTGCTCTGGCGCGGGCCGGAAAAGGCCAGTAAGTCCGGGCCGGAGTCCGGCACCAGCCAGAATCCGTAAGCTATGCCGCGTTAATATTGTCCTGGAGATTCCATGCCATCCCTTGTTCGTGGCGCCCTGATTCAAGCCAAGCTTTCCGCATCGAGTTCCGCACCGCTGGCCAGCATTAAACAGTCCATGGTGGAAAAACACGTGGCCCTTATTGCCACCGCCGCCCAGCGCGGGGCGCAGGTCGTGTGCCTCCAGGAACTATTCTTTGGGCCGTACTTCCCGGCCGAGCAGCAGGCCAGATGGTACGGCCTGGCGGAACGCATTCCGGACGGCCCGACCATTTCCCTGATGTGCCGCGTGGCCAAACAATATGGCGTGGTGCTGGTGGTGCCCATTTACGAGGAAGAACTGCCGGGCCTGTATTACAACGCCGCCGCCGTGATTGATGCCGACGGTACCTACCTGGGCAAGTATCGCAAGTCGCACCTGCCGCACTGTGCGCCGGGATTCTGGGAGAAATTCTATTTTCGTCCGGGGAACCTCGGATACCCCGTGTTTCAAACCAAGGTGGCTAAAATTGGCGTCTACCTGTGCTACGACCGGCACTTTCCCGAAGGCGCCCGGTGCCTGGGCCTCAATGGCGCGGAGATCGTCTTTAACCCGTCGGCCACGGTTGCCGGTCTGGCCGAATATCTCTGGAAACTCGAACAACCCGCCCATGCCGTGGCTAACGGCTATTTTATCGGGGCCATCAACCGCGTCGGTATTGAAGACCCCTGGCGCATCGGCGAGTTCTTTGGCTCATCCTATTTCTGCGATCCGCGCGGGCAGTTCCTGGCCACTGCGGCCCGCGACGCCGACGAAGTTCTGCTCGCCGATATGGATCTGGAGATGATCCGCGACGTGCGCCACACCTGGCAATTCTTCCGCGACCGCCGCCCGGAAACCTACGGCCCGCTGACGAACCTGTAATCCCCTGGCCAGCGTCCACCAATAATATCGCCACGGGGGACGATGTAAATTAGCCACAAATGAACACCAATAAACACGAATGGGAATTATTGCCGGGCACCGCCGGCAATCCACCGAACATTGACAATTTAACGTTTTAATTTGTGTTCATTTGTGGCTAATTTATTCCCGTCGCCACCGCCGCACCAGAGCATTTGGTCAGCAATTCTTGGCGTCGTGTTAGACGCTTTGGGGCACAATTTGCCGATCCCGGATCACATCCCGCAATATCTCGTCCAGACTTATTTTCGGCGCAAAGCCGATGGCCTGGCGAAGTTTGCTGATATCCGGCACGCGCCGCGGCATGTCTTCGAAGTTCTTGTTGTACACCTGCTCATACGGCACCAAGTGGATGGGCGCCACGGAACCGGTCAGACACACGATGCGCTCGGCCAGTTCCAGAATGCTGACCTCTTCCGTGCCGCCGATGTTGTACACCTGGCCGGAACTCTCCGGCAAATCCACCAGTTGGGTGATCGCGGTTACCACGTCCGACACGTGCGTAAAGGTGCGGGTTTGCCGGCCATCGCCAAAGACCGTCACCGGTGTGCCCGCCAGGGCCTGGTCCACCAGGCGCGGAATGACCATGCCGTAGGCCGCCGATTGCCGCGGCCCGACCGTGTTGAACAGCCGCGCTATGGTCACCGGAAACGTGCCCTTGTTGTGGTACGCCAACGCCATGAATTCATCAAGCGCCTTGGAGCACGCATACGACCACCGGCTGACGGAAGTGGCCCCCAGCACGCAATAATCATCCTCGCGCAGCGGGGCCTTGGTTTGCAGGCCGTAGACTTCGCTGGTGCTGGCCAAAAACAAGGGCTTTTCAAATTCCGCACAGTAGCGCAGCACATGCTCGGTGCCCACCACGTTGGTCATAATGCTCGCCAGCGGATGGTCCAGGATGTATTTGACGCCCACCGCCGCCGCCAGGTGTATGACATGATGGCACGTACCGACCAGGCGGCCCAGCACGCCATCGTCCATAATGGAACCGGAAACGAATTTCAAATTGGGCGATGCCATGATGGCCGTGAGGTTCTCCCGAGTGCCGGTGGATTCGTCATCAAGCACATAAACGGTATCGCCGCGCCGAACCAGCACTTCAGCCAGATGGCTGCCGATAAAACCAGCGCCGCCGGTGATCAGATACCGCTGAGGATTGTGGGACATGGACTCCGCTCCTGCCGACAAGGGATTGTCCATAGCATACCCGAAGCGGCGGCAGGCGCCGAAGCACCCGCGGTAAGTTGGCGGCCATGCCCGCGTGCGTTATGCTGCTGGTATGTTAGCCATGGAACTGAATGACCTTCTCCAGCCGCCGATCATCTTTTGTGCCGGCATCCTAATGCTGGCCGTGGTGGCCGTACGGATGCGCCTGGCCGCCCGCCGTGCGGATGAGGCGCGGCGGAGCAACGCGGGCACCAGCGGTGCGAGCCCGCATGTTCCGAGCCTGCGGGAAGTGCGCGAGGTGGCCCAGCAACTCAACGATCTGCTGGCGGAACTCCAGGATACCTCCCGCCGCATTGCCGCCCAGATCGATAATCGCTACGCCAAGCTCGATGCCCTGCTGGCCGAGGCCGATGCCCGCATCCGCCGCCTCGAACAACTCTCCAGTGCACCGCATCCCGACGCCACCCCAGCACCGCGTGACTCCGCCCCCCCGCCACCGGCAGTGGTTATCGATGCCAAATATCAGCCCATTTACATTTTGGCCGACCAGGGCAAAACCCCGCGCGAAATCGCCCAGGAACTCGGTACCCCCCCCGGCGAAGTGGAATTGATCCTTAACCTCCGTCCCAAACCCTCACAGAAGGGCTGAAATCATCCCGTCAATCCGCGCCAGGGTCTTATCGTGTCCCAGTAGCGCCACGGTTTCAAGCATCGGCGGCGATACCGCCCCACCGCTGACCGCCACGCGCAGCGCCTGGGCCGCGGCACCTTTCTTCTCGCCCAACGCCAGCACCTGTTCCATCGGCGCGGTGAGACCCGCCATGGTCCAATCCGTCACCACACCAAGAATATCCCGGATCTGCTTGAGGTACGCCACGCCGTTGTTATTCCGGATGTGCTTCTCGACCGCCTTGGCGTCGTAGACCGGCTCTTCAAAGAAAAACCGGGCGTTTTCCGCCATTTCCGAAAGCGTCGCCATGCGTTCCTGGTACATGCCCAGCAGGTCGCGCAGCGTCGCCTCATCCGCGTTCTTCAGCGGGTAATCCGTTACGGCAATGAATAGCCGCGTCACTTCCAGCAGCCGATCGATGGTGGCCTTGCGGATGTACTCCCCGTTCATCCATTCGAGCTTCTTGCGGTCGAACCGCCCATTGGTCTTGCCGATACCCGCGATGGAAAACAGGTCGATCATCTGCGGCTGCGTGATAATTTCGCGATCTTCCCCCGGAGCCCAGCCCACCAAAGCAATGAAATTCAGCAGCGCCTCAGGCAGATAGCCAGACCGGCGAAAATCCTGTACGTCGATTTCGGGCACTTTGGCGCCCACCGCCGCGGCCAGGCGCGTGGCCAGGCCGGCATCCTCATTCTTCTTGCCCATGAAGGCCGTTATTTCCGCCAGCGCCACCCCGGCTTTGGCGGCCACATCGGCATAGTCCTTGGCGCCACCCTTCTGCACGTTGGCTTGGAGTGCCGCGCGCGCCGCCTTGGCTTTTTCCCGCTTGGACATCTTGGTGCCGTCCATGTTAAAGACCAGCGGCAGATGGCCGTGGGCCGGCGGGGTCCAACCCAGGGCTTCATACAGCCCGAAATGTTTAAAGGTGTTCATCAGGTGTTCCTGGGCGCGCAGCACGTGCGTGACGCCCATCTCATGGTCGTCGACCACCACGGCAAAATGATACGTTGGAAAGCTGTCGGACTTGCGGATCACGATATCGTCATGCTCGTCGGCCTTGACGGTCACGGGCCCCAGCACCAGGTCGTGGAGCGTGATGTCCTTGTAAGGCATCTCGAAGCGCAGCACCGGCTTTACGCCCGCCTGCGGCTCGGTCACGCGGCCCGGCATGGTCCGCCGATAGCGAAACGCCCGCTTTTCCTTCTCGGCCTGTTGGCGCATGGCGGCGAGTTGGGCCGGGGTTTCATAGGCCTCGTACGCCTGCCCCTGGGCCACCAACTGGTTTAAGTACTTCTCATAGATCGCCAACCGCTCGGACTGGAAATACTGGTTCTTGGCTCCGCCCACCACCGGCCCTTCATCCCAATTGAGCCCCAGCCACAGCATGTCCTGAAGAATCCCCGCCGCCGATTCGGCGGTGGAACGCACCTGGTCGGTATCCTCTATACGCAGGACAAACTGCCCGCCATTTTTGCGGGCAAACAGCCAACTGAATAATGCCGTCCGGGCGCCTCCCACATGGAGGAAGCCGGTGGGCGATGGGGCAAAACGAGTTTTAACGGTCATGCGTATATCCTGTAACTGGAGGAAATAAAGTAGAACTATTGAAACGTAAAGCGGCGGCCCCGTCCATAGCGCGGCGGCCCGGCGGTGGCAGTCCGCGAATTTCAGGCCGTGGCAAGCAACTCTGCCGCGGCAAGTCGGACGGGTTCGGTCAGGGCAGCGCCTGGGCTGCTGGCCAGCAACAGGCTTGGCTGGCGTCCGGTATCCCTGGCATATTGGTTTGCAATCTCGTCCAGGCGCGTGCGACACGCCGGCGAATCCTCGCAGAGCACCGCGACCGTGCCGCCCGTGCCGGTCAGTTTGGCACCGTAAAAGCCGTTGGCCGGGCCGAGTTTACGCAGAGCCTTAACCAACCCTTCCGTCTCCGGCGTCCCGAGTCCGATGCGCTGCACACTGCTCAGGTGGGCCGCATGGAGCAATCGCCCCGCCCGCAGCCGCGCTTCGTGCGATCCGTGTCCGGCGCCATCGAGAGCCTGCACGAACTGACGTGCCCGCTGGTTCTCCATGATGTGGTGGTCCGCCACCGCCCGCACGCCGTAGGTGACCGCCGGATCGACGCTGGTGACGCGATCACTGATGCTGCCGAATTTGTCGGTAAATTCCTTCCCGCGGATCTGACGGGGCAGCAGGTGGCGGAAATGCCGGCGGTAGATGGCCGGCTCGATATTGGCCAGGTAGCCCCGTGTCGGATCGGCCGTAACCCCCAGGTCCGTATAAGCCGCAACAATGATGGCATGCGCCATGAACGCCGCCACGCGGGCATTACGGTATGCCGGTTCACCGGCCGAATGTTTCACCCCGGAGTTGAGGCCCGCCAGCAGCAGGCCCGGTGGCACATCGGCGAAACCATCGACGGTGTGCGGCTGGCAGGTCAAAAGCAGTAGCTTATTGGCCTGTCCCAGGGCACTGGTAACCTGATCCATCACGCCGGATGGATCCCCGACGATCTGGTTCTCAATTTTCTGCCCGACCAGCGCCAATTCCATCGGATCGAGAATAATGCGATACGCCGCCGCCAAGGCGCAAATCGTTGCAATTTCCAACGCCGCCGAACTGGCCACGCCAGCTCCCAGCGGCACCGTGCTGTAGACGCTGATATTGGCGCCGGTGACCCGGCGCGTCAGCTTGCGCTGCTTGGCCAGCACATAATAGGCCCCGGCAATGTAACTGACCCAATGCCGCTGTCCCGAAAAGGAATTCTGCACATCGATCGCCGGCATCAGGCCTGCGGTACCCCACAGGTCATCGAGGGATAATTCGATCGTTCCGGTGGTCTGGGCCTCATCGGCGTTGTAGCTCGACAGGACCAACTTATGATCTTCCCGCCGCTGCACGGCGACCGCCGTGGCAATACTCAACGGAAATTGACAGACCAGCGCGCCGGTGGTGTTGGCCACGCCACCCAGGACATCCAGCCGCCCCGGGGCGCGGGCCAGGAATATATCCCGCCCCTTGGCCTGTATGACCGGGCTGGCGTCGGCTTTGATCCTGGCGATTAATTCCGGAATTGGCTCGGGCAACACACTCACACCATATCTCCAGGCGACGTTCTTGCGATCCCACAGGAACGTAACAGTTTACCCGCCGCCACGTGTTTAGTCTCCCCCGCGTTCTAAAACCAGACTCCAACCTCCGCCGCGTTATCAACTCCGCCAACCAGGCAACGCTATCGACTTGATCGCGCCCGTCGCTCCTGCGCCGCCGCGATAATCAAATTGACGGAATTGGTGCTGGTCATCAACTGGCCCGGTTTCGAACCGATCTTGAACCAGCGCGAGCACTCCCCTTCTGCCGGGCCCGACCAACTGCCACCGTAGTAACCAGCGGGCGTCCGGGCATTGGCATAGATGCTCTCGGCCGTGCGGGCGAGCAAGGCATAGTGTCGCGGGCCCATACCTGGCAGGCTCAAGACTTCCCGCACCCAATCGCCTGCAAAGATGCCATTGACCCAGGCATCGCGATCATTGAGCAAAATGCCCTCGGTCGTGGCAAGGTGCTGGGCGACGGCTTCCGCCGTTCGCAAAGCCCGTTGCCGATACTTGTCTTCCCCGGTCGTGTGGAAGAGCCGGGCATGAATAACCCCCATGCCCATGGCACCGCCCAGGAATACCACGCTGCTGGCCTCGTGGATGTCGTGGGGCCGGTTGGCGCCCTTCGGCCCCGGCAGTTCGTAATCGCACCAGTACAGGCCATCATCCCGCAGTAAATGAGATTCCATCCAGTCGTAGCACCTGCGGGCACGATCCGCGAACGCTTGTTCGCCCGTGAGCTCCGAAAGCCGCAGGGCTGCCAGCACCAGGGCCACCGCATAAAGCGACTTACTTTGGCGGGCATCGGAATACCACATTCCGCCGCCCAACCGGTCATCCATCCAGCGGGTAAACGCGGCGTCAACCAGCCCGCGACTACAGGCCAGGGCTGCCGGATCGTGCGTGGCCCGATACGCCGCCAGGTACATCAGGGCCGACCAGCCGGCATCATCCGCGGCCCAATTGGTGCCCGAATCGTGCCCACAGGCTTTTAGTTGCTGCGGGCGATAGGCAGATTTGGTGTGGTTCCAATCCGCTTGCAGCCGTTGCTGCATGGTCGGGTCGTTGGTCGCTTGCGCCCAATTGTCGAGCGTCAGGTACAGCATGGCCCGTTCCCACAGGGCGCCGCGTTCATCCGGCAGCGGCGGCGTTGCGTATCCCTTCCAGGTGTTGACGATATGCCCGCTCCGGGCGTCGCCGATCCAGAAATGCCCCAGCAGATCGCCCACCGCCGCATCAGCCATGGTGGCGAAATGCCGCTCGGCGCCAGCAGAACAACCGGGGAGTACCAGCATGAACCATGTGCCAAGGACCAGCGCCATTCGCATCATAACTCTGCGCTCCGTGGCAAATTACCCAATGGCCCGATGACCCGATCCCCTAAAACCCATATTCCTTCCACCGCCGGGTCACCCGTTCCACCGTCCGCGCATCCATCTCCAGCTCATTGGGCCAGTCGCGCACCTGCCCCTCGCCAGCAATCTTCTTGGTCGCATCGATGCCCATCTTGCTGCCCGCCCCGCAATACGGCGCCGCGTGATCCAGGATATCCAGCGGCCCATCGACCAGCATGATGTCGCGCTTGGGGTCCACATTGGCCGCCACGTGAAACATCACATCATCGACGCTGTGCACATCCACATGCTCATCAACGACCACGATCATCTTGGTCCAGGCCATTTGCCCCGCGCCCCAGATGGCGCTCATAACCTTGCGGGCGTGGTACGGGTATTCCTTGCGGATCTGGACGAAGGCACAGTTATGGAACGCCCCGAACATCGGCAGGTCATAATCGATAATGTCCGGCACCAGGATCTTGAGCAGCGGCAGGAAAATCCGTTCCGTCGCCTTGCCCAGGTAATAATCCTCCTGCGGTGGCTTGCCCACGATCGTTGTCGGATAAATCGGATTCTTCCGGTGCGTAATGGCGGTAATGTTAAACACGGGGTACTGATCCGCCAGCGAATAAAAGCCCGTGTGATCGCCGAACGGCCCTTCGAGTATGGTTTGCCGCGGATCAACAAAACCCTCGATGACGATTTCGGCATTGGCCGGCACTTCCAGCGGCACGGTCTTACAGGGCACCAGGTCGAGGCCGCGGCCCATCAGGAATCCGGCGAACAGGTGCTCATCAATGCCCGGCGGCAGCGGCGCCGTGGCAGCATAGGGCAGCACACTTTCGCCACCGAGCGTAATGGCCAGCGGGCAGGGCTTGCCCAGCTTGGCCCAGGCCCGAAAGTGTCGCGCCCCATCATGGTGCATGTGCCAGTGCATGGCGGTGAGCTTCTTGTCGAAAATCTGTACGCGGTACATGCCCAGGTTGCGGGCGTTGGTCTCCGGATGGCGCGTGACAATCTGTCCGAGCGTAATGTACTTGCCGCCATCCTCCGGCCAGCATTGGATGATCGGCAGCGTCGTGACATCCGCCGTATCGGTATGCACCACCTCCTGGCACGGACCTGGCCCACTGCGGACCTTGGGCGCATACGACCCGATCTTGAGAAAATCGATGCCCTTCTTGATCTTGTTCATGATGCCCGCGGGCATTTCCGGCTTGGCGAGTTCGCCAATCCTTTCGGCCAGTGTGTCAAAGCTTTCGCACCCCAACGCCATGTGCATACGCGTGTAAGACCCAAACGTATTAATTGCCAACGGCAGGCTGCTGCCCTTTACATTCTCAAATAGTAACGCCTGGTTTACCGCCGCCGTTCCATGCTTGGGGCTGGCCCCGCCAAACGGCGCCGCCTGGCTGCCGGCATAATTCCCCTCCCGGTCGGGAGCCTTGCTGACCCGATCGGCAATCTCGGTTACCTCCAGCACCGGGTCCACCGCGGTTTTGATGCGGCGCAGTTCCCCGGCTTTCTCCAGGGCGGCAAGGAACTCGGAGAGCGTATCGTAGGGCATTGGGTCCTCGCATAATCCATGAACATGACGCCCTAAATCGTATATGATTGCCGCCTTGTGTGCCATGCCCAGCCTGGCACGTCCCGGCGGACGAATAACTCGTCCGGTGAAGCGTTATCTCTACCTCGGCCATGCGATGATTCTTGGCTTAATGGAGACATTCTCATGACTTTTCGCGATACGGCTATACGCCACCTTGCGGTTCTGATGCTGGTATCGACGGTCCTGGCTGCGGTCACTGACGCCCGGGGGGCCGACACTCCCGTCGGTATCAGCGGGCGTTATCCCCACCTGGCCACATTGAACCACCAGGGAGAATGCGGCACCGGTGCTGTCGCCGCCTGGGCCGATCGCCTCTGGGTGATCACCTATGCGCCCCATAAGCCCGAAGGCAGCGATGACCAGTTGTATGAGATTGATGCCGACCTGCACCGCGTGGCCCGGCCGGAAAGCGTCGGCGGCACCCCGGCCGACCGCATGATCCACCAGGAATCCAACCAGCTCATCATCGGCCCTTATTTCATTGACGCGCAGCGCCAGGTGCGCGTCATCCCGCCCAAGACCATGCCCGGGCGCCTCACGGCCGTCACCCGCCACCTGACTGATCCGGCCAACAAGGTCTATATGTTTGACATGGAAGGCACGCTCTACGAAGTGGACGTCCACACGCTTCACGTCACAAAACTCTTCGCCCGTGTGGCCCCTGGTGCCCACGGCAAAGGAGCCTACTCGGGCCAGGGCCGCCTGGTCGTGGCCAACAATGGCAACATCGTCGCCAACAAGGTTAAGCCCGCCGCCCAGGATCCCGACTACGCCACCGATCCGGAAGCCTCCGGCGTGCTGGCGGCATGGGACGGGAAGGCCTGGTCGATTATCGAACGCCGACAATTCACCGACATCACCGGTCCGGGAGGACTTACGGGTTCCCCAACCGCCGATGCCCCGCTATGGGCCCTCGGCTGGGATAAGCGTTCGGTCATTCTGAAACTGCTGGAGGCCGGGCAATGGCACGATTTCCGCCTGCCGATCGCCGACCGCTCCTACGTGGCCAAGCACGGCTGGTATACCGAATGGCCGCGGATCCGCGCGGTGACCGGCGGCAAATTGCTGCTGAACATGCACGGGGGGTGGTATGATTTCCCTGCAACGTTTTCCATGGCCCATACCGGCGGGCTCCAGCCCCTGGGCTCGTACCTCAAAATCACCGGCGATTTTTGCCCTTGGCAGGATCGGATCGTCTTTGGCTGTGATGATGCATCGATCATGGACAACCCCCTGCTCGGCCAGTCGCAATCCAACCTCTGGTTCAGTTCGTGGGAGGGGCTTAAGGCGTGCGGGGCTCCGGCCGGCGTGGGCGGACCGTGGATCGAAGATGCGGTCCATGCCGCTGTGGCGTCGGCCCCATTCCTCTTTTCCGGCTACGCGCAGCGTGTCGTTCATTTAAGCCATGATTCCGATCAGGCACTCACCTTCACCATCGAACTTGATGCCCAGGGCGACGGCCAATGGACCGCTTATAAAACCGTCACCGTCCCGCCACATGGCTACGCCTGGCATGTCTTTGCGCCGGAAGTGCAGGCTGCATGGGTGCGGCTGAAAACCGATCGCGACTGCGCCCACGCCACAGCCTATTTCCACTACGGCCCCGGCGGCGGGTCCGGCATAGCGCCCGAACTCTTCGCGGCAGTGCAGGATGCCGGCGCCAGCACCGCCTGGAGTTCGGGCAGCCTGCGCCCGCTGGGTGCCGATGCCGGCACGCTGCTATTGGCGGCGCACGGCGCCGCCGGAGACCCCACCCTCCTTGAACTCGGACCGGATCTGCAATTCAAACCGTACGGCGGCACCGCGCCAAAAGAGCCCTCGTCGCGCGGAGCGGCCACCCCGTATAAGGTCAGTCGGGATGACGCCTCCATCATCGTGACACAGGGGCACGTTCACTTTCGTCTGCCGATCAGCAACGCCGCCAGTGACGAACCGGGCCCCTCCGGTCCCCCGCGCTCGATCCGCGAGATCGTGACCGAACGTTTTATTCTCAACGCCGGCGGCTCGATGTATATGCTGCCGCGCGAAAGTGCCAATGGCGTCCTGGGTCTCAAGCCGATTTGCACCCACAACAAACGGATCTCGGACTTTTGTTCCTGGCGCGGGCTGCTGGCGCTGGCCGGGAATCGCCTGGATGCCCCGGCGGATGGCCATTACATTGCCACAGCAGACCATGCCGCGGGCCTTTGGCTGGGCGATATCGACGACCTCTGGAAACTGGGCAAGCCCCGGGGCCATGGCGGGCCCTGGCTGCGCACAGCCGTCACACCCGATCATCCCTCCGACCCCTATCTGATGACCGGCTACGATCACAAAACCATTGAACTTTCCCACGATGCCGCCGGCCCCGTCATGATCACTTTGGAAGTCGATTTCCTGGCCACCGGATCCTGGAACACGTTCCGCACCATCGAAATCCCCGCCGGCCAGAAGGTCACCTACGAGTTCCCTGCGGGGTATGCGGCCCATTGGCTCCGGGCGCGGGCGAACACGGCCTGTCAGGCGACGGTCCAGTTGCAATATGACTGACCGCGCCAACCGGGACCATTGCGAATATAATGAACGCATCGTCCTAATCCACTTGTATGGAAGAGAACATGGCTGACCAAAAACGTGATTTTTATGATGTGCTGGGGATAGCAAAATCAGCTTCCGCTGATGAAATCAAGAAGGCCTATCGTAAGCTGGCCCGAAAGTTTCACCCCGATGTGAACCGGAGCGATCCGGCAGCCTCCACCAAGTTCAAGGAAGTGCAGGAGGCTTATGACATCCTCACCGATAGCAAGAAACGCCAGTCCTACGACCAGTTCGGCCATGCCGGCGTCAGCAGCGCCGCGGCCGCCGAAGCGGCGGCCGCCGCCGGCGCTGCCGGACGGCGCGGCACGGGCGGATTCCGTTACTCCCCGCAAACGCCCGGTGGCGCCACCGTCGACTTTGGCGATGTGGATTTGAGCGATTTATTTGAACAGATGACCGGCGCCCGCCGCGGCGGTGGAGGGCGCGGTGGCCGGGGACGCAGTCCGTTTGGCTTTGGCGGCATGCCGCCGAATATGGGCCAGCAACCCCAGCAGGCCCCGACGGCCGGCGCCGACATTAACTACCCGGCCGAGATCGCCTTCGAAGAAGCCGTCAAGGGTACCCAGATCGAACTGCGACTGAGCAATCCGGATGGTTCGGCCAGCGAAACCATCACCGTCAAGATTCCGCCGGGCGTCGATGAGGGTGCCAAGGTCCGCGTGCGCGGCAAGGGTCAGCCCTCCCCCACCGGCGGCCCGCGCGGCGACATCATTATCGTTGTCCATGTCAAACCGCACACCTACTTCACCCGCGCCGGCAAGGATATTCTGCTGGATCTGCCGATCGCACTGGGCGAAGCCGCCAATGGCGCGGTCATCAACGTGCCCACCGTCGAAGGTCCCGTCGAATTACGCGTGCCGGCCAATATTACCAGCGGGAAGAAACTGCGCATCAAAGGCCGCGGGGTGCCGCAGCGCGATGGCACGCGCGGCGATCAGTTTTGTCGCATCAGCATACAGATACCGGCGGGGCTGACCGCCGAGCAGAAAGCCCAGTTGGCGGCGCTGGATAAAGCGCACGCGTTTAATCCGCGCAAGGATCTGGGGTGGTAGAATTTGGGTCCTTGGTCCTGTTGTCCGTGGCAGCAGCCGACAACGGACCAAGGACGGCTGACCCAACCACGGACAACTGACCACGGACTACGAACCGTTGCCCCCTCATCCAATCCGTTCCTTCAGAAACGCCGGCACCTGGCTGATATTAATGCGCTCCTGCAGCAGCGTGTCGCGATGGCGTACTGTAACGGTCTGGTTTTGCAACGTCTCGCCATCGACGGTGAAGCAGTACGGCGTGCCGGCTTCGTCCATGCGGGCGTAGCGCTTGCCGATGGACTGCTTGGGGTCGTAATCCGTCGCGTAATTCTGGCGCAGTTCCTGGAAGAGTTTTTCGGCCACTTCCGGCATGCCGTCTTTGTTGACCAGCGGGAACACGCCCGCCTTAATCGGCGCCATGCGCGGGTGGAACTTCATCACCACGCCGGACGGGCGGGCAGCGTCGTCGTTGTAGGCTTCGCATAGCAGCGCCAGGGTGCCACGGTCAGCCCCGGCGGATGGCTCGATGACGTGCGGGAAATACTTGCACTGCTGATCGATCTGGTCCTTGGGCACGCCCTGGCCCTGGAGCTTAACCTGCAAATCCTGATCAAAATACTTGAGTTTGTCGTTCAGGCCCGAGTGCTGGGCATGCTGGCGCAGGTCAAAGTCCGTCCGGTGGGCGACGCCTTCAAGCTCGCCAAAGCCCGGATCGGTGAACGGGAATTTGTACTCAATGTCCGACGTACCGGCGCCATCCTTAGCATAGTGGGCCAGTTCATCCTTATCGTGCTCCCGTAGTTGCAGGTGCGAACTGGTCAGGCCAATCGATTGCCACCAGGCAAAGCGGGTATCCCGCCAGAACTTGTACCATTCATGGGCCGTGGACGGGTGAATAAAGAACTCGATTTCCATCTGCTCAAACTCGCGTGACCGGAACGTAAAGTTCCGTGGCGTCACTTCATTACGGAAGGCCTTGCCGATCTGGGCGATGCCAAAGGGAACCTTCACCCGCGACGTGTCCAAGACATTGCGAACATTGGCAAAAATACCTTGAGCCGTTTCCGGGCGAAGGTAAACCTTGCTCGAGTCATCTTGAACCGCACCGGCATGACTCTCGAACATAAGATTGAACTGGCGGGGCTCGGTTAACGTCCCAGGTTTATCGGTATCCGGGCCAATTACCGTGGCCTGTTCCGCCGGCGACAGCGTGGTATATTTTCGGAAATCTGCGGCGGCTGGGACCTGGACTTCACCACCGCCCGACTTCTTCGTCAGCTTCTCGGCGCGTTTAAGCCAATCGTTAACCAAAGTGTCGCCTTCCAACACCGCCAGCACCCCCAGGGCTTGGCGTTCGCCCTTCCGCAGTACGTTCAGGGCGCACACCAGCAGGTGGTCGGCACGGTAGCGGTTCTTGGTCTCGCGGCAATCCACCATCGGATCAGAAAATCCTCCCACGTGACCGCTGGCCACCCACACCTTGGGGTTCATGATGATCGTGCAATCCACGCCGACCATATCGATCATCTTCCCATCCGGACCAATCCCCGGGCAGCGGACAATATCGCGCCACCACGCATCCTTCAGATTACGCTTGAGTTCCGTCCCCAGCGGCCCGTAATCCCAGAATCCATTGATGCCGCCGTAGATCTCCGAAGACTGCCAGATAAAGCCGCGGCGGCGGCAGAGCGCGACCAGTTTTTCCATCTTGGACAGAGTGGGACCGGCAGGTTTGTTTTCCGGGGTGGGCTTCGTTTCCGACATGCGTTTGCTCCGAAAGTCATGTTAGCGGCGGGACTGGTCCCGCGTTCTTACTCTGGAACCGGCCATGTGCGCTCCAGGCACAAACCTGTCGGCACCTTTAGCGGTCGCAGAAATACACAAAGGTTCCCTATGATACGGCGAATGGCGTTGCGAATCGAGTGCCGTTTTCCCCTCCGTTTCCCCCTCACGTCAGCGAAATACGCGGATCCACCGCCGCGTACGCCAGGTCCACCAGGAAACTGAACACCACCACCACCGCCGTATATGTCAGCACCACCCCGAGCACCAACGGGATATCCTTGTTCAGGCACGCGTTGACGAAGTGGGTGCCCAGCCCGCGAATGGCAAAGATCTTCTCCACCACAAACGAGCCCGTCAGGGCATAGGCGGCGGCCGGCCCCAGGTACGTAAGCACCGGCAGGGCGGCATTCCCCAGCACGTGCCGCCCGATCACGGTGCGCCTGGGCAGCCCCTTGGCCCGGGCGGTGCGCACGTAATCGGCCCCGAGCGTATCGAGCACACTCACCCGTGTAAGCCGCGATATATACGCAACAAAAAACAGTGCCAGCGTCAGTGCCGGCAGAATCATCTGCCGGATGGTGCCCCAGCCGCCGGCGGGGAAGATCGGCCAGACCACGGCAAACAGCAGCAACAGCAGGGTCCCGATCACGAACGTGGGCAGGCTGACCCCGAAAAGCGTCAACACCGTCAGGACCATATCGCTGGGCCGGCCTTGGCGCAGCGCCCCCCAGGTGCCGATGGCCACACCCGCCCACAGGGCCATGATCAAAGCCAAAGCGCCCAGGGCGACCGATACCGGCAGCGCGCGGGCAATGATCTCCCCCACCGACCAATCCTGATAGCTGATGGACGTGCCCATATCCCCATGCAATAGCACCTGGCCCGCGTAGGTAAAGTACGTTTTGAGGGGATTGTCCAAGCCGTAGCGGGCCTCAAGGGACGCCAATACGGCCGGCGGCAGGTTCCGGTCGCCGGCAAACGGGTTTCCCGGAGACGCCAGCAGCAGCCAGTACGTGCCGGTATACACCAGCCATAGCACCGCCAGACTTTGCAGGAACCGCGCTACGACAAAACGCACCACTTACCTTCTCCGCAAGTATTTGAACTGGGTAATCAGGCGCACATTGGGTGCACAGCCGGCGATCCGGGCCGGATCGTAGACGTAGCCGTCGGAGTATTGGCATACCGGCATAAACGCGCATTGGTCTTCCAGGAGGTAGCGCTCGGCCTCGGTCAACAGCGCCAAGCGTTGCGCCGGCACGGTCTGCCGCTGGGCCTTGGCCAGCAGCGCATCATAATGCGGGTCGGAGAACTGGCCATCATTCTGGCCGCTCCCCGTTTGCGCCAGGTCCAGCCAGGTGGTCGGATCCAGGTAATCGCCGTACCAGCCGCCGCGCGCCACGGCGAAGTGATGCGCCTGGCGTTCCCGATTGAACTGTTTGCTTTCCACCCCGTGGTACACCACGCGCACGCCCAGGTGCCGCTCCCACATCTGGCCGATGGCCTGGGCGGCCGTTACGTGGATGCCTTCATTGGCGTAGAGCAGATCGACGGCGGGAAATCCCCGGCCCTCCGGAAAGCCCGCGGCCGCCAGCAGGGCCTGTGCCCGCGGCACGTCGCGCACCAGGCCCCGGGGGCTGCTGTAGCCGGGAATGGCATCCGGCGCGACGATCACATTCAGGGGCCGCTGCCCCATCCGGAGCACATCCTCCACCAACTGCCGCTTGTCGATCACCAGCGTGAAGGCCTGCCGAACGCGGGCGTCATTGAACGGCGCCTGCCGGCAGTTGAACACGTAAAAATAGGTGCCAAAGACCGGCTGGAAGAAGATATCGTGCCGCTGGCCGGCGCGTTGCTGCGCGATGAGTTCCGGACCGATGTACTGCTGAGGCACCCAGGAGAGGATATCGACCACGCCGCTCTGATAGGCCAGCAGCGCGGCATTCTCCTGGTCGGGATAGGTCACCAGGCGCAACTGCGCACAATGCACCTGGGCCCGATCGTGATAATACGGATTCGGATCCAGCCGCAGGTAATTCTTGAAATCCCATTCCTTGAGCACAAACGGGCCGTTGGTGACCAGGTACGGCGGATGGGTCCACGGGTGGCCGGCGGCCACGGCCTTCTGTCTGGCCCGCAGATGCAGCGGATAAAACGGCGGGAACGCAACCAGATCGCAAAAATACGGGCACGGGTCGACCAGGGTCACCTGGAGCGTCACGGGATCGAGCACACGAATGCCAACGGCGGAAAAGTCCGGCCGTGGGCCGGTGCCCGACCGCACACAGGCCTGGTTATAGGCTTGGGCGCCGGCGATCTTAAAAAACAGCGCCACGTATTTGTTGCTGGTGGCCGGATCGAGGGCACGCTGCCAGGAATCGGCAAAATCCTGCGCCGTCAGGGGTTCCCCATTGGACCATTGGAGATGGGGACGAAGCTGGAACGTATACGTAAGCCCATCGGCGCTGATCTGCGGCAACTGGGCACAGCCTGGCGCGGGGGCCAGCGTCACGGGATGATAGGTCAGCAACCCTTCCCACAGCGCCATGGCAACGCGTAAATCCTGCGTCCAGGACATCTGCTGCGGATCGAGGGTATGAATGTCGGCCTGGCTGGCAAAGGTAATTTGATCCGCGCGCGGCGTGCGGCCTGAAGTCAGCAGCAGGCATACGCCGCCCAGCAGTGCCAGGAGAATCGTCGGTAGGATGAAAACGCGTGTCATGCCGGAAGTATAAACGGGGAATGGGGACAAAACATTAATAGCCTAAAAGATTCGAGCGCCAGGCCATTAGCTCTTTCCCAAATCAAAGGCCGCATGCACGGCCTGAAGGCTCTTCTCGGCATCTTCCCGGGCAATAATGCAACTGATGCGGATTTCGCTGGTGGAAATATTCTGGATGTTGACCTTTTGATCCGCCAGCGCCTGAAACATTTTGCTCGCCACACCGGTGCTCTGCTTCATGCCCACGCCCACGATGCTCACCTTGGCCAGGTTGGTTTCGTAGTACGCCTTGCCCCCGCCAAATTCCTTGAGCATCGCCTCGACCACCGGCTTAAGATCCTGCACGTCGCCATGCTCGACGGTAAACGAGATGCTGGCGGTGTTGTCATCCATCACGTTTTGAATGATGTCATCGACAACGACATTGGCCTTGGCGATCGCGCTGAACAGGCGGGCCACAATACCGGGGCGATCGGGAATCCCCTTGAGCGATGCCCGCGTGAGATCCTTTTTGAGGGCACAACCCGAAACGACAATATGTTCCATCGCTTTAGTCTCCGCGACAATCCATGTGCCCGGGCCATCGTGCTGGCTGCTGCGCACATGCAAAGGGACCGAGTATTTCTTGGCAAATTCCACCGCGCGCGTCTGGAGCACGCTGGCCCCCACGCTCGATAGTTCCATCATTTCATCATAGGAGATGCAGTCGATCTTGCGGGCGTCTTTGACGATCCGCGGATCGGCCGTGAAGATGCCATCGACATCCGTATAATTCTCGCACACGTCGGCCTTGAGCACCGCGCCAATAGCCACCAGCGTGGCATTGCTGCCGCCCCGGCCCAATGTGGTCACGGCGCCATCCGCGGTAACCCCCTGGAAGCCGGCGACAATGACAATCTTGCCCGCGTCGAGTTCTTTAAGAATCCGCTGCTTATCGATCTCCTTGATGCGGGCCTTGGTGTGCACATCATCGGTAATCAGGCCGATTTGGCCGCCGGTCAGACTGATCGCGTCGTGCCCCTGGGCGTGGAGTGCCATGGCAATCAGGGCAATGGTGACCTGCTCGCCGGTGGCCAGCAGTTGGTCCATTTCGCGTTTGGGCGGGTTGGTGGTGCCACACACCTGCTTGGCCAGGTCCACCAGCTCATCGGTGGTATGACCCATGGCCGAAACCACGACCACCACCTGATGGCCGGCCTGCTTGGCGGCCACGACTTTGCGTGCCGCCAGGTGAATCTTCTCGGCCGTCGCCACCGACGTGCCGCCGAATTTCTGTACAATCAATCCCATGTGGACCTATTCCCGTAAAAGCCAAGCACAGTAATTTACTGCCTTGCGCACCCCACGGCAAGTAATGACGGAAGCATATTGCGACGCGCCGTTGGCGCGCCGCCCTGTCACCGCTACGATATCCCCGCCATCGGCGTAGCGCCATTGCCGGTGGCGCAAGAGCGTGGTACTGAGGCGCCGTTGGTTAGGTCACGCGGAACGCACAGTATCTCATGGATAGCAATCCATGAGTGTGGTTGATGCCGGTCATGGCCTTGGTGTTTGGATCATAACTCTGGAGGATCTGCTAATGCGGCAAATATGTTATGCAATAATGGCCTTGCTGATTTTAGCCACCGGCTATGCCCGGGCGGATGACAATATGTTTCCGCCGGCACCGGCCGCCAAGGCGGCGATTGATTTTGATGGACGCGGCTTTCTGATCCATGGCCAGCGCACCTTCATCGTCTCGGGTTCGCTGCACTACCCGCGCGTGCCCCATGAACTGTGGCGCGACCGCCTGCTGAAAATGAAACGCGCCGGCTTCAATACCGTGCAAACCTATGCCTTCTGGAACTATAACGAGCCGCAGGAAGGCCACTGGAATTTCCAGGGCGATGGCGACATTGATGCCTTCCTCAAGCTGGTCCACTCCCTGGGCATGTATGCCACCGTACGCGTCGGGCCGTACGTCTGCGCGGAATGGGACAGCGGCGGCTATCCGGTCTGGCTGCGCTTTAAGCCGGAACTGCGCGTGCGCGAGCCCAACGCGGCGTTTGAGGCGGCGGTCGATCACTGGATGGACAAGATCATGGCAATCACGGTGGCCAACCAGGTCCACCGGGGCGGATCGGTAATCATGGTGCAGTTGGAAAACGAGCACCCCAAAGGCTGGGGCCGCGATATGCCCAATGAGTATTTCCAGCACCTGCGCGATAAGGCGCTGGCTTTGGGTCTGGAAGTCCCCTACTTTTTCAGCGGCCTCCACCACGGCAGCGACCCGGCGGGCGGCAAATCGTGGGATAGCCTGAAGCGTACGACCCCCTGGTACACCACCGAGTTCTGGCCCGGCTGGTACAGCGATTACGGCGAATTCCCCGCCGACAAGCTGCGCCAATTCGACCGCGGCACCTGGAAGATCATCGCCTACGGCGGCAATGGTTATAACTACTACATGCTCCACGGCGGTACCGATTTCTCCACCTGGAACGATGACGAAGTGGCCTCCAGTTACGACTACAGCGGCGCGATCGGCCAAGCCGGCGATCTGCGCACCATTTATTACCGCTTCAAACGGGCGGCGTGGTTTGCCCGGAGCCTGCAATCCGTGACCGCGGACAGCCAGAATGCCGATGCGGAATTCAAGGATGGGGCGACGGAATCCGCACTGCACATCACCGGGCGGCGCGGACCCGCCGGAGCCATTGCCTTCCTGGATAACCAGGGCAAGCAGGATCTTAAGACGCAAATCAAGACCGCCGGCGGGGCGCTGGTCCCAGCGGCCGGTCCGATCACGATTACCGCCGGCGAAATCGTGCCGATCGTGCAGGATTACGCGTTGGCGCCGGGCGTAAAGCTCGAACTCTGCGCGGGGCGCCTCCTGGGCATTGCGCAGGAGGGCCTGCAGACCACGCTGGTGGTCTATGGCGCCGCCGGCGACCCGGCGGAACTGGCCTTTGATACCGGTGCGCCGGGCGCCAAAATCGAAAAAGGCGCCGCGGCCCTGAGTGCCGATCCGCAACATGCCGGCCGCCTGATCCTCAAACTGCAATTTCCGGCCTTTGGCCCCGAGGAATATGCCTTCAGCGCCGGGCCGCAGACGGTGCGCGTCCTGGCGGTCAGCACCGCCCAGGCAGACCACACATGGTTTGTTGAGGCCGAGGGCCACCACTACATTGCCAGCGGACCGGATTTCGTCAGCGACGTGGCTGCTGCCAACGGCAAACTGCACGTGGTTACGGAAAACCATCTGCCGGCCAGTGGCACCACGATTTCTCCGCCGCCATTTGTGGTGTACCGGGCCGATGGCACCAGGCTGGAACCCGGCACGCTGAGCTTTGCCGAGGCCGCGGCCCCGGGTTTTGCCGCCCCCGCTCTGGGTACCTGGCAGGCATTGCCGCAGGCGGCCGAGGCCCAGCCCAACTATGACGACGCCGCGTGGAAGGCCAGCGTCGAACCGCTGCAAATGGGCGCCGATGGCGACATCAGTGCGTACTGCTGGTATCGCGCCACGGTCAAGGCCCCGGCGGCCGGCGATTACCGGCTGCGTTTTGCCAATGCCGCCGACAAGATCTTTGTGTTCATCAATGGCCAGCCGGCCGGCCCCGCCAAAGGCAGGAGCGGTGGCCGTATCGCGGTGGATGGCAAACTCCAAGAGGGCGCCAACACGCTGGCGCTACTGGCCACCCATTACGGACGCCAGAAACTTTTTGCCCACATCGGGCCCATCGACAATGCGTCGCCCAAGGGGCTCAGTGGTCCGGTCGTACTAACCACGGCCACCAGCCATAACGAAGCTGATGTGACGGTGGACCAGTGGGTCTACCAACTTGATCCCCAAGGCAGCAAGGATGCAAAGAAGAAGGCGGCGCCCGACCTCAAGACCGATGATGGCACCTGGAAACCGGCCAAGATCGGCGACGATATTTTCGACAAGCAGCGCGGCCTGGCCTGGTATCGCACCACAATAGCCAAGGTTCCGGCGGGCGCTACGCCCGCGCAGTTGTGCGTGCATTTTGAAAGCGTGGACGATAACGGTACCGTTTACCTCAACGGCAAAAAGCTGGCCACCCATAAAGGATGGAATGAGGCCTTTGATGTGCCCGTGGGCGATGCCTGGCGGACCAACGGCCCGAATGTGCTGGCGGTGCTGGTGGAAAATATCGACAACTCGGGCGGCCTGGCCGGGCCGGTAACGCTGCAAGTGCAGGCCGCCGGAACCCCCATTACCAACTGGAAGATGCGCGGCGGCATTGCCGCGATCAATTCCGATGTGCCGCCAGCCGCCACCAACTGGCAGGCGCCGGCGGCCGGGGGCACTGTGCCCACGTGGTATCGCACGGAATTTACCGCTCCGGCCCTGGAAGCCGTCGGGCCGCATCCCATCTGGCGGGTCACGGTGCCGGGCCTCTCCGGCGGGTTTGTGTGGCTCAATGGGCACAACCTCGGCCGATACCCGGAGAAAGTGCATGTAAACGGACTGTATCTGCCCGAATCGTGGCTGAGCGCCGGGAAGAACACGCTGGTGATCTTTGACGAACAGGGCCAGTCTCCGGAAAAAGTGCAACTGGTGGTGGAGCAGGCCGCCAGCCGCAGCGTGCAGGCGTTTGATGTGGCCCTGCCGTAACCCGCGCCCCCAAATAAGCACCAATAACGGCCACCGACGAATCCCTAGAGGAGGAACTGGCGTGAGGCGGATCATGAACGTTCTTTTGGTGGCGCTGGGACTGCTGTGGTGCCTGGGCTGTGCCACCGACGGTCAAAACGCCGCGGCGCCGGCTCTGCGACCACCAGCCATGGATCCCGACCTGCCGCATCTGGTGAAGCAGGGCAGCACCGCGCAATTGCTGGTCAATGGCAAGCCGCTGCTGATGCTGGGCGGGGAACTGCACAATTCGAGTTCCTCGAGCCTGCGTTACATGGAGCCGCTCTGGAGCCAATTGGCGGCGCGCAATCTCAATACCGTTATCGCCTCGGCCTCATGGGAACTTCTGGAGCCGCAAGAAGGCAAATTTGATTTCACCTTGATCGATGGTTTGCTGGCCGGCGCCCGCCGGGAAAACCTGCATCTGGTGCTGATCTATTTCGGGGCATTCAAGAACGCCGCCTCCAACTATGCGCCGGCCTGGGTGCTGGCCAATACCCAACGCTTCCCGCGCATGGAAGCGCACCCCGGAATCCCAACCGCCACGCTCTCGGCGATCAGCCCAGCGGTGCTGCAAGCCGATAGCCGGGCCTTCGCCGCCTTGATGCAGCACCTGCGCCAGGTGGATAAGCCGCACACCGTGGTCATGATGCAGGTGGAGAACGAGTGCGGCATCAAAGGCCCGCCGCGCGATCATGCGGCGGCAGCCGACCAGCTCTTTGCCGGGCCGGTGCCCGCGGAACTGCTGACCTACCTCCAGAACCGTCGCGCCAACTTGCGGCCCGAATTCCGCAAGGCCTGGGACCAGGCCGGCGGACACGCTGCGGGCTCATGGTCCGAAGTTTTCGGCGAAAACGCCGATGAAATATTCATGGCCTGGACGATGGGGCGCTATGTCGGGGGCGTGGCGGCGGCGGGCAAGGCGCAGTATCCCCTGCCGATGTACGCCAATGCCTGGCTGGTACAAGACGCCACGCAGAAGGCCGGCGCCTATCCCAGTGGCGGGCCGGTGGCCCATGTCCATGATGTCTGGCAGGCCGCCGCCCCGGCACTGGATTTCCTCTCCCCGGATATCTACCTGCCGGATATTCGGGGCATCACCGCGGCCTATACCCACGCGGGCAACCCGCTGTTTATCCCGGAGATTCGGCCGTTTTATGGCCCCAGTTGCTGCTGGTATGCCTTTGGCGAATACGGAGCGCTGGGCTTTTGTCCCTTTGGCATCGATGGCGTTGACGAACCGACGGCACGGAGCCTGAGCGCCGCCTATTTGACCTTGGGCCATCTGGCGCCGTTGATCCGCAAATACCAGAATACCGGGCGGATGCGCGGCATACTCTTCTATCCCGGCGAAAAGACCCAGGATGTAGATCTGGGCGCGTATCGCCTGCATGTCACCAGTCATCAGGAAAATGCCGCGGGCCTGGTGATGGCATTGGAGGATGATACGTACTTGGTGGCCGGTGCGGGTTTTCAGGTGGAAGTGCAGTCGAATCCGGCCTGCCCGAAGCGCGTGAACACCCTGAAAATTGATGAGTATGTCTTGCGCACCACGGATTATGTGCAGTTCAGTTCCCTGAACATTTCACTCAACGACCACTATGAACCCATGGACTACGTCGCGGGAACCTTAAAAGAAGGTCCCTGGGTCCGTGATCGGCGGCTCAATGGCGATGAGTACCGGGTGAACGCCGGGGAAGCCAAGTTGGTGGTGTTCAAGGTCTACCCGTTCTAACCGCGCCGCCTCAGATCCAAAGCTTCATCCGGACCCAATCCCACAGTTTATGCGTCCAGATCCAGAAGTAGCGGGCCCGGCCGACATCCACTTTCGCCACGCCTTCCATGCCGGGGCGCATCCGCACCACCCAGTCTTCCGGCACGTCTTTGAGATCGAACTTCACCTCGACCTTAAAGACGTTTTTCTGGTTGACCACCTGGGCCACCGGGTCAATACGCGTAACGGTGAAGGGGATGCGGGTACTGGGGAACGGCATCGTGGCGAGCTTGCCGATCTGGCCGAGTTTAAGCCACGCCACCTGATCTTCGGGCACGGAAAGCTGGGCGCGGAGTTTTTCGCGCTGGCCGATTTCAAAGAGCACATCGCCCGTGCGCACCGGCGCGCCGACCCGCTCCTTGAGGTCCCCGGTAAAGACCGTGCCGGTCACCGGCGCGGTAATGCGGGCTTCATCGATTTTCAGTTGCAATTCCTGCATCTCGGCCTGGGCCTTGTCGGCCTGGGCCTTGTACATCTGCTCTTCGGCCAGTTTGTTATCACGCCGGGCAATGTCGGCCTGCTTAAGGTAGCTGGCCTGGTCGGCCTTGGCTGATGCCAGTTTGGCCCGCAGTTCGGCATCATCCAGCGTGGCGAGCACCTGGCCTTTGGTGACATCCTGGGCCACCTTGACGGCAACCGTCTTGAGATAGCCTTCAAACGGCGCCGGGACGATATTTTTCTCCACCGCTTCCAGGGCAAACGGCGACTCGACGTGCTGGGTGCCGCGGACCGTGGCCGCGAAGATAATGAAGCCCAACACCAGCAGCGCTACGAGCTTGATCCAGGTATGCTTGGGCCCCACCAGCCAGGCCAGGCCGCGGCGCAGCGCCGCGGCAAACTTGGCGCCAAACCAGCGGTCGTTGCGGTAGAGGTCGTTCATGCGGCTGGTCACCAGGTCACACGTGAGGCGCAGAACCTCGACCTCCTCGATAATGATCGGCTGGTCCACGCGGCGTTCGAGCGTCAGGACGCCGACGACCTCGCCGGAGCGGCGCAGCGGAAAGCTGCAAATGGCCATCGGGCCGTGCTGCCTGGACAGGGCATCAGTGGCCCGGGAAACATACGTGGCACCCTGGGCCGGCGGCACGACGATTTCGACATCCTGGTCGAGGCATTCCTCCATCGCCGCTTCGATGTCCTGCACCAGGCGCATTTTCCGGGTGAACTTTTCCGTATGGCTCAGCGCCGCCAGGCGCACATAACGGCCTTTAAGGAACCCCAGGCTGACCCGATCGGCCCGCCAGCGGGCCGCCAGTTCATTAACCAGGGCCATGGCGGCGGCGGCAAAGCGCTCGGTCTCATTGACGGCCGCCAGTACTTCCATGGCGATGCGCAGGCGCTCCAGGTCCTGCTGGCGCTTGGCCAGATCGGCCTGGATCTGCTGGAGTGCCTTTTCATCGACAACGACCTGCTGGGGCCGGGTGCTGATAACGTTAAAAGTCATAAAGTCTCGCGCTGGTTAAGGAGGTTACTTGGGTCTTCGGGTTCATTCCTGCGGGCTTATTTTTCCGCCACACTGGTGCCAAAACTCACATGTACGCGTTCGCCCGCGGGGCGGTTGCTGCCATTGGGCACTTCCAGCCGCACCAGCAACGTATTGCTGGCGGCATCGGCCACCGACGCAATATGCGTAATCTTGCCGGCCAGGGCCTCCTTGACATCATCAAATTTCACCACGCCGGCTCCCTCAAGCTTAAGCGTGCGTGCCAGTTCCAGCGGCACGGCCACATCCAGCCAGAGCGGATCGATGCACACCACGCGCATCACCTTGGTCTGCGCTTCGACCGATTCGCCGGCCTTGACCGGCGCCAGTTCGACCACCCCGGCAATCGGCGCGACCATGATGGCCTGATCCACCCGGACCTTGCTTTGAGTATATTTCCGCTGATCCTGCTCATGCTCAAAATTCGCCAGTTTCAGCGACAGGTCGGCAATGATCACATCCAGCGCGGCATGGTCGACTTCAAAGGATGTCGCGGCGCCCTGCTTGGCCGCCCATTTGAATTTCTCCAGATCAACCTTCTTCTGATCCAGCGTGGCCTTCTGGGCGGCAACCCGCGTGTCATCCTCGGCCTGGGCCTTGGCTTGATCGGCCAGCGCCGCTTCTTCGCGCGCATCCTGCGTGACGAGCACCTGGTCTTTGGCGACTTTGTCGCCTTCCTTGACCCGCACTTCGGCCACCAGCCCCGGATGCACAAAACTCAGGGTAACATCCTTGCTGGGCTTGGTAATCGCCTCGATATCGGCACGGCCGGGCAGCGCGACCGAGAGCACCACGCCGCAAATCGCCAGGGTGATCAGACGTAACGCCGGGGTTGTTTTCATGGGCTTCATTCCTGCTTTTTAACCTTGTTAACCTTTAATCTTCGTTCCATCCCAGGTCCAATCGACACCAGGATCTTTACTGAAAGTTCCTGCCGCCTGATGTAGACACTCCGCACAGACCATCGCCTCGGGATGCGCGGGATTTCGCCAGTGCGGCAACGAACCGGGAATATTAACTCTCAAGCACAGCGTACATCGATATTTCTCCGGACCGGCAGCGGCTTGGGCCAGGGCGAGCTGCAAGCATTCAAGGCATAATATTGAACCGTGGTGGCCTTCAATCATCGCGGCGGCGCCGTCCCAGTCGCGGCGGCAAAAATCGCAACTGATGACGATCCGGCCCTCTTCCTCGCGTTGCATGACGACTCCACTCTTCTCCGCGCCGTAATCCTGAATTCAGTATTGTAGCAGCCGTCGGCAAATGACTCCACCGTGCGTTGTTGCGAATTTTCATCACCTCAATGAAGCCTAACACTGTACGCTTGACTTTCTCGGTCAATGAATATATTGCAATGGACTTGGGGACTACCACAAATCAGACAAAGCGGAGTCTTGACGTATGCGAAAAGAAGACGACCTGGCGCTCCGCGCCTTGGAACGTGGTTTGGTGGAGGTCACTTCCCCCCCGCAGGGCAAAGCCGTGGCGCCCCCGGTGCTACAGGCTACGATGCCCGCGAAGGCGACGATCCCCGCCAAACCGATGGGCAAGCCTGCTACCGCCAAGGTGTCGCCGGTGGCCGTCATACTGTTACTCCGCGATCAACCGCTGGGCGTATTGCCCCTGCGCGGTCCGCGGATGGTACTCGGGCGCGATCCGCGCTGCGCCATCCACCTGGAACATAGCAAAGTCTCACGGCAGCATGCCGAACTGCTGGCCGATGCCGCCGGCGTCTGGACGCTGGGCGACTTGGGGAGCCGCAACCATACGCTGCTTAACGGACGTGAAGTGCAGAGCCCGGTGCGCGTGTATGCCGGCGACCGTATTGCCATCGAGAAATTTACGTTGGAACTGACCGCCCAGGCCGCGGCCGGCGCGGCGCCGGACCCTGCGGCCAGCGTCGTGGAACTCTCCCCGGCCGAACCCGAAGCGATCAGCGAACTTAATGCGGCAACGCATCTGACGGCCGAGCAGAGCGCGGCGCTTTATGATCTGGGCCGCCACCTGCTGGCGGTCGAATCGGCCGGGGAACGCCGCCGGCTGTTGTGCCGGTTGCTGGTGCAGCCGGCTTTTGGCGGCAGTGCCGTGACGGTGTTGCAGGTAAATCGGGAAGACCCCGGCAGCGCCCTGCACATGCTCTGTCCGACGGAAACGGCCGCCCCGGGATGCGGGCAATCGCTCTATGTTTCGCGCGGCGTGCTACAGGCCCTGGTCAAAGAGCAACGGCCCATTCTGGCCTCGAACGTGGCCGACCGGACGCCCGAGGCCCTGGAATTGTCGATCAGCGCGGCGACCACGGCCCTGACCGTGATTGCCGCACCGTTACAGGTTGAAGCCCAGAGCCTGGAAGTGCTCTACGTCGTGCTGCGGCCCGACGGCACGGCGGTCGACGCGTTGGCGCTGGCGACCCTGGCCGTCCAGACCTATCAACTGGCCGCGGCGGCGTGGGAAGCACGCGAATTGGCCGAAGCCAACGCCGAGTTGGCACCCGCCCGGCAGTTGCAGGAGCGGTTGGTGCCGCAAGGCCACCGGCGCGGGGATACGGAATTCGCCATCGGCTTTCATCCGTGCGCCGCGGTCGGCGGCGCCTACGCCGATGCCGTGGCTCTGCCCGATGGCAAAACGCTCCTGGTGATCGCCGACGTGGGTGATAAGGGTATGGCCGCAGCGCTGGTTGCTTCGCGCATCCATACCATCGTGCACACTGGTGCCCGGCGCGGCGCGAGCCTGGTGGATCTGGCCGACGACCTGAATTTCTATTTGCGCCAAACCTTGCCCGAAAGCCATGGGGCCACGTTGCTGGCCGTGGTGCTCGATCCGGCCACGGGCCAGATTGAGTACGTCAATGCCGGCCATCCATCCGGGTTGATCGTGGGGCGCGACGGCCGGAGCCGCGCGTTGGGAACCGTCGCGAACCTGCCGTTGGGCACGGCACAGGAACCACCGAGCGTGGCGCGGGAAGTGCTTGCGCCGGGTGAACTGTTGGCGTTATTAACCGCGGGCCTGAGCGAAATGGCACCCGAGACGCTGGGGCGTTGCCTGCGGGACCTCTATCGGGATGCCGGAACACAGGCGTTGCCGGAAATTGCCGCCCAATGGCAGACGGCCCTGGAGCAACTCCTGGACGGCTCGGCCCCGGATGAGCGCACGTTCCTGCTGGCGCGGCGCGCGCCGGCTTCCTGATGCGTGGTATGGGAATATATTGGCTGCTCACGGAGATTGCTGATGCCTTGGATTATGACCTGCTCCGCCGGCCACTCGTGGATGCCGGCCGCCGCGGAAGTCGAGGGCCAGCCGCGTGTGCGCTGTCCGGTATGCGGGGAGATGGTTGGCGTGCCAGCGCCCGCGGCACCGGCAGCGTCCAAGGCCCCCACGACGTCACCACCGCCGGCAACATCTAAAGCCCCGACTGCACCACCACCACCACCACCGGAGGATGAATCCGCGGCGGCTGCCCCACAACCCCAGAGTCCTGAGCCCGCGGCCCCACTGGCCGACGCGTCGCTGCTGGCGGCAGTCCAACCCCGCAGACCAGCCAGCCAGGCTCCTGTGCCCCGGACGCCCACGACGCCGCATGGCCAGCGCCGGCACTTCTGGCGCACTGCCGCGATCGTCGTGGTGGCGGCCACCGCGCTGGGGGGTATCGTGATTCCCCTGGGCTATCACTTTGCCGTTGGGTCCAAGGCGGTCCCGGAACCAGAGGCCACGGGCGAGGCGATAGCCCCCGTAACGCCT
>Ga0316217_10001583_pt1 | contig 29281 bp, 21 predicted proteins | sample 1anoAmetaG_FD_203633 | JGI IMG/M metagenome (GOLD analysis project Ga0316217, IMG submission 203633) | Freshwater microbial communities from Trout Bog Lake, Wisconsin, USA - 1anoA | ecosystem: Environmental > Aquatic > Freshwater > Lake > Hypolimnion/Profundal zone | place: USA: Wisconsin... | reverse complement strand
TCCAAATCTAAAGGACTTAGCCGAATCTTTAGGGCAGATTCTTCGCTTACCACCCCCAAACTGAAGAACGTTTGGGGCCCCGTGCGCTCAGAATGACAGCGGCAATTTTGTTAATAACTTTAGACTCAGGACTAGAGCCGGACCTATCCGCCATTTTTCTTCGCTCGAATTACTTCGCCGCGCCTGCGCCCAACAGCGCATTCACCCTGGCCATGACCTGGAAGGCATCGGCGATGTAGACCACGTCTGCCTTGCCGCGGGTCCAGCCGCAGTTGGGGTCCAGCGAGATGGCGCGCCGGTCGGCAATGAACCGCCAGCCCACCACGTGCGGCTCCTCCCCATGGCAGCAGGTGGACAATCCCTTGGCGTGGCGCGGCGTTGCGCCGGTTTGCCCGATCTGGTTGAGGTGGGTAAGAAACGGCAGCACGGGCTGGTCCTCGCCGCGCTGGTCTACTAACGATTTGGAACTGCCCAGCGACGCGCTGGCCGCGCGCAGGAAGCCCAGGATCAGATCGCCGGCCTCCTCCGCATGGATCTGGCCGTCGGCTTGTTTCTTGGTCCATCCGGCTCCTGCTACGAGCAGCAGTTTGGCGTCGGGACGAATGGTCTGCGCGTCCTGTTTCGGCGCGTGAATGCCGGTGACGGTCGTGCGCAGTGCCGGCAGCTCCACGGCGATCTGTTCAACGGAAGCAGCGGCCGGTTCGCCCGCAAAGGCGGCGTGCGTACCGGCGTCGAGCAGCAAAAACCACGGGCGCGCATCGCGGCTGAGAACGGCTTCCACGCGCTGGCGATAGAACCAGCGGGTGGCTTCGACAGCATCTGTTCCGCCAAGGGCCGTGATGTGCGTGTCAATGAATCCGCCCAGGCGATGCGCCACTCCGGCGGCAACGCGGGTAAAGCGCGAACTGCCCGGGGCCAGCACGATGGTGGCGGCGGCAGCGCGGCAGAGGGCTTCGCAGGCAGCGGCATCGCTTGTGTAGCGCGGCTGGGCGAACGCTTCGCCGGAAACGGCCAGCAGGCGCGCTCCGGTGGAGGCCAGAATGCCAGCGGCTGCGGCAGCGTCAGCGGCGACAATGCCGATGGTGAGTGATGCGCCAAGGCGGGCGGCCAGTTCCCTGCCCGCGGTCACGGCTTCAAGCGAGGCTTTGGTCAATGCGGAGCCGGTTTCGTCTCCATGCGTGAGTACCAGCAGGTTCTCCATTATTCGGCTCCAATCCACTCGACCAACTCGGCGGCAATCTGGCCGGGTGTGAGGTCTTTCACCACGCGGGTTTCGCGCTGTTGTTTGGGCAGGGCCACCGAGACGTAGCGCAGGCCGTTGGCGGCCAGGGTTGCGGGTTTGGCCTTTTGCAGCGCGGGCATGATCGTCCGCATATTGGCCATGCCAACCTGCGGGTTGTTGCGCGGCTCGGCCAGGTTGCCGGTGGCCCAGCCCAGGACTGCGGGAGTTCCGGCGCAGACCGAGACCTGGTGCTTGCCGCCTTCCACGCGCTCCAGCACTTCAAAGCTGCCGTCGCCGCGCAGATCGATTTGATCGACGCCCTGAAACTGGTCGGCAATGCCAAGCAGTTCGCCGGTCAACTGGAGAGTAACGCCTGCGCCGCGCGTGGCCGACTCCCAGCCGCCGAACAGCAGAAGTTTCGCTTTATCCAGTCCGGGGATCGCGTCGATTGCGCCGGCAAGCGCCGCGGCGGTGGAGTGGGCGTCAGGAAAACCGCCGATGGGGCCGTCGATGGGAACCAGCTCGAAGTGTACTTTCTGGGCAACGGTCATCATGACCTGTTGCAGCTTGGCCTTGGGACCGAGCGAGACCAGCCAGACTTTGCTGCCGGGGTTCTTCGCGGCCAGGCTGGCGGCTTCATACAGCGCGCTGGCCGCCCAGGGGTCGAGGACCGCTGGCAACACCATTTCGTTTTTCAGCCCCGGGCCGTTGGGTCCGGTGATGGGCTCCAGGGTTTGCAGGGGATCGGGCACGATGCCCGCGCAAACCACAATGTGAACAGCATTTGCCATGTTTCTTTCCTTTTTTGACTTCCTTGCTTGCTGGGATTGTTCAATTTTCCGCGGAGTGAAGACCGCCCGCGCCGGCATGGAACTCGATGTTGGAGTGCTCGCCGTCCGGTGAAAGTGCGCAGTTCCACATGCAGGCGCCGCAGTGGATGCACTTTTCGCGTTCAAAGGAGATCATGCCGTCCGCGCCCTGGGTGAGGGCCTGGCCGGAGCACATGGCTACGCAGGTCTGCTCCGTGCAGGCGATGCAGAGTTGTATATCCCGAAAGACGACATGATCGGCAAAGCCGGGCATGGCCTGAACCTTGCCGCCCATCAGCAGCGCGTCCTGATGCGAGACCAGCAGGCGGCCATCGAAGGGAATCTCAGGCCAGCCGCATGCGGTGAGCAAGGCGTCGTGCAACGGGCGTCCGTCGGCCAGGGCCAGGACCGTGCCGTTTTTGATTTTGAGGCGCGAGGATTCGAGATGAATCTGTTTGTGCGCCGGAGGAATATGCGCGCCGAGCGAAAGGCGTCCGCCGGTCAGCCCGGCCAAGGCCATGCCGATCATGCCTTTGACGATGCTTGAACCGCGTGGGCCGCCATGGAAACCATTGCGCGCGTTCTGCGCCTCAAGGGCGCCGCGCTCCACCCAGCTTGCGCGGCGGCGGGCTTCGTAAGTGGCGGAGAGGTTTTTCCGGTCGAACGGCTTGCCGGCGCGCAGCAGTTCAACCACCGCCTCGGCCAGTTGCGTGCCCGTGGTCCAGGCCTCGTCCACGCCGGAGCCGGTGAGCATGTTGGTGGAACCCGAGCCCTCGCCGATGCGGGCAAAGCCGTTGCCAACCAGGAAAGGCTCGCCGTGCTTGCCGGATTCTTCCAGCGACTTTGCGCCCCAGGAGCGGAGGGTGCCGTCTTTGAGATGGCTCCACAGGGCGGGGTGCTGGATGTAGTGCTGCAAATAGCGGTAAGCCGTGCGGGAGGGGTCGCCCATCCAGGAAGGAACGAAGATGCCCACCGAGACGAGGCGATCCGGATGCACATAGAGGAAGCCGAAGATCTCCGGCTCGGGATAGCCGAAGGTGTGCCAGACGGTTCCGGGCTCGAGCGTTGTATCTTCCGGCAGCTCGATGACCATCTTCATGCCCAAAGCCCACTCGCGGCGGGCGTGCCCCGGGGGCAGGCCGAGGCGCTGGTCGAGAGCCTGGCCGACCGCGCCCACCGGACCATCGCCCACGACGGTCAGTTGGGCGAGCACATTCATTCCGGCCATGAAGCCATCGGCAGGCGCGCCGGAGCGGTCAACGCCCTGATCGGCAAGGCGCAGGCCGAGGACAGCCTCCTCAGCCGGATCGTGCTTGCCGTTTGACTCCGCAAAGATGGGTGCGCTGACCGGCGTACCGGGCCAGATCTGCACCAGGCCGGTGGCCAGCACCTGCGAGCCGACCCACTGGTTGAACTGCCCAATGGACATGACCAGGCCGCCGTGTTTGTGGAGGAAGACCGGGGTCCAGGGCAGCTCGAAGGCGTGGTCCTTGACGCCAAAAAGCGGTCCGGCTAACCGTAGCGCCTTATCGCCCAGACGCAAAAGCGCGGAGCGTTGGCTGGCGCCGATGGGGTCCAGCAGATAAAGTACGCGCTCCTGCTTCACATCGGCCGCCATGGGAATTTCAGCCGGGTTCAGATCGGGGAAACTGGCGCGAATACTCTGGGCGCGCGTGACCACGCCGCTGACACCCGCTGCAAGATCGTCGGCACGCTCGTAGCAGAGCACCTGCAGCGGCATTCCGGGGGCAACTTTGCTCTCAAAGGCCGGGTCTTCAGGATGCTCAGCCCATGCACGGGTGAGGGCGGTGAGAAAGCCGCCCATGGCGGGGCCAAAGCCGGCGCAGGCAATGTCGACTTCCATGCCTGGGCGGTCGATGGTCGTCTCCGCGTTGAGGGCGTCCGCGCTCATGCGGGGTAGTCCAGGGCTTCAGGAATCATGACCTTGCTGACCGTATCGGCGGCGCGGTCCTTGGCCAGGCGGAAACCGCTCAGGCAGGCGGTCAATTTGTTTTGCAGGCGAAGGAATTCGCTGGAGCCGGCGCAACCCGCGCAGGGGCCGGCCTTGCTGGGATGGCTGCCGTCTTCGGCCAGCACATCGACGGCCATGACGGAGATGCCCGGCATGGTCTCCTCAAAGAATTCAAGTTCGCTGGCCAGGAAGCACGCCTTGTGCGCCTCATCGTCCCAGGAGGGATGCTGGTTGTATCCGAAGACCAGCTCGCCGCAGATGCGCGAGGCCTCGCCCGCGGCCTGCGCCGCCTGTACATGGCAGAGGTCGCTGAGAAATTGCAGCGTGCCGTCCAGTCCTTCAGCGGCAACCGCGTCTTCAGGGCCGCGCGCTTCGAGCTCGAGAACGTCCAGAATCTGGTAGCGCGAGGCAAGCAGCCAGCAGAGCGCATCGGCAAGGGCGAAAGTCACGCCCTGGCGCTGCCCGTGATAGAGCTTGTTGCCGGAGGGATCGGTGGCCTTCTGGAGATAGCTCAGCGTCCAGAGCCAGAGGTGCATGGCCGAAGCCAGCGTGCAGGCGCCGGTTCCGGGGTGGTCCGAGGCGATGCGGCGCATGTCGCTGGTCCAGGCGCGGAACTGGGCGAGGAAGACCTCGGAGGTCATGGTGACCGTCAACTGGCGGCGCTGCACGGCTTCAGGGCCTTCGTAGGTGGCTTCAAGCTGTGCGTCCATCCACTTGTTGGCCAGGAAGCCGGGGCAGTCCTCGGTGATGCCGTAGCCGCCCATGAGGCTGACCGCCTCGCGCATCATGTTGGCGCCGTGTCCGGTATTCCAAAGCTTGGTGGCGGGGCAGATGACGTTGGCCTCGGCGTCCTTGAGGACGTAGTCGACCAGCGGGTCGGCCTCCAGCTCGGCGCGGCGGGGATCGCCGGGAGCCAGCGACAGCAGCTCGATGGCGCGCTGTTCGCTTTCCCTGAGCGCCTTCATCTCTGCCCGGCCGCCCTGAATGCCCTGCTCTTTGAGAAGCGCGGTCTTGAGTTTTTCCAGAGGTTCGATGGTGTCAAAGAGGCGCGCGGCGGCAAAGCCCAGCGAGGTGGCGGCTTCGCCGGTGGCCCACACATCCACCAGGCGGTGCAGCGCGTCCTGGCGCTGCTGGATGCCCTGCTCATAGCGGACCGAACCGGGCTTGGCACCCTCTGCGCCGCGGAAGCGCTCGCGCTGATAGCGGATGACCGGCTCGACCGCGGAGAGCAGCTTGGCCGCGGTCATCAGGCCGACGGGCACGCGGGTGCGGCGGAAGACGGCTTCTATGATCTCGCCGTGGTTGAAGTTGGGAACGATGACGCCGTCCTTGACGGTGTATCCGCCCACGATGCGGCTGGCCGGCACTTTCATGTTGAAGATGGGGTCGCCGGTGGACGAAAGCTGATGAACGAGCTTCTTGGTCGGGGTTCCGCGGTCGAAGGAACCTTCGTCGCCCTCTTCCAGAATGATGACGCAACTGCCCTTGATGCGCGGGTCAATGGAGCCCACGGCGGCGGTGACAAAGTTGGCAAAGGCGATGTTGGTGATGAAGCGGCCGCGCTTGTCCACCTGCAGCCAGGGTTCTTCGCCGTCCTTCCACTCGGCCACGCTGATTTTGCCGCTCAACATGCCGGTATCGACGCCGACGTAGGGGATGGGCTCGGTCAGGGCAAAGGCTCCGCGCCAGGGGATACGTTCCTCGCCGGGCTGCGGCGGGGCGGCCAGCGTCTTGTAGTGCGTGACCTGCTCCTGCGTTCCGCGCTCGTGGATGGGCGAAAGAGCAAGAAAGCTGGCCAGGCTTGCCGTGGCCGCGCCGCCGTCAACCCAGGCCAGCTCAAAGGCCGCCAGCGCCAGCGCCAGGTTCTTGGGTCCTGAGATAAAGCCGCCCTCTTCCGGTTCCATGAAGGCCGCGGTGATGCCGGAGCGGTCGAAGGCCTCGAGCATCTCGGCCTTGGCCGGGGTCCACTCGTGGGTGTTGCGCTCCCCTGAGGCCACCAGCCGCGCCACGGTTCCCCGCGCCACGGCCCGCGCCGACTGCGCCAGCATCTGCAGATCGTAGCGCTCGGCATACCGCCAAAGAATCTGGCGCACCGCATCGCCAGGGAGAGTAAGCATGGTTTTCGTCTCGGATAGCGCAACAGAGCCCATTAGATTTGTCCTCAAGCAGCGGGGTTATTGTGCTTGATTGGGGCCCATTTGGCATGTGACCTGTATCACTTTGGCGCGCCAACCGGCGCTTTCGGCACGATCGGCGGGCGAGAAAGCTATCTGAAGCATCCACGGCTCTTGCGGCATGTTCTTCAGGGCGCAAGTCTTGACCGGATCCGATCGGATTGCTCGCTGTGATTCCAGTCACAGCGTGATTTTGCGGCGTGGCATCTGCTCGGGGGTGTGAAAACCGCCGGTAAACTCCTCCTCCACTCCGTTGCCTTATCCCTGCTTGCCTGGACCTGCGCAGCCCACGCCGCGCAGAAACCCAAGAATGCAGATTGCCTGGCCTGCCACTCCGACGCGACCATGACGACGGATTCCGGGGGCAAGAAGATCAGCCTGTACGTGGACGAAGGCAAGTTGAAGCATTCCATCCACGGAAGCCTGTTCAGTTGCGTGGATTGTCACACGGATGTGAAGGAAGCGGTACACACGACCACACCGAAGCGGGTTACCTGCGGGCAGTGCCATGCGGATGCGCACAACGCTTACGAGCTCAGCACCCACGCAAAGATCACCAGTGCCGGGACGCCGGCGGCAGGCTGCGAAGACTGTCACGGAGGCGTCCACGAAATCATGGCCGCCGACGACCCCAAGTCGCCGGTCAATCACGCGAATATCCCTTACACCTGCGGACGCTGCCACGGGCAGAAGTTCCTGATGGAGTCGAACGGCGAAAGCGCGCAGCCGTTCATCTCCTACCAGGAAAGCGTGCATGGACGGGCTACGGAAAAGGGATCGACCAAGGCCGCGGTATGCACCGATTGCCACGGCGCGCATGAAATTCTCTCTGCCAACAACCAGAAGTCGCCGATCTACAAGTTCAATGTTCCGGCCACCTGCGGCAAGTGCCACACCGACATCGACAACACGTTCATGAAGAGCATTCACGGGCAGGCGATTGCGCGGGGCAACCAGATGGCCCCGGTGTGCACGGACTGCCACGGAATCCATTCGATCAAATCCCACGCCGACCCCAACTCGCCGGCCTCGGGACAGAACCTTTCCCGCGATACCTGCGGCCGCTGCCACGAGGGGGTGCGGCTTTCACAGGAGTTTGGCGTCCCCGGCAACCGGGTAACTTCTTACTTTGACAGCTATCACGGGCTGGCCGCGCAAGGCGGTTCAGTGGTTGCTGCCAACTGCTCCAGTTGCCACGGCGTGCATGACATTCTGCCATCGAGCGATCCCAAATCGACCATCAATCGCGCCAACCTGGACGCCACCTGCGGCCAATGCCACAAGGGAGTGACGCAGAAGTTTACCCAGACCCGGGTTCATACCGAAGACGGCATCCACCCCAAAGACATCGGATCGATCGCGGTGCGGTGGGTGCGGCTGATTTACGTAATTTTGATTCTGCTGGTGATTGGAGCCATGTTCCTGCACAACGCCATCATCTGGCGCAGCAAGGCCGTGGCGCGGCGCAGAATGCAGAATCCCATGATGACGCGCATGACCACCAACCAGCGCTGGCAGCACCTGATTCTGCTGGCCAGCTTCATCATCCTGGTCATCACCGGCTTTGCGCTCAAGTTCCCGGACTCGTGGTTTGCCGAAGTGCTGGGCATGGGCGAGAAATGGCGCGGCATCATCCATCGCGTGGCGGGCGTGGTGCTGATCGGCGCGGGCTTCTATCACGTGTTCTACCTGGCCATCGCGCGCGAAGGGCGGCGCTTGATCTGCGACCTGGCGCCGGGGCCGAAGGACGCCTTCGATGCCTGGGGAACCATGCTGTATTACCTGGGTCTGAGCACCAGAAAACCGCAGTATGGCCGCTTCAGTTACGCGGAAAAGGCGGAATACTGGGCGCTGGTGTGGGGCACGGCCCTGATGGCGGTGACCGGCATCATGATCTGGGCCAAGGTCTGGGTGGGAGATCTGGCGGCGCGCTGGCTGGTGGACGTGGCCACCGCCATCCACTTCTACGAGGCCATCCTGGCCACGCTGGCCATCCTGGTGTGGCACTTCTACCAGGTGTTTCTCGATCCCGACGTGTACCCGATGAACTGGGCGTGGTGGGACGGCAAGATGCCGGTGGAGCACTATCGCCATGAACACGGGCTGGACACCGCATCGGTGGCCGAGGCGGAAGCCGCTGGCGACGCGCAAAGCAAGCCATCCGAGACAAAACCGCCGGCTGAATAAGGCAAAGGAACAGCCGGTTGCCGTGAACGCACTCTGCGCATCGACGTGACTCGTATCACGTCGATGCGCAGAATGCATCGTTGTGCCTGCTCTGCAAAAGAGCGGTGGATGGATCGCTCTCCAAGCGCGAAATCCGCGAGAACAAGGACTCCGGCAGAATTAATCTGAAACCTGTCCGCTCGAGGCTGGAAAAGAAGACGCAGGTTTGGTACATTGCGCGTTGTGATTCAGGTCACTGCGGGTTTCGTTGCCAAAGAATCTTCTCAAGGATGTAAACCCGGCGAGAAGAACTCTGCAAAAGACGGAGCGGAATCCGCGAAGGGTGAGCCAGGACTGACGGAGTCAATCCTATTTCCTGGAGAAAGTAGACGGCAGGATGATCAGAGCCGTAGTGAAGAGAGCGACCTCCAGCGCGCGGCCGGCGCGCCGGGCCAGAGCCTTTAGCAGAGCAGGAATCCTGACCGCGGGAGTGGCCGCGCTGCTGCTTGCGGCAGGTTCCGGCACGCTGCGCGCACAGACCGATTGCCTCTCCTGCCACGCCGACCAGGGCCTGCAGAACGCCGCCGGACACAGCGTCAGCGTGGATGGGCAGAAGTTTGCCTCGAGCCTGCACGGCAGCCTGAAATGCGGCGAATGCCACACCACCATCAAGGAATATCCGCATCCCGATACCGTAACGCCGGTCAAGTGCGAAACCTGCCACGCCGACCAGGCAGCCGGGTTGGCGGGAAGCGTGCATTCCAACAAGGCGGACCACCCGTGCACCAGTTGCCACGGAGACGCGCACGCCATCTTCCCCAAGGACGATCCGCGTTCGGCTGTTTATCCGCTCAATGTGCCCCGCACCTGCGGCGCCTGCCACGGCAACGACGCCATGGCCAAGAAGAACGGCCTGCCCAACGTGTACCCGATGTATATCGATTCCATCCACGGGTTTGCGCTGAGCAAGGAAGGGTTGCTGGTGGCGGCCAACTGCCAGAGCTGCCATGGATCGCATAACATTCTGAGCCACAAGGATCCTGCCAGCCCCACCTTCAAGGCCAACGTCCCCAAGACCTGCGGAACCTGCCACGCGGGCATCACCGCGGACTACATGGGCGGCGTGCATGGAACGGCCCTTGCGGCGGGCAATATGAAGGCGCCGGTTTGCTCGGACTGCCACACGGCGCACGCCATCCTGCAGCCGACGGAGTCCGAGTTCCGCATGCAGTCCACGCCCATCTGCGGCTCCTGCCACAAGGACAAGCTGTCCACGTACCGCGATACATTCCACTCGCAACTGGGCAGCCTGGGCGGTTATGTGGAGACGGCGCGTTGCTGGGACTGCCACGGAGCGCACGATGTTCTGCCGGCATCCGATCCCCGGTCGCCGGTGAACCCGGCAAACCTGGTGAAGACCTGCGGGCGGTGCCATGCGGGCGCCAATGCCAGCTTTGTTCAATATCAACCGCATGCCAACGCGCACAACCGCAAACTCAACCCGGCCCTTTACTTCATCCGGCTGTTCATGAACCTGCTGCTGGCCGGGACGCTCACGTTCTTTGTGATTCACACCATACTGTGGCTGATCCGCTCGCGTTACGACCAGATCAAGAGACGGTCGGCAAATGGAGGAAAGAATGCCTGATTTGGAGCAAGCTGCAGGTGGAAGCAATACGCAGGGTCACGTAAAGGAACGCTTTTTCATGCGTTTCACCCGGGAGCAGCGGTACCTCCACGCGGTGCTGTTCACCACGTTTCTGGGGCTGGCGGCGACGGGACTGCCGATGCGCTTCAGCGAGAGCTACTGGGCAAGGAAGTTTGCCAGCGGCGTGGGCGGTTTCGGCGCGATTATCTTCTTTCACAAGCTGTGCGCCGTGGTGCTGACGCTGGCGTTTCTGATCCACTTGAAGGAAGTTTTCACCCGCGGCGTCCTCCACCGGGAAAAGGGCGTCTTCTGGGGATCGAACTCCATGGTGGCCAACTGGAAGGATGTAAAGGACCTGTTTGGACACATGCGCTGGTTTCTGGGACTGGGACCAAAGCCGCACTTCGGGCGCTTTGCCTATTGGGAAAAGTTCGACTACTGGGCGGTTTTCTGGGGGATGATCGTCATCGGCTTCTCAGGCTACGCCATGTGGTTTGCCCCGTTCTTCGCCAGATTCCTGCCCGGCTGGGCCTTGAACGCGGTGCTGGTGATTCACAGTGAAGAAGGGCTGCTGGCCATTCTGTTCATCTTCTCCATTCACTTCGTCAATACCCATCTGCGCCCCGACAGCTTCCCCATGGACATGGTGATCTTTACGGGCGTCGAGAGCGAGGAAGAGTTCAAGAAGAAACGTCCCGAGGAATATTCCAAGCTGGAGAACGAGGGCAAACTGGAGGCCAGAATCAGCGAAGAGCCGGCCACCTGGCTGGTGAACTTTACCCGGGTGGTGGGCACGATTGCGATTCTGATCGGGCTGGTTCTGCTGGCACTGACGTTAAGCGCCTATTTCAGGGAGTAATGCCGTACGTTCGCGTGGAGCGGGCGGGAAGAACTGATAAGCAGAGCGGGAGGCCGGGGATAGCAGGCCTCCCGCTTCTGCTTTTATGCGGCACGCGGAAAGCCGGATTCCAGCCGCGTTCAATCGCGAAGGCTGAAGAACCACCGCTGCTACAACTCGGAACAGGGCAAGCCGATACTTCGCCGCCGCACTCCGGTTTCTGGTTCCAGAGGGAATTGCTCACTCTCCAGACGATGGCGTGAAGGCATTTTGGCAAGTTCGGACGTACAATCTGTGCAGGATAAGGGCGCTCAAGACGACGCCTGAACCGGAACTTGTACCCGAACCGCCGCCGGCACCGTTGCCGGCAATTGCTCCGCCGGCCATGACCACCGGCCGTACCTTGAGACCGGGTGCGATCAGCCTTCGGACAAACTATTACAATTGCCGGGTTGAGTGTGAAGGAAATCTTCTACGACGCAACATGAATGTGGCCTTCAGGAAATGAAAGGTCAGCAATGTTGAGTAGCGCGTTCGCGCAGCCACGATTGACAACAGAACCCGAACAGGAAAGAGGATCGGATGACTTCGCCAATTAACACCAGGTTCATTAGAAATGTCTCTGCTGCCATGCTCATTGCCGTGCTCGTCGGTTTGGCCAGCGTGGCAAACGCAGCCAAAGATGACAAGAAAGCGCCTCCGCCTGCCAGGTCTGCAGCGCCTGCGCCTGCCGCCAGACCTGCCGGGAACAACGGTGGTGGGGCATCGCATGGACCGACCGGCGGCGGCGGATACGCGTCACATGGACCAACCACCGGAGGGGCGCCGGCCACTGGCGGTTACGCGACGCATGGACCAACCACCGGAGGATACGGAACGCAGGCGCCGACCACCGGCGGATACGCGACACATGGGCCAACCACTGGAGGGACACCAACCACTGGCGGATATGCAACACATGGGCCAACCACCGGAGGGGCGCCGACCACTGGCGGATACGGAACGCAAGCGCCGACCACTGGCGGATACGCAACGCATGGACCAACCACCGGAGGGGCGCCAACCACCGGCGGATACGCGACACATGGACCAACCACTGGCGGATACGGAACACAGTCGCCGACCACCGGTGGTTACGCAACACATGGGCCAACCACCGGAGGGGCACCGACCACTGGCGGATACGCGACACATGGACCAACCACCGGAGGGGCACCGACCCAGGCGCCAACCACCGGCGGATACGCAACGCATGGGCCAACCACCTATGGCGGCGGAATGAACACCACTACCGGCGCTGGTCCTTCGACCAATCGCCAGGGCAACTTCCAGCAGACTCCAGGCGTCACCAACCGGGGGCAGAAGGGACAGAGGCCCGGCGCGTATGGCGGCAACAATTCCCGTCCTTCTGTCTTCGGCAACATCACGCCCAGGGGCAGCAATGAGCGCACCATCTCGAATGGAAGTGCAGTGCGCATGCGGCCCAACGGCAGGGTGAGCGACGTGCATGACGCCCAGCGCGGCATCGACGTCCATCATGGCCTGAATGGCAACCGCGCAATCTTCGTGGACCGGCCCGACCACAGCCGTATCTTCGCCGAGCGGGGACGTCCGGGCTTTGTGCAGCGCCCGTACAGCTTCCACGGACACGACTTTGCGCAGCGCACGTATTTTTACCACGGCCATGCCTACAACCGCTTCTACCGCGGCTTCGGCTTCCGCGGTTTGTTTTTGAATGTCTATGCCCCTGGGTACTACTACCGTCCGGCATTCTACGGCTGGGCCTATAACCCGTGGGACCGGCCCATCTTCTACGATTGGGGCTGGAGAGGCAGTCCGTGGTACTCGTACTACGGCGGCTACTTCCAGCCGTATCCGACGTACCCCTCGGCCGCGTACTGGCTCACCGACTACATGATCTCGACGGATTTGCAGGAAGACTATGCGGCACACGCCGAGGCCGGCGAAATGGACGGCGCTCCGCTGCCCGCGGTTGGGGCTCCGGAGCTTACCCCGGACGTGAAACAGCAGATTTCCGACGAGGTAAGGAACCAGTTGGCGCTGGAAAACCAGGAGGCGCAGCAGAACGCCCAGCAGCAGGATATGGACCCCGGATCCAGCGGCATTGCGCGTATGCTGAGCGACGGCCGCTCCCACGTGTTTGTGGCGGGAGCCGCACTGGACCTGGTGGACGCGAACGGACAGGAATGCGGAATCAGCGACGGCGATGTACTTGGGCTGCAGAATCCTCCTCCTCCCGATGCAACCGCCGCCAACCTGGTTGTGCTGGCCAGCAAGGGCGGTGGGGAGTGCCCGAAATATGACACGGTGGCTATCTCGTTAGGCGATCTGCAGGAGATGCAGAACCACATGCGGGCGAGCATCGACCAGGGGCTCCAGGATTTGCAGGCCAAGCAAGGCAGGGGCGGATTGCCGCCGTTGCCTCCTGCCGCGCAAAGCCAGCCATCTCCCGCGGCATTCGAAGCTGCGGCTCCTCCTCCCGATCCCAATGCCGGGGCTGAGATTCAGCAGCAGACCCAGCAGGCCGATCAGGCCGAGAGCGATGTGACCGCCGCGGCGGGGCAGGATGGCAATAACGCGGCTGCACCCGCCACCGTAACACTGGGCCAGACCCAGGCCGATGTGGAATCCATCCTCGGCCAGCCAACCAGCAGGGCGTTTCTGGGGATGAAGGTCATCTACAACTACAACGGCATGAAGGTGATCTTCAAGGATGGAAGAGTAATCGACGTGCAGTAGGGACGGCTTACTTCAGATCTGTTTGGAAATGCGTTCAGGCGCGGAGGAATCAATCCCTCCGCGCCTGAAATTTATAAAGCGGTTATAGACCCATCGCTCCGGCCATCCGCGGCGGGAAGACAGTCTGGACCGCGGCTTTACCGATGAGCCGCGGCACCGGGTTCTGCTCAGATCCTGAAGTTGTCGGGACGCCAGTCCTTGATGCGCTCCTTGATCTGCTTGCGGTTCAGATTTTCTTCAAGCGCCATCTTCGCCAGTTCGACAACTTCGTCGTCTGCGGCAAAGCGCAGGCCGATCAACTGGTCCTCGCTGAGGCGGAAGATTTGCGTGTGCCACTCCGAGGGAGCCAGGGCCTGAAGCCGCATGCGCTCCTCCAGCCGGATGATGCGGTCCTGCACCTTGAGCGGATAGGTACGCAGCTTGAAGAAGGGGATGAAGACCGCGATCGAGAGGATCACCAGCCATTCGGAATAGATGCTTAGATGCGTGGCCAGGAAGATGAAGGCCATGACGAGGTTGATGACCAGAACGGCGAACGCAACCATGTGGTACTGCGGATCGAACCGGGCATGGTTTTTGAGATTTTGCGGGACTGATTCACTCATAATTTGCCTTGATTTCTCCCAGGCCGGAGTTTGCCGCCCCTGGCATCCGGATATCCCCGGAGCCTCCGGCAGCGGCGCTGGGGGCCTGAACACCTGCGCTGCCGGGATTTTGCGCGGTAGGCGCCGCAACTGTCAATGCCCATAGATCTTCCGGCTCCAGAACCTGTGGATGGCGGGGAACGGAATGAAAGCGGCCGCGGACCAGATAATCCGCGAAGATTCCCCCGGCCAGGTAGGGATTCAACAGCACAATGGGGACCGCATAGCCGGTGGTGGTAAGCGACTGGGCGATGTCTTTGGTGGACGGACTCTGGCGGCGATTGCCGGGAACCTGGGGAATCTCAAATACCGTCAGTTGCGCCTCAGGGTGCTTGCGCGCATAGCGCACCAGCTTGTCGGTGGTCTGTATGGGCGTGGTAATGCCGGCATCGGGAAAGACGCTGCGCCGGAAGCCGCGGGGAAAGTACGTGTTCAGAACCACCCGCGCAAAATCCGCACAATTATTGAAGAGCAGGCTGAAATGCGTACGATTCGGGCCGGCATTCATGCGCGCGATCAGCGCGTCGTCCTGTTCCTGCGTGGTGTTGAAGCGGAAGGCGTAGATGCGCCGGTCATAGGCCTCGCCCAGCAGTTGCGTCCAGCCGGCGCGGACCAGGTTGCCCGGAGGAAGATTCTGCCCCAGGCTTTGCAGGTGGGCTTCACGGTAATGGCTGCGCAACCGCGCAACTGTCTTGCGATCCACGCGGCCGGGAACATCGGCGAGGTTTTCAACCGAATATAGGTAGGGGATGAGCGGGATCGCGACCCAGTCGTATCCGTCGATTCCATGGTAGCGGGAGAGAACCACGCCCGGTTCGCCCGCATGGCAGCGGCGCAGCTTGACGGGCGTCTCGGCGCAAACCCGCTCAAGATAAATGGCCGTGTGCCCGGTTGGATTGACGACGCCGAAGAAGCCGTACGGCTCTTCCATGAGCAGGGCCGCCTGAGCCTGGCCGCGCACACCGCAAAAAGCCACGAAAACCATGAGAGCAAATGCAATTCCGCGTAAGCCGCGCATCGTAAGCATCGGTCCTTTCCGGTCAAATTCGTGATTTTTCTTCAAGATGTGCAGCAAATCCCGCGCCGGACGCGCATGTTCCTTTCTGTTCACAGACGGGTACAACAAGGTTTGCGCGTACATTCCATCGAGGTCGTGAAATACATCAGGCAGCAAACCGTCCTCAACGATTTGGACCCACTCGCCGGTAAAAAGTTGCTTGCCGTACCACCTGCCGGGACCGGCAAACAGGCTGCGGCCAAGGCTGACGGGAGACGGTAGTCTCTGTTAACGTTCTCTTTCCGGAAAAGATCAGCCCCTTAACGGTGCGAAGAGGATTCCGGCATCCTGTTTCCAGTGAGGCTCCTTTTGAACCTGCGATCTCTTGTCCTGCTTGCCCTGCTTCCGGGCGCGACTCTGACGGCGGAAGTGACCTTGCCCAAAATCCTCTCCAGCCACATGGTGGTCCAGCGCGACCTGCCGGTGCACGTCTGGGGAATGGCGACGCCAGGCGAGAGCGTGAGCGTGAGTTTCCGCGGCGAAACGCGCACGGCACAGGCTGGCCCGCTGGGCCGGTGGAGCGTTTATCTTTCTCCGGGCGCGGCTGGCGGGCCGTTTCAGTTGGCTGTGAAGGGCACGCCCGTGGCAGGCGGCGCGGACGCGACGGACACCCTTACGCTGGACGATGTTCTGGTGGGCGATGTCTGGGTGGCCTCCGGACAGTCAAACATGGAGTTCGAGATGTGGAAGGCGGCTACGGCCGCGCAGGATATTCCCCACGCGGACAATCCGAACATCCGCCTGCTGTTCGTGAAGAAGCGCGCCATCGAGTACCCGCAGGACGACGTGGATTCAGACGGCTGGGCGGCGTCAAGCCCGGAAACCGCGAAGAATTTCTCAGCGGCCGCGTGGTACTTTGCCCGGGAGATCGAGCAGAGAGAGCACGTTCCCGTGGGCATAATCGACACCGTCTGGGGCGGCACGCCGGTGGAGGCATGGACGCGCGTAGCTGCACTGGGCGAAGACGCAACCCTGGCGCCGCTGTTTGCCGCATGGGACAGGAAGGCCGGGCTCGAACAGGATTTGCTGCTGGCAAACGCGAAATGGCAACAGCAGATTGCGGAGGCCAAAGCGCAGGGCCAACCGACGCCGCCGCCCCCGGTGGCAGGCCTCGACAGCTGGGGCCCGGGAATGCTGTACAACGGAATGATCGCGCCGCTCACGCCGTTTCCCATCCGCGGAGCGCTCTGGTACCAGGGCGAAAGCAACACCGATTTTGCAAGAGCGCCGCTCTACGGACGCGCCTTCCGCGCCATGATCGAGGACTGGCGCCGGCAGTGGGGCGAGGGGGATTTCCCTTTCCTCTTCGTGCAGATTTCAAATTACAAAGCCACGCCGGCCGCGGACTGGCCCACGGTGCGCGATCAGCAGCTGAAGACCCTGGCTCTGCGCAATACGGCCATGGCGGTGACCATCGACATCGGCAACCCGGACAATGTGCACCCCACCGACAAAGTGGATGTGGGCCTGCGCCTGGCGCGCGCGGCGCGGGTTCTGAGCTACGGCGAAATCATCGAGGACTCCGGGCCGGTCTTCCGCCAGGCAACGCCGGAGGGAACGGCGATCCGCGCCTGGTTCGACCATGCAAAAGGGCTTGCGGCAAAGGATGGCGCTGTAACCGGATTTGAGGTTGCAGGCAAGGACGGAAAGTTCTCTCCCGCCACGGCCACGATTGCAGGCGCAACGGTGGTGGCGACAAGCCCCGCCGTGGCTGAGCCGGTGTATGTGCGGTACGGGTGGGCGAACAGCCCGCAGTGCAACCTGTTCAACGGCGAGGGACTGCCGGCTTCGCCGTTCACGTCGGTGCGGTGAGACACGGCCTAAGGCTGGTTCGCATCCCTGGCGGGATTCCGCGTGTAGCGGACGACCTCAACAGACGAAGATGCAACCAGCCCCTCTTCAACCATGGCGTCGAGGAGGGGAATCAGCCTGGCGATCTGCTCTTCAGTGTCGATGATGCTCATCTGGATGGGGGCATCCTTGCTGAGCCGCCAAATGCTGGTATGACGAATGCGGCTGGCCGATCCATAGCCTTCAATGCCCCGGAAAACTACCGCTTCGGCGATGGACAGTTCCCGGCATTTGGACAGGATGGCTTCATGCAGGGGCTTGCCCTGCCACTTGTCGTCCTCGCCGAAATGGACGCGCAACATGCGCGCGGAAAATTCTTCTTTCATGGCTGGGCCTGCCCTGACTGGGAAGCGCTTCCCTGCTCCGCCGGCGGCGCGCCCGGTTCCGCATCGAGCGCGCGATAAGCATACTTGATGATGTCCACGTCGGAAAACACAACCAATCCCTCTTCCAGCATCTGATCCACGAGAGGAAGGAAAGCGCGCAGCTTTTCTGCCGTGTCAATGACCGAAAGCATGATGGAACCGTGATGCGATGAGAGCAGCGGCTTGTCCTTGTGGACGCGGCGATGCGCTCCATAGCCGAGGATGCCGCGATAGACGGTGACGCCCGCAATGTCGTTGGCGCGCAAGGCCGCAACCAGGGCCTCATGGAGCGGCTTGTCTTTCCAGCGGTCTTCCTCGCTGAGGAAGATGCGCATCATCTGGGCCTTGCCCTCGATTTTGAGGTGGGCAGGCAGCGCCGGCGTCTTTGGCTTGGAAACCTGCGCGGGCTTGGCCACCGTGGTCTCCTGCATCTCGATCAGCCCGGAGCCGGCCATCTCTTCCAGCTTGCCCAGCAGGGCATCGACCTTCTCCCGTGTCTCAATAAACTCGATTTTGATGGGCAGGCGGTCGGAGATTTCGACCATGTTCGCGGAGTGCATGTGGTGGTCGGCGCCGAATCCCGCCACTCCCTTGAAGACGGTTGCGCCGGCAACGCCGCGATAGAAGAGGAAGTCGAGGATGCTGGAGTAGACGGGAACCCCGTGGCGGGTAGCTCCGTCGCTCAGGTAGATGGAGACCTTGACGGCCTTACCGGCATTCAGCATGATGCCTCCCTTGCGGACGCGGACTGAGCCAACCTGGACATTTTGAACACGCGAGGATTGAAGCACTCGCGGCTGTGCCGAGGCAAGAGCGGATGGTTCAGCTTTGCGGTCATGAGAGCGCCTCCGCCAGCAGAGAGCCGCCCCAGACGGAGATGAGACCGAGCACCAGGCTGCCGGCGGCGTAGAGAGCGGCGAGGAAAAAAGCCCCCGAGCGCATGGTGGACAGCGTCTCCCATTCATAGGTGGAGAAGGTGCTGTAAGCGCCGATGAAGCCGATGGGGATGAGGAATCGCCAGGCAGGATTGAGGTCCGCGCGCCTGCCCATGTAGGTGAGCGAGAAGCCGATGATGACGCAGGCCGTGATGTTGACCACGAGCGTGCCGTAGGGGAACCTGATCCCCATGCGTCCGGCGATGGTGGATCCGACCCAGTACCGGGCAATCGAGCCGAGCGCGCCGCCCACGGCGATGAGCAGGTATTTCTGCAATGCTTCTTTCTCCCCGTTCAGATTACAGCAAGCAGGGCGGCGCTGCTTCACGGCCTGTGGACGCCACGGGGGAGAAAAACCAGTTACCATTGCTGCGAAACCAAATTGCCAGATTGAGTCATGGCCGGAGGATCCCGATGCGTACGTTCAGCAAGGTATTTCCGCTTGCAGCCGCGTTCACATTCACGACAATTTCAATGGCTGTTTGCCCGTTGATTGCACAGGCGCAGGCAGTCACCGCAGCCAAGCCGCCAATCACGGTTCTTGCCTCCAGATTTACCGCCGAGGGAGGGAGCGCCGCGCCCATGTCCGCAAGCTATGCCGCGGTGCAACGGCATCTGGCGCAGGGATGGAACACCTGGGACGTGAACAGTGTAACGACGCAGGCGCTGTTGCCCGAGGGGCTGGCGATTCACATCGGCCTCAAGCACAACTCCACCCTGGGAGGCGCAGGATACCTGCAGAATGCGCTGATCGGCAGGCGGGACACGGGCGCAGAACTGGTGGTTCCCGGGCCGCACGCCTGGGATGGAAGTTATACCGACCTGCACATTACATGGAAGGGCCATAGCTGGCGCATCCAGACCGCGCAGGACGGCGGCGACATGGTGGCCCTGGCAACGCCGCAGCCCTCGCAGCCGGTTTCGCCGATGCCGCCGACGCTGGTTTTTTCAGCCGATTTCCTGTGGAATCGTCCGGGGACGGCGCTCAAACACCCGGATTATATTGAGACGCATGGCGAGCAGGGCTCCATACCGGTGTATTGCACCTGCGCCCCGGCATCGGACCATCCCGCCCGGGATTACGCGGACATTCCCGCCGCAGGGCCGTACTTTTCCGTGGACTTCACCGGGCCGGCCGGGGTGAGCACGGGCAAGCGCCGCACCCTGGATGAGATTACCGCCATCGTGGAGCGGCAGCGTCAGGCGTACGAGAAACCCATTGCGGAAAAAGGCGATTCCGGCCCCATTGTGGACGCGATTGAAACCACGCTGGGCTGGGATACCATCTACGAGCCGGAGAAGCAGCGGGTCATCTCCCCGGTGAGCCGGCTGTGGTGTGTCGGCTGGGGCGGCTACGTGCTCTTTGACTGGGACACGTTTTTCGCGGCGACGCTGGCCGGCATCGGCGACCGCAATCTGGCCTACGCCAACGCCCTGGAGATCCTGCGCGAAGAGACGCCCGCGGGCTTTGTGCCCAACTACGCGCGTCCCGGCGGCTGGAAGAGCTTTGACCGCTCGGAACCGCCGGTGGGAGCCATTACCGTGCTGGGCCTGTACCGCCAGTATCACGACCGCTGGTTTCTTGAGGACGCATTCCAGCCGCTGCTGAGCTGGAATCGCTGGTGGAGCGAGCATCGCGACCGGGACGGCTACCTGGCGTGGGGCAGCGATGGCCAGAACCTGCCGGCCAACTTGGACGATCACGCAAGTGGGACACAGCCCGGAGCCATTCTGGAGTCGGGACTGGACAACAGCCCGATGTACGACGGGGCGGTCTATAACCCGCAGACGCACACGCTGGAATATGCCGATGTTGGCCTGATGAGCATGTATATTGCGGATTGCAACGCGCTGGCGGAGATTGCCGATGCGCTGGAGAAGCCGGCCGTAGCGAAAGAGCTGCGCGATCGCAGCCTCCGCTACCGGGCAAAACTGGAGACGCTGTGGAGCGATGAGGCAGGGATGTTCTTGAACAAGGACCTGCACACCGGCGCACTGAACCGGCGGCTGTCTCCCACGAATTTCTATCCCCTGATGGCGCAGGCGGCAACCCCGGCACAGGCAAAAATCATGATCGAGAAACACCTGCTCAACCCGCAGGAGTTCTGGGGAGAGTGGGTGATTCCTTCGATTGCGCGGAACGATCCCGCCTTCAAGGATCAGAACTATTGGCGAGGCAGAATCTGGGGGCCGATGAATTACCTGGTCTACCTGGGGCTGCAGAATTACGACGATGCGGCAACGCGCCGGGAGTTCGCGCAGAAGTCCTACAGCCTGTTCCTGAAGGAGTGGAGAGAAAACGGCCACGTGCACGAAAACTACAATTCCATCACCGGAGTGGGAGACGACGTGAGAAGCAGCGACCGCTTTTACCACTGGGGCGCGCTGCTGGGATACGTGGAGTATCTGGAGCAGAACGGAACGGGGAAATCGCCCGCAGCCGCGCGATAGAAAACAGGCAGATTTAAAGGGCTTTTCTAAACTTTTGGCGGGTAATTCCAGGTGTGTCCAGCGTACCTGTGCGGCAGGCTATGAATGCTATAAAATGCAGCCGGGGGATTATCCGCCATGGAGTCAGTCTTGAAATTGAAATCACGAGTTTTTTTGCTCCTGCTGCTGTTTGTGGGAGCGTTGTTTTTTGCGGGCCGCGCGACGGCCCAGCGCGGTCCTGGCGACGAAGCCAAGGCAGCCGCCACGCTGCAGCCTGAAGCCCGCGCCGTGATCAGCCGTCTTTCCGGCATGAGGAATCTGCCCGATGGCGCCTGGAAGCTGCACGAGGGCGACCTGGCCCACGGCGAGGCGGTTGGTGTGGACGAGAGCACCTGGACACCCGTCACCGCGAGCACCAAGGCCTCTGCCGATGCGGTCTGGGTTCGCCAGACCTACGAGATTCCCACCACGCTGAAGGGCTACGACCTGACCGGCTCGCGCATCTGGTTCCAGTTTCATGCCCGCGCCGACGGCCCTATCCCGCAGATTCTCTACTTCAATGGCCGGCGGGTAGCCATGGGCGACGATCTGGAGCCGATCGTTCTGTTCGACAATGCAAAGCCCGGCGACAAGGTGGTGGTGGCCGTCAAGCTGCTGCACACCGTGGTGCCCAAGAGCTTCCGCGGCGCTACGCTGCGCATCGACTTTCCCGAGAGCCGCCCCAATCCCGAGGATATGCGCGAAGAGTTTCTGTCTGCCGCGCTGCTGATTCCCACGCTTGCGCCGGGCGATGCATCAAAACTGGCCACGCTCGACAGCGCCATCCGCACGGTGGATGTGGCCGCTCTGGACGCCAACGACCAGCCCAAGTTCGACGCCAGCCTGAAGGCCGCCCGCACCAAGCTGGAAGACCTCAAGCCGCTGCTGGAGCAGGCCACCTTCCACCTGACCGGCAACGCGCACATCGATGCCGCCTGGCTGTGGCCGTGGACCGAGACTGTGGACGTGGTCAAGCGCACCTTCGGCACCGCGCTGCAGTTGATGTACGAATATCCGCAGTACACCTACACCCAGTCCGCCGCCGCTTACAACGAGTGGATGGCCCAGAAGTACCCCGAGATGAACTCCGAGATTGCCAAGCGCATCAACGAGGGGCGCTGGGAGATTGTCGGCGGCATGTGGGTTGAGCCCGACCTGAATATGCCCGACGGCGAGTCGCTGGTGCGCCAGTTGCTGGTGGGCAAGCGCTGGTACAAGCAGGCCTACGGCGTGGACGTGCGCATCGGCTGGAACCCGGATTCCTTCGGTTACACATGGCAGTTACCGCAAATCTACAAGAAGAGCGGCGTGGACTACTTTGTGACGCAGAAGATGACCTGGAACGACACCAACCAGTTGCCGTTCAAGCTGTTCTGGTGGGAGTCGCCCGATGGGTCGAAGGTACTGGCCTACTTCCCGCACGACTATGTGAACACCACGCTGAACCCGGTACGACTTTCGAGCGATCTGGATGTCGCGCGTCAGCGCTCGACCGGCCTGACCGACATGATGGATCTGTACGGCATTGGCGACCACGGCGGCGGACCGACGCGCGCCATGCTGGACGAGGGCTTCCACTGGGCAGGACCGGCAGCCGATGGCGCCAGCCACGTTACGCCGAAATACCAGTTCGGCACCGCGCAGACTTATTTCACGGCAGTTGAAAAGCAGATCGCGGCCCAGAGCCCGGTTTGGGACTACCAGTCGATCGCCAAGGGCTATACGGCTCCTCCGGCGGTGGCGGGCGCAGTCTCCATCCCCACCTGGAATACCGAACTCTATCTCGAGTATCACCGCGGCGTTTTCACCACGCAGGCCAACCACAAGCGCAACATGCGCCGCTCAGAAGAAGAGGTTCTGAACGCGGAGAAATGGTCCTCGCTGGCCTGGCTCGACGGCAAAAAATACCCTGGCGACGAGCTGAATGAAGATTGGAAGAAGGTACTCTTCAACCAGTTCCACGATCTGGCCGCGGGCTCCGGTATCGGCGTCATCTACAAGGACGCACAAAAGGACTACGACGTGGTCAAGTGGTCGACCGATGAGATCGACACGGGCGCGTTGCAAACAGTAACGGAGCGGATCGGCACCGCATCGAAGACCGCCGCCGGTGTGCCGGTCATCGTTTTCAATCCGCTGGGCTGGACCCGCTCGGGCGAAGTGACAGTGAAGTTGCAACTGCCGCAAGCCATGCCGGAGCAGCACTCCTTCCCGGTGATCGACCCTTCGGAAAACGGCGCTCGTCTGTCAAGCGATGTGCTGGGCTACGACGCAAAAACCGGAACCGTCGAACTGCGGATGCAAGTGTCGGATGTGCCCGCTCTCGGCTACAAAACGGTGTACATTGTGCCCGAAGCGGCGCATGACGCCGCCCAGTCCGGCGTTGCGGTAAAACCGGCATCGGACAGCCTGACGCTTGAGAACAAGGCCATCCGGGTAACGGTCAACAAGGCCAGCGGCTGCATTACCAGCCTCTTTGACAAGGCCGCGAACTTTGAAACACTGGCCCCCGGCGCCTGCGGCAACGAGCTGCAGGCCTTCAAGGACACGCCCAAGGAATACGACGCCTGGAACATCGATCCGGGAACACTGGACCAGCCGCCAACCCTGCTGGACAAGGCAGACTCGGTTGAATCCAGCAAGACGGAATCCGGTACGGCTTCCATCCGCGTCACCCGCAACTGGCAGAGCTCGAAGTTCGTCCAGAGCATCATCCTCAAGCCGGGCGCAAACCAGGTGGACATCGAGAACGATATCGACTGGCACGAAAAGCATGTACTGCTCAAGGCGGCCTTCCCGCTGGCAGCATCAAGCGGATTTGCGACGTACGAGATTCCTTACGGAAGCATCGAGCGTCCCACAACCCGCAACAACAGTTGGGAAAAGGCGCAGTTTGAAGTTCCCGCCATGCGCTGGGCCGATCTGGGCGACGGCAAGCACGGACTGAGCGTTCTTAACCAGAGCAAGTACGGCTACGACGCGGTGGGCAACATGCTGCGCCTGACGCTGCTGCGCTCTCCCGTCGAACCCGACCCGGTTGCCGACCAGGGACATCACCACTTCCATTACGCGCTCTATCCGCACGCCGGAAGCTGGAAAGATGCACTCACGGTTCGCCATGGATGGGAGTATGACTACCCGCTTTCCGGGGTTGTGACCACGGCGCACGCAGGCTCCTTGCCGGCGCGGCACTCCTTTGTCTCCGTCACACCGGAGAACGTGGTGCTGACCGCGGTCAAGAAAGCTGAAGACGCAAACGGAATCGTCTTCCGCGTCTACGAGTGGGCGGGCAAGACTGCGACGGCCGAGTTCCGCGTGCCTCCCGGGGCGACGGGCGCAACGGTAACCAACATGATGGAGACGCCGGAAGGCACAGCGCTGGCAGTGGCCGGCGACGTGGTCAAGGTTCCCATCCATCCCTACGAGATTCTGACCATCCGTGTGGACTATCCCAGCGGCGGGCCAAAAATGTAGGGCAGGCGCCATCCGCACAAAAGAGGGGTTCCGGAAACGGAGCCCCTTTTTTTGTTACTCTGGTAGCTCGAAGGAGCCTCAAATGAACATCGCTTCCCCGTTCTTCGTCGTCCCCGTCATCGTTGCCGTTTTTGCGGCGGCCATTGCCTTCGCAACCAGCAGCAAGGAAGACGGACCCTCCACACATTGACCCCGGGGCAATTCCCGGAACATTTCAGCCCATGCGGCCGTATAACAGGGCAAGAGGGCGATTGTCATGATTTGGAACCGAACGCATAAAGCCACAAGTTTGCTGGCCGGACTGGCCCTGGTTGCCGGAATTGCGGGATGCAGGGTGCATGTCGAAAAGGGCAACAACGGCGAGGACAAGAACGTCCAGGTGGACACCCCCTTTGGCGGCGTCCATGTAAATACCGACCAGACGTCGGCCGCCGATCTGGGTTTGCCGGTCTACCCAGGCGCCGTAGCCGTTAAGGGCAATGGCGACCACAAGTCGGCGGATGTGCATCTCGGCTTCGGCGAGTGGGAGTTGCGCGTGCGGGCGGTTTCTTACTCCACCGCCGACTCGCAGGACAAGGTAACCGCCTTTTACAAAAAAGCCCTGGGCCGCTACGGCGACGTGATTACCTGCCAGGGCCATTCGCCGGTGGGCACTCCCGCCACGACCTCCGAAGGGTTGACCTGCGCCGACGACAAGAACAACACAACCACAGTCCAGATTGACCGGGGCGATTACGGCACCGGCAAAGACAGCCTGGAGTTGAAGGCCGGCTCCAAGCGCCACCAGCACATCGTGGGCTTCGAGAATCCCGCCGATGGCCAGACCCGCTTTGCCCTTGTTGCGCTGGATTTGCCTGCCGGGCTGGATAAGAACTCGGGCAAGAGCGACTGAAGCGCTTGAGCCGGCGCCTGCCTGTTTCTTTCGGAAATCCTGGAGCAGGCAGAATGCGCTGAGTTTCGGTTTCGATGGGAGATGGCCTACAATTCCAGAAAATGGAAAACTCGCCCTCTGATCGGAGCCACTTCTCATGCCAGTGAAACCCTTTCGCCTCTTTGCCGCGGTTCTACTCTCCGCGGCTGTCTTCTCGTACGCTGCCGAAAAACCCAAACCCGCCCCCCCCGCCGCCGCAGGCCGACCCCTACACCGAGGTGCAACCCGCCACCGAGTCGCTGGACCTGAACATGTACCAGCGGATTCGCGACGAGGGCCTGAACCACTCGCACGTCATGGAGTTTGCCTCCGCGCTGATGGACGGCATCGGACCGCGGCTTACCGGGTCGCCCAACCTCAAGAAAGCCAACGAGTGGACCCGCGACACGCTGACCAAAATCGGTCTGGAGAATGCGCATCTTGAAGACTGGGGCGAGTTCGGCCTGGGCTGGCAGCAACTGAATACCTGGGCGCGCATGGTCACGCCAGACACCGCCGTGCTGATTGTGCAGGCCACGCCGTGGTCGCCCGCAACGGCCGGTCCCGTCTCCGGTGATGTGGCCTTTGTCAGCATCCAGAACGAAAAAGACTTCGATCAATACAAGGGCAAACTGGCCGGCAAAGTTGTTCTCTTCGGCGCCATGCGCGAGGTTCCGCCGGTAGACAAGGCCCTGTTCGAGCGTTACAGCGACAGCGACCTGGCGGAGATTGCCGAGTTTCCAATCACCGCCGGCGCGGGCGGCCTCTCTCCGGAGTTGCAGGCCCGGATGCGTGAACGCCAGGAGCGGATGCGCCTGATCGACAAAGTGGCGCAGTTCTTCTATGACGAAAAGGTGGCCGCGGTCATCGAACCCAGCCGCGACGGCAAAAACGGCGGCGGCTCCGGCGGCACCTTCTTTGACGACAACGGCGCCACGCTGGGCCGCACGCCTTACATCGCCGACAAGCGCGTGAAGATTCCGGTGGTGGTAGCAGCCATTGAGAGCTATGGACGCCTCTACCGGCTCACCCAGGCGCACGCTCCGGTCAGCGTCGAAATCAACGTCGATACCAAATTCACCGGCGAGCACGAGCACGGGTTCAACACCATTGCCGAGATACCCGGCACCGATCCCAAACTGAAAGAGCAGGTGGTGATGCTGGGCGGCCACCTGGACAGCTGGATTGCCGGCACCGGGGCCACCGATAACGGCGCTGGAACCATCGTCGCCATGGAGGCGGTGCGCATCCTCAAGGCGCTGGACGTAAAGCCGCGCCGCACCATCCGCATTGCCCTGTGGACCGGCGAGGAGCAAGGCATCTTCGGCTCCAAGGGCTATGTGACGCAGCACTTCGGCTCGGCAAAGCTCTCCTCCACGCCCGAGCAGTTGGCGCTGCCCGAGTTCATGCGCCGGGCTGCGGGACCGCTGGATGTTAAGCCGGAGCAGAAGCTCATTTCGGCTTATTTCAATGTGGATAACGGCACCGGCAGGATTCGCGGCGTCTATACGCAAGGCAACGCAGCCATTGCGCCCATCTTTGCCCAGTGGATTGCCCCCCTGAAGGATCTCGGCGTGACCACGATTACGCTGCGCAACACCGGCGGCACCGATCACCTGAGCTTTGACGCGGTGGGCATCCCCGGATTCCAGTTCATCCAGGAGATGTTGGATTACGAGTCCCGGACCCACCACTCCAACCAGGATGTTGTGGAGCGGTTGCAGCCCGCGGACCTGAAGCAAATGGCTATCGTCGAAGCCACCTTCGTATACAACGCAGCCCAGCGCGACCAGATGATGCCGCGCAAACCGCTGCCGCAACCCAACCAGGAAGAGAAGAAGCGCGCACCCCTTGAAGGCATCTTCCCCGGCGCAGTCCCGCCGGCGGAGACAGACAAGAAGTAGCAATTCCGGGCATGGCACTTCAAGAAAATCCGCTCCATGCGTGCCAGGCATCGGAGCGGATTTTTTCGTGCGAAATGCAATCAAGCAAGAGTTGAATCTCTAAAAGATGAAGCTGTGCGTGGAAGCCACCTTGCTCCGTTTGTTGCCACAGGCGGAAGTTCGGCGGTTGCAATCGCAAGTGCGCCCGAAGCCAGTCGTGCAACGCCGCGGATTCTGCTACACTGATCCAAGCGCATTCAAGGGGTCAAACGCGCCAGGCAGCGCCCCAACGATACGCTCTGCAACCCATGTTCGGGGAGTGGCTCAGCCTGGTAGAGCACCTGGTTCGGGACCAGGGGGTCGGAGGTTCAAATCCTCTCTCCCCGACCATATTTATCAATAACTTACATTGAAATTCGGCTAGGCTAAACAGCCTGGAGTTCCCAAAAGGGTTCCCAATCTTTGCCAATTCCTACGTCGGGGAGGCCCTCCAACGGAGTGGCGTTTCCTTTTTCCTCTTCATCTTTCTTTTCCGGTTCTGCAAAGACAGCCTCGACCACTCTGCTGACCGCATCCACGCGTTCGCTCCACCAGGTCTTCGAATAGACATCCAAAGTGATGCTGCCCGAACTTCCTGTGTGCCCCATGTTGTCACGGGCAACCTCAAGGCGAGCGCCGAAGCGCCGCATCAGGCTGGCGTGCATGGTTCTGAAGCTACGAAAGTCGATGGTCTTGGACAGCCCGAGCTTCTCGGCCGCTGTCTTCACGTGCCTGTGAAGCAGGTTATGCCGGTCGAGCGGCTTTCCAACCTTGTTGGCAAAGACCAAGTCGTCGGGCTTACGAAATTTCTTGTTGCTCGCCCACATTCGCTGCACTGCCGCAAGAATGAAACCATGCTTATCGAACGGCACCTCACGCTTGCCGGCTTCCGTCTTCACATCGTCGAACTCATCCTCGTAAACACGTTCGTCTACAACGATGCGATCGCGAAGGATGTCCTTCCATCGAAGCGCGAGAGCCTCCCCGGGGCGCATGGACGCAAATACGATCAACATGATCAACGACTTCGTCGGCTCCTTCACCCCCTCGATCATCCGGCGAATGTCCGCCAATGACAGAAGCACGGTCGGCTTGACCGCCCGTTTTCTGGGCTGCTTCACACCAACCGTGGGGTTCTGATCGAGCATGCCCCATGCCTTGCCCTGGTTCAGGGCAGCGCGGAACGTGCCATGAATCAGCCGGATCGTCTTCGGCGAGAGATCAGGTGACAACGTGTTGAAGTATTCCTGGATATCCATGGTCGTCAGTTTCCGGACCTTCCTTGATCCGAATTCCGGAAGCAGGTAGGTCTTGAAGTTCTCTTCGTATTGCTTGCGCGTGGAGTTCTTCAGGTACGGCCACGTCAGTTTCTGGCACTTGGTGTAGACGGCCCGCACGGTTTCCTCGCCGCTCGCGAAAAGGTGAGGTTGGTTGTTCCGCTCATTGACTCGCTCCATGAACTGGTCGCCAAACCTCTGCGCCTCGCGTTGACCAAGCACTCGGCTCTTCGCCCAGGATTTCGTTCGTCTCTGACGCGGAGTTCGGGTGTAATCCCAGTAAAAAAGCTTCCATTTGGACCCGAGGTCTTGCATTTGGGCCCGCTGGTAACGTACTTGCACCACGGTCCTCCTTCCGTGGTGCTTCAATCGCGGTCTCTTTGTAACATCAAAGGCCGTCACAGGACAACCGCCGCGTCGCATATGCTCGCCCAGTATCCGAGCCGACATATCGGCGGCGCTCATGCCCACGGAGGAGAACTGGAAACGCCGGCCGGAATATTCATCGAGAGTGACTCCGCCAGCAGAAACCTCCTTGACGGTGCCTGAAATCTCATCGACCGGGGCGGTGAAGTGGCGATCGCTCATCCTGATGACGGATTCCCGTGTCTGTTTGACCCGGGGCAGAATCTTCTCGTACTCGATCTCCAGTTCGGTATTGCCTTGTGCTGCCGCCGCCCCGGCGTGTCCGGGGCGCTGGCCTCAGCTACTCAAAACCGCATACACTCACTCTCAGAGGAAGGGGGTGAGACCGATCAAGAAGCAGGAAGGAACAGGGATAAAGCGAG
>Ga0316217_10001582_pt1 | contig 29283 bp, 19 predicted proteins | sample 1anoAmetaG_FD_203633 | JGI IMG/M metagenome (GOLD analysis project Ga0316217, IMG submission 203633) | Freshwater microbial communities from Trout Bog Lake, Wisconsin, USA - 1anoA | ecosystem: Environmental > Aquatic > Freshwater > Lake > Hypolimnion/Profundal zone | place: USA: Wisconsin... | reverse complement strand
GCTCACTGAAGAGGAAGTTCTTGAAATCAAGGAAGCTTTTGATCTCTTTGACACAGACGGAGGAGGCTCCATTGATCCCAAAGGTACATTCAAAATAACCTAGAACTTAAGGCAGCAATGACTTCACTTGGTTTTGAGTCGAAAAACCAAACTATCTATCAAATGATAGCGGATTTGGATGCTGATGGATCAGGCCAAATAGATTTCTAGGAGTTTCTAGAATTGATGACAGCAAGAGTCTCAGATAAAGATACCAGGGAGAATATAAGGAAAATCTTCAATTTGTTTGACGATGAGAAAACAGGCTTCATTTCAATCAAAAATTTGAGAAGAGTGGCAAAAGAGCTGGGAGAAACTATCGATGAATCCGAACTTCAAGAAATGATTGAAAGGGCTGACACAGATAACGATGGCCTTGTTTCATAAGAAGAGTTTTACAACATCATCACTAAAAAGACTTTTGCTGCTTGATAATTCAATAAGTTATTAGACAATAAGTAACTTAATGCTTGATATCAAAAATTAAGAACTTTTAGAACAAAAATCATCAAAAGATTGAGCTATACATCTTGCCTATGTTGGGAGAAGCTGTCTTTAGCTATTTGCCACTGTGGCAGTATTTGTATGTCTCATCGTAAACAGAATTAGCAGGACAAGAAGAGCACAGCTTTGTTAGCATGCTGAACAAAGGATTAGAGGTTGGACAGGAAATGCAAACAAATCCATCAAAGTAAGGCTTTTCAGCTGGGCAATCTTGAATTTAGGGATATTTTTGCTTATTTGAATTGTACTACTCCTCAAATTGAGCTTTGGGGAATCCATCAAAAAGTATATTTTTTGAATTAAGATTTGTCTGGAATTTACCAACAATCCTTTTCCCACAGAGGCGAGTGTTTTGGTCAACTTACTCTCCATTCACACAACTCATACAGACATTAGTTTAATAATTCCAAAAAGTATCTTTTGAGCAGCTCTAGCAATTCTTTGTGTTGTTGCTGAAATGAGGCTTATCTTCAGGGCATTGTATTGCACCAGGCAGAGACTATCTTTATTTGATTAAATCACTCACTTTGGAAAGACCTGCATTAGAGTTAACTATCCATTGATTGTTGTTAATGTTTGGAGTAAAGTTAGGCTTTTTCAGGCAGAAATGAGTTTTATTATCAAAGTAATACTCAATGGCACAATTCGCGCATTTAAGCGCTTCAATATTGTAAAGACTTTGCTTACATGAGAGACATTTGGTTCCATTATAGAGAGGAAGGTCCGTGGGACATACTCTTTTGGGCTAAGGAACATTTTTAATAGCAATAACTAGATTAGCCAAAGTAGCATTATCTTTTTCAATATAGTTATTCTATGCAGCTATAGCATCGGTGTTTGAAACAACTGTTACATTAAGGCATGTTTTCTTTTACAATCCGTAAAATTATTCAACTTGGCAGCCTAAACACTTTGAACCATCAAAAAGAGGAGTTTCAGTAGGACAATCAGCTACAGGAACTTTCTCTTTTTTAATATCTTCTTGTATTCGTTGAAGAGTGACTCCACCTGATTAAAAGTAATTTTTGTTAGTATTAAAATAGGCAACATTTGTGACTTTCTTTGTTGGTAAGCAAGTTTTGTTCGGTAGGTAATAAAAGTTATCTGGAGGGCATCCGATACATGCTTGACCGTCAAACAAAGGACTTTTCTATGGACATACAATCTTGGGTTGAGTAATAGTATTGCTTTGATTCTACAAAGCTTGTAAAGTATTATTCTCAAGCTAAAAGACTTTTCCTATGGCTTTTAAGGCGAGAACATTAGATATATACACTCCTTTGATACATTACTTAGTTTTCAGGTTGAAAAAGCTGATTTCATCGCAAGTTATACACCTATCATCTTCAGAAGAAGCAATCGGAGTACTTTCATTGCAAAGAGATGTTTTTTTAATCTTTGAAAGATTTTCCAGCTCAGCTTTGATATTAGCAACTGTGTAATTCTCAACTTCTATGAATCTTTTAATTGCTGCAACGTTTGTTATGAATATTTCTTTTTAGCATTTGTGAGTCACAGAATTAAAGAAAAGTTTTTCAGGACAGTTAACGCATTTTTATGTTTATAGATCAAAATATGGTACATTAGGATCAGAGCAAGAAATGCATTTCTGACCTCCAACAGAAAAAGGCCTTTAATTTGAACATTTTTGTGTGGGACCTGTAACTTTTTTTTGAGCTTCTAGATAATTGCTAATGTTGCTGCTGGTTCCAACCATAAAGCTATTAGCTTCTAGATTAGTAAGTAAAGTTTTAAGTGGCTAACAAAGCAGAGTAGAAGAGTCAACAGTTCCATTACAAGTATCACATTTCTTTGTTTCAATGTTAAACTTCTGATTTTTGTCGCATTTAAAGCAATTCGTATAATTGCTATATTCTCCAGCAATGCACTGCTTGATGATATTATCTCCATTATTTTTAACTTTGTCATATAGCTCTGCTTTGAAAGCTGTTAGGTTTTGTTTGGGAGTTGCCATCAAATCATTGAAGTTATTTGAAATGAAGACTGACTGTCTTTTAGTGCATTTACGCAGGGCTTTATCATAAATCTAGAAAGAACTGCACCTTACACATTTTTTAGAGGAAAAGTCAAAAAGAGGAAATGGTTCAGAACATTGAATACATGATATCCCATCGAAAAAAGGCTTTTAGGCTTCGCAAGGATTCTTGGCTGCAGGTAATGCACTTTCAGATAGTATGTTTGCTGCATTAGGATTTGTCTCCTTGCCTGTTTCTGCTACTACATATGTATGCAAATTGGAGTTATAAGTTGAGCCGTTGGGGGCAGTAACACACTTCTTCTAAGTAAGGCTGAATTAGTTGGGACAAGGAATGCAGGAAATCCCATCAAAATAAGGTGATTACTTTCCACAAATGCTGTATTGACCAGATTTGCTTTTTAGTAGTTCAGCCCTTTATTTCAAAACACTTGTAAAATTTCCGATTGAAGTCACCCAACGTGAGTTTCCTTACAAGTAGGTCAAGGAATCTCCTTGAGGAATCGCACACAATTTAGTGTTAGTGTTAAAAACTTGGCCTGTAAGACAATCTTTGCATTTATTCTCTTTGACACTCCAATAGCTGGGTAGAGAACATTTGACACATGTCCCATTAAAAAAGGGGCGAGAGGCAGGACAAGGGGTACTCGTATCGTTAGTATTAGAGGGTAGAGTTGCTCCGTCAAGCATATAGTTCTATATCTTTTTATAGTCTGTAAAGTGTATGATTTGTTCGCAGAAATGCTTGTCTGAATTGAGTTTTGTATCAAAGGGGCACTTCTAGCATTTGAGTGTTTGCATATTAAAAACTTCTTAGGGCTGCTAGCACTTTGCACACTTTGTTCCGTCAAAGTAAGGGAAGTCAACAGGACAGTTGGTGACATTATGATATAATCGGCTTCTTTGATAGTACTATTAAACTATATTTTAGATGGTCTGTTTGCCCAGAATCCAATTCGTTGCGAAAAGGTTTGATTGGAAAATGGTTGGAGTTAGCACCACTGAGGTCTCACATTTGGTGTTAATTGCTTTTTGTATGCCGTCAAGTAAAGTCTCTTGCTTTGTTATATCTGAAGTAATGCTTGCTACTTGGGCATTATTTGGCAACTTTACAGTTATCGCTTTAAGCTTAGCTATTTCGTCCTTTGCCTTTTGTATCTGATCTATCATTTTGATCTTTTGATCGTTGGTTAACTAGCGGCATGCGTTCTTTGATAAGTTGAACGGTGGGATGATTGCAGTTTGTAGCTGGAAGATCTTTTATCTTTCTGAGAGAATACCGTTTTAAAGGATGATGACTTTTTAACTAGTATTAGTGTTACTATTAACTTTTCCTTAAACATTCTTGATATCTTCGATGAGGCTTAAAAGCTGTTTTTCGAATGTAGTCTGCTGCTCCTTCAGCGCGATTAGCTACTTATCAACGTCAAGGTGTAGAATCGCAGGTTTTAAGAAGCTTAGAGCTGCTGCGAGATATACAATCATTAGGAATAGCATGATCCTTTAGATGTTCCCCATTTTTAAGATTTTGGGAATAAAAATTATTAACTTTCATGTATTTTAAATTAAATCAAAACTAAGAAAGTTTCAGTGTACTCTTCTCTTGCTTAATTATGCTTATTGAGTCAAATACTAGGGCATCTAACAATTGTCAAGAGAAACCCAGCACTCCGAAGACCTCACTAAATATAAAACAATCAATCTAAACGATCAAATAGCCACGTTTTTAGCACGGTCTAGCATCTAGTAAATCTAAAGCTACAAATTGCTGAAGTCAACTTCGAATTTGTATCTTAGCTGGTTTTAATCTACCATCTTTGCTTTCATATTTGCGTATCCTTGCTGGTTCTTATTTCCTGGAGCTGTATTCACTTGGGATCGTTTTATGCTCCCGAAGTTTTTGAAGTCTGCCCCTTCGGTCTACTTACTTTAGCGTTGAGTGGCATGGTTATTGTTTTAGAATTGGGTTTTTACTTTGCTGAGGAATGCCAGAGAGTCGGTAAGGGCTTTGCTCATTTGAATTAAGTTAGTTATATACAAACTGGTCAGTAACAATCATTTATGCATAAAAATAACTGTATTAGGCAGTCAAATTACTTATTATTCTAAACCTTGCTCTTACAAAAACTGCAAAATCTAAGCCTTTTACTTACTTTGCTTATTATAAACTAGCTGATCTTGCTTTCTTTGATCAATTTGAGTAAAAAGTTAAATAGCTAAGTTTCAAATCTAAAATCATTTATATTCCATTTGAGGTTCGTCTCACTTGTAAGTGGCAAAATAGTGCTAAATAAATGTTTAGAAGCTGTGTTTTATTCTTATGAGATTTACAATATAAATAAATATAATGGCATCTTTGAAAGACAAGCTCAAATCGAAGATAAAAAGCAGAGCTTAGGTAGAAGTGATGGAGTCCTTCGATTAAACTTCCCTAAACGTGACCCTAATCCAGGGTAAAAACCAGCTCTCCTAAATGAAAGTCTGCAGTTCTTGGATTGCAAAAACAAATGCCAAGCTCCCTAAATTCAAGTGTAAATGGTATAATCGCACTGAAAACAATTATCAAGAAATCGTCGGCATCTAAGACGAAGTCTACCAGCCTTCCATTGCAGATGTAGATTCCATGTACACTTTCCACAATATAGAGTAGAAGTCACTTGCATTCCGTAGATAGCAGGAGTTAATTATGAGGGAATGCCATTTTTGCTGAAATCTAAGCCGATAGCTTTGTCTCCAGACACTGAGGCAGAGGCAAACAAAATGCTGGATTCAGGTAAGGTAAGACTGATTGTGAGTATAAAATCAGCCAAAATAAAGGGAACAGCGGTTGCACCTGGAAACTAAGGAATGCTTGTGATCTAAAAGTAAAAGCTAACTTTGTCAGAAGTTAAATTTGGGCAGATAAATGATCACATTCTCAAGACTATCGATATAGATGATGCTTTTCCGCAAATAATCATAAACCGCAGGATTCCAAGATAGATTTACTTGAAGTTTAATGCTGAAGAAAACTGTATTTTGCTTTTTAAAAGCCATTAGATAAGAGACTCTTTTTATCTTTACTTTCAGCTATTCAATGCCAACAAAGCCTTTAAAAAAGAGTTGTAAAAGCAATAGCCTAACAAATAGCCGGAATCAACCTGCTAAACAATTGATAAATAACCCTCCTCTTAGTAGTGCATTAAGTAAGAAATAGCTGAAAATCAAAGGATTTCAGAAACAAAACAAAATGAAAAAAGTGAATAAAAGCTCTAATCTTCAAATGTCTAATCTAGCAATTAAAAGATTTAAGAGGCAGTTCAGCAGATTCAATAGTAAACAAAAGCTCAAGCTCCAAAATTGCCATAAGTGAGGCAATCTAAGCTATAGTAAGGGAAAAAGGTTTAATAAAAAGTAACATTCAAGCAAAACACAAGTGAACTACTTCAATCTATAAAACTAAAAGAAGAAATCAAAAGATTGGAACAATAAAATATAAAGCTGACAAAGTAGTGCGAACAATAGAAGAACAAAGTAATTGATCTTTAGCTTAAAATTTAGCAGTTCAATGAACGGCTAAGCAATGCCAGTGTGAATTACTTTACGCTTTAGAAGTAGCTCAAAAATAAATAAGCAATAGTTTTAAGTTTGCAGAGGGAACTGGACAAAAACAAAGACGTGTAGAATTCCAAACTTTAAGAACTCATCTACTACAGAAACTAAATCAATTTGCTCAAGGACTAAAACCACAAGCTCAAGTAATCGAATGCTTCTTTGCTCAAGTAATTCTAAGAATGTAGATCAGAGGTATCATTCTATAAGGAGAAGTACATCAACAAAGACAGTCTTTATAGCTATAAATAGTTGTTTTAGGAGCTTAATAGTTACAAGTAGGCACAAAAAGAGCTAAAACTCAAATATTAGTTCTAGGTGTAGTAAAAAGAAAAGATTGAAGAGAGTCTTAGGGATAGTCGCCACTTGATTTAGAAGATATAGTCAGAAAAAAAGCACATCTAGAAAAAATATTAATCTTTAACTTCTGAGTTAGTATCAAACAGTATCTCGCCAAGTATAGTTTCTAAATATTCTGAGCGCTTCTCGGAAAGATCACTTTAAGCAAGTTTGACTGGATCTTTTGTACTTGAAGATCTACCCAGCTTAGAAAAGAGCTAGTCGCTTGTGAAAAAAATGAGTTCTTAGCATGATTTCAGAGAAAAGGAGATTTTGTAACTGAAGAAACAACTCAAGAGCTATGTAGAGGAAAACAATCTTTTGAGGGCACTCATTCAGAAGGAGAAGAAGAGCACAAGCCGAGCTCATCTGAAAGTGGAGCTTATTGATGCCAAAAAAATTGTAAGCCGACTGTCTGAGACAATTGGAGAAAAGTAGATGAACATTTCTCAACTGAAAGAGATTAACAAGGAATTAAATAAGAAGAATCAGCAGTTGGAGTAGAAAATAGCTATATTGGGAATGTCTAAGGGCTGATTAACTCTAATTTGATACTTATCTCTTTATTATTAGCCTTACTTAGGACTATACCTGATAAAGCTTAAATTAGGCTCCAGGATTCAGTTTGAGGCCATCTATAGGAATTTATAACATCGTCTCCATCTTTTTCTACAAACAATCAATCTTGGAAAGATTAAAAAGTGAAAAAAAAGGATTATGAGGTATGTTGGGCTGGTTAAAATCACTACTCGATTTTGTTTTTATGCTAAAGCTACGTCGACCATTTTTCTATAGTGTTTCCAAAGATAGCCTCCATTTCCGAATCTCCCTTTATGCTTTTTTGAAACTTGTTCAAAAAGGCAGCCAACTTGACCTCTTCCTCAAGACTGATGGGCACTGTTTTTGAGAGATCTAGCGCTTATTAACTCTCAGCGGTTTCTGGCTTTGTTGGTTCCATTTAATAATCAAACTTAACACTTATAAATTACAATCACAACCTCTTACCTATCCTCTGCATTCTATGACGCTAGGTGAGTGCAAACTTAATTGAAGCAAATAATAATGATCAAATTCTTCTGTGTAACTCTACCAGCTTCTTATGATTGAGCTTTCTCCTAATTTTAGCATTCAAAATGCTACTCTCTTCTTAATTTAGGTTGATTTACTTCTCAATGAAGCCTAAACTCGTCTTGTCACTGCCTACCCTTCGATGGTGATGCTAAACTTCGAAGAAGTTAACTTCGATGGATTGACGTTGGGCTCTACTGAAGTTGGAGAAAGGGCCTTAGAATATTTGTATATAGGGCTCAAGGTAGTTTTTGTCTTATGGAGCGTGACTTTCTCTTCTCTTGCTTTACAGGTATTACTTGACTTTTTCGAGCAAAGCAGTCTCATTATTAGGGTTATCCAAATGCATGGGTGTGACCTTTGCATGAATGAAGGAATGTGTGGAGAACTTTGCTTGCTTGAGATGATGATTACTCTTGGATGCCTTAAGGATATCAGGCAGTTTGGGTTTCTTCTGGGTAGGATAAGTTTTACTTGGTTCTTTCTGAGAGGTTACAACTTGTGCTTGATCAAATCAATGATGATTTGGTTGTATTTCTAGTCGATTTTATGCTCACCTTCCATTTATAATCCTTCTATTGAAATAATTAATCAATTTGGGCACTCCTTTCGAAAAGCCCGCTACCCACTTATCCCTAAACATTATAGACCATCGCTTTTAGCATCTACTTAGGTCACAAATAGAAAATAACTGATAGATGCCCTCCTTTGCTGTTTTTTCGTGTGTGTAGACTGTAATGAGGAAAGAAAACCAAAAGACCTATTTGGAGAATAGAAATGGAGAAATCATCATTAATTAACAACCAAAATGACTCTTCTCCAATTTTTTCTAGGCTTCTCGACAATCAAAACACAACCTAAAACCTTTAGAGAAGTGCTTAGGATAGTTCTTGATTGTATCGGCGGCAACATGCGGGTTTAAATAGATTTATTCCTAAGTAAGAATGGTAAATAAGAATGCAAACAAACGTAAAGCGCTCAGAAACATTTGGCTAAACAAAGGAGGAGATTGAGATGGTTAAAAATGGGTAAAAATAAAATTACCATGATTTATCAAAGTCTAGCTATGAAGCTATGATGCGATTTTTAAATATTTTGGTGGCACTTGTCCAATGTTTACAGTTTGGGTGCTTTGCTTATAGAGTACATATTAGCTAGTTTTTACTGGCTCCTACTGGACACCATCTCTCAAATTCGGCTTGTTTTTTCATAACATCTTAGTTTAGCTTTTTCCCCTCAACTTTACAAAAATATAACTTCAAAACAGTCCCAAAGTGGTCCGTTTGTAAGTTAAAACATGTCGGATTTTCTCAAGAAGTGCATGAAACAGCTTTTTGGCGGCCTCAGTCACCTTTCTGCTTAGAAAGGACGGGATTTTATTAATTTTATTGTTAATTTTTTATTCTGAGGCTCAACTAAAATCCTAGACGAACAGAACTCTTTCAAAAGAGCTATTTTCTTGCTAGCTATGTGAATCCATCACCATTTTTCAAAAAATGTAAACAATAGCGAAAGTTTTGTAACTGGCTTCTAAGGGGTCCCCTATAAAAGATGAAAAGAAGTGATAGAAATAAAGGGAAAAACAATCATTCCTGATCGATTTATTTCAAGGCCTCTTTAGCAATCATTGCGAGTTTCTTCTGATACTCTGACTTCCATGACAGGGACTGAGAGGAGCCTTGGAAAGAAAACTTTATTCCCTTTATCTTCTCTGTAAGAGGTTGGACGGGAAGCAAATTTGGTTTGGCTGATTAAGAATCGTTCATACTTATATAATGATTATAAAAGAGTGAAATTTATTAAAATCATTGCTTTGCAGAGCTTAGCAACAAAGTAGCCAAAAAGCTCATGTTTTGAGTGTGAGCATAGTTTCTAGTCATAAACAGCAATCGTTTTGTTTACTGCGATCGAAATGTATTGTATCTATCTATTTTGGTAAAACTAAAATGATCCAGAAAAAGGATCAAAAACTTTGAAATGTCTAGATTTTACTGTAAATAAAGCGCTTTTATTTAAAGGTGCCGACCAAAGAAAAATTCTCTTGTGTGTATGCTAAAAAATCAAATCCGCAAGAAATTGAGCTGAACTTTAAAAAATGATCGTTTGTTGGGATTTAGCATTGTCAAGATTAGAGTCAATGCGAGAGAATTTGTTTGATATTGCTTCTGTTGTAGCGATAAGAGCTTTGAGAAGAGAAAACATATAATGAGCAAGAGGCTTCAAAATGAAGTAGAAACTTTTCATTTGTTGAAACTGAGGTCAGTTTGGTACAGAAGATTTCAACACTTAAGACTAAAGCTTGGCTTCTATGTCATCTTTTTGTTATCTTTGAATCAATTCGAAGGACCACAAAAATATATTTTATGATCTGTTTGAATAATAATCTTAAGGAATCTAACCTTCATACATGCATGAGGATTAAAAGGAGCTAGGTTTGATTGATCTGATGAGCTTTAAGTAGATATTTGTGACCAGCTAATGAATGCAACCTTTTTGTGATGCCTTTTTGTTTGGGGAGAAGTATTCGTAATTGTGAACCTTTAATGCAGGTAGTAGAGGTGCTGAGTACTTGCCTTTCTTGACCATATTTTGGTTAAATTAATGAGTTGTAAAGAATGCATCCTAGATGAAGATCATTGCTGGATATATTTGGTGACGGCTTTGGTTCCTTCTGAGACAGCGTGTCTGGCGAGTTCTCCGGGGAGGATGAGCTTGACTGCGGACTGAACCTATCGGGAAGAAAGAGTTCTTCTCTTGTTGAATCTGACAAGTTTGGATCCTTCAGTGGCGATTCTGTCGAAGGTGTCATGGATGAAGGAGTTCATGATGTTCATGGCTTTCTTTGAGATTCCGATGTCGGGGTGGACTTGCTTGAGGACTTTGTAGATGTAGATGGAGAAGGTTTAGACTCTTCTTCTTCTGGCTTTCTTATCAGCAGCTGGCTTCTTGGCCTAGGTTGGCTTCTTTCCCATTTAAAATCGTATTAAAGACCTTGTGACAAGTTGATATTTCTACAAGATTTTATCTAACGCCCGCCAAATTAAAATTTGATTGGCTGATAAAATGTTAAATCCTGAAAGCACAGTTTATGGTTTGCTTAACACCAGGTTGCTTAAAGTCCAGATGATAAGCCTTTTTTCGAATACGCTCAAAGTGGTAAAAATAAAGTTAGAACATCAAACATTGATGGTATAAAGTCTAGTATAAATCTTTTTTTTTTGAGTCTAGAATTCTGTGGTTGACATCTCTTTTTTATTTTATCTTCTGGAGATGGACAAGGGCGACTTTTGTCTGAAGTGGGCTGAGTGTTCTCTATTCCTCAGGTATATTTGGGACTATTATTTTGAGACGAGCCTTGGACTAAAAGTGCACCGATTCAGATCTTCCATGAGTAAAGATTCTTTGAGTTCTACTTGCTTCTTTTTCTTCTACTAAAGCCTAAATCAAATCAAAATTACCAAACTTAGTTTCTTCGAATCATATCTCCCTTGATTACGTACTTTTATCTTTTGGGTTTGCCAGGCTTGAAAGTACACTATTCTTCAGTCTTTCTCTAAGCTTGAATCTTCAAATTCTCTATCTTTTGTTTGGTCTCTTGATGCCTTTGAAACAAGCCATTCAGTATATTCTGAGCTCTGTTGAGATGGTCTTACTGATTCTTCATGGGCGTTTTTTCCTTTTTCTTACGACTAGCTCTCTCTTACATTTGCTCAACAAGAGGGTTTTATTTAAAGTAATAAGGCTAGAATGCAGAGTGCAGTTATGCTTCCTGGTTCTTTTTGGAAAGCAGAGTTTTACTTGTTTTGGCTGACTTTTTGCTAATGCTTTTATTATCGGTAAAAATGTTCTGCAAGTTTCTTTGCATACTCTTTATTACTAAATATTATAATTATGAGCTATTTATTCTCGATTGCTTCACAAAGACTATGAAATCATCAATTTATACACTCTTTAATGCTCTGTTCCTTCACCTTTTAGCCGTAATCTGACTATAGCTGCTAAACTGCACAGTTCATCACCGAAAGATAGTATCCAAACACTGAGATCATTTGACTACTGGTTGAAAAGTGGTCTAAGATGAAAAGGTGTGAATGCAAGTGCGCAATTTTAGCATTCACAATGATGTAGCAAAAGATTGCCAAAACTTGGTCAGCATCTAAAACCCATTTCTATCTCTCCAGGCCATTAACGTCATAAAATTTCTAGATTTGTTTGTTCATCATCTAAGAACAGGAGAGGATGATTTTCATTTTGTTGATGGGAGTTGTAGACTTCTAAAGTTAGTTCAAGATTAGTTTGCATTTTCTGTAAGGTTCAGTGTCTTTAATGCTTTCATTTTGAGGCACTTCAGCTTGTAGGGCATATTCAATTGTTTTATGAGTGAGGCAGAATTTTTCTTTGACATAAAATTTATCAGGCTATTTGCCCTCAAGATAGTGTAATATCTTCTCAAACTAAGCCTATCTTGCAGTATTGTACTTGATAACTGCGTTAAATACTGTTTGATAAAAACTGTTTTCCTTGAAAAAAATGGTCCTACACAAGCTAAGGATATTCTATTCGTTGGCGATGAAGGGATTAGAGAACTACCCTTGAGCAAAAGAATTCAAATTGTAGTAATCAATGATAGCTTCCTTGAGGATAGTCATAAACTGGTTGATGCTATCTACAAGTTCTTACATTCTTAAAGCAGAAGCCACAGGGTCGGCGTAGCTATTGACGATGTGCTAGATGAATCTCCGCTTGATGATTGAAAGCATGCACTGAGGATCATTGAAGTGCTTTTCGACTAGCATAGTAAACTTCAGGAAAACTTGGAGGTTGTTTGCAATCTGTTTGGATATCTCTCTTTCAGCACCAAAAACAGAAGATAAGGTATCATCCATAAACGACATTATAGATTTTCGCAGGCCGCTCTTGAAAGACTTTTACATGCTATTGCTTCGCTATATCTTTTTAGCAGCCAGTGTATTTCTGCGGGGGTTGGAGCTTCTGAAGCGGGCGAATTATATTTTGCTAATGCGGTTGCCTGTAGTTAGAGTGCTAGTTTTATGGCCATATTCAGGAGAATATTTATTGACATGACCAGTAGAGAGAAGCACTGAATTCTTTAAGTTATTTTTGAACTGTTAAACTTCAGAGGGGGTAATTAGGATTTCTCTTCCATTGTCTTCTGAAAAGATACGGATTTATTGTTTGAGATTATTGACTTATTTGAAGAAGAAACCTTTGGGTCTAACATTTGCAGAAATAAGTTCAATCATCTATTGTGCCCATTTGAACTCTTCCTTGATTTTGGTGCAATAGGTGATAAAATTGTTCTCCCAAATGATTTTTCCTGCATAACATTTTGAGTACGCTTTTTTACTGCCTAGAACTAGAGCCAGCAGCACTAAGTCTTATGAATGTACTCTTCTTCTGCGCATTAGTCTGCATAATTTATGTCAATCAGTTCAGTGCCGTTTGTGTTTTTGTTTACCTTGCGTTTACTGCTAGACCCATTCCCCATAATTATATAATCTTTATATAGATTACATTTGATAAGGAATCTTTGCCAACAAAAGTTTAAATCAGTTGCATCTGCTACTATTTACAAATCTCAAAAGTTAGATATCATTCAACCTAATCCCCATACTAAACAGTTGAGAGAGGATTAAAATGATTCTATACATTTTAATGAATTAAGTTTGATTTTAAGTACAAAATCTACAAAAAGTAAGCTAAAGTAGAACCTATGTAGTAGAACTGCGTTCATTTATCCATTTTAGGATTCAATTTACAACTGCAGCTAAGAATGAGTCCCAATTCATCCAATTTTGGCACAATTGGACGTTTTGGCTCAAATTTTGATATATCTTCGAGATAAGAAGACAAAGAACAAATTACTCATATGAGGTGGTATTATGGACCTCAAAGACTGAGTTAGTTGATCACTTTTTCAAAGAACAAAAGATCTTTTTAATTTGACTAGTATGACTCATTCCAACCTTTATTGTTACTTTTCATCAATTCACCCTTTCTATTAACTTTGGCTCCATGTAATAACGGAATCAACTTACATCTTTATAAAGCAGTGTTTTAATTCGCAAAATTGATACTCAAATAAAAGAAAGAAGTTGATAGATTTCAGCTGCTTATACAAATTAAATGTATGAGATAAAGCAAGTTCGTTCCTTGGGTTCAACTTTATAATATTGTTATGTAAAAGATTAATCTCAAGAGGAAAAAGCCAAACAATAGATCTAGTTGGCAGCCCCTGCAACCCCTAACCCGTAGATAATTGCAGCTCCCCTTAGCCATGCAAAATCACTAAAAAGCCAGTATTCCTAATTCCATCCCTTAAAAACTAATTTAGCCGCCAACCTCTACGAAAAAGTAAGCTTCCCTTCTTATATGTCCATTGCTGGTGCAAGGTCACACCTACCCTTAGAAAGTGAAAAAACATTTAGATGACATCAAGACCGAAAAGTCAGACGTTAATCGAGAGATAGGTATATATAGAGAAATCAATTGGTTCTTTAATTAACGAACAGTCATACTTTGGATTAGTGATACTGAAAAAATGGTTACTGTAGAAACCCAGGAAGTTCTAACAAGTGTGGCCATAGGGCAGTTAGAAGAGTCATGTCTTCCCTCTAAGCTTAAGAGGCACTATCTTTTAGTAACTGCCTATCAGAATACTATAGACTTTTATAGCCTTAACCCCTATACTCTCGAAGTTTAGCTTTTAGGACCTAGCTATAAATTTTGGATTAAGCACGCCATAGAAATACAGAAGATTAAATTTGTGATGAAAAACATGTTACTTGTGGCAAGTTGTACAGGAATAATTTAGTTATTTGAGTTTTCTGACTCAGACCTGAAAAGAAAAGGTATTTATTTCCCCTTTTACAAAGCCTTAATTCCAATAACTTCCCAAAGATCCAAAAAGATCATTAAGGAACTTCTCTACACACCTAAAAGGATCTTCGTTTTAATGACTGAGTATATTGCCAAAAACTGGCTGAGTAAAAAAGTTGACTACTATTTTTTTGATTAGGCTGAATCTTAGTTCGACAAAAAACAATATGTTGTAGTCTATAACGTTTAGGAAACCAACCTAGTATAAGAAAAAAGAATAACATAGGGTTAGATCAAGAAAAAGCTCAAATCAACTGTATCCGATTAGAGAGCTTCAACTTAAATAAGGTCAATTTATATAGATAGTAAAAACGATTAGGAAGGCTAGCTTGGAATTGTGACTAGTAATGGTTGCTTTCTTGTTTTTAAGAACACTCCGTCTGTCTTTTTAAGCAAAGAGCCGATCTTTATTCCTTTTGCCAGCTAACTAGGATCTTGTGCCTTTTTAGAAGAAAAAAAGCTAGATTCTCTGAAACCAAGCTCAGAGGAAACCCACAAAAAGAAAAGTTAGTTTTTGAGATCTTCTCTCGGATACTAGAACATAAGTTTGACCTCCGATGGTATTTTATGGATAGGAGAAGAAAGAATTGACGGAATCTTGTCAAATGATTTTAATGGAGAAATTTACGAGAAAAACAGCCAATTCTTCTCAACCTTGACCTAGGACAAAGAATGGGGAATCTTTGGCTTCCATAATCACTACACTATCAAGCAACTCCCACTGAGGCACTTTGTTGCACTTCTAATTTACATAAAAGGCAATATTCGCAATGAGTACCTAGGATAAAACTACCCATAATAAAAATTTGAAGAATTCATGCAAAAGAAAATCAACACATTGAGGCCTGAAAATGTCTTGAGGTACTTGATTGAAATAGTGATCTTGCAAGAAAGAACCTTCTCGATTAACGAATTCACTTAAGAAATCATCAAGAGTTAAGTCAAAGATGAAAAAGTAAGTGACTTTAAGGACTGGAAGCATATCTTACAAGGAAAGCCATAGAAGAAGTAGATTATGCTAAATTAGAGAATGTTTTTGAAAATCTGGAGTCTTATCCTATTGCTACAATATAAATAGATTCCCTCAACCAATTAAGAAGAAGAAGAAAAGTCTTTAGCCACTAATAATGCTTATTGGCAAGCAATGCACACGTTATACTACAATACGATCAGCCCAATCCTTGATTGGAACTATTAGGAGGGAAGATTTCACAAAAAGGAACTTGAAGATATTCAATTTCTATTAACGGCCCTTTAAAGTTTCATAGAGAACAAATAAAATTATGAAGATGCTATTAAAAAGAATTTATCCACTGACCCAGATAAACCTTTACTAGACACCACTCAATCTTCAATTATTTCAACCTCTGATTTGGCAGAGATCGATATAGAAGCAAAATTGGCGGTTCAAGCCAAAATTTTTATTCCAAAACGTAAGTTGCTCTAGTCCCGAATCAAAAGCTCTATCAATACTACTAACATTCTTCTTTCTATATACTTCAACACTTCAAACTACTTAGCTATAAATAAGTAAAAAAAGCTGTAAGACATCGGAATAACAACTTTTAAAGATCTGTTAGTTTCAAAGGAGTGCCAAAAAAGAATGAAGAGGCTGGTAGTCTAGAATAGTAAGTTTATGGATCTTGAAGATCTAAAGCTAAGACTCCCTTTATTTGATATCTAACAAGATTTGACCTTCAAGCGATGTTAAAATAAAGTTTTACTGGAAAAGTTGCCTAAGTAAGAGATAGATTGCTAATAATTGGCGAATTACATAAATTCTGACTACTTTTAGGAGTTGGAAAAGATATTTGGTGATAGAATAGATCTAAAGTTGAGGGTTCTTGACCTTTACAGCAAAAAATTAAAAAAATCTCAATAATAATCTGCTGAAGCGAAAAACGAATGTAAAAATTGCTTTATTTAGATTTCAACAAAGATCTTAATCGATAACTATTGCCTAAAGATGAAAAGAAAATATGGTAAGAGAAAAAAATATATTTTGAAGACGAGTTTGAACTAATTCTAAGTGAAGAAAAGAAATGCATAACATAGGCAGTCTAAAAGCATGCTAAGCTTGCTGCGAAACGTAACTACAGCTATACACCTGTCATAGATAAAATTATCTTAACTGTCAGTGGAAGAATAGCGCTTTTGGAATTCTTGGAGACATGCCTTAATCGTAATTAGTTGACCAACTTCAGCCTTCAAATTTAAAAAACTAAGCTTAAGTATTACAGTGAAAGAAGAGTCTAGATAAAAGATCCTTTCTACACGAAACATATTCCCAAACCTTTGTTTCCTGATAGGTAAAGGTCTTGATTGTTGAGAACAGATATATTATAACTTATATAGTTTTTTTCTAGTTCTATAAAATGAGTGTAAATAAAAAAGGCTTCTAAGTGGTCTTCATTGTTATATTTCTGCATTATTTCTGACTTTTCTTAAAAGTTCTTCAGCCTTTTCTCGAATTTGTTGCCTTCGACGCGCTCTTTATTCTCTTTATTTTTACAAAGACTGTCTTTCGCTATCTAAGCCCAAGTTTTTGTCCTAATAATTGTTAAGCTTTTACAAATTACGACCAAAGTTTGAGAAATTGATAGGCTTTTATAAAATTTGACTTATCATGCTTCCTAACAAGCTTGATTTGATTTCTTTCTTTTCTATTTTAGGCCTATTTTCCAGCTGAGGATTTGAAAAAAGACTTTATTTATGGTTTTTAGGCTGATTTTCAATATTCGTCAAAGCGTGATTACTCAAAGAAGCTGAAGGAAGTTCTCCATCATGGTTGATCTATTGACGTTAAGCGAAATTTTAATGCTTGTAGTCTTAAATAAGATGCTTGATGTTTTCTTAGCTGATATCGAAATTCATTTTTTATGTCAGGAAAAGCTAAAGTGATGCTTAACTAAAAATATCATAGCAATTTGATTCAAAGCTTACTTAGCTTTAGTCTTGGCATTCTTCTGAAATCAAACTGTTTTAAAGATCTTCCAAGAAATTTTCAGATTTGGGTTAAAATTAAAGATATTGCTATTCTCGTTATTCAGTAAAATCTGAACTGGCTTAGCCTGCTTGGATTTTTTTGAGTCTTTTTTTCCGCCTGATAAACAGGCTTTTCGTGTTCGTGATTATCATCATTGGGTACTAGTAAGTAAAAGTGGAAATCGCAGGATTTGTTGCGTAATGCTCTATGTAACTATTCGCTTACAGCAGATCATCTTCATACATTGTTCGATTTCTGGTTTGCCAGTGAGAGTACGGTAATAATAGACTCTTTTAAGGTATTAGATGTCTTCCGAGAGGATTCTGAAATCACAGAAATCCATATATGTTGTGCAGTGAGGATTCATTGCCAAAATCTGATTGATTGACTTCACCTAATAGAAGCTTAAGATGTTTTTGTATTTGTATTAAAGTCTACTGTTCACTAGCTTGTTTCAAATCGAAGTACTTAGTGTTATTAGGCTATAGGAGTGGGACTTGTGCATTGGAGTTATATTAATAATTTTAACTAAAACTAGGACAATGAGACCAAGTTTGATAATCAGCTTATTTTGATTGCTTATCGATCATACATTTCAAAAACCAGTAAAAGATCTTTAAGATTAGTTTTTTGGATTGAATTGATTATTTGTTAAATGGGAAGCAATATCCCAGAAATCAAAGTATTTTGTTTTATTGGTCTGCTTTTCGTTGAGAAGTTTTTTATAATATATTCTAATGAAAACTCTTTCTTCCAATAAAAACATGCCTTCAATTGAAAGAAAGCCAACTCGTAAATTTAAAGGTCTACCAACTATCAGCAACCCTCAAAGCAACATTTATAATGAAGTTCAATAGCTAATTTTCAAAGTAACTTCACACTAAAATAGATAGAACTTCTCCCTTTTACTCTGTAATTTCAAACAAATTAATACAAATAACTTAGTGTTAGCATAAGCAATACTTCAGTAGAAATAAAAAATCACGGCTAAAGCTTCCCCTCCCCTTTGAATATCGGCAAGTTTAAATGGATGCGATTCTTATTTGGTCAGTAAGCCAGGAATGTTGAGTTTAAAGGCTTCAATTCTGAGAATAAGGTTGAAAAAAATCAGATTTACACAAAGCATGAAACTTGGAAATGCCTTTACAAAGAATAGATGCATACCTTATATCTTCAGCCTTTGCTTTTACTACTGAGAAATAAAAATTAAAAGAAAGAGAAACCTACAGAGGTACATCCAAAAAACAGCCTTACTTCTTTTATGAAAACTCGCTTTTCATAGAGAAACAACATCAAGCAAGGCTTACTTCCTTTTAGAGCGAAAAATGAAACATTTTCGAATATAACTGAAACCCAAAACTATAATACCTCATCAAATTAGCTCATAAATGCTGAAAAAGCTAAGCAAAGCAACAGCAATAACAAGATGTAAAGTCAAAGAGTTTGTAGCACTCTTGAGATCTAAAAAGATAGGACTAGAAACAAATGTTTTTACAATCTTAAGGAGTCTAATACGTCTACTTCAATCAGCATTTAACCCTAAATCAACTTTAGTAAGAAACTAAGAAAGATCAGAGACATCGTTGACTTGAAAGTTGCAAAGTCTCAAAAATAGGTCACTTTTGATGATGCCAGCGAACTTTTTTAAATCAAAAGGAAACCAAAGTTTTATCAGCATGTTAACCTTAGTCAATAGTAGATTTAGATTAAGAGAAAAAAATTCGATTCACAGTTTATTTCCAAAAAATAAATAGCTCCTATGCCTTCAAATGAAATCAACTCTCTTGAAAACAATTAATCAGAAGTGACTGAAGATATTTGCAAAATGTAAACCTCTAAGCACTCCAACCAGCTAGAAGATACTCTTTAGAAAGGTTTTGTCGCTAATAAGGAAAAAACTCACGAAATCTAGGAATCTGGCACCCTCTATGAATCAGTATATGAATGATTTCATAGCACTTTAATTTTTTTTATCTGGCTTTAAAAAGACATACTTTTTGAAGTTTATTGAAAGAAAATAATTGTGTTTAATAACAAAATGAATGGTATTACGATAGCAAGCTAATCTGTTCTTAGATTTATCTTGCATAATATTCAGAAAATCATTTATTGGTTATGACTTTTGACAACATTCCTTTGACCTTGAATCTCCAAAGCATTTCAGATGTTTAGACCCACAACTAATCTTCAACTTTTTTATTAAATACGTGTGAAGTAAATTTGAGGATAATACATGTACCTATTCTTCCATAAGCTTCTAAAATGTTCTTTTCTACTTCAACAGTAAAATCTGTTTCTCCTTTCAAAAAATAAGCTTTAAATGGAGTGGAAACTTTCTTTGTATTGGTAAGCTTAAAAGAAACACAGCCGATTTAATTTATTTACTTTGTTTTAATAAAAATGGTGTCATCAAAGTCAGCTAATGCCACACTTACTAAGCAATTAACAACATATTTTGTTGAATCTGTGATTAAAAGGATTTGATACTGCTGTTTTGCCAAAGGTTTTAGAGGGCAATACTTTAGCTTTATGCTGTTGCTTCCTTAAATCGTGATAAAAGTAAGATAAGGAGAAAGCTCTGGAGGAGATTCTATTGATTTGACTGTTATGTTTTAGGGAAAGTCTATAATATCGTAATAGATCTCCCTAGCTACACAGTTCCAAGTAATTTTCTTTGTTGAAAAATTTTTGATTTCTAAGGAAACCAAGGTATACTCCCAAATTTTGTTTTACAGCTTGATTACTAGTTTGCCATTTCCATTTTCTTTTTTACTAGTACAATGAGCTTTTACAATTATTTTTTTGCTGAGGCCGGGCTCAAGAGTAAATTTCTTTGTATTTGGTTAAACTAGCTAGAAAGGACTGTTTTTAAAGAATGTTTAGATGGTGAATTCTTCTGTTTTAGAAAATTGGTTGGTAAAGTAAATGTCTTTGAGAGTATCCCTATCTGAATAGACTTCACATTCCACAGACTTTTAAAACTTGTTGAACTAAGAAACTGCTGTAAAGTTGTACTGATAAGTAGGAAGTGTATCACTCTAAAAGGTTAAGCTTCCTTTATATTTTGTCTGCAATGACTAAGGAGTGAAAATAATCTTGACTTACTTTTTCTATTTTCCCTTGAGCTAGAACTAATAGCAATCTAAACCAAATATATCTGAAGGTTCTATATTAGCTTTATAGCTTCCTTTATACTAAGATGAATTTATGACATTAATTGTTGTGGTCTTGACATTTCTGTTATGGCTTAATATTTAAGGTAAGTTTATAGCAGCAAGTGGCAATGCTCGACAATGTATGTCAATCGAATACTCATGTTGTTTATTCAGTAAGTAGATTTTTTGAGTAAATTAGATTTCCTTTATTGGTCTAAATTCAAAACTCAGCAGTTTGCTTCCTTTTTCTTATTGAATCACTTGGCATTTCAAAGAAGGATGCTATTCAAAGCGGAGCTGATAGTCGTTTGTCAACTATAGATCTTGAAGCAAGAGCTTTTTACATCCATTTGGGCTTTCTTCCAAAGTAATAGCCCTAAAGATTTATACTTTTTCGTTCAAAACTTAAACTTCTGCCCAATAATAGAAACCTGTCTGTTCTTTAATAAGTTTTATAGTAGCTCTTTCTTATTCTCCTGCTAAGATGGTCAAAATTAAGAATTTTTTTGAGGGATTTATCTTAGTCTAACCTTCTATTTTGATTCGAGTGGAAGTAGTTATAACTTTAAACTCCTCATTAATGCTTAGATTTATGGGTATTTTAGCTTTTTTGTCAAAAACTGAGCTGCCTGTAAGCTTGATTTTATCAAAGAAAGATGGTTATTCAGCAATAAAAGAGATTTGGTAGATGACTTGTTCAAGAGTTTCATGATTTTAGCTGACAATGTTCATTTATTTTTGGATTACCCAATCGGGACTGAAAGTAACAATCAAGTCCATGTTTTGTTTTATGCTTGTAGTGAAATTTTGTAAAGTTACTTCTTTGGGAATATTTTAAAGCACCATATCACAGGGAGCATTCTTGATTGCTATTTTACTAGTCACCGACTATCTTGCCTTGCATTTGATACTAATAGGCATAATCTTAGGCTTCATCGCTACAGAAGTAACTAGCTTATAATATCTGATATCACAGATGGCCTCGTTTTTTACTTGAAGCGTGCAGCTATACTCCAAGAAAGGTCTTCCAAAGATGCATCTCAAATTAACATGAATACTGTCTCTACCTTGCAGTTATAGCTTAGAGATTTACAAAGATTCCTCACATATAGAAATATAAGAAGACTAAACAATGCTTACAGAGTATTTATTGGGAGTTATCGTTTTTTTGGAAGTTAATTCAGCAATCTTGCAATGGTGTTCAGATAGGAATCGATAAGCATTGGATAGTTGCTCATTTTACTTTGCAATATCAATGCTGATAATCTACTCTTTGTTGACTTTAAGCTGCTTTAACTTGATTTCTTTAATTAAGCTTGGAGCCTAGATTTTTGCAATGATTTCAAAGTTGAATTCCCCATAAACTGAAGATCTATAGCAGACTTTACAAAACTTATAGCCCAAGGTTAAAGGAACCAATTTTATATCTAATTTGTCTTTGTTACTCTTCAGAGTTCGAGTAAGAGACTGGAAGCAGTAAAAGCTAGGCATAATTTCATCTGTGTCATTTATAGTGACATTAAACTATGAAAGTTAAGTAATATCAATAGGCAACTCCGCTTAAAGAGAAACAGTGGTAATTTCGTAGAGATTTGCTGTGATTTGAATTTTCTTAAGAGTTATTTTTGAGATAATGGATGTAGAAAGTTTGAAAACCAAAGGCATTACTAACCCAGTTAAGTTGTCTTACTTTATTGGTACAAGAATAAGTTTTGCCTACTCTTACTTTTTTTGCTTGCAGTGATAAATGACTCTAAGTTAACCTTTTCCTTTGCTTGGCAAAATGATCTCATTTTGCTCTAAGAGGAACTACTAAGAACCTTGTAATTTAATCCTATACTTTACTTTTCGGTTACTTGGGTTCTCAATATCAATTATTTTGGTCACTTTATCGCCAATAGATGCATCGAAACAAATCGAAGTCGAAGAGGAAAAATGGTAGATCATTACAATGAAAGAAGTCAAAAATACTGCCATCTACTTAGCTCCCATTGTATAAAGATCACTGAGAGAAAGGAAAGAGTTTAATCCGTATTCTTTTAGCTTTTAGTGTAAAACTCTTGACATTGCTACTATCAGTTGTGAACTCGGCATTGAAGCAGTCGAAATCTTGAGGGTTTGTAAAACTGAGGAGAAGCTGATGCCAAAAGTCTTTTATAAGCATTTTTGAATAATTTCAAAAATTTTGGTTTTATCTATGAAGTTGAAGAGAGTTTCATCAGCTCCATAGGAATTCAGAAACCTAAAAATGAGCATTTCTTGTTGTGAGTATATTGTTGAGCTGATAGAACTCGAAGTACTGAATTTAGCTAAGATTTTCTAGGTAAGTGTATTCATAAAAAATAGCTTAACAAGTTGGAAGAAGATAATCATCCATGATCTAGATGAAAGAGAGCTGAATGTGTCCGGACTTTAAAAGTTTTGATTTTTACTGCTGAGATAAGATTTGTATTCTCTGTAAGATAACAAATACTATGGCCTGATTTGGTTGAGAAAAGCTCCTTACAATTTTAGAATTCTGATACAATCTGAGTAATAGCTGTAAAGGCTAAATGCAAATATTTATGAGCTAGGGCTCTAAAACTTTTTCACTAATTCTAATCCAGACATTTTGTTAACAGTTTTCGCAAATAGTTAGCCTTGGCTTGCGATGAGACACTCTGGAAAAGACTTTATTCCCAAGTTTAATTCGTAATTAAGCCAGTTTTTTATGAATTCGCAACTTATGATTGATTAATTGAAGGAGCTATTAGTATTGCTTAAATCTTGTGTAGTTGAACCTTCAACAGCTATTTTGACACAATTCTACTTTTTATCATAGACAATATCCTTCGAAGATAAGCACTAAACATAACTAAAGTTGGTCATTAGTGAATTTTAAAATGTACAGGAAAGTGGTATCTCGTATTTTACTCCAAACTAGTCGTAAAACTATAAAAACGTTGTAAAAGAGATGGCAATTTGTGAAGAACAAACGATTTATACTTTTACGCATTTTTTGGCAAGGGAAAGAAGTTTTCCCTCAATAAAGTTTACTTTAAGGTCTACCATCTGAAAATGGGAAGAAGTTTTCCATTTGCTGATATTTATTGCTTAGTAGCCGTGATTTTAAAGCACTAAGAATGTACGAGATTCAACTTTTAAAGGGACAGAAGGCATTAAGATTTCATTTGTTCTAAACTTGAGACAGGGGAAAACGGCTGAACCTTAGAAGGACAAGGAAATATGAGATGTCTTTTTATAGTGAAGAATAACATTATATTTTTCTGTGAAATAGCCTTACATTTAAGGCTTAAAAATAACTTAAACTTTGACAGATTCATGAGGAGAAAGTTTCCCATTAGTCTAGCTGATGTAAAAGCAAGTGGTTTTTTATTGTTAAATGGGCTCAATAACCCATTCAATGTCATAATCATGTGGATTTCTAATCTCAAAGAATTTGGCAAAGCTATTTTTTCCCTAGCCAATAATCTTCTTCTCGAATTACACTTTCTGAGGATGTAAATAAACTACAGGTTCAATGCTTGTGCAATGCAGCCTTACTGAAACAGGCTCTATTTCTGAGTTTGTTCCAAAAAGTTTAAGAGGAATTGGGACGTCGAAATTTTGTATTCTTTTTGGGGTAAATTTAACTTCTAGTGTAGTCTAAACATTAGGCAAAAGTCTGATAGCCTTTTGAGTTGCTTGATTTTTCCTGTCTTTGATATCCTATCTCATGGTTCCTCTTTTCTTGAACTTAAACTAAGATTCAGTCATTTCCTAATCGAACTTAGAAGCTTTTAACTACCTAATTTCTACTAAGTATTCTTCACAATCGCTTTTTTTCGAAACCTACAATTTGATTTCATTTTTATGGAGATTTTTCAAAACCAGAGTCTCCAGATAGTTATTACCCATTATTGGGATATGTCCAAAATCCAATTTACTTTTGCTTCTTTTGATTTATGGAAAGATAAAGCTGCATTCAACTTGTATTCTTGTTGATTTGCCTCCTCTTACATGAAGTATGATAAAGCTGCTTATCTTCTTGGGTGCTGAGCTCAATAATGTATAGTTTATTTACTTTTTTTACTCACTGCTCAAAATGTTTATTTATCTGTCAAATGACAAAACCTAAGAAAGATCACCAGGAATCTAAAATTTATAAATGCTCTATGTCTTTGAATGATTTTTAAGGTTGAGTTTTCCTACAAAAGGAAGAGCAATTATATGCCCATGACAATTAATTTAACTCTCTTTTACAGTGATCTTGGCATCATTTACAATACCCACACATTTCACTACGTTTTAAGCCCCTCCAAGTACCTTAATCATCATTTTATCTGAATCCATTCTTTAAAGGCCTGATTCATCACCTTCTATAGGTCTATAGAAGACTCTAAATTTGTTTTTTGAATTAGGTTTCAGCTATTGAGTCTATTGATCTACATAGAAATGCTTTCCTTATTGAAATTTGATTTGATAAGTGACTGGAGAGGCACTTATATTTGTGACTTAGACTTCTTCGTATTTCTAAAAGTTATTATCATCATTGCCAAAGCTGATATCGACCATTTTCGTTGAGATTTCTATATTGATTAGGGTGATGTATGCAGTTAAAGTCATTTAGAAAGTATGATGACGATTGATTACATATGAAAGAGGCATACAAACTGCTCCTAATGCGTTTGGTCTGAAATTAATTTGAAATTAGCTTTCTGAAAAAGCTTCAATTCTTCGTATTTCTCTAATAGTTTCAAGCAAGGTTTAGTTGTTAGCAGTATCAAATTCAAAGATAATTGATTAGGGATTTTTGTTGGAAACAGTTATAGTCTTTGTAACCAAAGTGTCAATAAAAAGATTCCCAAATTATATTTCGATTTGGCTAATTACGATTTTTTACAGTTGATCCACAGTCAAAGGCTTACTATACTTGAGTAACTCTTTGTATGTTAGTTTCATATTTTGTTCCTTGATGATTTTTCTTACATTAATGTTTTTGCTATGCTTTGCAACTGAATTCGATGAGAGATTTTGCGAGATTTATAACTTTGGCTCCTTGGGTAAAGGCTACTTCTAAGTTTAGATATGCTCTTTTAGCAATTTGTTTAATCTGGCTGTTCTTACATCTTGTAAGTAATCAGTTTTATTGTATTTGGAGGTTAGAGTTGAAAAGTTTCTTTAACTTTCATTACTATTAAGGGTGTAGTACAATCCACTTGTTAGTTCCCTAGTTGAATTAAGATTGCTTATTTTCTTTGCCCTAATAGATGAGCTTCTACATGTAGCAAAAACTTTTATTTCAAAACCAAGGCCTTCAAACAATTTCAACTTTATAACTTCAGATATCTTTCCAGCTCGAACTGTGTGTAAATGCACATAAAGAACTACACTGTGACGCCCTTTGATTAATCTTTGCCCTTCGATTTTGATATGCTAAGGCTATTCAATGGCTAAGAAAATGTCTTTTTCACCATCGTTTGTTAGCGTAACACTTTTAATAGTGTCGCTTCTTTCTTTGATTTATCCAAATTCCAAGACAGTCGAGGTTATTTTGAGCCGAGGGAATACTGAGATGAACTTGATTGGAATTTTCGTGATATTCTTGCCAAGAGAAGTGTTGATTACTAAAGTTTCAATAATAGGCTCTTCTTAAATCTATTAGTTGAGCAGACCCATCGCATAGCAATGAAATTTTTTGACCTACTTCGGAGTTGGAGCTTTGTGAATTATCAATCTATTCTAGAATTAGCTAAATGGCTTAATAACCTATTTTTCAGAATGAAGACAGCTATAGCAACTTTTTAAGTCTTTTGCGTATTCTTAAGGAGCAGACTTGATTATAAAAGTTCCTCTTTAAAAGTCTACTTTTATGTCAGAGATTTAGCTATTCTTACAAAAAGTTTTACAAAGCATTTAAACAGTTTTTTCTGTATTGTTGGCAACAAAAAATCTTTGCTACACTCTTTCTCCAATAAATATTTGACCTAAGTCCACCATCAAAAGCTTTTCCCCATCTTGACTCAAAAACTATACAAACTCCTAAACAAAGACGCCAGTAAGTGTACATTCTACATCTTTTGAGAGTTTGATAAATTATTGCAAAGGACCAGCTTTTTTACTTTTAAGTTTTATTTGTATGTTTTCGGACTCTCCTGGGTTTAGAGTGAACTATTCATTCATAATAGCCACGGTTGAAGCTGATGAGCACTCGGGTTTAATGAGACTAGCAGCTTTTCCATTGTTTTTTAGGGGGATCGAACGAAAGTTTTCATTTCCAACGAGAAGTCTCCCAAAATTATAAGTTACTGGAAATATCAATTGTCCTCTAGGAGAAAAAGCTTTAAGGGTAACTTCTTGCTTGAAGCTATTGCCATAAATAAAAATTGTGTCATGGTAGCTATCTTCAGAGTCAATTTTTTCACAACAGAAATAAACTGATACTTTATAGGCAAGTCCTTGAGCCAAGTTTTTGATGCTTCCCTCGTCTGTTTTGATTTTATAATGCTTTGTACGAGGGTTGATTATTCTTATTTTTTGTACCTCTATGCTCTAGTTCCGAATATAGAGATCTATTTGATAGCAATTATTGTTGCAAACATCTTAAAATGTTATCTAGCTAGGGTAAACCTACATAAGAGTATGATTTACTGTGATTGGCGAAGGATTGAGCTCAGTTTTATTGAAGTTTATTGGAGCAAAGGGGAGTTTTTGATTCAGCATTATCGAAATAGAAACAAATTTTAAATGTAGTTTTATAAAACCATTTCTAAGAAATTCAAATAGCCAGCAGCTTTCACTAAGAAACAGATAAATACCTGTTTTAATTTGAACACAATTCTATCGATTTATATATTGAAGTAAATGCCAACTTTATTATAGCTTTTTAATGTATTTATATTCCGCCAAAAACATTGTGTGATTTATCAATTGTTAACTCTTTATTGCATTTTTTCACTAACGTACTTTATAATAATAATAAGTTTATGCGCGCTGATTCTCAGAAAGTTATCTAAATAAAGGATGATGACGATGATTAGAAAGAATGCAACAATAGAATAGTGTATTTGAGAGCACAAAGAATTTGTGAAAGAACCGCCAAGCAATGCAATGAGGTTTGCCTTGCTTGTGACAACCATGGGGATTAAAGGTTGAAAAATGAACATTTTAGAGTACCTATCGACAATTTCATCAGATCTTTCCAAAATTTATAAGCAACTTGCAGTACAGAAACGCAACATTATATTAGGCAGATCAATGAAGCCTAGAAAAAGGCGATCGATATGATATCTAAAAAAAAGGATGAGTATCTCAAGTAAATCGAGGAAGTCAAAGCGCATATGATGAAAAAGACTTACCGGACCCTCGAAGAAAAGTACTCTACTCTGTATGAAAAATATAAAAACTAAAGGCTGGATCTATTGAAATGCTGTGAAGTATTTTGGGTACTAAATGCAGCTCCTTCCAGCCACTCCATCAAGCACTCAGAAATAAACAAAAAGTTGGAGGGCATCATCAAAAAATTTGAGAGTTTCAAGTAGGTCCAAAAAAACTTGCCCATAACCGAAAATATTTTCACTAACAAATAGAGAGTAAAGAAAGCAAAAATAAGTTAGAAAATCGGTGCTATGACAGAAGTTAGGAAAGACCCAGTGCATATTTAAAAAGTCGACTACGGGCAATAGTATGTTGAGAAATATCAGCGATAAATCACCAGACTTGATGAAGAATTGAACTAGCGTAGACTCAAATTACGCTAGGCCTAATAATAATTGAGTAGAACTGAGAAAACTTTGCTTTATAGGCTGCAGAAATTGAAAATTGTAAATGGCAAGTTGAAGATTGAATCTAGGCTGATAAATTTCAAATATCCGTAGAGTAATACCCAGGTTGACTTTAAGATAGGTCTTCCTTAAAGTCTTGTCCTTCCTCCTCCTTCTGCTTCTTTACCTCCTCCCCCTCTTCCTGTTCCCTCTTCAAGTTAAAGGTTTAGATAAACTACGATAAATCAAACTAATGATAGGGTCGAGCCAGATAATAATAAAGGACCTGATGTAAGATCAGATAAATTGGCTATTTAGCCTATTCAAAAAAATGAAGATGAAATGATAAACTAGGCTGATTAAGATGATTAGGATGATTTGATTGTTCAATAGTCTATTAATCAAAGCGGAACAGCTGTTGCTGAACAGGCTCAAGCTACCTAAAAAGCAAAGTTAGCTACTGAAGAAGTAGCGCAAATAAAATTGTAAGCAACTGAATAGCAACCATTTGTTCAATGGGAAAACACAGAATTAGTCTAGGATATTCGTAAATACGGAAAAAAGTTTTAAGATGGTCTAAAAGTTTAAGAAATTGATAGGTTACGAAGTTTTACCTATGTTAGACCACCACAAACAACTGTCAAAATGAATGCCAATTTGCTAAAAAAGCCTCAAAGTTTACTCAATACTTAGAAGCTCGGCAGTCCAGAAACTAAAAAGGTGAAGCCTCTAAACTAGCTTGCATCTCTATTGTTTTAGAAGCACTAAATGAAAAAAATAGGAACTGCTGAAAAGGCCAATATTACTGAAAAAAGTTAAAAAAAGCCGGAACCTGAGAAATAACCTTGATAATAGTCAATATTGATTCACAATCATCATATCTATGAACATATCACTATTTTCTGATAACTTAGTGGGGTTGGGGTTGGGGTTGGGGTTGGGGTTGGGGTTGGGGTTGGGGTT
>Ga0316217_10001581_pt1 | contig 29289 bp, 19 predicted proteins | sample 1anoAmetaG_FD_203633 | JGI IMG/M metagenome (GOLD analysis project Ga0316217, IMG submission 203633) | Freshwater microbial communities from Trout Bog Lake, Wisconsin, USA - 1anoA | ecosystem: Environmental > Aquatic > Freshwater > Lake > Hypolimnion/Profundal zone | place: USA: Wisconsin... | reverse complement strand
CAATTTACTTGACTATACTTTAAGGTATTAAATTAAATTAAGTTGGTCTGTATAATAATGGCAATCTTACACAAATAGATCAAGCTGAAATATATGATTGTGGTACTCTTAGCCTAAACCTCAGTTGATTACGTAGCTGTCTATCTTCTCCCAAGCCTAGTTAAGCCTAAAGTCTCAGTTACTCTACATAGCTATGTTTTTGGCTTGATACTTGGACACTTCTAGTGATTCCCACTCAGACTTAAATTGTTATCTCCGAAGACATGCTATCCAATAAATGGCACCTGATAAAAGGATAATTCGTTATTATTTTTGATCGACAAATAACAGTTGCCATGCCCGAACAATAACTATCTCGCCATTCCCAGCTTTGTTTCAGATATGTAGCTGTCCTCTTGCTGCTGGTTGTTAATACCCATTCAGCCATCACCGCCACAGATACCCATATCTCCTCCAGCAGAAACTCCTTCCGCAGCTCTGTCTGCAGCTACTACTCAGCAAACTATACCTCCAGCGACCTCTCCAGAAGCCAGTCCTACATCAACCAATACAACTACATGACCGACGCTGACATCGAAACAATCCTCTTCGGTAACAACTTCACCCAACTCAAAACAAACACCATTTTGATTGTCTCGCCTCACGTAATTGCTTTCCTCATTTTCGCTATCATTTGGATCCCGCTTATATGCTGCTGCGTGTGGCCATGTAAGTCAATAGTTAGATAGAGAAACATCCTGTTTGCAGAAAGTGTAGAAAGCCGGAGAAGGAAATGTATGGGAAGTGTGAGCTCAAGTGGGCGGCCTATGTTTCAGTTATTTGCTACCTTGCGATTCTGGCGGGAGGAGTCCTAGGAATCATCCAAGGTGCGAATTTGGTGTATTCTTTCAATGACGTGGGATGTAAGACTGCAGCTCTCGGAGATGACATACTTAATGGCAGACTTTCCCCCACGGTTTAAAACAGGTTCTTTACTGGAATCTCCCCACTTTCGGCCGATTTACTTACTTACAATTCAAGTTTCAACACTATCTGGACCTAAAACGGCAATGTAATTTTGTCCTTACTGAGTCACTAGCAAATGCTGCGAATGTTGGAGCAAAGCAAACCGTTTTCTCGCTCTTCCTCAGTAGCATTTACGCAAACTATGTCAATCCTACCTACAGTGGGGCATTTTCAAGTGATGGAACCGCCTATCCAGATGTTAGTTCCCAATTCAAGACGATGTATTATGGCCCAATAAACGTTTCCACGACCATACTTGGCAACATAAATAACGTTACAGCTATCATTTTCAATGAAATCAATGCAGTTCTCAATCCAATGATCGCAGCCTACAACAACCTTGTCGCCACAGGGCAATCAGGCGTTCAGGGACAGATTACAACAACAGTCACTGCTATCAATGTGCTTTCTTCCAGTCTCAACTCCTTTATCAGTAACTGGGCTTCTTTTTTCAGTGTAAGTAATGCATGATTTAGAATGGCACTCTTTTCGACCAGTTGGTTTTGATGCTCAAAGCTTTCTATGGGATGTTCTTTGGATTGGCGCTTGTCGGTGCGGTTGGGGCGATCATTTTGGCATGTTTCTCAGTCGTTAAGGTAAGACTGTTTATGTACTTCGCTTGTGTCTTTTTATTCATCATCGGCTTCATATCTTTTGCTCTTACGATAGTGCTCTCAGCTTTGGCACCTAACGTTTCTCAAATTTGCCATTATGTGGATACGAAACTTTCGACTGGGGCTGGAACAAGTGCTTTTTTTTCGAGACTTGGGTTTAACCAGTTAGGCGACTTTCTATCTAACTGTATGGCAGATGGGACAGGATGGGCGATGGATAAAATAGGTCCTACATTCAACACTTCTTTTAGCAATTTGTTGTTGATAAGTCAAAATACTCAACTCTTCAATGCTTTGATTCCTGACTACTCAACAACTAACTTAACTGCTCCCTTTACCTCAGCTTCAACCACAGTCAACAAAGTTCTCAACGCTCAACTCTTAGATATCAATGACAACATATCACTAACCCATATAAGCAAAGTGCAGAATGTTGTTTACCCTATAGATATAGCATGTACTGTGCTGAACGTGCAAGGAGATTCTTGGATGCCTTCTTATGATTTGTATACTTGTCCAGGCGGGAAAGCTCAAAACCCGCCTTGCCTCAATTTGTCAAAGCTGAGCACATGTCCACTTGGATGTTACGAAATCATGAAAGAATTTGAAAGTGCCTCAGGAGATAGTTCTTATGCTACATCTCTAGCCAATAGATATGGGAGTACCACTTGTAACTACTATAACTATATCAAAAATTTAGAAACTAGCTGGAACATCCCCAGAAAAACCAGTATGAATGCTGTGCTTGCTGACCTCACAACCCTACAATCCAAAATCAATGATTACGATACTACATTCAAGGCTACCCAGGCAAACGTCAGCAGCTATTCAAGTATCCTGCAAACTAATTTCAATGGACTGACCAATCTCACAGTAGGAACTTTCAATGGGCTAGACTGCAGAGTTATTGGTGAAAGTGTCATCGATATGCGTAACTCAATATGCGTGGGAGTGTTGAATTCAATCTACTACAACTTAATCTGTCTGATTTTGGTGAGCTATGGAACTTTGCTGGCAGCTTGCTGCACGGTTTGTGCGGGTGTGCGTCACTTCCGTCATCTCCAGAAGATGCAGATCCATGTTGGGTATAAAGGAGTGCCAGTATCCATAACAGATACGTCCAAATTATTTGAAAAGTGAATGATTAGTTATGTTGTTGATTATCGTATACAGAGTTCGTATATTTTGGTTTGGTAGATATAAATCTTATGTCAAAAACGGACGATAAAAAGTTTTTGCACTACTCTCTGGCTTTCTATCAGAAGGAGAAGGATCTGGTCAACATAGCCAATAGAGCTAAACTAGGGTTCGACCAACTTAACAGCCCTTCAAAGGAGTCTGCACTCAAGCCCAGAACTGTTGAAAACTTCCTCAGATTCAACTCGAAAAATAAGGCATACCAAAAGGAGCTACTGGATGATGATCCTGAGGCTTACATTGAGGCACTTTTAGATGTGATTATTTGCCTCAACCGCGAGAGTGGATTAATGGAATATGTTCTGACCACAGTTGATGCAATTTTTACTGAAGAAAGACAAGTATTGAGAATAGTTGTCGAAGATCTCAAAAAAGGAAAATATCCGAACCTTATTTCAAAGCTCAAAGGATTGGAGACTCTCAATGCCAAAGGTGGGTCAGTTGCACCTCTCATAATTCTGGCTGCTTATAGAGTGATATCTATTCTTTTGGGCGAACTGCCGATTTAGCAGTTTTTCCATGAGCAAAGGACCTTCCTTTTTGAGCTTCTCCAAAATAAGAGGTAAAACAATTCATAGCTTAGAACTCAAAAATAGCTCATATCAGACTACGGCTTCGTTTCTTGTTTGGTACACCTTAACAAGCATAATGTTCTAGCATCCATATTTTTGGACAACGACGGTGGATCTCTGCTACTATAATGCCTGAATAGATGCGGGAATGATATCCAACTTATTTACTATAGTCTTTTGAATCTTTGGATGATTTCTTTTTTATAGAGTGCTGTAGAGAAGTACATCGGGGTGCCTAAAATGGGAGTGATTAAGATTGTTTGTGAAATTCTACAAAAAGTTTCAAGATAGAAGATTATCAGAGTTGCCTTCATGATCTTCAAAAACATACAGGAAAATCACACCTGCCTCTAGCTGATGATTGACAATCGTCTTCTCAAGATCATCGATACCATCTTGAAGGGAAATATTAAAGACTAAGAGCTCATTACCTCAATCAAAGACATAGGTGTTATCCTTGAGAGCAACATTAGAGTGTTGAGTTCTTTTGACAAATACGTCAAAGAAATTAAATCCCATTGCTTGTAATGGAGTTCGGTGCATAACTAGCGCTTTTGGAAAGAAAACGCCCTCAAATTTTAAAACAACGAATACGAGATGATCAAGTAATTATTTCAAGATGAAGATAACTCAAATTTTTACTGGGAAGCAAGAGGGTGCTGAATGTAGCGATAGCCTGCTATGATATTGGCGAGTTCTGTCGGTTCTATCCCAGAGGTAAAACGTAAAGATACAATTATTTAGAGTGATTGAGACTTTCCAGATAAAGGATTTGATTATGGAGAAGGCAAGATACAGTGAAGATAAATCGATACGCTAACAAGCCTTGATTGCACTGCAGAAAATCATGATTCAAAATTGGCAAGCCATTTGATTACACAATTAATCCTAAATAAATCTTTGAAGGTTCTATCAAGAATAAGCATTACTATTGAATATCATGACGAAATTTATCTGACCTGCTGATGAATCTATTGAGATGAAAATCGTCGATCTGTGTCATTTAAACTGAATTGGTCAAGCATTAATTCTATTTATTTAGTTATTATTAATGAAAAGCTAACTTCGTTCAAAAATAGAATCAGGGCTTCTGGAAGTAAAAATCAAGAAAATACGCTCTTTGATTGATCAAAAGCTCTCAACATCCAAGCTTTTTATTAGAATAGCTGATCAAAGCTCCACAACCATCTTTAATCTATCTTAAGGTTAGGCTGCAGTATAGGAGATCAAAATGTTCTAATGCAGCACTTTGGATAGCATTTAGCTTTAGTACAATGACGATAGAAGTGGGGAGCAAGGCTAGCTGAGATTTCCACTGAGGAAGATAACTGAAATGCCAAGAGTTAAACATTGTATTGAGGCAGTGATGATGAAAAAAGTAGATAAAAATAAGCGCTTAGAAGAAAATTTAAAGGTGGACAGACTTTTGTAAGTGTAGCTTGAATTAGTATATTTGAATGCGGTTCAAGGTAAATTTACCATTCAAACAATCGAAGTTGAATTAACAAGGAACACTTAAGTTGTTGGAGAAATGGATCCATATGTTGTTTTAAGGCTTGATGGGCAGAGACACCAAACTCTCATAAAGAAAAATCAGGGCAAACATTGTGTATGGACTGAAAAGATTTAGTTTTAAATCCTGAGTGCTGGAAAAAGTAATTTGATTATGCGCATATTTGACAAAGATCCAGTCAGAGATGACTTAATCAGTCAATGTGAGATTGAACTCCTTAAAGAGGGCTTGCTGTTCCCATCTTAAAAAACGAAAGAAAAACAATTCAGCCTACTTTACGACCAAAAGAGTGCAGGAATAGTTAAGATATAGTATCAATTTGACATCTTGCCTTTCAACTTTTGATTACGTATCTTTGTAATTTATACTTTATCATAATAACTAAACAAATGCGATTGGTCCAGTTTTGGAGTAGGTACAGGTCTCATAGCAAAAAGGCTTGGTACTTGAAGCATGTTAATGACGAGTTTGTAAAAAAAGCACAAAGCTAACATTATAGGAGCAGGGCAGCATTCAAACTTATCTAAATCTAAGAAAAATTTCAAATAATCAAGGGTGCTAAAAAGTTGCTTGATCTTGGATCTGCTCCTGGAAGCTGGTCTCAGGCTGCACAGCTCATCAACCCTCACTTGTCAATTGCTGCCATTGATTTATTGCCTATGAAGGAGCTTGAAAATGTTGATTTTTATCAAAATGACGCTAGAAATTTGCTTTTGCATAATTTGCTAAAGTAAAAATACGGCAGATTCGATATAATAATCAGCGACATGGCTCCGAATTTTTCAGGTACTCTTTTTGAGACACATTAGTAAATGATTTAACTCAATAAGTTATGTTTGGAGTTGAATTTGCTCATGGGCTCAGCCAAATCAAATCTTATCATGAAAACAGTTCAGGGATAATCCGAAAAAAGTTTATTTTGGCTGTTATAGAACTATTTCTAAAAAGTTAGTCGTTTTAAGCCAAAATCTTCTCGTTCGTAGTCAGCTGAGCATTATTTAGTTTGTGCCTAGCTGAAGAAGCGTGAAATATCTGATAAATAATTAAAAAATATGAGAAAGGTGAGCTTGATGGAGGTTAAATCAAAGAAAAACCTGAAATAAATATTGTAGTATTGAGGCAGAAATGTTCCTTCAAAAATAAAGGAAAGCTGATGATATGATATGTTATTGTTAATAGTTGAGCTAAGTAAATTTAGATTTTGTCAAGTAAACCGAAATGGTGTGATTTGCGTTTTTTGAATTACCCGGTAGAATAATTATTAAAAAACTTTCAGTTCTCAAAAATGAGCAAGATAAAGTTCAGCAAGTCAAAACGCGAAAGGACAATCCTTTTTTTGGAATACTGGATTTCAAAGCTTGCAGTAAAATATAAATTGTAGCGAAATATAAAGATTGTCTAATTATTTTAACCAAAGAGAGACTTTTTCTGTTCAATAGTAAAATTATGGCATTTAGATTCTTCATTTACAAAAGACATGGTCATGTCTTTTGCATATAATAACCAATAAATGAATAATCCATACAATGGGCATAACCTCCCCAACAATGCTCTTCCCTTTTTCAACAATTTCTCCAGCTACCTGCCTCCTTTTGACCTAAACCTCAACCATCCTCCGCCCATTTAGCCCCGGGTAAGAGATCCTTACGATCAAAAACAAATGAAATAGATTGTCGATTAGATCAGGTTCAAGTAAAAGATGTAGGCTATAAACAAAAAGAAAGGGAAATACAAAAGGAGCACAAACAACTGCCACAAAAAGTATATTGGGATTGTGAAGAATTTGATGATTTTGAAAATCGAGAATGAGGTCAAGACCGAGTTACTAGCTAACTTCCATCAGTACCGGAACTCTAGGGTTTACTATTTCATCATCCTGAGCTATGTTAAATGGTATTTGCCTGTCACCGATATACGCTGGATTTACCAGCACTTTTGCAAATAAATTGAGGCTAAGATGACCCGCTACAAGCTGGAAATAAGTACCACCAATAATTGTAACTTTGTCCACTTTCGTGAAGACTAAATCATAGAGATGGACTATGCCATTCAGGCAATCAACTGCTTTCTCCTTGACGAGGAAGAATAAGCTATTCGTTTGCTTTACCAGAAAAATAAATATATAATAATTAAGAAAAATGAGTACTTGAAGGCTTTAGAACTTATCAAAAAGCTCAGAAACGACCTGAAGAATTAGTTTCAAACGCTAAATCTGGAACTTAAGCTGAAAGAGCTCAAATTAGATGAAGTCTATTAGTGGAAAAAAGAAGACACTGACAAATACATTGATTAAGCCAACTTGTAAAACTAAAGGGAAAAATGCGTTGATAGCCAAGATGGGCAGATCAAGCAAAAAAAAATGTTTAAAAAGAACTTAGAAGAAGAAGGGTAGGAAGGCAGCTCTTTTCCTCACGTAATGTAAGAGAATTGCAATGGTGCCTAATATTTTCCTATGGAGAACATCGTGAAGTGTGAAGAATCCTCATACTTTGATTATGTTGGGAAGTATCCATTGATAGGCCTAGAATGCTCTTATCCGACAATCGATTTTGTTACTTGGCATACCTGGCAACTTCATAAACAGAAACAGTTTGAATTTTAGATGAAAATGAGGTAATTAGGCAACTTTTCTTATGATTCGAACTTTTGCTACAAGCCTCCACGAGATGATTGAAGTGATTCGATGCTAAATAGCTTATCAAATATAAATAAATATTCTTAAATATTGTAATGAGTGTAAAAATGAATTTAAGAACTTACTAATCAAAATAATCAAAGAAAAGCCATCTGAAGGCCTGATTTGATTGAGGTTGCCTATGAAACCTATAAAGTAGAAGACTCATACTAAATAATTGCCAAACTACAAAAACTTTTGTTTAATCAATCTTCTTCACAGCTTGATCAACTCGGATCAACTTCAATAGAAAAAACATCTATTAAACAAAACTTAATAACAATCAGCTTGTAGTTAGGATCAAACTAATGTATTTTACTACAAAATCAATATTTCTACCTTACTAGCTACAATTTATAGTGATCACATTCTGTTTCCCAAAATATTTCCCAGCTATTCATGGTTTCGATCAACGTACGCCAACTCTCTTGCTGAGAATTGTTCCCTGCCGAACAACGGCATCATCAAGGTCCACTCATCAGGAAGATTTTTTATCCAAGACATGTTGAACAGTGGGAAGTAACCAGCTCTTGGCCTATCCTCCCGAGGAGTGTTGGGATTGTTTGGATCCCACTGGTTGTGAGCAGGAATTTAGAGTCTAAGAACCATCCAACTGAATAGCGCCCAGCTAACAGTAAAAGCACAGTAGCAAGCTATCTTTTTGAAGCCGAAGTCGCTTATCTGTCCGTAATAAAGGAGAGAAATGATGAGCATTGTATGGATCGCAGGGTAGTATTTGATGAATGTGCGAGTTCTCATGAAAACTATCGCTGCAAACTCAGTCAACGCCACAAATCCGAAGAGCATTTCCTGCAGGCCGAGCTCAACATGGGTTTTATACAGGTATTTGTCTATCCAGATAATCACTGCATAGTAAACTAGATAAAGAAAGAAGAAGTAGAGCAAAATGGCTTTGCATATCTGAGTCATTGATTCTTTAATGATGGGCGTGTTGGAAGTGTCTCTTATAACTGCATGGATGCCGATCCAAGGAAAGAGCTTGAAAACATCGTTGAGGCCGTCCATCCTCAAATAATTGCAAGTCTTCAGGATGAACAAGATAACAGCAGGAGCAGCTACGATTGTACCGTAGATATACAAAGAAGTGACAACTGAGATTCCCAGGTAGCCGAAGAACACTTTGAAAAGATAAAATATCTTGGTAAGAGTGCCGATAGTGTCTGGTATGTGATAAATGAGCGCAGTCCTAGATTTGATTATAATGCGTTCATTTTGAAAAGCAGCTAGAGGGCTATCCAAAATTTAGTTTATGAGCAAATTGTCAAAAGTGAACAGTAGTTTTCTAAGCGGCCGTACTTGATGCAGCAAAATGGTGTAGTTCAAAAAGTTGAGCTTGTTCCTTTTTTCGCGGTCCATCCACATCGCCACCTCATCCCACCCCAGCATAACCGAGTATTCATCCAAATCATTGTAATGCTTGTTTTTGATGATTGTGCATTCATTCTTTTATTAAACTGTGTTGTTCTCAACGATAACCAATGCTTCCTCTTAGATTGTTAGTTCGCGGTCGGTAATGAAGTACAAACTATCGTTTTTAAATTAGAGGTTTTGGGCTTTGATGCATGCAGTTAGATCATTATTCGAAGGCAAAACCAAGGCATGTCCAAATATGAAGACAAGCAGGAAAAATGTGCCTAAGATACTCATTGTGTAGAATATCACTTTCCACCAAAAGGTGGCATTTTGGCTTTTAAGGGCTTTTTATGAAATCCTGAAGAGGTGCTTTTAAATCTCCATTTAGTAATATTATAGCAATCAGGATTCAGCTTCAAATGACTTTTAATCGCTATCAAATCCCACCCAACTTCGATATCTGCAAATTTCACCAATAAGCAAGTCTTATTTATGATTAAATGAGTCGCGAACTCAAAAGATGTCCATGCTGCTAAAGAGCAGTGGGACTTAATAGCATTCCTTTCTGCAATTCTTCTGCAAGGCTTTTGAAGATCAGCGAATAGTTACCTCTCTACTTTTCTTTCATCAAAGCGATCATATTCATTATAGTGACGTTTTCCTTCACTCTTTTAGGAGAGTTTATGTTTTCCGGAAATTACTAAACACTTTAGTTTCGTCTCTAGTTACCAAATTCTGAGATCTTGAATATGAAAATAGGATTTATTGAAAAAACGAGATCTGCACGTTTCTGCACTTTCCTTGTCTTTACTAGTCTCATAATGATAGCAAGGGCTTATCTCAAAAAGAAAAAATATGAAGCCGCTTTTATTACAAACAGACTTAGTGATAGAAGCTTAATGTTGACAAATGTGCACCCTAATGTCTCGGTTACTGATATAAGATAAAAATTCCACAATGAAGGCATTCAACATGTGGTGTTGACATTTAGGGTGAAAGATTATCATAATTGTCTGGTGGATATCTATCACTTACAGAAATAGAGGATGCTAGCTTACAGAAAAGGTCAATCGAAGGAATAAATTCAAAAAATAGAAGCTTAGATGAATAAGAAATTAGCAGTCGCTGAGGATACTTTCAAAAGTTTCAGGAGGCCGTCAAACAAACTAGACTTCGTGTTTGTGACCTTTGTTAGTCAAGCCAAACGCAACGTATTCTTCTAAAAACATTCACACGGCCTTCTAGGACGATTATTCTATAAATTTTGCACTTGCTGCTCAAGTACTGCAATAAAAGGTAGGCATATAACTGTCCATAAGGCTCCTGAACCTGAAGATATTGACTGGTTGAATCTTGAAGAGCGTTACTGGACCAAAAAGTTTCATCGGATGGCCTGCTTTTACATGTGCATTGCCATTCTCATCTATGGTGTGCTTTTCCAGTATGAAATAAGCATTTTGGACTATTCGAACTTTTAAATATCCATCTTCAAAACTGCTATCATTTTCATCGCGAACTATTTAATTATCTCGTTGCTAGAATCAACAACATATCAAATATAAAAGCACGAGCTGAACAGCAACAAAATGCTCAGTTTGTTAAAAAAGCTAACCTTTTTCATATTTATTAATCTTTCAATGAGTCCACTTGCTATCTATCTTTACTATAAATTCTCAGACACGCAGCAGCCAGGTACAACCACTCCCTTAGATAATCTCGCCTTTTCGGTTGTAACAATCTGTATTGGTAATATCTTCAAACCCTTCGCTTAGTATTTTAACTTTTAGAGAATCTTGAGAATGGTCAGATTCTATTACCAAAAGAGCAAAGGGATCAAATGTGAAATGACTCAAGATTAGGCCAATAAAGCATTTGAACCCATCCCTTTTCCTTTAGCTGCATTCTACTCACTCTTTATCTCATCATTTTTGATGACTTCCTTTTTCGTCTCCTGCTTCCAAACACTCATGCTAATCGAACTAATCTCATGCTTGGTCTTATATTTGGTATCTAAGTATATGCTGCTTAAAGTTTGTAAGTAACCCACAGGGTTGAAAAATAGAATTGGTATTCTTTGTCAAAGGATTTTAACGTCTTCCATTTATGTCTACTGGGTAGGTGACAAAATTATGCATTTCTGCATCGAAGACTCAAAAACTTTAACATTTTTAGAGTACATTAAAAATTTTACAGTTTTCGACATAATCGAATTAGTTATTCTGGGACTAGTTTTTCTTTTTTCTGCCCGACTTCTGGCATCTCTTTCTCAGAGAATGGCATAAACTGATGATGTGAGCTAATCCTTGCTCTAATAAATGAATAAAAACGCAAATATTGTTAATTCTTATGAAGACGTCAACGCAATAAAGAAGCTTTAATAGTCCTATAAGCAGATTCTTAGCGCCTACTGATATCCATATAGTCTATTAGTTGCATTTATATCACTCTACTCTATTAGAGATAATCGACAAAATGTTATGCTCACTCATTTTTGCTTGTGCCAATATTTCTTCATTCTTTTCCTTGACTTCGTTGGGGTTGATTTTTTCAAGAAAAGGGATTTTCAGTAAACTTTCTTGTATCTTTTTGATTTTTTTGATTTAAACCAGCAAAGGGTGGCTAAACTACTTGTAGCAAGAGATATTTTTGATGATATATTCCAGGTTATTCATTTTATGCTGTATATTTTTCAGAATCGAAACCGAATCTTTTCCTGAAAGATCTTTTCTTCTTTATTTCTCATGCTAAAACTCTCTTGAATACTAAACATATATTTAGTCAGTCTAAAACCGTCGGATCTATAAAAATTGAAGTAAGTGATCTAGACTTTTGCATATTAAAGTCAGTTATTTTTTGATTTGTTCATCTCTTGAAAAGCACAGCTAGTTATTACAAAGCTAATTATTAGAATTCAACGTATTTATATTTTCCTTGTATTCTTAGTATAGGCAGTATTTTGAAGACTTAACGTTTGATTTGACCATCTTGCTTTGAATCATGTTTTGGTCTTTTTTGAACTTTTATTGCTCAAGGACTTCTATTTTGAGGGTCTGGCTTTAGATAATGGCTTACAACTATGATCTGTAAAAGAAAGAACTTACATTTTGGTTTAATAGTAGAGGGTAGTATTCTTCTCCTTTTGAGTAACTTTGGCTATTTGCTGGCTCAATTTCTTGTTTTCTTCATCATATAGTATGATGATCCTCTAGAATTCTTCAATCATTTGCCTTTATCTGATAACATTTGGCTGTTTTTTAAAAGGTTGTGAGCTTTCATGAGGGTAATTTTATTATTCCTGGTCTTTAGGAACATAGAGGGAGTTACTTTTAGACATATTCTTGATTTTATTCTGTCAAATTAACTGTTTAATAAGTTAAAGCACTGGCCAATACAATAAGAGTAATAATTAGGTGTAAATATGTATTATGATGTAGGCTAATGATCAATATAACTTTTTTGCTGATTTTTTCATGTACTTTTTATACTAAATCTAAAACCATGTTCTAACCATAGACTTTAGTATATCCAAGTTCCTAAAAAACCTATGAAGAGGTCGGGTAGGTTTTCGAGGAATTTCCAGTTTCTTTTTCACTGATTGATTAGCCACAATCATCTCATTGATTTCCTATATCTTATGCTAGTAGGCTTGGTAGATATACCTATATTTCTCGCTTTAGTCCTTAATATAAGTAAGACAAATATCTCGATTGCTTTTGCCGTTATAGAAAGCTTCATTAAACATTTTTAAATGTGGAAACTATTTGTACATCCTCAGGAGATGGTTATCAACAAAGTAAAGCAGAGATTGTAGACGGCTATGATACTTTTACTTCCATGCTCTTTGGATTAGTTTCACGCTTGTTCTGTATTTATTTGCTACTGTAATCGAGTACCGGACTAGCAGCACAGGTTATAGAAACAGAAATGTTTACTTTATTACTTTTTAGGCTCGATTTAGCGATTGCTTTGCAACCATTTTTGATAACAGATAGATCCCAGAATTTCCTTCATTTACAAGTCTTTTGGAGCGAAATGGGACAAGGCTACAAGTCTAATGATAAGCTTTTTTGAGCTTTCTCACAAATTGGTTACACCTATAGTGAATTCTAAAAATATTCCTCTCTGCTTTTATTTGCTGCTAAATGCCAACATTGTTACATCTGTGATGTTGTGGACATGTCTAACAAATATGGCTGAATAGAGACATAAGACTAAGTCTTTATTGATCTTGCGCTTTCTTATATTTTCCTCATTAAAGACTTTCTATTTTAAAAGAGGAGTACTTGGTAGCTTTCGATCATCTTTTTGCATTTGCTTGCAGTTTCCTTCAGCTATTTGTCTTTAACTTTGAATTACTAAAGCATCTATTTATTGCGCTTGGCTTAGTCAATTTTATAATCTACCTCTGTTTTCAGTATTTTTTTGAATTTGTTGAAAGCATCTGTACTATTTACTCTCTTCTTTTAGCTTGATGGCAATTATTTTGTTTTAAAAAAATCTATGGAGTTTTGATTAGTTCTTTTGAAAGTATTCTATTCAATATTAGGCTTGCTAGAAGATTTATTGTTCTAACCCTGGTTAAAAACCATGAGCTACTCTAATTTTACTGCCTTGTCAATGTTTTAAAGTGAAAGAATTTTGCTTTATTTTGATTTACTCAATATGTCGTTTGCCTATGTTTTCATTCTTTTCAGCATAGGCATAGATATTTATGCCATAGTTTTCCCAGTCTTTCTATTACTATATTCTCTATTTTTTAGCTTGACTTCAGATTGAATTCTTGAATCCCTTAGAAATCCCAAAAACTACACTTTGAAATCGCACAGAAAGAGTGATTTTCCAGCTTTGATGGTAAAATAAATATTTTTTACAAGTTTGTTGCCTTTGTTCTTCAGTACGATGATGATATCTTGGTTGATGATAGACTTAAAATCATGGTTTTTAACTTTTTACGGACTTTCAGTGCTAAAAATGCTGATTTAACGATTTTGATAAATCCCTGGGTATTGTTGGTCATAACCAACATATATCGTTCCTAAATCTAAGTTGAAATACCCTAATTTTTGACATTCCTGATGATAACTCTCATAGGAAAGATACAATTGTTCATTTCTAGGCTAAAGAACTCCTAAGAGTAGGAAAGCAAACTTATTTTATAGGTATGATCTAAGACAAATTTCCTGTGAGGTGTTAATCTGGTATAGTGATTGTCCAGCTAATTGAGTAAAGTTTTTGAGGGATTCATGTAACTTATGTTAAAGTTCAATCTGGACTGCTACATCATGTCATGCCTTTTAATGGCTTATAATGCCTCAATTACGCAATGATTACCATCTCAGTTTTGGTTAATATTTAGGTATTAAGTCGCTTTCTATTAAATTTATCATACATTGTCGCCTCGAAGTTATTATAAACAGAAATATTACAATAAACAGCTAATAAACTCCTGAGGCAAAAGTTGCTGAAAAGATATTAAAAACAAATCAGTCATCTGAACTTTTTATGCACTAAATTAGTTAGTAGATATTGAGATGGGCAAGATCAGAATTAGGTGACTACAAAAGAATCTACTCTTGTGTTGATGCTGCTGGACTTCTTGAGGACTAGCTTTTAGAAATCTTGGTTTGATTTGTTCCATTGCTACATCAAGATCCTATTCTAGTTGAACTTCCCCACCAAATTCTAAATTAGTTAGTTTTCAAAGGAAAGTTCCTTTAGCAAGAGATGTTTGGAAAGGGAGTTCATGACGACTGTTTTTTGCAGGCTATTATCTAGATGGTTGCTGACTAACTCCAAAGCTTAATTATAGCGGCTAATTACGGTGGTAGTTCTACGATAGGCCAAAGAAATCTTCTTTTCCATATCGACCTTCATAGAATTGAGTTCTTTGATTGACTCATCAATAATACTGATTGTGTACTTGCTTATCATCATATAGTTTTCTCCGATTCTCTTGATCATGAAGTCCATCTCATCTTTGAGTTCATTCAGTTGGTGGACAAGACTCTTGGTTTTTTATTCAAACCTTATGGTCTAGAAATCAAGAGCTTTTTATACGCTTTACAATGATTTGATTTTGTGAGCTTTGTGCTCTATTGTCTTATATACACAAGATACACAAACTACTGACTTGTCATTGTCGCAGTACAAATTCAGCAAGTCTTTATGATAACGACAGGTTGGCTGATCACCTAGAAACAGTAGCAAATTTTAAATGTTTTTCTTTGCTTTCTCGATGTTTTACAAAGGAAAGATGTCGTAGTCGTTGAAATCTAATTAGCTGTAAATTTCCTAAAGCAATTGCAAAATGTGAAAAGAATCTTTGGTTTTGTATTTTAAAGTTACATTTTCTTTGCCATTCATTTTCTCTTTTTGACTGCTCTCGTATTTCCCACCTTCTTTCTTTGGTTGCTTAGCACTCGAGGGGAATACTGCTTGTGACTTCTGAGGAGTTTTAGTTCGAATGTTGTTATTTCCTCCTGTTTTTGAAGAAAAGAGCATGAATTTGAAAGCTGTTATAAAATATAATATTGCTTTTAATATGCATATTATTTAAAATGAAGAATGTAGGTGTGTTCGTATACGGAGATATAGGTCGTTCACCAAGAATGCAGAACCATGCAACCTAGCTAAGCAAGCAATATCAAGTCTATTTCATGGGCTACCTGTAGACGAGTCCTAAAACTCACATCCTTTAGAACTAGCACATTAAACTTGTGGATCTTCAGATTAGAAATTTGCAGTATGTCCGAAAAATATCTTTTTATCTCTATGCCTTGGTTCGAATAATTTTGCAAATTCTGCAGATACTCTATTTGCTTTGCTTTAAATTGAAGAATCTCTAATTTGTACTCATCCAAGTAAATTCAATACGATGTAGAATCCTCCTTCAATTCCCAATCTCTTTGCGATTTGGCTTGCTTCATTCATAGGTAGGTTCAAAATAGTCATCGATTTTCATAACTATGGATATACTATTTTGAATCTAAGTGTTAAAAACAAGCTGATTATTAAGTTCGCCACTTTTTACTAAAAGTTTTTTGCAAGGAAAGCAAATGCGTTTTTATGCGTCTCAGATAGAATGAAAGAAGATTTAAAAGAAAATTGGAATATTGACGCTATAACTTTATACGATAGACCGTTGAAAAGTTAAGTGAAAAGCATCGATAAAAATTCATTTTTAAAAAGATATGGGGAAAGAGATATTGAAGCTAATTAGCTACTGCTCGTAAGCAGCACCTCTTGGACAAAGGACTAAGACTTTAGCATTTTTTTGGATGCCCTTTAAATGTATAACAGTAACCTTTAGACTAAGTTGTTTCTGAGGACATTTATAACAGGAAAAGGGCCTTAGAAGGAAAGATATTTGAAGGAAATTTAACAAAAAAGAGAGAAATGGACAAAAATAAGTGTCACTGCTTTATGGCTTTAGGCTGATGATTATCCACTGTTGCTTTCAATCTGTGATTTGGGAATATGCCTTCATTACTCGAGCTCTGGGCTAGACTTGCCAATGAAAGTTGTAGACATGTTTGGCGCAGGTATTCCTGTATTGGCCATAAACTTTCCAGCTTTGCCCTAGTTAGTAAAAGATGGAAAAACAGGCTTTATCTTTGAGTCCAAATAGCAGCTTTCGAAACAGTTGACTTCGATTTCAGAAAACCGTGGTGTTTTGAAAAGTTTGAAAAAAGATGTGGAGAAAGAAGCCTCTTGGACTTGGTCTCAGGAGTGGACCAAAAAGTTTCATCTCCTTTTACGAAATTGATTATTATATAAATATGGAATAATAGCTAAATATCAACAAAGAGAGATTTGTTCTTCCTGGAGAGATAGTAAAGATTGAGAATTCGATGTTGAATAATAGCAACTTTTATGAAGAGGATGGTGAGACAAAAAGCCTATATTTCGGTTTATTGAATGTCCAGAACATCACAACAAAACAATATGTCAATATCATCAAGAGGGTGACAACGTATATTCCATAAAAAAACCACTTTGTAGTAGGCATCATCAAGAATAGAATCGGAGATAACTTCATCGTTGATATTAACGCTCCGATGGATGCAGTGTTAGGTGGGCTTTAGTTTGATGGCGCAACTAAAAGGAACAAGCCTAATTTGAACAATGGGGATCTTGTTTTCACAAGAGTCGCATAGTGGAGCAAGTACTTGGGATCAAAGCTTTCCTGCATAAATTTGGGTTATTCAACGAAAAATGCGCTGGGTGAGCTTAAAGGAGGGATGATTGTATTTGGTTTGTCGGGCAAAGAGAAACTAATTGAGTAAAAAATCGAGGTGGTTAAGAAATACTGCCAGTTTGAGGTAGCCTTTGGTAAAAACGACATTCTATGGTTTAGCTGTAGCGTGGCAAATACAGAGATGATCATTTACAACATCTTCTGCTCTTTGTTGAAGGGTTGTAATGAAGAGGTGTTCCAATCTCTGCTAAAAATGTTGCACTCTTGATTCGAATTGATACTTATTTCAATAAATTGCAAAACTATCACTTTTATTTGACCATTTGGTTGATATGCAAGAAAAACTCGTCTTATTTCTAGATTCTATCAAACAGGACCATGAACTTTTACTTTGTCTTTTTGTTTTTTATATCAAATTTACCATCAGAAGAAGGCTCATAAATCTTCACATCTTCAATAGTTTGTTAGAACTAAATTTATCGTTTGTGCAGCTTATAGAAAAATATCTTTTTGTCGAACGTCAGAAACATATGAGTGGCTTATTTATCTTTGGTGATTCTTTATGAATTTTCCTTTTTTTTCTGGAAAGACACACTCCAGTTGCCAACGGTAATCTCCTCGATAAAGCTATCAAAATATTTGTAAAACTAGTCTCTTACTTCTTTGAGCAACTATTCATAATCTGGTGATGACTTGTTCTATTTTTTAAACTAGGTTAGCTAATGGATGGAGTCCTCTAGTTTTTTCTTAAAGTGAGTAGTGACTTGATGAAGTATTTCCTTCCTGAAGCCTGACTAATAAAGTTTGGACACAAACTGTAGGTTATCTGTAATGTTTTTGTACATTTTCTGTTTGGCCTCTAGTTATTTGTTGAAGCAGTTGTGTAGCTTCAGAAAAGTTTATTAATGTATCTTTCTTTATCTTTACAGTTAAGAGATAAGATCTAGAATATTTACCAGTTCGAAATGTTTTTTCATGTTCTTTTTAGAATATATTAATTATTTTTTCTGGTTGTAGCTGTGGGTGAATCTGCTCTTGTTCTGCTCATATTTTGCTTTGGCCTCATTCACCTCATCATAGATCTTTTTGATTTCGTTGTATTCATAGTTGGTGACTCCCATAAATTTACCCAAGAAATCACTAAGCTATAGTAAAGACTCCTTTATTACTGTGAACTCTGCTGCAAAAGACTGAAGACATCCAAATGCAGACGATATTTCTGTGACTTTTTCTTCCTTCTTGAGTTTGTTTAGGAACTGATACTGCATATTGAGCACTTTGATGAATTAGAGCAGCTAGTTTTTAACTTCTTTCTAATTTTTTTACAGTCTGAATAGCCTATTTTAAATGTCGGCGACATAAATCTAGGTGAATACATCATATTTCTTTTTTTCCCAATTCTGCAGGTTGCCCAGAAGCATACTCAGCTTCTAAAAGTAGACTCCGTCGATGATTTCTTTGATTTCTCCGGCTTTCATAAGTAATATTTTAAATTATCAGTATAAATAATCTTTTAGAGTGATGGAATAGATTAAGATTGAACATCTTGACTGGTTCTATTGCCAAAGCAAGGTGAAAATTCTCTTTTCTGGGGCTGCTGAAAAGCATGTGAATTGGGTTTTGAATGTCATACATGATTATATAATGAAAAATCATTTCTTAGGCTGTTACCCATTTTTGAATTAGGAATAGATTATTTTATAGAGTTAAATAAAAGGGGCGATAAACTTTTTTCTCACCATCCTCTGTATTTTGCGAGCTGCGTGGTGCAGCCTGAAATCGTTCACTTTATTTTTCCACTCGATATATTCTGTAAGTTTTTCATAGATTTTCATGGTTGTTGTGAATTCCTCAGCCAAGATCTAGCAAAGGCCTGATTACTATATCTCGATCCAAAAAGATTCATTATTTTTCTTCTTGTTTTACTCCTACAACAGCTCATAGAAGTTAACATAGTTTACTATTTTTATCTTAGAAATGCTCTAGTTCAAGAAGTGCATGAAGTGGCGACACCTCAAAATGCTGCTATCTGAGGTTGTTAGCCTGTCATTAAAAAGCTTTTGCAGCTGGTTAAAGTTATTTACCATATCGATTAGTCCTAACTTCTAAACTTGGTTATGATAAACGCCCTAATTTTTCATGATGGGCAGCATTTTGATGTAGATTTGATACAAATAAGGGTCCGAAGGCTGCAAACTAAATAATTTAAAAAGTACCATATTATTGGTTTTTTCTAGACTGGCTGGACAGCAAGTGAATTTTTCTTCGTGAGTGTCATATGTATATTTCGAAGGCTTCTCTGAGTGGTGAGCAGAGGTAGCTTATAAAAGCACTTTAGCTTCAGGTATTTCAAAAAGATTAGCTTCTAACTACATACTGTGAAGATGATGTCAGATGTGATTTTTCCCTTGCCTAAGCAAAAACACTCGCGGTAAAGCTTTATCTTTTGCTACACACTCACCTCAGTAAACCTATTTATCACAGAAATGAATGAGGAGAATCTAAGGCCTTTTTCCTCGGATTTGAACTCATCGCAAAGTTTATTAATATACTTGTATCTATTGATTCTCTCGATTTTGTAATACTAAACAAGGCATCTCAGGAAGAAGCCAGCCTAGATGTACTCTACATTTTTTTTGTATACTATCTTTTACCTCATTTTTGAAGTTAAGTAGCTCAGGTTCCAGCTTTAAAAGTCGCTTAAGACCATATCTAGCACTGATTTGGCTGCGTTGTATTAGACCAAGATGCAGAAGTCTCCCTGGTACTGCTTAGATTTAGTGACGCTAGCTTTTCTAAACAGCAAATTTTGGCACATCAAGTAGAAATAAAGCTATTAGAGGTTAAGTTCCTATAGTAAAAATTCTCTGAAGGTGATGATCTACCAGCTTTGGTCCAACTTGATATTCATAAGGTCTCTGTAAAACAGATCCTGGGAAAAGGGCTTTTGCATGTAAGGCTATAGAGCTGTAACTTCACATTTTTAGCTGTTAAAATAAAATCTTTAGAACCAAGTGTAGACGAATTCAGGGAATCTGGTGTAGCACTATTACGAATACATGAGAAACTCATTGAGTTTACTGTTCAAAATGGCTCTTAGGATTTGGATGAAGATTCGGGAGACTGAGCCGTTGTTTTTCAACCGTGTGTTTGTAATTTAGTTTGTGATTGATTCCTAGATGAATGAGTAAAAGGTGGGCATATAGTAGGTGAAAAGTGTAAGGTTTATTTCTTAAAATTTTCTGTACTAGAGGTACTCTTCTTCAAGCTAGAAGTTGGATATTTCTAAATTCTATTGCTTTTTGCTGCTTAAGCTCATTTTGAAGTCCTTGAACTTTGAGTCGAAATAGACATGTTTGATGTTCTTGAAGAAATCAATTTCGTATTGGAAATAAGGGTTAGGCTAGATGTCATTTTTGAAGAGGTGGCCATCGCTGTTTCCTTGATTAATCAGCTTTTCAGTCAACCCCTTGTTTAACTATCTCAGTTTTTTGATCGAAAACAGGAGAAAGTTTTGTCGAGTCATATGCATCTAACTGTCTTCAAGTTGCATCATCGCTTTTTCTCTCCACTGATTGAGCTTTTCTTCTTGTTGACTTTTCTATTCATTCAGTCTCTCAATACGATCTTGCAAACTAGTGATTTTGCCTTATAGAGCATGAACAAATGCGTTAAGCTAGTTTTACTTATCTTCTGAGTTTTTTAGCTTCATTTATAGGTAAGAAATTCGATTGTGGTACCTTAGGATTTAGGTATTTTCATATTAGTTGGTCTATTTTTTTGTTTCAACTTGCTTTTATTTTTTACTGTCTTCTAAACTTGTTAGTCGCATCAAATAAGCAGCATTTAATTGAGCCAATTTTACGTTTTCAATCATCAGCTAATAGTCGTTAGATTTCCCTTGGCTTTTTTGTTTGGAGCGAATTTGAGTGGAGTTAGATTAACTTTTCTTTATCTTTTTAGTTAGTTACTCATTCAGCTCATTTATTTTGGATAGTTCTGACTATAAAGAAAGGCATTTTTTCGCATGCATTTAGTTTTAGCTGTGCAACTAACAAATCTTTTTGCTCAAAGAATCTAAGCAGTTCTGTATTAAAAACTCTTCATGTTTTTCTCGAGCTCGAAAGAGTATTTTAATTTCTGTAAGAAAATGTACAAAAGTTTTGGGCAGATCACCATATTTAGGCTTTGACTCTTGGAAGGACTAGTTCATTTTGAGTTACTTGAAATTGTCGTCCTTCTAGTAGCAAGACTTCTCCACATAGTTGTTCCTATTGTGGATGGTCTAGTGGGATCTGATGTTCTTCAAAGCGGTGTAGGGGTGGGAAGTGGGGGGACGAGTGATGTTATTAGATTTGACCTAGCCATTTTGAGATTGTTAGTGAAAAAATTTTTTGCGGCCATTGCTGCTGGTATGTATTTTTCTAAGCATTGGCTTTTCTATAATAAATGTAAGAATTTAAAAACACATCTGCTTGTATTTTGTATTTCAATAATGATTATCGTTCGTTACAATATCTCAGATCAGTTCGTAAGCGTATATTTTACTCGGCTGACTTAGCATGGAACATTGTTCTTGTCTTAGGCCTAAATGTGCAATTCGATTGAAGTCTTGTCTTAGAGAGATTGGGCCAGGGCTGGGATTTTCTCAATCAGAAAATCGATGTAGGGGTTTTTCTTTGAGTTTTTGTCAAAAAGGTCCACATTTTCGCAGCGGATTTTGCTGACGTTCACTTGCTACATGTAATTGAATCTTTCAATAATTTGACCTACTTTTTTGGGACCTTCTATAGTGATAATAGTCCACTAGTTACATACAGCTGGCACTAGGGTCACTCCTGCTCTTGGTTTGAAAGGTTTGGGGGGAGGGCAATCTACAAAATTGACCTTACCTTAGATCATATCAATCTGAATGTTATTCAGCTTTCCATAAACACTTTAGACTATAGCAATAGGCAAGAGGGAGTTGAGAATCTGAGTAATATAGGGGCAAGGTTTTAATCTCCTGAAATAGTATTTGTAAAATTTCTTGGAACTGAAATCTTCGTCTATAGATGCAGCCTTAGCGTGGATTTGACTACCATTCCAGATAAATTTGACAGTATGCTCTTTTCTGTAGAGGTCATTCAGTGAAAGGTAAGGGATTGTTAGAGAATTGCCCATAGCTAATTTGGCAAAGGCTATATCGTATTTTTCTTTTTGAGTTAGCTTAGACTAATCAAAGTTAGTGTTAATGTATTGGCTGAAATATAGGTTGATGTCATCCAATTTAGGTTATTTCTTAGTATAGAACCAAGAAATCAAAAAATACATCGACCTCATATACTCCATAATAAGTGGGTTCTTGCCATCAAATTGAGAATTAGGGTTGAGCTAGGTGAAGATATATTTGCACATTTTGACTATGTTTTACGGCTCAATAAACGAACTGTCTTATAAACAGCAGATGATAAGCAAGAAAATGTTCTTTCTTAATGGTTCCATCTTTACTCTGTCCACATACACTCCTCCAATTTTGAAAAAGCATCGAACATCTTAGAAAATGTCTATGAATATCAACCTAAACTCATCTAAAGATTTCTCTACACATCCTTTGTAGTCAACCAATTCTCTTAATCCAGCCACACTGTTGGTAAGTGGTTAGTTCCTCTGCTTCAACTGAGATTTATTCGAAGCACAGATTTTCATGATTCCATGCAGTTCATTTATCTCGGAATCTAAGATATCAATTTGATTCCAGATGACATTGTTGTAGACATATTCGTTCAACTTATCAGAAGTGTTGATCAAAATGCGAATTTTTCTCCAGACATCGCTCAGCAGTAGGTCATTGGAGAATGAAAGAGAACAAGGGATTGTTTAGGTCTTTTTGTTTTTGAATAGCTCATTGGCAACTTGAAACTTCAAATGTGCCTTTAGGATAAGTCCATCTTGTTCCCTATTGTTTTAGTTTATACTCTCCAAGCCAACTAAAACTACTCTATTTTTCTCTGCAATAGAGCAGGAATACAGAAGATTAAGCAACTATAGGCTTTGATGGCCATCATCAACGATTCCCACTCTAAATAATTGAATATTTACTGGAGCTGAGCAAGCTTTTGTAGAGTATTTGTATCTATGATGTTTATCATTTGATTTTCAACTTTCTTTTTGACTTCAAAAGAGATTTTGTTTGACCAGTCTATGACCAAAGGACTGTTGATGGGTCTATATTTGCCAGTGCATTTTACAACCTAAAGCGAAATGATAGCTGCTAGCATATTAACCAAAGGATAGAAGCTATATTCACAAATTTTAATGAAATTTCTCGCTCGAACTTCATCATACTTTTGATTGATCTTTTATGAAAGCTGTTTCAAAAGTTGTATGGCTTATTACTAATTGCTTTAGTCAAAGAGAGTGGGAATTTTGCTATTATTCTGGTAAAACGCGATAACAGCTTTCGCAAAGAGCATTACATCGGAATGTCTCTTAATCAATTGGTCCTAGAGAGATATGAACTTTAGCTTTTATATTAGGTCAACCTTTTAGCAGATTCCACCTTTTGTGTAAGTGCCAAAGTTGCGAGTATCTTCTATTAAAAAGCTAAGGTCATCTACAGCAGTTACTGGTCTCGCATCATTGTTCACGTATTTCATGCCTTCAACATATTTGATTACTACGAAGTCCCCAGTCTTGTACTGATGGGGAGTAATGGTAGTGACTTTTCCCCTCTCTTCATTTGTGATAGTTTTTATATTGATTTTGGGAAACTCAATGCCCGAATTGAACATTTCCCACTAATCTCCAAAATCGGTGACAAATAGTCCGAAATAACCCAGTTGAATGGCATACATGACAACAGTCTTCGAATTCTTTTGAGATCTGACAAACTTATCAATAGCCATGATTCTCCCAATGTCATAGATATCGCAGAAGATGATAACATCGTATTTGAGGCAGTCTTCTTCCGTGATTTAAGTGTTGAGCTTGTCAACATAGACCTTATTGTTGAGTCTATGGCATATTTATATCAAGTGGTCGGCTCTAGTCTTTTTACCGACGTGCTATTTGCCGTAGTCTGGATAAAGGGAGAGATACGAAAAGTGTTGTAGCAATCTTCAAATTTTACCAAATCTGAGTCATGGAGGGTTATCAGCTGTGGAGATAAAACCACCAAGTTTGTGGTTAGATCAGCACCAATCTACCTAATAAATGCAGTACTCGTGAAAGCCCCTCGATGTAGATCTTCATTTTCCCAAACTTCCTAAGCGTGGTTCTGCCGAAAACGCTAAAATTTTATTTAAGTGTCTTCTCCATTAATACGGTTCCTTTGATAAGCAATTATATCCAAATAAGCGTAAAAAGAGAGAACTGAGCAAATGAATAAGATTTTCAATTTGGTTAGGATTTATAATATTTATCGTTAAGCATGTATAGGTAGTAACAAAATTACTAGTAGGCTATGCCCTAGTTACTGGCTATATAGAAAAAGCCAACCAATTCAGCCCTCAAAATGGCCAAAACCAACTCCTAATAAAAGTATCGCTCCAAAGTTGATTAAAACAAGAACAACTCTCTATAAACCCAGCAGCTTACAAGCCGAGATAGCAATGCCAGAGCATAGCCAACGAACAAAGCGGTCAAAATAGATGACGATAAGCAAAGAGCCAACAAAAAGGCAAATTAGATCTCGAAAAACCTAATCAGTGAGATGATGAACAAAATCTCTTTGAAATCTGTTTCAGAGGAAAATTATCCTGTTAGTAATTAGACTGTGGAGAGACTAATCACCAATATTGATGAAGAGATCAAAGTTTTGAATTTGGAGTTAGGAAAATTTCAGAATTCTTTGCTTTTGAACCCTACTAACCAGCATCTCAAAAAATAAAAAGAGGCAATCTAGAAAAAGGTGAACCAGATGAAGACCATAAAAGAGCTATACCATTAGAAAATAGAGAGCCGAAACAAAATGTCTTAGCTTGAATCAAAAATAATTGAGTTGAAGAATGAGAACAGAGAGCTAAAGATTAAAATATCTAGAGGAATCTAGAAAATTGAGAGCCACATTCATAACCTTCCTTGCTAGAGATAAAAGGAGCTGATCTAGGAGGTGAACAAGTACAAGCAGGCTTTGGACCGATAAAAGGAAATGAGGATGAATCTGGAGCAGAACATTCAGAGCATCAATCTTAACTTTAAAAGGTTTTATCAAGAGGCTGATGAGGCTAGGAAATTGGTTAATTAGCAGTTGAAAGAGATCAGCAGAAAGTAACAGGAGATCAAAACCAAAGACGAAAAGTTCAAGCACCATAGATGCTAGAATAGGACAGAAAACAAGTCAACAAAAGGAGACAATTTTTTGGGAACATCCTAGATCATAGGTAGAAAACTCACCAACAAATTCAGCGAGGAATAAAACATCGCGGAAATTATCAATCAAATCAATCTGAATTAACTAGAGTAAGCCAGCCTCCAGAGAAATAATACCAACACTATAAAAATACCCCCACATCTTCTTGGCAAATCGAAGCCTACAAATTAAGGTTCATCAAGCTTGGGAGCTGCTAAGTTACTTCTAAATGACACTTCGAGGCCAAGATTCAGCTTGTAGGAGCAGATTTAAAGAATGAGAATGAACCAAACGCAGTTTAACAAGTTCACGAAAAAGAAGAATCCGTGAGCATGATTATAGTTATTGTTGCTGAACTCACTGAAAAAAACTTCATTTTAATGGGTATACCTAATATATAAAAGATAATACTGAGGATGAAATTGGTCTTGAAAGTATTTCGACAATTTTCTGCAAAGAGTAGCAAATAAACAAGTCTTAATATCAAAATCGAATAGCTAATTCAGAAATACTAGAACCAGTTTGTCAAATAGGCAGATCTTTTCTAGCTCCCTCTCTCCAAGTCCAATAGTCTTTTGGCATATACAAACCGCTTCGCAAAAAGTGTACTGAACATCGAAGAAATCACTAAGTAGAAGAAAAAAAGTCATTTCAGAAAGATCAAAGGGTCCATGCTAAGTAATAATAAATTGACTCCTCTCTCATGCGTTTAACTGTGCTAATCCTTCGTCCATTTTCCTTTCGATGGAGATTAAACCAAAGTACTTGAAATGCTAAGAGATTATGCAGAATAAAGCAAATCGTTATTCACTTCGAATGAAATTGACAGATTTAACCTTAGCTACAAGTACTTGATGATTGATAAGCTCATAGGCTCAATTAAATTCGTAAATTTTTAATTAAAAAAAGAAGAAATCGCAGATCTTCATGTAATTAGCAAGTGCAGCTATCTGTTTCGCCATCATGGAGTAAAGATGTTTAACGTCAAAGATTGGGGACTGAAGAAGGAAATCAAATTTTAAATCAATATTGGCTAACTCAATAGAAAAATCAGAATCAAAGGATTTACTGCTAATCTAAAAGCAGAATAGCTAGAATCAGTTCTTTAAAGTATTAAAGGTTTGACCTAAAAGAACCAAAAGGTCATCTTATTGAAACATCACACGAAAGGATCTGTGATTACTCCCTAAACATTAGCTAAGGAACTACTCATAAGCTCTAAAAATTGGGATAATCTGCATGAAATTAAGCACTAAAACACATCAACTAAGTTTCATCAATAGTCTCTGATCCTAAAGTTACAGGAGAAGATAAAGAAAACTTCCGAAAATGTTCAAGTAATTTAAATATCACTTATGCGTTATTTGAACGGTATTCTAAGCTATAGTTCAGAAGCAGCCTTGAAAGAACTTTTTGGCTATCTTAAATTCAGCACTTTTCATGCCTAACTAGAGAAACTTTTGCATCTTTGGAATATATAAAAAAGAAAGCACTTAAAATAAATATTCCCCCTGACTTTCTAAAAAATGTTATAGCTATAATAGAAAACAGAGTTTAGTTATATCACGCCGGAATGGCTGAGTACAAAGAGTTTGGTGGATTTGATAGTGTAAAAGGACATCAAAGCAGTTACAGTTTATATGAGGGAAGATAAAGTTTATTAGTATTTGTACTTTTTATTGAACTATGCTAAATAGATGAAGATAGGTGAGCTCTTTGATCAAGCATAAAATAAAAACCTGAATATAGTGAAAAATAAGCTGGCTTTGAGTAGTGTTCTGTACGGTTGGGATTTGAAAATGCCGGTTTTGCAGCAAAATTAGACTATTCTTAGAAAAGCATTGTTTCCGTTCACATTTTAATACCGCTATTAAAAGAATAGCTGATATGTGTACTTTTTAATTTTTACGCTTCCATAACTTCAAAATATTGTTGACAATAAACTACTGAATTTGTTGGCTCCAGTCCAGTGATTATTTCTGACCAATTTTTGATCGCTTAAGAAAATATGGGATATCTTATGTGAAAGTTGTCATAATATCTAATATCCCTAAAATAGTTGATGCCTTAGCTGCCTGAAGTTGAAATGGTGAGAAGATTTCTCTAGGATGTGTGTCTTCGACCCAAACCGAAAACCATCAAGACAATCAAAGCCTTTTATCCCAACATCATCAAGAGCCCTGAGCCAACCGAATTCATAAACAAACTCGCAGGCCAGACCTTCACAAAGATTGAACGCTACGGCAAACACCTCATTCTAATGTTCTAGAAGTACTCCATCATTTCGCATTTGAGGATGTAAGGGAAGTACATCTACTATGATAAAAAATACATTCCAGAGAAGCATGACCATATACAATTTGCGTTCAAAGATGGCAACAACCTGGTATACAATGATGTCCGCAAATTTGGAACCATGCACTTGGTCAATAGAGGGGAGGAGATGCAGCATCCCAGCTTGAGCAAACTTGGCCCCGAGGTCAATAACTAGTCCACCTTTACTCCCAAGTATCTATCTACTGTCACTTAAAACAGCACCAAGACTATAAAGTAACTGCTGCTGGATCAAGAAAAAGTGTGTGGTATTGGCAACATCTATGCTGATGAAATTTTGTTTAGAGCCAAAGTCAAACCTGCAAAAAGATGTTCATCTATCTCTCAAAAATAAATTGAAGCGATAGTTGAATACGGCAAGCAAACAATTGATTCGGCAATTGAAGGGAAAGGCACTACCATTCGATCTTTTAGCTCCAATCATGAACCAGGTTCATTTCAAAACAGCCTCAATGTTTACGGCAGAGAGGGACAGAAATGCAATACTTGTGCAACAACCATAACAAAAATCTCTTTGGGAGGCAGAGGCACTCACTTCTGCAATAAGTGCCAAAAATGATCATTAATTCAAGTAGTATGATTCTCAGAATATAGACTAACTTTCGCTGGCCCTTTCACAGTCCCTGCAGATGTAGGTGACATCCAAATTTTTATCAGAAACACAATCCACGTGAAACCACTATTCGCACTTCTCGCAAAGGACATACTGAAGATCCGGGTTTTCGGGGGCTCCACAGTAGCATTGTTTTCTCCATGTGCTTGGATGAGGTGATAGCTCCTGCTTTTCGCAATCGTACTATGCACGAGTAAAGTAGTAGTTTTCGTATGACAAGGTCATTTGCCCATATTCTTGAAGAGGTAAGATTTAAGCCTTTCCTTTGATGCTGGGTACTTGCAGACAATATCTAAGTTTGGAGGGGAAAATCTAAGCGTTAGATATGTGCTTTCCGAACTGCTCCAAAATAGCAGGAGGCAAGTCTTTCTTCTTTAGGCACCACTCGATTTAGAGAAAAGGTAGCAATTCTATTTTTTTGTTCACCTGCACGATCCTAACGAGCTTGCCAATGCAAGGTTCCTTCAAATTTATGTCCCATATTTAGAGGAAACTGCCCACTTCATAGAGAACTCCTTTGTATTTTACCACTTAAAAGTCTCTTAATATGTGTATGAGCTACTTAACTGTTCCGTCTTTGGTTGTTTTGTCGAGAATAATACTAAGTTTGGCTTGCTTGGACTCAAGAGCTTTCTTATCAAATTGGTAGTCAGGCTGAATCAATTCGGGGACTCTTTTGTTTTTATCTTCTTTCTTCATAATATTTGGCAATAAAGGAAAATAATTGCCAAATGTAGACTTCAAATGATATCAAGTCATTATAAACAGGCACCTATCTGATTTGAAGATAAGCAAGATTTTGAAAAGAAGGGAGACAAATGGTTAAAATGTAGGAAGCTGGAGAAAAATTAACTATGGGGTTGG